>JAABUV010002660.1_pt1 | contig 23824 bp, 44 predicted proteins | sample 5559971 | NCBI WGS metagenome assembly JAABUV01 (sample SAMN10711881, study PRJNA513362) | rock metagenome | isolation source: Antarctica rocks | place: Antarctica: Victoria Land, Knobhead nord | collected 2015-12-19
GCTGCGCACGCTGCCCCTGCTGTGCATGGCGCATGGCTCGAATTGCCGGCCGCGGCGTCACGCGCCGCCCTGTGCGCCTGCGTGCGCCCTGCCAGGCGCCCACGCCGCTGACGGTGGTCGCTCACGTGCGCGCAGCGCAAGCGCGTGTCCGTCGGGCACGAGCTGCTCATCAACCCGTCCGTCATCCTGCTCGACGGTGCCGCCCCGCGTCCTGCCCGCGCTGCAGGCTGCCCTGCCTTGATCTGGCTGAACCCGCCGCATGCGGTTCCTGCCCTGCTCCGCAGCGCGCGCCTGCCGAGCGCGCGTCGGCGGCTGGCTGCGCCCGGCAGCGCGCGGGCGCATGCGGCAGCGGTTGGGCCGCGCAACGCGCCCCGGCGCGCCCCTAATCCCATCCCTTACCCTGACCCTGACAGCCGGGCCGCCTGCGCGCAGAGCCCACGTCCGGCCTGGACTCCACGACCGCCATGAACCTGGTGGCCTCGCTGTGCCAGCTGGCTGCCGGCGGGCGCGCGGTCATCACCACCATCCACCAGGCGCGCGCGTGGGGGCGGGTTGTGCAACCTGACCCTACTCTGATGTGCTTGCCTGCCCGGGCGCGCCCGCATGCATCCCCTGGACCGGCCGCGAGCCTGGCGCACCCAGCACAAGGAGCCTCCCTTCCGAGCGCTGCTCCCCCTGCAGCAAACTGTGCGGCTTGCCGGCAAGCCCGCGGGCCGCAACTGTTACGTGAAATAGATAAAGGCGAGTTGGATGTCCGGTGTGAGCGGGCCGTGCACTGACGCACGTGCGCGCGCGCAGCCGAGCTCGCGGCTGTACCAGCGGCTGGACAAGCTGCTGCTGCTGTCGGAGGGCCACACCATGTACTACGGTGGGTGCCTGCGCCCGCTATGATGTGGCCTGCTCGATGGTGTTAGGGTTGGGAATCTGGGGATGGTGTCGTATGCTCAACCCAGCAAGCTGAGACGCAGTGCAGGCTGCGATGAGTCGTGCTCACTTGTCTGGCTTGACTTGGTCGGCCCAGGTGCACAGCGCCGCGCAGCCAGCCGCCGCACGCGCCCGCCAGGCCCAGCCAGATCAGCGCATGGCCGCTGCGAGTCCGCGCGTGGAAAGGGTAGGGCACCCTAATTCTACCCCTGTACCCCTGCGGCAGGCGCGGCGGCGATGGCGGCCGACTGGTTCCACGCGCTGGGCTTCACCATGCCGTACGGCGTCAACGTGGCAGGCGCGGCCCGCGCGCTCTGCCGTGCGGCCCATGCGCGGGCGCGCGCCTAGACAGGCGGTCGCGCACAGTGCCGAGCGCCCCGCGCTACCGGGTACAAAGTGCTGGGCCACGCGATTTGTCGATCCAGAAGCTGTTCCGTCTTGGAACCATTCAGACGTGTGTGGAGTGGGAGGCACCTTCTCTTGGTGCTTTGGGGGCGCCTGCTGCCTGACACCGGGCGCGCGCGTTGGTGGGACAGACTTCATCCTGGACCTGGCGTCGGGCGCGGTGACGAGCGCCAAGCTGGACGAGGCGGGCGCGCGCGAGCACCTCGTCTGCTGCGCCGAGCTCTACGCGCAGGCGCGCCACTGGCCTGAGCTCCAGCAGAGTGGCGAACGACTGGAGATGGACTGGAGGCTCGGGTCTGAAGACGCGGGCAGCAGGAGATAGCAGAGCGATAATGGGGCTGGAGCCCGCGGCGCTGCTGCTGCTGTGCCCTGCGCGTGTGTGCGGGCGCGCTCTGCTGGCCAAGCACAGCGCCGGCGGCTTTGCGCGCCTGCTTGGTTCATGGCACAGTCTGGTCGGCAGGCAGCGGGCGTGCGTCCGGGTTGCGCACAGGGGTGGCGTGCGGCGGTCCGGCATGCATGTGCGCAGGGCGACCCTGATGGGGCCCTGCGGGCGCAGGAGCGGATGGCGGATGACGGGTACCGGGAGGGCAGCCGCCTGGATGCGGACGTGTTCGGCAGCCTGTGGACAGCCGCGCATGTGCGCTCCCCTCTGCAGGGTTAGGGTTGAATAGTACTGTGACCTGGATGCAGACATGTTTGGCAGCCTGTGGACAGCCACGCACGTGTGCACCCCGCGCTACCCCCGCCCCTGCTCCTCAGCTGCCCGGCTGGGGAGCTGCCGCAAGCGCAGGGGCGCCAGCTGCGCTGCCTGGCTGCCAGCAGCCCGCCTGAGGCGTGTTGCCTGCTGCCTGATGGGCCATGCGCAGTCGCGGGCGCGCGCTGTTTGCCGCATCCGGCAGCAGCAGCAGTTTTGGAGAGGGAGCTGGTGTGTGAGGCGGCGCCCTGCAGTGCCTGCAGCACGCTGGCACTTCGGACCGCATGCCCCGTGCCTGGGCTGCAACCCTGAGTCCGGCTGAAGCCTACACCCGGGCTACAGCCCGGGCTGTAAGCCTAAGCCAAACGGCACCGCTCCGGCGCGCAGAGCCGGAAGAACCTGGCGGCGACGCCGCGCGCGCTGCAGGTCGCGGCCGAGGACGCGGTCGCGCGCGTCGCCGCGCCGCCGCCTCAGGGCGCCGCCGCGGTGCGCCTGCAAGCGCGCCCGCGCCGCCGCGCGCCCCGGCGCCGCTCACACGAGTGCACCAGGGCCCTTCGTGGCGTGTTTGCAATTGGGACTGCCCGCCTTTTGCAGTTGGGACGCGAGCCGCTGCGGATGGCGCGGCCGTCAGTCCCAGAAAGGTGTTGTGTTGCTTTGAAGTCCTACGGAGGCGTAAGGTGTCCTGCCGCACTGCGAGCTCAGCAGCCTGGCAGGACCGCACCCCGGTAACAGGGCGGGCGTGCGCAGGCGCGCCGCGCCGCGGCGGACCGGCTGACGGCGAGCGTGTCGGCCACGGGCGACGCCGGGGCGGGGCCCGCGCGCTGGGGCGCCTCGTGGGGCCAGCAATTCATGTTCCTGTTGGTGCGCTCTGTCAAGGTGCGCCCGCGGCCGCTCTCATTTACTGTCACAGAAACACTACAGTGGCAGCGCATGACCTGCAGCCCAAGTCGGTGTCTTTCAGGCAAGCATGCGTGAGCCACGGACACCAGTGCTTTGTGAACTGGCTATAGCTCTTGCTCGGCAGTGGGCGCTGCTTTGCGACTGGGCAAGATCCGGCCAACAGGCGCTGCCAAACGTGACTGCGAAGCGATGCTGGGGCCAGGTGCGGCGTTTCGAGACGCTGTCCACGCAGGACTGCCTCCAGTTCGGCCTTGTGGCCATTCTCTGCGGTGTGCCCGCATCGGCGCTCCTGCCACCCTGGACGCCCCCCGCCTGCCATGCTGGGCAGCCAGCCGCTCCTGGCAGTGCTGCGCGGCTGATCGAGGCAAGCACGTGAGTCCGCAGCGGGCACTGCCAGTGTTTGGGCATGGAGCAGGCGGCCGGCAGATGCTCCACCGCGCCTCGCCGTGGTGGCGTGCATGTCACGCCCACCCAGCACACGCCCTCCGCAAGTGCCTCCTGAGCAGACCGCGTGGACATTATGCGCTGGTCAATCCGGATTCTACAACAGGGGTGTGCGCAGCGCTGTTTGCGAGCGGCGCGGCGCGCAGACGGGCGCGGCCGCGCGCGCAGGGCTGCTGTGGTGGCAGCAGGGCCAGGCGGACACGGTGTTTGCGGCCGGCAGCACCAACGGCCTCATCTTCTTCAACCTCGTGTTCCTCGCCTTCCGCTCCATGTTCGTCGCGCTCTTCACGTTCCCCAGCGAGCAGAAGATGATGATGAAGGCGCGGTGCCTTCCCCAGCCCTAGCTGTAGCCCTGGCCCCAGCCGCGGGCACCCTGAAACCCCCGTAGGCACTGCGTGTCCCCCCATGTTGTCATGTGGCAGGTCGTCACGTGTGCGGCGCGCACGAGCGTTGGCGGTCTCCGTCCGTGTCACCAACCTCAACCCTAGCACCAGGCAGCAGACTTGCGGCGGGCAGGCAGCTTACGCGCCGGCCGGCCGCGCAGGAGCGCGCGTCGGGCATGTACCGGCTCAGCGCGTTCTACTTTGCGCGCACCGCCTCGGACCTGCCCATGGAGCTGAGCCTGCCGGCGGGCTTCCTGGTGCTGACCTACTTCATGGGCGGCCTGCGGCGCGACGCCGGCGCGTTCTTCGCCAACACGCTCGGCACGATGCTGACCACGCTGGCGCGCTCCCAGCAGCTGTCACTGCATGCTCCCAGGCGTAGGGTAGGGTAGGGTAGGCATAGATACCGCCAACACGCTCGGCACGATGCTGACCACGCTGGCGCGCGCCCGGTGGGCTGTCACTGCATGCTCCCAGGCGTAGGGTAGGGTAGCGTAGGCACAGGCACGCCCAGCAGCGCGCTCTCCGCGCTGGCGCGGCGCTGCCCCGTCGTGCTCTCTGTCTGGTCAGGACGCGTGCTGACGCTGCGCGCGCCGCATGCAATGTGCACATGCATGCAGGCCGTCGTCACAGTGCGTGCCGCAATGCTGCGCGCCATGTGGGGGTGGCGCTGCGCATCGCGCCGGCGCATGGCCACAAGCAGCGGGCGAGGGCGCCAGGCACGGCCGCGCAGGTCGCGCAGAGCCTGGGGCTGCTGATCGGCGCGACGGTGATGGACGCCAAGATGGCGCAGACGGTTGTGGCGGTGGTCATGCTGACCATGATGCTGGCGCGCCCTGAAGCCCTATTGGGTATTTAGGGTATTCTGTAGCCCTGCTTTATAATAATGCATGCAAAGGTGACGCAGACGGTTGTCGCGGGGGGATGCTGACCATGGTGCTGGCGCGCGTCCCGAGCGCCGTGCGCTGGCTGCGGCCTGGCGCGCGGGGCCTGATGTTGCCGCCCAGTGCTGCGCGGCGCCCGTCGTGTCGCAGCCAAGCAACAATGCGCACAGTGTAGTCATGCACGCGTCTCGCGCTATGCGCCTGACAGTCTCCTGGGCAACGCTGGGCAACGCCGTGGGCTCTTTACCTTCGTCAGAAGCTCAGACAGCGACAGCACATGTACAGCTGCATGGAGACAGGAGAGCAAGGAGAAGGAGCAAGCCTGCGCCGCAGGTGGGCGGCTTCTACCTGGCCAACATCCCGGCCTGGATCGCGTGGCTCAAGTACCTGTCCTTCGTGTACTTCGGCTACAACCTGCTGCTCAAGGCCGAGTTCCGCGGCCGCACGCTGTGGGACTGCGGCGGCGGCAACCCGCCGCACCCCTCGGCGCAGGCCGGCTGCACCGCCGTGCCGCCGGGCGGCCTGCAGGCCAAGCTGCACCTGCAGGCGCGGCCGCGCGGCCCTACCCCGGTCGGGCTCTGGCGCATGCGAGTGTTGTCAAGGGCCAGGCCCCGCCACGCCGTGGCAACGGGATGGCGCGCGCTGGCGCGCACGTTCGCGGCCAGACGCAGCACGGGGGCTCATGCTCCCTGTGCAGTCGTATGCAAGTCATGGGGTTGTTCATCGGCGTCTTGTCAATCTATCTATGATCTGTTGAGAGAAGAGGGCCCGAACCTGACAGGGTTGTTGCCCTGAATGCAGGAGAACACGGAGGACTGGCCCTGGGAGGTGCTGGTGCTGCTGGGCTACCTGGTGCTCTTCCGAGTCTGCATCTACGTCGCCCTGCGCCGCAACACCGTGCAGCGGTAGCCCGCGCCCGGCCCTGCGCGCCAGCGGTCGCTAGGCTTTCTTTCCCGCGAGGGGCGACTGAAACAAGCGGGGCTGCTAGTCTGCAAGCTAGTGCAAATGGATGCTCTATATCTTTCACTGGGTCCTGACATGTGTATCAGTGCTGTCAGCTCATGACCGCGGTTACTCTGCGCGCCGTCCCAAGCTTGGAGCATGCGTGGGCACTACTGCTGCATGCATGGGAGGCCGTCTGCTCCATGCTTCGTGTGACGTTGGTCAGAAAGACTTCCGCCTCAAGCCAAGTCATCTAGCACATGTGCCCGCATTGGGTGAATAGAGTTCTGTCTGTGTCTCTGTCCCAGCATATTGGGTTGCTGGGTGACAAAAGGGGACAAGTATGCTAACAAGGCACCTGTTTTTACTGGGCCGGCCTCTTTGCACAACAGTATGGGGCTTGTTATCTTTTGCACATCAGTATGGGGCCTGAAGTCCACTGAAAGTATGGTGCACCTAGAGGTGCTGGGCAAGCACTAATGAGTTCTGGGGATGTATTGAAGAGTGGTGTAGGGCTGGTTTGAAACTGAGGTGTAATTGAATTACTTGAAGTCAACAGCACAAAGAGCTGTCTCAGCCTCCTTCCCCAGCACCAACCTGCCGGCATGGTGCAGCCGAGGACACAGACGGCCGCGGCAGTCGCGCGGTTCTGCAAGGAGGCGCCCGCCAAGGCGCTCGTCATCATAACAGACGCAGAGGTGCCGGCGCCCCAGCCCGGCGAAGTCCTGGTGCACATACACGTTCGCCCAATCAACCCCAGCGACCAGTTCTGGTGGGCAGGCCCGCCCACGGGCGGCGTTTGCACGCGCTGGTGATTATGCAAACTGTTTACGAGGCTGGTGACGCGGCTGTGTCGCACCGCAGCCTGCAAGGCATCTATGGCGGCTTCAGGCCCAAGAAGCTGCCCGCCGTGCCGGGCCTGGAAGGTGCGGGCGCCCACGGAGCCTGCAGTCCATGGCATTGCGGTGCACCTGAGCACAGTCACCTGCACTGCCTTGGACTTTGTTTGGGGAGCAGCACTGCGCAGAGGCGCCTGTTGCAAGCATGTTTGGCTTTGGAGCGGCTGCGATGCGTGCTTTCTGTGCCTGCGCCAGGCATGGGCGTCATCGAGCAGCTCGGCGAGGGCGTCACAGACTGGTGCCTCTGAGCGCGCTTGGTTGCTCCTGTCAGTGGTGCCAGAGCCTGCCAGGGCATGCGCTGCTTGCGGGGCGACGCGCTGACACCGGCGAGCCGCGAAGGCGGGAGGGCGCGCGCGTGACCGCGGTCCCGTGGCCTGTCGAGCACGGCCAGGGCACCTGGCAGGCGCGCGGCCCCGCGGCGCCGGCCTCCGCAGTCAGTCTGCCCGCCTGAGTGTTGCAGGGGCACAGGGGATCGGCGCGCACCTCTGACACCGCAGCTCTCGCCATCCGCGCAGGACTCCGCAGAACGTTTGCGTCAAAGCGGAATTCCTGGTGCGGCCGGGGCAGGGGCCGCGCCGCCTGCTGTGCAGGCGGGCCGGATGCCCTCGACACCCGCAACGCGCTGCGGCTGCGTGACCCAGCGCGCGCGGCGCGCAGGTCCGCGTGCCCGACGAGGTGTCCGACTATGAGGCCGCGCAGTTCATGGTGACCCCTACCCTACCCCTATTCCCCGGCTGGGCCCGTGCCGTGCCGCATGTGATCTTTCACGGCTGGCGTTCGCCTGGTGGGCTGACCCAGGGCGCGCCTGCCGCGGCGCAGGTCAACCCGCTGACCGCCTGGGGGGTGCGCCCGCGGCGCGCCGCGCTCCGGCAGCGCGGCCCACGCTTGAACGCCTGCAGCAAAGGAGTGCGATATCAAAGTGCAGGAGTGCAGGAGCGTTGCCCAGCATGTCAGGAAGCTGCCTATGGGCCCGGCGCGCAACGGGGCCCGTGGCGCGCTTGGGTGTGCGGCTCAGCGGGCGGCCCGGGCGCGCGCGCAGTTCCTGCAGGACTTCAAGGTGCCCTCGGGCGAGTTCCTGCTCAGCAACGCGGCCAACAGCGTGCTCGGGCGCGAGCTGATCCAGATGGCGCGCCGGCATGGCACGCGGCTCATCAACGTTGTGCGCCGCACCGAGCTCGTGGGCGAGCTGCGCAAGCAGGGGTGCGCGGGGAGCGCGAGTCCATTCACGGGTTAGGGTGGGGTAGGGCAGGGTAGGAGTACCCTTCCAGGGCACCCCGCACCCGGCTCCGGGGAAGTTGCTGCTGCCGCTGCTGTCAGTCCGCAACGTGGCCTCGGCGCGCGCGCATGTCCTGAGGCAGCAGCATCGCCGCGCATCGCAGCAGCAGGGGATGTTGGGCACGCAGCGCCGCCGCTGCCAGGCAATCAGAAAATGCAGGATGAGGTTAATGCCAAACTCTACCTATTGGTGAACGTGCTGTGAGCTGCCGCCAGGGCGGAGGAGGTCGTCTGCACCGCCGACGAGGACCTTGTGCAGCGCGTCATGGAGATCACCGGCGCGCCCCATCCCGCCCGGACTCTACTCCTAGTGCGCGGCGCTCGCCGCGCGCCCCATTGAGCCCGCGACTTGGCATGAAGCACTCCCTGGTGCTGAGCGGTGCATGGCGTGCACGCTGGCTGGCGGCGCGCCAGGGCCACCGCTCCTGCCGAGCTGCACTCCGCGCCCCGTTTGACGCGGCGGCCGCCGACCTGCACCATGCCCGGCAGGACGCGGCGGCCGCCCGCGCTGACCTGCCATGGCACGCAGGCGGGCGCGGAGCCTGGTGCGCGGTCAACCCCGTGGGCGGCCCGGCGTCCAAGCCCATCAGCCAATGTGCGCCCGCTCGCGCGCATGCATGCATAGGAGCGGGCGGCCCTGCGCGCGGCGCGCTGGCCGCCTATAGCTGTGAAGTAGCACAAGCTGCTGGGTCGGTGTACAGCCTCGGGCATGCAGCGTGCTCGGACGGTGTGGTGGCTTGCCGTGCAGTGCAGCAGCCGCCAGGTTGAACCCGCAGTTTACGCCAAGGGGCGCTGCGACAAACCATGTACAGCGCAGCCGGGTCACACCCTGCCACGCACTGACCTGTCAGACTGCAGCACCTGCATAGCCCTGCCCACCGCTTGTCCAACCCCGCTGCGGACGCGGCGGGCGTGCGCTGCCGCGGGACGATGCGGGCTGATCGAGCGGTGAGCAGGGCTATGCAGGTGCTGAAGTGTGACAGGTCAGGGAGCACGGAGCACAGGGCTTGGCAAACCCTCCTGCTGGCCCTCTTGGGTTGGCCGCGGACGCGGCGGCCGTGCGCTTCCGCAGAACGACGTGTGCGCAGGGAGCACAGGGTGGCGACCCCCGCCTCAAACCGCCAGGGTGGGCCCCGCGCGCGGCAGGCGTGCGCCGCGGCGGCACGCACTATGTCTACTCGCTGTTCGGGGAGGCGGTCGTCGTGCCGATGTTCGACTTGCACTTCCGCGCGCTGCACGTGCGCGGCTGGTGGGTGAGCGAGTGGCTGTCGGCGCTGTCGCGCGAGGAGCGCCAGGCCAACCTCCAGGCGCGCGCTGCACCCATCCCACCTGCCTGGGCAGCCGTGGTAAAGGTTTCGCTAGGGTGATCTATGATGGCAGCCGTGGGCGGGATATAGACTGTTGAGCGCTCAGGGCATGACCAGGTGCACTGGACAGCGCTGGCCCTGCCCCGCGCCCTGACAACAGGCCGGCCGGCGCCGCCAGGCGGTGATGGACATGATCGCGCAGCGCGCGGTCGTGCCGCCGCCGCCGCGCAAGCTGTTCGGCCTGGACCAGGCGCCCGTGGCGGTGGAGGAGGCGCAGCAGAAGTCGGCGGGCGGGGCAGGCAAGGTGATGCTGGTCAACCCCGGGGCCTAGCGGCGGTCTTGGTCTTGGGCATCATCGCCTGGCGCGCGGAGGCGCCGCCGCCGCCGCGCGGCCGCGTCGACCCTGCGCCAGGCGCCCGCGCGGATGAGGAGTTGAGCGGGCCGGGCAGGGGCATGCTGCTCAGCCCCAAGACCGAGACCGAGCTGTGGGCGTGCACGCTGTCCGGGAGACTGCGCTGAGGGGCCACCCTGGGGGCCGGCAAACAGAGCCAAGCGCGCCATGCAGCCAACAGTGAGCACCGCATGTAACAGCTAGGCATGTGGGCGGTGCGGGGAGGGGCCGCTGCCGCGCTGCTGGCCTGGGCGCTGGCATGCGCGCTGGGTCGGGCGAGGGTGCTGGCCTATGTCCCACGTCTGGAGCCATGGCGCGCAGACAGCGGCCGCGTGGCCGCCCGCGGTCGCTGCTCTGCCGCATGCGGCGCGCAGCTACGCTGCAGGAAGGCCATGCTGGTCATTGACACAGCGATCGGAGCTTGTTGTTCTTGCTGTAGGTCTGGCCTGACGGCCGCGGCTAGTTGATGTACGGGTATAACTGGACAGGGTCATGCTGTTAGGCTTGACAAGTCGGGGGCGCTGAGTGTGTGGGTGGCACAGGCGCGCTGCGCGTCAGGGAGCCCAGGGACACGCCAGCCTGCGAGTCATGAGTTGCGTGTTGTCAAGGGTGGCATGATGTGTGATTTTTTTGGATTGTTGTGTAGCACAAAGCTGTGCAAAGTGTGTGCATAGCCAAGAGAATGCTTAAGAACTTGTCGCTAGGTCTGAGTAAGCATGGCCGGCAGGCTTTGTGCGATGCCCAGGTCGTGTGAGCATGCGTCCTAGCGTCACTGCTGATGCCTTGGTTGGTGATTGTGTTGGAGCGATGCAGTTCTCTTGAGCGCGCGTTTCCCTGTAATTGCAGGTCACGTTGCGATCCCCTGAGGCCCAGGCAGAAGCCCCTGTACCTGAAACTCCTCCAAGCCCCAGTACACAGGGTCAGGGTCGCTTGAAGGAATGCTGAATGGCATGATGGGCAGAACCTCCTACAAACTGCTGCCAGGATGGTCAGGCCGGACAGGCAGACAGCGGTGCTTCTATTTGAGGCCAACACAGGCTTCCTGCCGCCCACGCCGGAGTTTGCCGCGCAGCTCGAAGAGCTCGACAGGAACCCGGGCCGCAAACTGCGCGTCATACCCAGCGCCCCTGTGGAGGCGCCGCCGCCCGGACACGTGCTGGTCAACATGCTCCTGCGGCCCATCAACCACAGCGACATCATGTGGTACGCCAAAGGCGCCGCCTTTCTCCAGTCTGCTGCGGCGCATCTCTAGCAGCTGTTGCTCACTGCCCGTGAGTAAGTGAGCCGCCCTCGCCGCGCAGCCTCAGGAGCGAGTATGGCGGCTTCCGGCCGCATCACAAAGTCATGCCAGTGCCGGGCCTGGAAGGTGCTAGCCCGCATGATGCCATGCGGCCCACGCTCTGCAGCAGCAGCTGAACACGGCACACATGCTGATGTCATCAAGTCTGTCCGTGCCCGCAAGGCTGCAGCATGGGGCATAGGTCATCCTGTCTCCTGCCGGCCAACCTGGCATGCGGCGTCGGCCTGCATTTGCCATGCAGTGCGGGGCTGCAGCACGCCCCTGTAGCACGCAGCCTGAGGGAGGCCCCGCAGGCATGGGCGTCATCGAGGAGGTCGGCGAGGGCGTGACCGGCTGGCAGGAGGGCGACCACGTCACCGCCGCGCCCTGGACGTACGCGGAGGACGGCCACGGCACGTGGCAGGAGTATGTGCTCGTCAAGGCCGAGCACCTGGCGCGCCCCGGCCCGCCTGCCACTGACCTGGCGCACCCGCGGCCCTGCAAACCGCGCACCGCTGATGCAGCGCCCGCGGCGCATCGCGCGTCTGGCACATGCGGCCATGCCTGGCTACGTGACTGCATGCATGACGATGCATTGGCCTGGTCGAGGTGTGGCGGTCCGAGCGCGCGCTGTGGGTCCGCAGGTCGCCGTGCCGCCAGAGGTGCCTGACCAGGCTGCCGCGCAGTTCCTGGTGGGCGGCCCAGCTTGCTGGTCACAGGCACTCCTGTGGAATGTATATGACATGGTGCGGCTGACAATGCTGCAGGCCCGCCCTGACCATATCCGTGGGCGCAGGTCAACCCAGTCACCGCATGGGGTATGCGCCCGGGTCCACTGATACGGGCCCCGCCATGCCACGCCTGTGTGCGAGCTGCTTCCCTGCAGGCCGCAGCTTGAGGAGTGTGTGCCTGATCTTGCGCACCGCGCTGTGTGTGTGCAGGCATGCGCAGCTCAACGCACAGCAGATGCATACATCGCGCCCAGCAACACGCTTCATCATTGCGCACGGCAACATGGTGCAGTGCCTTTGTTTGTTTTATGCGTACCACATGCCTGACATGGCATGCCGTACTCTAAAGATGTAAGTGGCCGTGTTGATAGCACATGGGCTTTCGGGGTACCTTACGGATCAGGACCGCCGCGCCCAGGGTTCCTGGAGGACCTGAACGTGCCCCCGGACGAGTGGCTGCTGCACAATGGCGCCAGCAGCGTGCTCGGGCGCGAGCTGATTGCGATGGCGCAGCGCCGCGGCACCAGGCTCATCAACATGGTCTGCCGCCGCGCGGCCGTGGCCGAACTGGTCCAGCTCGGGTGCGGCACCACCTGGTTCGGCCACTGCGCTCGTGTTCCACGACAATCAGTCTGCTGGTCATGCTGTCGTGGCTTTGCAGAAGCTGGCCTGAACGTGCCCTTGTGTGTGTAGCAGCAACATGCTGACCCTCAGCCAAAACTGCCGGGAAAGGCCCTGGCCTCCTGTCAGGGCCGCGCCGAGCGAGCCAGCTCCGACCTCGCTGGGCACAAGCTGCCTACCCTGTCTGCGCGCAGGGCGGAGCAGGTTGTCTGCAGCGCCGACGCGGACGTCGTGCACAGAGTCATGGACATCACAAGCGCGGCCCGCCGTGCTGACTCATGCGCCCTCGGCGTCACCGCCGTGACATGTTGAGGATACCTGCGAGTACAAGCAAGTGCCTCCTTGCTGGCCGTCTTGATTAATCGAGGGTTGTCCAGCAGTGAGCTGCGTACCTGCCACATGGCATTACAGGCTGCGTGTGCGGCACAGAAGGACGCGGCGCCTGGGCCGCGCTCACCCCCGTCGGACCAGACTGCCGCATCCTGGCGCGCTGTGCGTGCCGCGCCCTGCTGCAGCGATTGTGCCGGGCCTGCATGCTTGCGTCCACGCCTGACGCACGGCGGCAGCCTGGAACCTGCAACTCAGCGTGTCCTCCTCTGCAAAGCATGGGCATCATGCTGGGCATGGCCATGCGTTTTGGACACTTTGTGGGCTGATAAGTGCGGACCCGCAGGCGGGGCATGCACTTGAGCCCAATGCAACAGCACACAATCCTGGCTTGCGCATGCGCCAGGCGTGGGCAACACGAGACCGCTACATATCTACAGCGTCATCGGCGACACGGCCGAGGTTCCCGCGCGCCACGTGCTCTTCCGCGGCGTCACGCTGCGCGGCTGGTGGGCTGAGGTGTGGCTGGAGTCCCTGACGGAGCCGCAGCGCGCGGCCGCCATGCAGGCGCGGCCCTGCCAGGGCCCTGCGCCGGGCTGAGATCCTCATAGGTCCGCGCTGCCCTGCTGTGCACCATGGTGCAAGTCACCAGGCTTGGCCACAGCCTGACATGCCGGTCATGGCCTTGTCTGATGCCCGTGTATGTGATAAACCTTTGTATGTCTCGCTCTCGCTCTTGCCAGGCGCAGCGGACGCAATGCAGCTCTGAAACATGTTGTGCCTGCCCTTGCAGTCTCTTGCAGTGTGGTGTATGCGATGCGGCGCGCACCCAGTGCGGCGCGTCTGACGGCGCAGGCCATGCCGCGCGGCGCGTAAGCTCATGAACCCTCGAGCTCAACTTCGACACTGACTGCCCCCTGCCGGGCTCAAGGACGCGCCCTTGCAGTCGCTCGTGCTGCTGTCTCCGATGCGCGCCGCGCGCAGCGAGGCCACTGTGCGGCGCGCAGGCCGTCATGGGCATGCTGGCCGACGGCACGGTGCACCCTCCGCCGCCGCGCAGGGTGTACCCGCTGGCTGAGGCGCGCGCGGCTGTCCACGACGCGTGCCGAGAGGTGCCCGGCGGCACCGGCAAGGTCATGCTCAGCAATTGAGGGTCACTCTGGCGGCCCGTGTCCCTCCTCACGGGCCCCTGTCTCCCCTGCGCTGGTGCGCTGGGACATGCTGCCAATAAATTTGCGCAGTGGAAGGAGGTACAGGGAAATGGCATGATGAGTGGCACACACAAGCAGCGCCTGAGCTGGCATGCCACTGTCTTGCATCTCAACCGGCGTGCTGTACATGTGCAGACTGGGCTAGCCGTGTCTTCATGTGCAGTGGGTGAGCAGGTTGACAGACTTTCGTGCAGATGGGTTGCATGGTGGGTTGGCATTGCAAGTTAACAACTTATGCATCACATCTACGTTGCTGTCTACGTTTGAGTGTCACTTCACATAGATCTCAGTCAGTGTAAAGCACCTTTGCGTGAGGCACAACTATTGTCTTGCATACTTTCCCTGCTCTCATCAGAACAGGAAGCAGCAACAAACTGACAGCGCACAAAATCAGACACAGGAGGTAGAGAGCTCATGAAGTGCTCAAGCCTGCATGCTCTAGCCTCAACGGCTTCTGCAGCTGACACAGTCTCTGACTGCAAAGCCCGCAGCCAGCATACTAGGTAGACTTAGGCAGTCGCACACGTACATTGGCTGATGCTGCCAAGGCTCCAGAGGCATCTCTTCACGGCAGTGCGCGATGCTGCTGAACACCCCCTGGCTAGGCGGCGCGCTAGCCCCGCTGGAGTCCCTGGAGCAGCAAGGATTAGGCAGCTCGTCCTGAAGCCCCACAATGTGCATTAACAGCAATGCTGTTGTGTACTCACTCTTACGGTCAGAGTATAGGCCGGAGGGCTGGAGTGCCAGGCACGGGTGTGCTGCTCAGCCCCAGAACCAAGATTGATCTGTGAGCGTGCACGCTGTCCAGGGGACCAATCGGCACTCAGCTAACGTGGGGTTTGGCAAGCTGAAGCATATGTGCCATGCACCGGAGAGTATGCATGCGTGCTACAGCTGTGCATGTGGGCGGACTCGAGGAGGGGCCGCTGCCGAGCCGCCTGTCTGGGCGCTGGCATGCGGGCAGGGCCGGGCGAGGTCACGCTGGCCTAGGCCTCATGTCTTGAGCCATGGCGCGCAAACAGCGGCCGCGTGGCCAACCAGGGTAGCTGCTCCGCCGCATGCAGGGCGTTGTCATGGGGCGGAGGGCTATGCAGGTCATCGACACGGGGAGCGGAGCTTGTTGTTTTTGCTCTAGGTCCTGCCTGTCGCCCGCGGCTGACTGGTGTGGGGACGCCGGACAGGATGATGCTGTTAGACTTATCATTTTGTAGGCGCGAGGGTGAGGGTGGCACAGGCGCGCTGCGCGTCAGGGAGCCCAGGGACACGCGCCAGTCTGGGAGTCATGAATTACATGTTCCATTGTCGTATGCTTTGTCATGTTTTGGACTGTCGTGCGACACACAGCTGTGCAAAGGTCTGTGTTAGCCGCGAGAATGCTTGCGAACTTGTTGCTAGATCTGAGTGAGGATGGTTGGCGGGCTGCGTGCAATGGTCAGGTCTGTGAGCATGCATCTTGGCGTCACTGTGGACGCCTTACTGATGCGTGTTGACTTGACAGGGTGATGCAGTTCTCTTGAGCGCGCATCTTACGGTGGGGTGCAGATCACATTGCGATCCCCTGGATGCCCAGCAAGAAGCCCCAAGACATAGGTTGAGGGTTGCATGAAGCAAGCAACAAAGGACGTGGGAAGTGGCGGAACACTTTACACTCGCTGCCAACATGGTCAGGCCTGACAGACAGACAGCGGTGTATCTGCATGAGCACATCGGCCTCCTGCGACCTACGCCGGACTATGCCGCGCGCCTGGAGGAGCTCAACAGAAACCCGGGCCTCAAATTGGACGTCAGGCCCAGCGCCCGTGTGGATGCGCCGCTGCCGGGGCATGTGCTGGTGAACGTGCTGCTGCGACCCATCAATTCCATCGACATCATGTGGTACGCGAAAGGCGCCGCTTTTCTCGGGTCTGCTGCGGCGCATCTCTTGCAGCTGTTACTCACAGGCCGTGAGGAAATGAGCCGTCCTCGCGGTGCAGCCTCAGGCGTGAGTATGCCGGCTTCCGGTCGCCCCCTTTCCACCTACCAGTGCCAGGCCTGGAAGGTGCAACCTGCATGATGTCATGCAATGTACGCTCAGCAGCAGCGCCTGAACACAGAACACGTGCTGATGTCAACAAGCCAGTCATGCCTGCAAGGTTGCAGCCTGAGGCTGTGCTCAACCTGTGTCCTGCAGGCCGGCCTGACATGCGGCGTCAGCCTGGTTTCCGCAAGCAAGGCGGGGCTGCAGCATGCCCTGCAGCACGCGGGCTGCGGGGTGCCCGCAGGCATGGGCATTGTTCAAGAGGTCGGCGAGGGCGTAACTGGCTGGCAGGAGGGCGACCGCGTCACCGCAGCGCCCTGGTCGTTCGCACATCTTGGCTACGGCACGTGGCAGGAGTATGTGAACGTCAAGGCCGAGGACCTGGTGCGCCCTGGCCCGCCTATTACTGACCTGGCGCTCACACGGTCCTGCAAGCCGCGCGCCGCTGATGCAGCGCCTGCGGTGCATTGCATTCTGGTGCGTGCGGCCATGCATGGCAGCTGCGCGACAATTATGTGTGTGCGATTGAGGTATGACGGTCTGAGCACACGCTGTGAGGCCGCAGGTCGCCGTGCCGCCAGAGGTGTCTGACCAGGCTGCCGCGCAGTTCCTGGTGGGCGGCCCTGCTTGCTGGTCACAGGCAGGCATGTGTGGTGCATGTCACAGAGCGGCTTATGCTGAGGAGCAGGCCGGCACTGATCATACCTGTGTGCGCAGGTCAATCCAGTCTCCGCGTGGGGTGTGCGCCCGGGTCCACTGATACTAGCCCCGCCATGCCACGCCTGTGTGTGAGCTGCTGCCCTGCAGGCCGCAGCTTGGAGTGTATGCATGAGCTTGCGCATCACGCTGTCTGTGTGAAGGCACGCGCTGCTCACAGCACAGCAGAGGCATGCATCGCGCCCAGCAACATGGTCATCACTGTGCACGGCAACATGGTGCATCGCCTTTCGTTAAAGCGTGCCGCGTTGCTGACAGGCACGCCGTACCATTAGGAGATTGAATACGACCCCATGGGCCTTATGGGTTCCTTGAGCACTGGGACTCCTGCGCCCAGGGTTCCTGGAGGACCTGAACGTGCCCCCGGACCAGTGGCTGCTGCACCACGGCGCCAGCAGCGTGCTCGGGCGCGAGCTGATCGCGACGGCCAAGCGCCGCGGCACCAAGCTCATCAATGTGGTCCGCCACCGCGAGGCTGTGGCGGAGTTGCTCCAGCTCGGGTGCGCCACCACCCTGTACGACCACATCGCTCATGATTCACAGCAGCGTGTTTCACGTCTGCCGGTCTTGCAGTGTAAGCTCAATGAAAAGCTGGCGTGCCTTGCCTTTCTGCAAACAGCAGCAACACGCTGTGCCCCAGCCAATGCTGCCGGGAAAGGCCCTGGCCTCCTGTCAGGGCCGCGCCAGAGCAAGCCAGCTCCGGCCTCGCTGGGCACAGCTGTGCGCGCCACTGTGCGCAGGGCGGACGAGGTCATCTGCAGCGCCGATGAGGACGTCGTGCACAGAGTCATGGACATCACAGGCGCGGCCCGCCGTGCTGGCTCACGTGCACTCGGCAACATAGCATTGACATGCCGAGGATGCCTGCGGGTACATCATGCGAGTGCCTCCTTGCTGGCCATTCAGGAGCGCTGCGGTGCGCGGCGGCTTGCCAGGCGCTTTTTGCAAGCAACCAGACCTGCAGCATCAGCGCAGTGCTGGTGAGGTCTGTGGTCATACAGGGTGTGTCCAGCACAGCGCTGCGTACCAGCCACATGGCGCCACAGGCTGGATGTGCGGCACAGGAGGACGCGGCGCCTGGGCCGCGCTCACCGACGGACCAGACATCCAGACGCGCTGTGCGCGCCATGCCCGTGCAGCCACTTTCCCCGGCCTGCATGCCTGCGTCCAGCCCTGATGCACGGTGGCAGCCTGGACACAGCCTCCCAATGCATCCTCCTCTGAAAGCATGGGCATAATGCTGGGGATGCCTGTTTGCTCAGACGCGCTTAGTGGGGCTGCAGCACTTGCAGCACACTTGGAACCAGCAGGTGGGGCATGCCATTGAGCCAGTGTAAAGCACACGCTCACGGCTTGCGCATGCGCCAGGCGTTGACAACATTAGACCGCTGTACCTCTACAGCATTATCCGCAAAGCGGCCGAGGTGCCCGCACGCCATGTGCTGTTCCACGGCATCGCGGTGCGCAGCTGTTGGCTCAACACGTGGGCGGAGCCCCCGAAGGAGCCGCAGCGCACGGCCGCCATGCAGGCGCGGCCCTGCCAGGGCCCTGCACCAGGCTAAGGTCCTCACAGGTCCGCGCTGTCCTGCTGTGCACGAATTTGAGGCATGACCACCTTGTTGGCTGCAGCCTCACATACTGGTCGTCCTTTCGTCAGATGGCCGTGTGCGTGGCAATCCTTCGACTGCCGCGCCCTTACCACCTGCATAGCAGACGCAATGAAGCTCTGGAACATGTGTGCGCTGCCTTTACAGTCTGCTGCAGCATGGTGAACACCATGCTGCATGTCCATGTAGGCAATGCAGCCTGCACCCAGTGCGGCGCATGTGACTGCGCAGGCCATGCCGCACGGCGAGGCTCAGGCAAGTAGACCCTTGAGATCATCATGGACACTGCCTGCCCCCTGCCGGGCTGCAGGACGCGCCCTTGCAGCCGCTTGTGCTGCTGTCCCCGATGCGCACCGCGGGTAGCGAGGCCGCTGTGCGGCGCGCAGGCGGTCCTGGACTTGCTGGCCGACGGCACGGTGCGCCCTCCGCCGCCGCGCAAGGTGTACCCGCTGGCTGAGGCGCGCGCGGCTGTCCTCGACGCGTGCCGAGAGGTGCCCGGCGGCACCGGCAAGGTCATGCTCAGCAACTGAGGGTCGCTCAGGTGTCCCCTGTCTCTCTTCAGGGGCTCCTGTCTTCCCTGCGCAGGTGCGTCGGGACATGCTGCAGAGAACTTGCAGTCGGAGGTGAGAGGGAAGTGGCATGGGTGGACATGCCGTTGTCTTGCAACCAGCATGCTGGACATTCGCACACCGCGCTAGTTGTGTACTCATGTGCAGTAGATGCAGTGAATGAGCAGGTTATATGCTTTGATAAGTATGAACTGCAAGGGTGGGAGTTAGCGCTGCAAAGTTGGGAGTCAGTGTGTCACAGCTATGTCGCTGTCCAAAATCTATTGTCACTTCACAAACCTCGCATTCAGTGTATCACCACTGTTGCGTCAGGCAACATTGTCATCATGCTTAACGTCCTTTCTCACCAGAACATGAACCAGCGACACGAGCTGAAAGCACACAAACTCCAAAAGGCAGCAGAGAGCTTCTGAGATGCACAAGCCTGCATGCCTCAGCCTCAAACCACTTCAGCAACTGACGCACTTTTCTGAACGCAAAGCCCGCAGACAATGGTCTAGCTAGACACAGGCACGCGCTCAGACCTCAGCTGAAGTTGCCAAGAAATCAGAGGCGCTTTGTCGAGGCAGCGCGCGCTGCAGCTGAACATGCCAAGGCTGCCCGGCCCAGCGCTGGTGTCCCTGGAGCACCGAAGCTTCACCAGCTCATTCTGTACAGTGTGCAGTGCCATTATCTGGTCTGAAAGGGTCAGGGTAGCATGCCAGGCAGGATACAGCTTCACAATGAAAGGACCATTTTGCAGACGCAAAGACACCGCTGATCAACATGGTAAAGCCGATCACGCAGACAGCGGTGACAGTGGTCAAGTACAATGCCAAGGACCCAGCCGCGGGTCTCTGCCTCGTCCGCAACGCCGCTGTGCCGGAGACGCCGCCCGGGCACGTGCTAGTGAATGTGCAGTGGCGGCCCATCAACCCCAGCGACATCATGTGGTGCGCCAGAGGCCTGCCCGTGCTTTCCTGCTGATGACGTAATTACATTATTATGAACAAGCCCGGGCGCAGCTGCGCGCCGTGTTTGAGCCTGACTGCTTGTTGCCTGGAGCAGCCTCACAGGCCAGTACGCGGGCTTCAAGCCGCCCAAGCTCCCGGCGGTCCCCGGCCTGGAAGGTGCCCGCCCGCATGATGTCATGCGGCCAACACAGCGCTGCACATGCTTACTGCCTGTCATTATCTAGACTTGCCTCAGGCACGGCTAATTCAGCATTGCTGGCGGCTGTCGCGGCTGGCATCAGGCATGTCTGCAGCGTGCTGCTTGTCACCTGCGGCGCGCGCTCGTGACCCTCAGCGCTTGCCCTTTGCGCAGGCGCGGGCGTCGTCGCGCAGGTGGGCGAGGGCGTGACCGGCTGGAAGGAGGGCGACCGCGTCACGGCCGCGCCCTGGACGTACGCCGAGGTCGGGCACGGCACGTGGCAGGAGTACGCGCTGGTCCATACGGCGCACCTGGTACCGCACCTCCGCATTTAGCATATAATGCAATCTGTCCAGGAGGCTGCATGCTGTGCAGGGGAGCTCTGCCTGCTGCCAAATGTTTGTTCTGTTCCAGGTCTTACACATTTGACACAGCCGCTCTCAGCCCCAGCATGTGCTGTCCCTAGACCCTGGGTACCTACGACGCGCGCCACCCGCGCGCGGCCAAGCGCTGCAGGTGCGGGGGGCGCAGCATGCGGGCCTCGCGCGGAAGCACTGAAGCATGCGGGCCGTGCGCCCGCAGGTGGCCGTGCCCCCAGAGGTGTCCGAGCACGAGGCGGCGCAGTTCCTGGTGCGCAGCCCCGTGTGCTTGCCTGCTGGCAGTTGTGCCGCGAGCGCGCGGCCGGCTGCGCGGCGCAGCTCGGCAGCGCTGGGGCTGGCGGGCGACTGACGCGCTGCGGCGCGCAGGTCCACCGGCTCAGGATAGGGTAGGGTATATGATATGTAGGGTAGGGTAATCCTAACCCTATTGGCAGCACGAGGGCAGGCAGGCGACTGACGCGCTGTGGAGCGCGCGCAGGTCAACCCGCTCACGGCCTGGGGTGCGCGCCCGGCTCCGCATCCGCCCCGCCTCGCCAGGCCCTGCCTGTGCGTTGCTGCCGTTGAGGAAGGCGCTGGCAGGTGCCACTGACGTGCATTGTCCTGACATTGCCATGGTCAGGTTACCCTTTCGGCGTGACCTGCGCTATAGGTTTGCGCCAGTCATAAGGGTGATAGAAAGCCGCCCGAGTTCCCACAGCTGCAGAGAATGGTGCGGCTCTGGCATGCGGCCGGCCTACATGCATGCGCCTGGACAGTGCGCTGCCTGCATGCTATTCACAAGCCACGCAGCAGCTTACACAGAGCAGGTGCATGCGCCGCACTGGCATGTCATGGCAATCTTTCGCATGGGCATGCGGCTTGGTGTGATCCATGACACTCGAAAGATTGTAACAACCTGTGAGCGCTGCGGGGGACCGCCGCGCCCAGGGTTCCTGGAGGACCTGAAGGTGCCCCCCGCCGAGTGGCTGCTGCACAACGGCGCCAGCAGCGTGCTCGGGCGCGAGCTGATCGCGATGGCCAAGCGCCGCGGCACCAGGCTCATCAACGTGGTCCGCCGCCGCGAGGCCGTGGCCGAGCTGGCCCAGCTCGGGTGTGCGCGGCTGGCCCCGGTCCCCGCTTCGTCGACCCTGTCTGCGCACCATGCGTCACCTGCGCCGCTGAGCTGCGGCCTCGCACATGCATCGCACAGCAAGCACTGCAGCATGCGCGACCAGCGCGCCGCGGCATGTCAACGCTCAGCCGGAGCGCTCCATAGGCTCCAGGCGGCTATCATGCCCGCGTTGCCTGCTGCCGGCTTTTGGCCATGCCGGCGCGAGCCGCGCGCGCGGCGGCAGGGCGGACGAGGTGGTGTGCAGCGCCGACGAGGACGTACCGGAGCGTGTCAAGGCCATCACAAGCGCGGCCCCACGTGTCCGCTAGTTTGCGCTCAAAGTCAGCTTTGTGCTGTGCGCTGGGAGGGTCAGCATGGCAGCTGCAAGCTGTGTGGCCTGCATGACCTTTTGTTTTACATGTCTGGAGTGAGGCTCCATAAGCGCCTCGCTGCATGCGTCCTGGATGCGCGACACTGGTACCCATGAAGCGACACGGCATGCAGCTGCTGCACTGTGATCATGATGGACGGCATGGACAGACGCGGCTGCGCGCATGGATGGCAGTTCAGCAGGGCTGTGGGCGGCGGTGCGGCGCAGGCGGGCGCGGCGCCTGGGCGGCGCTCACCCCCGTCGGGCCGGCCTGCCGCTTCCTGGGGCCCTGTAAGTCCTGCCCCACCGCTGTCGCCCTCCCCCGGCCTGCCGTCCTGGACATGCTGGCGCAGCTGCGGCCGCCGGGGACCAGACGGCTAGTGTGTGCTGGTGGAGGCCGCTTCATATGGCCCAGCTTGTGCACTGCTTCGAAGGCTACGGGGCAGCAGTCAGGTTCCCACCGCGTCTTTGTCTGGCCCAGAGACTGGCATGCCGGTGAGCGTGCTGCAGCGGCGTGCGCGCGAGGCCTGCGCGCGCGGCAGGCCTGCGCGACGCCGGGCCGCTCTTTTTGTACAGCCTGGTCGGCGGCGTGGCGGAGGTGCCCGCGCACGACGTGCTGTTCCGCGGCGTCGCGCTGCGCGGCTGGTGGCTCAACATGTGGCTGGCCTCGCTGCCGGCGCCGCAGCGCGCGGCCGCCGCGCAGGCGCGGGCCCCGCCGCAGCCATGCGCTCACCCTAACCCTAACCCTAACCCTATGCTCCCACGCTCAGCCCGGCGCCGAGGCGGCAATGCCCTAATTCTAACGCTTTTGCGCAGGCGGTGATGGACCTGATGGCCGAGGGCGCGGTGCGCCCGCCGCCGCCGCGCAAGGTGTTCACGCTGGACGAGGCGGCCGCGGCGGTCAACGAGGCGCGCCAGGAGGCGCCCGGCGGCGCGGGCAAGGTCATGCTCAGCAACCAGTATCTCTAGGCTGCTGGGGACCTCGGGGGCTGCCCGGCGCTGGCGCGCCGTGCCGCGCCTCTCAGGGCGGGCGCAAGGAAGCAAGTAAGTCCTGCTCAGCTGTCAGCACGTCTCGGCCCAGAGGCCATGGGCCGCCCTGTGGTGCCATGCTGGGACACACCTGTGTGGGGAGACTGGAAGCAGCGGTTGCTGGTGTAGTACAAGCGGGGCGCCAGCGGACATGCCTTGTTTTGCAAAGTATGCATGCTGTTCATGAGGCCAGACGTGGGGCACACTGGGCACTGCCAATGAGCAAGCGGGTTTGATTGTCGAGTCTCATGAACAGCGCAAGGGTTGCGCTGCCAAGCTGAGGGAGACGCACGCGCCACACACACAGCTGCTGTCCCTGAATCCTGCTTTGATGTCACGGACCGCTGTTACATTCGTTGCCCCACTGGGCGCTGGGACCAGCTCTCACGCAGACCGCCTCAACCAGACCCGTGTTCCTGCAAGAAACCTTGAAAGCTCACGACCCCGAAAACAGATGACAGACAGCCTTGAGTGCGCGGTAATGCCTGCGCTGTCCCAGCCTCCGCAGGTCCTGCAGCAGATGCGAGTCAGCTGCAGCGCCCGCGGCTGCATCCCAGGACAGCGCTGGTGGGGCGCACACGGCGCCACGGGCTGCTGTGGCTCCACTGGCGCACGCAGCGACTCGCTGCGCCTGGACCAGGTTGCGCGCCCGGCCTCAAATGGAGTCTCGCCGCTCCAGGGAGTCCAGCAGCGGCTGCTGCAGCGCGCCGCCGCTCCCGCCGCCGCCGCGGCCCCCACCGCTCCCGCCCCCGCCGCCGCCGCCGCCGCCGCCGCCGCCGCGAACGCCGCTGCTGCCGCCAATGCCGCCGCAGGCGCTGCCGCTGCCCGCGCGCCGCGCCGGCACGTCACGCGCGCGCACCGACCGCGCTGGCGACACGCCGCGCGCCGTCCGCGGCCATGTGCGCTGCGCGTGCGGCACGACCAGGGCAGCGTCAGGGTGGTCCGCACCCTGTCGCAGTGGCGCTTCTGCCCGCCCTGCACCAGGACGGATGCGCGATGCAAACCCCGCAGGGTTATCTTCATCCCCTCGAGGCCACAGTGGGGCGCCGCCTGCGAGCGCACGGCACATCATGCCGCACGCCCGCGTGCGCCCATAGGCCCAGCTTGGGGCGGCGCGCCTGCTGGCCGCCCGCGCGGCCAGGCACCGAGCTGGCCGCCGCAGGCGCGGGCGCCGCCGCCGACGGGTCCGCGGGCACGCCCAGCTGCCGGCCGGCCTTCAGCGTGGCCAGCGCGCCCACGCGCATCTTCTGCGCCTTGAGCAGCCTGCGCGCGCAGGCCGCGTCGGCGCCAGGGTATA
>JAABUV010002661.1_pt1 | contig 23818 bp, 28 predicted proteins | sample 5559971 | NCBI WGS metagenome assembly JAABUV01 (sample SAMN10711881, study PRJNA513362) | rock metagenome | isolation source: Antarctica rocks | place: Antarctica: Victoria Land, Knobhead nord | collected 2015-12-19
CGACTCGCAAACGCTCAGCAGGTGATACTCGTGATGTCACGGACGTAGGTCCTTCCTCGGGAGCTTGGTGGCTATCGAGGGAAACCTACGTCCGTGTCATTTACACCGGAGCTGGGACGCGACCGGCTACGAGATCGTGCAACCGATCACGACAGAACCATGGGGTGTGCGCCGGTTCTTCGTCCGCGCACCAGATGGCAACGTCATCAACGTCGTGCGCCATCGGGACTGAACAGCGGCCGGGCATGGCGTTCTGACCGCAAGGTCGGTAGTGCCTTGTTCTACGGTGACGCACATGGACTCGTCGGTGGGTGTGCGCGAGTTGCGGCAGAACCTCAGCCGCTACCTGGAGCGGGTGAAGGCGGGTGAGGCGTTCGTGGTAACCGAGCGCGGCAGCGAGGTCGCACGCTTGACGCCGTCCGGTGGTCGCCAAAGCGCGCTGGCGCGGCCGATCGCCGAGCGGGGCGCAACAATCCCGCAGGGCGACCTGATCGCCAACCTCGGGCGGCGCCATCACGTCGACGGCCCGTCGACGGCGGATGCGCTTGCCGAGCAGCGAGCGGAACGTCTCTGAGCGCCGGTGCGACGCTCGCGTACCTGGACACGTTGGCGTACGTCAAGTTGATCGTCGCGGAGCCTGAGTCCGGGGCGCTCCACCGCGAGTTGGGTCGCTGGTCGGCCTGGACCTCAAGCGCGTTGCTCGGGGTTGAAGCGGTGCGCGCCTGCCGGCGTCTGGGCGAGGGCGTCGCTGATTCGGCGGAGGCGAGCCTGAGCAACATCGCGCTGGTCCCGATGGACGAGGCGGTGCTGGCGGTGGCACGACGTATGGATCCCAGCGAGCTCCGATCGCTGGATGCCCTTCACCTGGCTACCGCGTTGAGCATCGGCACCGATCTCGGGGCGCTGTTCAGCTATGACGACCGACTGACGGCGGCGGCCGTAGCAGCCGGCCTGCGCGTGCTGACTCCCGACTGAGCCCGTCGCTCCGGGGGGCGCACCCCACCGCCCGTGAGGGTCTGTCGGCGCTGGCCGCCGCCGCGGCCAGGTGGGAAGCCCGGCTGCAGGCTCCGCGACCGTCTCGACGACGTGCTCAGGTCATCTACCCGGTCTTCACCGACGGCCACATGGCGACCTCCCGGCCATCGCTGATTCGCGCCGACCTGTGCCACACGGACGTCCGCTTGGCCCGCGCCCTGGGCAGGTGGTCAGTTTCGTCGCACCCGGCTGCCCAAGCAGTTGATCGGTCTACGGGACGTCGGCCTCTCACTGTGCTTCGACCCTAGTCAGATCCTCCCATGAACTGTCGGGCCGTTGGGGGTCCGCAGCCAGATCCGGTCGACTCGGAAGGTGCGCCAGTCGCCTCGATCGACGTCCCAGCCGACCGGGTACCACTTGTCGAGGCGTTGCGCTCAATCTGGGGTTTCCAGCAGTTGCCGGGCCGTCGAGGCGTAGTGGAGCGCGGTCTTCTCGTCCAGGCCGACGACGACCGCGAGGGGCATCGGGTCGGCTCGGTGGGCCAGTGCTTCTTCGAGTTGGCGGTCGACGCGCAGCCGCTCGAAAGTCGCGGTATGGCCTTGCAGCATCTGGTTGGCCCAGCGGCGGCTGGCTGGACCGGTTTCCGGGGCAGCCTGCTGGTTGATGAGCAGGTGCGGATTGGCGGTGTTCGGCCAACGACTGCGCCGAGGTCCAGCCAGGCCACGAGTACGCGGCGGGTGAGTCATCCAGCGGCCGGACGCGGCCGACGATGGTGAGATGATGGTTGCCCAGGTCGATGTCGTCGAGACGAACGCCGAGGATGGCGCCGACCCGAGCGGAGTGCACCGCGGGATAGGGCGAACACCAAGCGGGCTGGCGGGTTGGTAGCGCTGGCGACGGCTGCATCGACGTGGGCCGCAACTCCAAGAATTGGAAGTACGTGGTCAGCGCCTGCGTCCGCGCCTGCCGAGTCCCCTTCGCCGCATCCCGCAGCACCTTGCCGAAGTAGCTGTCCGCGTCGGCGGCCTCCATGTCCCACAAAGATTCACCGAGCCAGACCCGCACCTGCTCCAGATGCCCGACGTCACCACGAAACGTCGCATCCGCCAGGCCAGCCGGCCGGGGCCAGCACGAACCCGACCAACACATCGGTCTCGAAGTCTGCGATCTCCTCCGGGCTCGCCGGTGGCCGCTGCTCGCGTAAATCCCGCACCACCGCCAGGACCAACCCGAGCCACCTCACCTTCATCAGAGCAGAACAACACTCGGTTTCGGCGAGACCCTTTCACAATTCCTGAAGTACGGTCACAGTGGGGTACGGAAGCGAAGAGTAGGAAGAACAGACTGAACGCCCCGGTGGTCCTGGTTGCGCCAGGCTCCCACCCGCCGGCCGCCCCCTCGCGTCGCCGCCTGCCGCCCCGCCACCTCGCGCCCCCGCCCCCTCGCGCCGAGGGAGACCTCACGCTCGCCAGCCAGTCGGGACGCGCGACCCTCTGACCTCCCTTGGAGACCAGGCGACCAGGCAGCCCTCCCTCGGGGACCAGGTTGGTTCAGGCGGACCGCGACGCTGCTCAGCTGGCAACCATTTTGCGCAGCACGTATTGGAGGATCCCGCCGCTGCGGTAGTACTCTGCTTCGCCGGGGGTGTCGATGCGCACCACGGCGTCGAACTCCACCGTGGCACCGTCGACCTTGGTTGCGCGGACGTGCACTGTCTCCGGGGTCCGGCCTTCGTTGAGTTCCGCGATGCCGGACACGTCGAAGGTCTCGGTGCCGTCCAGACCCAGCGAGGCAGCACCCTCACCCGCAGGGAACTGCAGCGGTATCACCCCCATCCCGATCAGATTGGAGCGGTGGATGCGCTCGAAGCTCTCAACGATCACCGCCTTCACGCCCAGCAGCGAGGTCCCCTTGGCCGCCCAGTCACGCGAGGAACCGGAGCCGTACTCCGTGCCGCCGAGTACCACCAGCGGGGTCCCGGCCGCGAAATAGTGCTGCGCGGCGTCGTAGATGAAGGCCTGGGGTCCCCCGTCGACGGTGAAGTCACGGGTATAACCCCCGCTCACCCCGTCCAACAGCAGGTTGCGGAGCCGGATGTTGGCGAACGTGCCGCGGATCATCACCTCGTGGTTGCCGCGGCGCGAGCCGAAGGAGTTGTAGCCCTTGCGGTCCACCCCGTGTTCGTCCAGGTACGCAGCGGCCGGGGTGCCGCCCTTGATCGCCCCGGCGGGGGAGATGTGGTCGGTGGTCACGGAATCACCCAGCAACGCGAGCACCCGGGCGTCGCTGATGTCGGTGACCGGGGACGGCTCGAGCGCCATGCCGTCGAAGTAGGGGGGTTTGCGGACGTAGGTGGAGTCGGGGTCCCAGTCGAAGGTCTTGCCCGTGGGGGTGGGCAACGACGTCCAGCGGTGGTCACCGGCGAACACGTCGGCGTAGTCCTTGGTGAACATGTCCTGGGTGATCGCCGACTCGATGGTCGCCTGGATCTCCTGCGCCGAAGGCCAGATGTCGGCCAGGAACACGTCCGTGCCCGTGGCGTCGTGGCCCAGGGGTTCGTGCTCGAAGTCGAAGTCCATTGTCCCGGCCAGTGCATAGGCGATGACCAGCGGCGGCGAGGCGAGGTAGTTCATCTTCACGTCGGGGTTGATGCGACCCTCGAAGTTGCGGTTACCGGAGAGCACGGCCACCACCGAGAGGTCGTGCTCACCCACTGCGGCGGAGATCTCCTCGGGGAGCGGCCCGGAGTTGCCGATGCACGTGGTGCAGCCGTAGCCCACCAGGTGGTAGCCCAGCTTCTCCAGGTAGGGCCACATCCCGGCCTTGTCGTAGTAGTCGGTGACCACCTGTGAGCCCGGCGCCATGGAGGTCTTCACCCAGGGCTTCACGCTGAGCCCCTTGTCCACGGCGTTGCGGGCGAGGAGCGCCGCACCGAGCATCACCGAGGGGTTCGAGGTGTTGGTGCAGCTGGTGATCGAGGCGATGACCACTGCACCGTGGTCCAGTTCGGTGACGGTCCCGTCGGCCAGGGTCACCGACACCCGATCGTGCGGACGATCGTCAGATGCGGGCGCGTGCACCGGCGCCTGGCCCGCGGGCTGCACCTGCCCGGTCTGGGCCCCGGCGGCATCGCTGGCCGGAAATGTCTCGGACAGCCGCCGCGAGACCGGCGCGGTGACGTAGTCGCCGAGCGCACCACGGAAGCTCTGCTTACTGTCGGTCAGGGCGATCCGGTCCTGGGGGCGCTTGGGCCCAGCGATGGAGGGCACGACGGTGGACAGGTCCAGCTCGAGGTACTCCGAATACGCCGGCTCGTGATCCGGGTTGTGCCAGAGGCCCTGCTCCTTGGCGTAGGCCTCAACGAGGGCGACGTGCTGCTCGCTGCGGCCGGTGAGGCGTAGGTAGCGGGTGGTCTCGGCGTCGATCGGGAAGATCGCGGCGGTGGAGCCGAACTCTGGGCTCATGTTTCCGATGGTGGCCCGGTTGGCCAGCGGAACCGCGGCGACGCCCGCTCCGTAGAACTCGACGAACTTGCCGACGACGCCATGTTTGCGCAGCTGCTCGGTGATGGTGAGCACCACGTCGGTGGCGGTGACCCCAGCGGGGATCTCACCGGCCAGCTTGAAGCCGACCACCCGGGGAATGAGCATGGAGACCGGCTGACCCAGCATGGCCGCCTCGGCCTCGATGCCGCCGACACCCCAGCCCAGCACCCCCAGGCCGTTGACCATGGTGGTGTGGGAGTCGGTGCCCACGCACGTGTCGGGGTAGGCCGCGCCGTCCCGGTCGAACACCACCCGGGCGAGGTGTTCGATATTGACCTGGTGGACGATGCCGGTGCCCGGCGGGACAACCCGGAAATCGTCGAACGCGCCCTGGCCCCACCGCAGGAACTGGTAGCGCTCACCGTTGCGCTGGTACTCGATGTCGACGTTGCGCTCGAATGCGTCGGGACGGCCCGCGACGTCGGCGATCACCGAGTGGTCGATGACCAGCTCGGCCGGGGCGAGGGGGTTGACCTTGTCGGGGTCGCCACCCAGCTCGGTCACCGCCTCGCGCATGGTCGCCAGGTCGACGACGCAGGGAACACCGGTGAAGTCCTGCATGATCACCCGCGCCGGCGTGAACTGGATCTCGGTGTCGGGCTCGGCGTCAGGGTCCCAGCTCGCGAGCGCCCGTAGGTGGGCGGCCGTGATGTTGACGCCGTCCTCGGTGCGCAGCAGGATCTCCGCCAGCACCTTGAGGCTGTAGGGCAGCTTCTCGGTGCCGGGCACCGCCGACAGCCGGAACACCTCAAAGGAGGCGTCACCCACCTCCAGGGTTCCGCGGGCGCCGAAGGAGTCCTTGCTCGTCACGTCTGTGCTCCCACTCGTCGATGAGGTCTGCCGGGGACCGGTCGCGATCCTCCCGCACGGACCGGTCACTCAGCCCGTCGAGAGTCTAGCAGTACGCTTGTCCTGTTAGGCAGCCCTGATCTCGGCGAAGGAGATCTCGATGACGCTGCACCACGTCCTGCTCCAGCGGGACCCCGATGGGGGTTCACCCGGGCATCGACCTCGATCGCGGCCGGGTTGCGCTGGCGCGATCCGTTGCGCTGACCACCAACCAACACGGAGCCCCCTGATGGTCAGGACAGCAGCAGGGCGACGTCGGCGTGCAGGGCTTCGATACCTCGGTCGAGGGTGACGAGCCGACCTCCCCGGGCACGCGCGAGACCCGCCAGGTAGGTGTCGGTGACCTGACGGTGGCCGATCACGCCGCGCAGGCTCACCTCGCTGTAGCCGAGCGAGTCCGGCCAGAACTCGTGTCGGCGGTGGGTGAGCACGCCCTCGAGCACCTCGCTGGCCGTGTCCACCCCGGCGCCCGAGCGCAGCAGGTGCCGTAGCAGTGCGCCCTGAGTGATTGGGCAGGTCGCAAAGTCGTGGGGGTGCTCGGAGAACCAGAGCTCCGCGAGATCGTGGTGCACGTGGTCGGTGACCGTGAGGGCGATGAGGACGTTCGCGTCGAGCAGGTCGGTCACTCGTCGTCGTCCAGGGTTCGGACGTCGTCGCTGGTCACCGCACGCCCGAGGGCAGCCACGCGCAGCCCGGTCACGCTGCTAGTGGAGACCAGGACCGGGCCGGGGGTCTGCAGGGCGACGGCGAGCAGGCGGCTGATCGTCTCGCTGAGCGACGTACCGGAGTCGCGCGCGATCGCGGAGGCAATGCTGTGAAGCTCCTTCGGCAGATCGATGGTGGTACGCACCCGCCGACGGTAGCACCGTGATGCGATCCGCGACGCTTTCGCATCAGAGTGCTGATCGTCACCAAGGCCAGCCGTGCCGTGTCGTGCTCAGGCTGCCCCCGTGCTGTTCCACACCGCTCTCGGGTGGATGCCCCACAGCTCGTCATCGTCCGAGTACCACCCGCGAGGAGTCACGACGATCACGCCGGCCTGCAGCTGCTCAGCTGGTTGCAGTAGCGCAGGGCCAGCGAGACCTCCGTCTCGTCCCATGACCACCAACTCGGCCCCGGGCGGACCACCACCGGAAGCAGGATCTGCCGCTGGCGAGCGTGCAGGGACGCACGATCGAGCCCCAGCTGAGCGGCGGCGCGATCCGCAGCGCGGGCACGGGCGCGTTCCTCGGCGGGCGGCTGCGTCCACAGCACGCTGCTGCTGGCCAGGCTCTGGTGCTCGTAGGGGCCGGTCAGCAGGGCAAGCACGGCGTGGGGTTCGTCGAACGGGTGGCGATCAGCCAACGCCTCGAGCACCAGGTCGGGGCGGCGCACTTCGTCAGGCCAAGGACTGTTCATCAGCGCATGGTGCGGGTTTTCCTCGACGGCTGCACGAGGTTGTCCACATGTGGACAGACCGCCGTCGTCGCCGGGTGGGATGGGCACGCTACCGCCCATGGGAGCACACACCACCTACATCGGACACATCGCCATCAACCCACTGCTGTCACCTCCAGAGGTCGACGTCGTCCGGGCCCTGAACCGGACCCGACGCTGGGACGGACCCGGTGGAGCCTTGCGCACGTCCACGCACCCCGGCGATGACGCGCCACCGCAGGACCGCACCGACGCGTACAACCGTCCGGCGCCGGGAGCGCCCGGGTTCTGGTGTCCGTGGACAGCGTGCGAGCGCGGCCACTGCCTGCACTGGGACGGGCTGGAGAAGCCCTACACGGGTGACCGGTGGCTTCGGTGGACGATCGACACGCTGCTGCGGCCCGGCGCTGAGATCGCCGGAACCGAGTGGGCGCGCAGACACTCGCTGACCTGCGACCACGGGCTCGAGGGGATCATCGTGGGTGAGCGGCACGAGTCCGGCGAGCTGTTCGCGCTGAGCGTCTCGGACAACATGGTGCGGATGCAGCTCCTGCTGCCGGGCGATCCCGGAGCCGACGAGTGGGGGTACCGCGGCGTCGTCGACACCGCCCGCGAGCGGCGGGCGAGCCTCGCGGCCCGCACCACCAGGTACGCCCTGGCCCTGGCCGAGGATGAGACCCGCCCGGTGCCCTGAGCCGCATCGGCTGTTCCGACTTCGCCCCAGCGAATCGACGCAAGCGCCTGCATCCGAGCTGGACCCGCTGATCGGCGGGCAGCGGCTCGTCCCTGGCGAAGATTCCCGAGGCGGCCTACCGCTGTCGCTGTGGGGCGGGTGGCCGTCCGCTACCGGGCGTCGGTGGCGAGGCGAACGCGCACGCGTACTTGACCGCATCTGCATGCTACCCTTGACGCATGCGTACGACGGTCGAGCTCGACAGCGACACAGCCCGGGCCGTCCAGGAGCTGCGCCGCGAGCACGGGCGTGGCGTGAGCGAGGCTGTGAACGAGCTGATCCGCCGCGGATTGCTCGCCGAGCCGCGCCACCGCCGCTTCGAACCCCGCACCCGTTCGCTGGCGATCCGCGTCGATGTGTCCAACGTCGCCGATGCCCTCGACCTGCTCGACGGAGCGGACGCCCGCTAGTGCTGGTCGACGCCAACGTCCTGCTGTACTCCGTCGACGAGGACAGCCCCTTCCACGACCCGGCGCGGGACTGGATGGTCGAGGCGCTCAACGGTGCGAAACGCGTGGGCATCCCGTGGCAGTCGCTGTGGGCGTTCCTCCGGATCGTCACCAACCCGCGCGCCGTGGCCGAGCCCTTGTCGCCGGCGCAGGCCTGGGAGCACGTCGACGACTGGCTCGCCGCGCCCGCGGCCTGGGTCCCCGCTCCCGGTCGGGGACACCGCGACATCCTCAGATCGTTGCTCGCCGACAGAGACCTGCGCGCCGGACTGGTCACCGACGCCGTGCTCGCGGCGATCTGCCTCGAGCACGGTCTGGCGATCGTGAGCGCCGACAGCGACTTCGCGCGGTTCCCCGAGATCGAGTGGATCAACCCGACCGCGCACCGCTGAGCACGAGCATGGTGTCGATACCCGAGATGCTACTATGACCAGCCGCCAGCAGCGTTCGCCGCCACGATCGGGGCCCAGGGCGAACGCCAGGTACTGCAGGAAGATGGTCCCGGTCAGGCCGATCACGCTCAGTGCCAGACCGCCCGGGCCCAGACGGCACACCGGGTTCGGCCAGCTGGTCGGACCAACGCCAAGAGGTACCTGCCATGACCACGACTCACGACGCACCCGGCGAGCGGGGCCCATCTCTGGCCGAGCGCCTGGCCCCGATGCGCATTGCAGAGATCGACGCCATGAGTGACCAGGAAGTCGCCGAGCTCATGGGCGCGACGGCCGAGGAGATCGCCGCTGAGCCTGCGTGGACGTGGCGCGAGGCGGCCAAGGCGGCCACCGACGAGTACGCCGACAGGCTGATCGCCAACGTAGAGTCTGGACGGGCAAGGGTCATCGCGGACCCGGCCGAAATGCGTCGACGCCTCGGCGGTCGGCCCCGCGTCGGCGGCGCCAGTGGAGAAGGTTCCTCGATGCAGGTGCGGGTGCGGGTTACAACACGCACGCGCACCGCCTTGGAGGCCATCGCGGCCGCCCAGGGCCGGCGCCTCGCCGACGTGAGCCGCGACGCTCTCGATGAATACGTGGCCCGCCACGCCAGTTGAACTCATCACAACAACCTCCACACCTGGGCCTCCGGTTGAGGATCCGCTTCCGGTTCTGCCAGGGGACTGCCGTCCCCTTCATCTCGGGTCTCCTCCTGGTCGGCGTCACGGGGTCTGTGGCCCCGTGCACCCGGTACGTCGGATCCACCCTGCCGATCTCGACATCACCCGGTGGCGGGTGGGCGAACACGGTATTCCCGTCGCGGCCGCGATCGTGCTCGGCGACGACGAGCGCGACCCGGCCGGCGAACGTGACCGTGCTCGGAACCATCGGCGAGGTCCAACAAGGGTGAACACGCCGGGCCCGGTGTCGGTGATGGCGACGGTGCGCTTCGTGGTGACGCGGTAGCATCTGATGCGTGCGCACCACGCTGAACATCGACGACGACGTCCTGCTCGCCGTGCAGGAGCGGGCGCGCCGCCAGCGCAGCAGCGCAGGCCGGGTGCTGTCCGAGCTCGCCCGCCAGGCGCTGACCGGCCGGACCACCACGGTGAGCCGAGGCGCGTCGACCGGCCACCACGGCTTCCGGCCACTACCTCGCCGGGGTCCGGCGGTCTCGAACGCCCTCATCGACCGCCTGCGGGAGGACGACGGCGAGTGAGTCGGGCCCTGTTCGACATCAACGCCCTGCTCGCCCTGCTCGACGCCGATCACGTCGACCACCTCCGGGCTCAGCAGTGGATCGAGGACGGAATCCCCGACGGGTGGGCGTCGTGCCCGATCACCGAGAACGGCTTCGTCCGCATCCTCAGCCAGCCCAAGTACCCCAGTCCCGTGTCGCCGACCCGAGCGATCGAGCTGCTCGACGCCTCACGGGACGGCGAGGTGCACGAGTTCTGGGCCTGCGATGTCAGCATCCTCGACGACCGTCTGATCGATCGGACCCGCGTGCACGGGCCCCGCCAGGTGACCGACGCGTACCTGTTGGCGCTGGCGGCGGTGCGGCGGGGAGGGCGACTGGTGACATTCGACAGGACCCTGGCGCCGTCCGCGGTTCGCGGCGCGGGCGGTGAACACCTCGTCGTCCTGTGACTTCTTCGGCCCAGCCGAGGCCATTTCGGAGGTTCGTCGCCGCGGTGTTCACGTCGTGCCCGGCGGACGGCATCCGGTGACGGTCCTGCGTACAAGTCACCGCCATGGCCCCGGTCGCCTATCGATGGGACGTCGACAGGTGAGCCAGGCGGCGTTGGCCACCGGTGAGTCGCTGCCCGATCCGGACCTGTGGCTCCGCCGGGTCGGCGCCCAACCGGTCGACGTGGTCTCGGCGCGGTTGTCCCGGTGGGACCCGGCGGATGTGCTCCTGGTGGTGGAGGTCGCGGACGAGACCGTGCAGGAAGACCTCACCATCAAGGCCCGCCTCTACGCGGCCGCCGGCTACACCCGCTACTGGGTGGTCACCCACGACGGGATCCACGAGCACACCACACCGACCGGCGAGGGCTACAGGCACGTGCGTCGAGCGGCGGTGGGCGATTCCGTCGACCTGCCGGACGGCACCCTCATCACCATCCGAGAGCTGGTTCCGCAGTAGGCAGTCAATCGCCACCAGCACGCCATGGGCTTGTAGTGGCCGCGGTCACTACGCTGTCGGGGTCCCCTCATCGGGCCCGCACGACTCGGCCCCCGCAATCCCCGGAGGTGCCTCGCCATGCGCGTCGCCTTGACCATCCAGGACTTCCTGAACCGCGCCGAGACGGTGTGGGCGAACAGGACCGCCGTGATCGACGAGCCGACACAGCCCGCTGAGGCCGTACCCACCACAACCTACGGCGAACTCGCCGGGCGGATCAGGGCCTGGCAGGCCGGCCTCGACGCGCTGGGGGTGGCCGAGGGGGAGCGCGTCTGCGTGGTCAGCCACAACTCGGCCCGGCTGCTGGAGCTGCTCTACGCAGTCACCACCAGCGGCCGGGTCTGCGTGCCGGTGAACTTCCGGCTGAGTCGTGACGAGGTGGCCTACATCGTGGACAACTGCGGGGCGAGCGTGTTGCTGGTCGACCAGGAGCTCGACTCCGCGCTGTCCGACGTCAGCGCGGAGCACCGGTTCGTACTGGGGACGCAGACCGAGACCGAGCTGATGCGTTTCGACGTGGCGCCCCGGGCGTGGTCCGCCCCCGACGAGGACATGACCGCGACCATCAACTACACCTCGGGCACCACGGCGCGGCCCAAGGGCGTACAGATCACCCACCGCAACAGCTGGGTCAACGCGACGACGTTCGCCATGCACACCCGGACCTGGGAGCGCGACGTCTTCCTGCACACGCTACCGATGTTCCACTGCAACGGCTGGGGGATGCCCTTCGCGATGGCGGGGCTGGGGGTGCCGCAGGTGGTCATCCGCAAGATCGACGGCGCGGAGATCCTGCGCCGTGTGCGCGACCACGGGGTGAGCATCATGTGCGGTGCGCCTGCGGTGTACAGCGCGGTGCTCGATGCCGCCGCTGAGTGGGACGGGGAGATCCCCGGTCGCGACACCGTGCGGGTGGTCTGCGCCGGTGCGCCACCACCGAGCCGCACCATCCAGCGGGTGCTCGAGGAGCTGGGCTGGGAGTTCCTCCAGATCTACGGCCTCACCGAGACCTCGCCGTTGCTGACGTTCAACCGCACCCGCCCAGAGGACCTGCACCTGCCCGCGGCCGAGCGGGCCAAGCGGCTCAGCCGCGCCGGGTCGCCGTCCCTGGGCACGACGGTGAGCATCAGCGACACCGGTGAGGTGCTCGTGCGCTCGAACACCGTGCTCGAGAGCTACTGGGAGAAGCCGACCGAGACTGCCGAGGCACTCGCCGACGGTTGGTTCCACACCGGTGACGGCGGGGTGATCGAACCCGACGGCGGCGAGCTCGTGATCTCCGACCGCAAGAAGGACGTCATCATCACTGGCGGGGAGAACGTGTCGTCCATCGAGGTGGAGGACGTGCTGTTCAGCCACCCTGCCGTGGCCGAGGCTGCCGTGATCGGGGTGCCGCACGAACGGTGGGGTGAGACGATCAAAGCACTGGTGGTGCTGACCGAGGACGCGCAGGTGAACGAGGCCGAGCTGATCGCGCACTGCAAGGCGAAGCTGGCCAGCTACAAAGCACCTACGTCCGTCGAGTTCCGGGAGGCGATCCCGCGCACGGCCACCGGCAAGATCCAGAAGTTCAAGCTGCGTCAGCAGTTCTGGGGTGAGGAGCAGCGTCAGGTGAACTAGGCGCGGCGGGCGCCCGCTCACAGCACCCACACGGTCAGCGCGGTTGGCTGGGCGGAGCAGACTGTGAGCTCACGGTCGTGGACGGAGCGAGAGCGGAGGAGCAGTCGGTGACCCCAGGTGGCCCGGAGCTCATGCACCAGCCGGTCGACGGCCCCGGTGACACACGGCGGGACGCACAGCTGTTGGAGCGCACCGTCTTCGAAGTCAAGCGGGTGATCGTCGGTCAGGACAGGCTGGTGGAGCGGATGCTCGTCGGGCTGCTGGCCAGGGGGCACATGCTGCTCGAGGGTGTCCCCGGCGTGGCCAAGACCCTGGCGGTGGAGACGTTCGCCCGGGTGGTGGGCGGATCGTTCGCACGCATCCAGTTCACGCCCGACCTGGTGCCCGCCGACCTGCTCGGCACCCGCATCTACCGCCAGGGACGCGAGGAGTTCGACACCGAACTAGGACCGGTCGTGGCCAACTTCGTGCTCGCCGACGAGATCAACCGCGCCCCGGCCAAGGTCCAGTCGGCGCTGCTGGAGGTGATGGCCGAGCGGCACGTCAGCATCGGGGGCACCACCTATCCGATGCCTGACCCGTTCCTGGTCCTCGCCACCCAGAACCCCATCGAGAACGAAGGCGTGTACCCGCTGCCCGAGGCGCAGCGCGACCGTTTCCTGTTCAAGATCCTCGTCGAGTACCCCTCGGTGGAGGAGGAACGCGAGATCGTCTACCGGATGGGCGTCACCCCGCCCCAGGCCCAGCAGGTACTCAGCCCGACCGAGCTGGTGCGGCTGCAGGGGGTGGCCGCGCAGGTGTTCGTGCACCACGCCCTCGTCGATTACGTCGTTCGGGTGGTGGCCGCCACCCGCAACCCCGGTGAGCTGGGCATGACCGACGTCGCCGGCTGGATCACCTACGGCGCGTCCCCACGAGCGACGCTCGGCGCCATCGCGGCCGCGCGCGCCCTTGCCCTGCTGCGCGGGCGCGACTACATCCTGCCGCAGGACGTGGTGGACGTGATCCCCGACGTGCTCCGCCACCGCCTGGTGCTCTCCTACGATGCCCTCGCCGACGAGGTCCCCGTGGAACACGTCGTCACCCGGGTGCTGCAGACCGTGGGCCTGCCGCAGGTGAGCCCGCAGACCGTTCCCGCCAACCCGCAGCAACACCAGGGAGCGCTACTGCAGAGCTCGGGCTCGCTGGCGCGGTGAGCACGCCCACCCCTGCACCGGTTCAGGGCCGGCCCTCCTGGGCACCGCCCGCGCTGGAGTCGGGCCACCTGCACGACCCGCGCCTCGCCGCGGCCCTGCGCACCCTGGAGCTGTCGGTGCGGCGCAAGCTCGACGGGTTGTTGCAGGGTAACCACACCGGGCTGGTTCCCGGCCCCGGCAGTGAGCCGGGTGAGGTGCGCACCTACCAGCCGGGTGACGACGTCCGGCAGATGGACTGGTCGGTGACCGCCCGTACCTTTGCGCCGCACGTCCGTCAGAGCGTGGCCGACCGCGAGCTGGAGACGTGGGTGGTGGTCGACCTCTCACCCAGCCTGGATTTCGGCACCGCCGCCTGCGAGAAGCGTGACTTGGCTGTCGCCGCCGTCGCCGCGGTCACCCATCTCACCGCGGGTGGCGGCAACCGGATCGGCGCCGTCATCGCCACCGGCGAGCGCACCGTGCGGGTACCGGCCAAGGGGGGTGCGGTCCACGCGACGACGCTGCTTCGTCAGGCGGCCACCACCCCGCGCGCACCCGACGGCACCCGAGGTGACCTCGGCGCGGCGTTGGAGCTGCTGCGCCGCCCGCAGCGTCGCCGTGGGCTGGTCGTGGTGGTGAGCGACTTCCTGGGTGCGCTGGACTGGGAGCGCGCGCTGCGCGGGCTGTCGGCACGGCACGACCTGCTGGCCGTGGAGGTGATCGACCCACGGGACGTGGAGCTGCCCGACGTGGGGCGGGTGGTGCTCAGCGACCCCGAATCCGGGCGCACCAGGGAGGTCACCACCACCCCGCGGCTGCGAGCCGACTTCGCGGCCGCCGCCCAGGAGCACCGCCACGAGGTGGCCTCCGCGCTGCGCCGCTGCGGTTGCGCGCAGCTGACCCTGCGCACCGATTCGGACTGGATCGCCGACGTGGTCCGCTTCGTCACCGCCCGCAAGCGCAGTTGGTCGGGATCGCGATGAGCCTGTCCGGCTTCACCGCGCCGGGGTGGTTGCTGTTGCTGCTCGGGGTCGTCCTGCTGCTCGCCGGTTACGTCATGGTGCAGCGGCGACGCCAGCGGCACACGATGCGTTTCACCAACCTGGCGTTGCTCGAGCGGGTGGCGCCGCGGCGGCCGGGCTGGCCACGGCACGTGCCCACCGCCCTGTTGCTGATCGGGCTGGTGGGTCTGACGGTGGCGTTGGCCGGTCCCACCGCCGAGCAGAAGGTGCCGCGCAACCGCGCGACGGTGATCCTCACCATCGACGTCTCGCTGTCGATGGAGTCCACCGACGTGACCCCGACCCGGTTGAAGGCGGCGCAGCAGGCCGCGAAGGACTTCGCCGACGGACTCACCCCCGGAGTCAACCTAGGGCTGGTGGCCTTCTCCGGCACGGCGTCGGTGCTCGTGTCACCCACCACCGATCGGGTCCCGGTGCGCACGGCCATCGACAACCTGAAGCTCGCGGAGCGCACCGCCACCGGTGAGGCGATCTTCACCTCCCTGCAGGCCATCGACACCCTCGCCGCCGTGTTGCCGAGCGGTGAGGGGCCGCCACCGGCGCGGATCGTGCTGCTGTCCGACGGCAAGCAGACCGTGCCGGAGAAGACCGACGACCCCCGGGGCTCGTTCACCGCGTCGGGCCGGGCCAAGGAGAAGACGGTGCCGATCTCCACCATCTCCTTCGGCACCACCTACGGCACGGTGGGCATCGACGGCCAGCAGGTACCCGTCCCCGTCGACGACGCGTCGATGAAGCGGATCGCGCAGATCTCCGGCGGCGACTTCTTCACCGCGTCCAGCATGCAGCAGCTGACGTCGGTGTACGACACGCTGAAGGAGCAGATCGGCTACGAGACCACCCGCGGGGACGCGAGCAGGCCGTGGCTGCTGGTGGGCACCGTCGCGGCACTGCTGGCCGGGGGGTCGGCACTGGTCCTCACCCAACGCTTGCCCTGACGGCGCGGATGGGCGAGTAGGCGGCTACCGGCCGGTAGCCGATAGGTTCGCCGACATGGCAGCAGTCCCCACGGCTCGATCCGTGCTCGTCACCGGCGGCAACCGCGGTATCGGCCTCGCCATCGCCCGAGCGCTCGCCTGCGACGGTCACCGGGTGGCGGTGACGCACCGCAGCTCCACTGCGCCCGACGGGCTGTTCGCGGTGCCCTGCGACGTCACCGACGTCGACGCGGTGGACGCCGCGTTCAGCGCCGTTGAGGCCGAGCAGGGTGCGGTGGAGGTGCTGGTGAGCAACGCCGGGATCACCGCCGACGGCCTACTGCTGCGGATGAGCGAGGAGCAGTTCACCTCGGTGCTCGACGCGAACCTGACCGCGGCCTATCGCGTGGCCAAGCGCGCGGCGCGCGGAATGCTGAAGACCCGCTGGGGACGGATGGTGTTCATCTCCTCCGTCGTCGGCCTCACCGGAGCCCCCGGGCAGGCGAACTACGCGGCGTCCAAGGCCGGGCTCGTCGGGCTGTCCCGGTCGATCGCTCGCGAGCTGGGCTCGCGTTCCATCACCGCCAACGTGGTCGCACCCGGTTACGTCGACACCGACATGACCGCCACGCTCACCCCGGAGCGGCGCGCGCAGATCACCTCGTCCATCCCACTGGGCCGCCAGGCCACGCCGACCGAGGTGGCCAGTGCGGTGCGCTGGCTGGCCACCGACGATGCCGGTTACGTCACCGGTGCCGTCATCCCGGTGGACGGCGGGATCGGCATGGGTCACTGACACGTGCTCGTTGCGGGACTACCACACTGGAGGAACGACCGTGAGCGGACTGCTCGAGGGCAAGCGAGTGCTCATCACCGGCGTCATCACCGACGCCTCCATCGCCTTCCACACCGCCAGGGCGGCACAGGAGCAGGGTGCGCAGGTGGTGCTCACCGGGTTCGGCCGGATGCGGCTGGTGGAGCGGATCGCGCAGCGGCTGCCCGAACCCGCTCCAGTGATCGAGCTCGACGTCGCCGACCAGGGCCAGCTCGACTCGCTGGCTGACCGGGTGCGCGAGCACACCGACGGGCTGGACGGGGTGGTGCACTCCATCGGCTTCGCTCCGCCCAGCTGCCTTGGCGCGCCCTTCCTGGACGCACCGTGGGCGGACGTGGCCACAGCTGTGCAGGTCTCGGCGTACTCGTTCATGTCGCTGGCCAAGGCCACGCTGCCGCTGTTGGCACCGGGCGCGTCCGTGGTGGGCATGGACTTCGACGCCCGCGTGGTGTGGCCGGCCTACAACTGGATGGGCGTGGCCAAGGCGGCGCTGGAGAGCGTGAACCGCTACCTGGCTCGCGAGCTCGGCCCACACGGGGTGCGGGTGAACCTGGTCGCAGCCGGTCCGATCAAGTCCATGGCGGCCAGGTCGATCCCCGGGTTCGAGTCGATCGAGGGCGCCTGGGGCGACCGGGCTCCGCTGGGCTGGGACACCGAGGACCCGACGGCCGTCGCGAGGTCGGTGTGCGCGCTGCTCTCGGACTGGTTGCCGGCCACCACGGGGTCGATGGTGATGGTCGACGGGGGGGCGCACTTCATGGGGATGTGAGCGTCGCAGCCCTGCCACCTGCCGCGGCCCTGCCTGCCACCTGCCTGCGGGCGCCACCCGCGGCCACCGCCCCCCCGCGCGGCCCCCGCGCGCCCAGCGGCCCGTCACTCTGCGGCACAAGTCGCGGTGAAGGTGCCGTCGGCGTGCTGCGCATCGATCTGTGCAGCAGAGCGACGGTCGAACGGACTGGGCAGAGCAGCTGCCGGATTCACTACGCCGATGACGACGAGCGGGCCGGCGCCGAGATCGGCGACCTGTTCGATGAGGTGCGGATTGATCTCGCTGCTCGCGACCAGCGAGGTGCCGGATCGGTCGAGGTGGTGCTAGCGGCGTTGGCGCGTCGCGACGAGGCGAGCATCACGTCGAACCCGGGGGGCGGGTGGGGTGGTGCTCGGGGAGGATCTGACGGTGCCCGACTACGACGCGCTGCTGCTGTTGTCCTTCGGCGGCCCCGAAGGCCCCGACGACGTCCGACCGTTCCTGGAGAAGGTCACCGCCGGGCGCGGCGTTCCACCGGAGCGTCTGGAGGAGGTGGCGCGGCACTACCGGCAGGTGGGCGGCGTGAGCCCCATCAACGCCCTCAACCGCCAGCTCGTCACCGGCATCGAGGCGGAGTTCGCGCGCCAGGGGATCGCGCTGCCGGTGTACTTCGGCAACCGCAACTGGCACCCCATGGTCGAAGCTGCGGTGGCCCAGATGCACACCGACGGCGTGCGCCGTGCGCTGGTGTTTTCGACGTCGGCGTGGGGGGGTTACTCCGGGTGCCGGCAGTATCACGAGGACATCGTCCGCGCCCGTGAGTCGGTGGGCGCGAACGGCACCGACGGCCCGGATCTGCTCAAGCTCCGGCACTTCTTCGATCACCCGTTGTTCGTGTCCGCGGTGGCCGACGCCGTCACTGCGGCCTACGAACGGCTGCCCCCCGACCAGCGTTGCGGTGCCCGGTTGGTGTTCACCGCGCACTCGGTCCCGGATGCCGCGGACGTGGCTGCGGGGCCACCGGAGGAGGGTGGCCGACGCTACTCCCGGCAGGTCGCGGAGGCGTCCCGGCTCGCCGCCGCTGCGGCGGGAGTTTCCGACTACGACCTGGTGTGGCAGTCGCGCTCCGGCTCACCGCAGGTGCCGTGGCTGACGCCGGACATCGCCGAGCACCTCGCGACCCTGCATGCCGCGGGCACCACAGCCGTCGTGGTGTGCCCGGTGGGCTTCGTCTCCGACCACCTGGAGGTGGTGTGGGACCTGGACACGGAGGCCGCCGAGCGGGCCCAGGAACTGGGGATGACGCTGGTGCGGGCGGCGACCGCGGGGTCCGACCCGCGCTTCGCCGAGCTGGTCGTCGAGCTGGTGCGCGAGCACACCGCTGGCGCGCCGGTGCGGCGCCGCTCCGACGTCCCCTCCGCCGGCTGCACGCTCAACGGTGTGCCGTGTGCGCCAGGCTGTTGCGAACCGAGCAACCGCCCGGTGCGGGCACCCTGACGCGGTAGCGACCCGGTCCTAACTAACTGACCGCCCGTCCAGCGGTGAGCACCCGAACGGCCTCCGAGACGGCCGCCGTCCGGGCCGTCCGCACAGCCGTCCACAGTGGACGCAGAAGGTCGTCGCGGGCGGTGGCCGCGATGGCCGTGCGGGCACCACCAGGCGAGTCGTGTTGCGCCGCAGTGAGGATGACCGCCACCTCATCGGCGTTCTCGAGCACCCGCAGCGCCCGCGGGGGAGTGCCGTCGGGCCAGTGCAGCCGCGGACGGGCGCCCAGAGCTGCCGCGATGCGGCCGCGGACGTGCCGATCCGAACGTGCGACGTCCAGCTTGGCCAGTGCCCGGGCGCTGTCCCGGACGGCCTGCCGCAGCGCGTGTTCCGCGTCACCGAGACCGGTGTGATCGGCCGGACACACCCCGATGGGGATCGCGAACACCTTCCAGCGCAACGCCTCCTGGCCCTCCGGGACGGGCACCAGCCCCATGCCTGCGCCAGGCACCACGACCCCCTCACCGGCCGCGAGCGCGGCGGCCGCGAACTCCGTGCCTGCCGGCAGTCCACGCACGTCCCCCGGGGCGGCAAGCACCAGCCGCACGTCGGCATCGCCCGCGCTGCGTAGTGGAGCGAACAGCGTCGCTGGACCCACCGTGCCGTCGTCGGGGCCCGGCAGGCCGGTGCTGCCCGCCGTCACCCGGTCGGCTGCGTGCACCCGGTGCAGCGGCGCCCACGCGGTGAGCGCGTCGAGCACGTCGTCGGGCGCCGCCACACCGGCCAGCCAGGCGGAGGCCCAGACGGTGAGGGTGGCGCTGGCGTTCGGCACGGTCGCCGAGCATAGGTCGGCGTGGCGGCGCGCGCCGGGTCCGGTGATGCCACTAGCGTCGCGTCCCGTGAACAGCGCGTCCCGGGAGCGACCCGCCCGTGACCCCTACGCCGCCGACATCTACTCCGGCCACCCCCGCAAGCAGACCGGCACGGTGCCCGAGTTGGCCGCCGAGCGTGATGTGGTGGTGGAGGACGCGGTGAGCGGGTTCTGCGGGGCGGTGGTGGGCATCGAGCGCACCTACGACGGAGAATTCGTGCGGCTGGAGGACGCCGGCGGGCGCACCCGACTGTTCGCGCTGCGCCCGGCGGCGTTCCTCCTCGACGGCGTGCCCGTCACCCTCGTGCGCCCCGCGGCCACCGCGCCAACTCCAGGCCCGGCCCGCTCCGCCTCGGGGTCCACCGCCGTCACCGGACTGCGCGCCCGCACCGCGTTGCCCAGCCGGATCTGGGTGGAGGGGGTGCACGACGCGGCGCTGGTGGAGCGGGTGTGGGGGCACGATCTGCGGGTGGAGGGAGTGGTGGTGGAGCACCTGGAAGGGCTGGACAACCTGGTCGGCCGCCTCGCCGAATTCCGTCCCGGGCGCGGCCGGCGGGTGGGTGTGCTCGTCGATCATCTGGTGTCCGGTTCCAAGGAGTCCCGGTTGACTGCCTCGCTGGGACCCCACGTCATGGTCACGGGGCACCCGTACATCGACGTGTGGCAGGCCGTGCGTCCCGCCTCGGTGGGGATCACCGCCTGGCCGAGCATCCCTCGCGGCCAGGACTGGAAGACCGGTGTGTGCGCCGAGCTGGGCTGGGGCTCGCCGCGGGAGGGCTGGCGGCGGGTGAACGCGGCCGTGTCGAGCTTCCGGGACCTGGAGACGCCGATGATCGGGTCCGTGGAGCGCCTGGTCGACTTCGTGACCGAACCACTGGCCTGACCGTGAGGCGGCACCGTCCGACGCCCGGTGCCCGACAGTGACACCATGGGGTGGTGGCAGCATTGGTCTGGCTCGTAGCCGGAATCCTGCTGGCCGCCATCGAGGTGGCGACGGGCGACTTCTTCCTGCTCATGCTCGCCGGCGGTGCGCTGGCCGCTGCCGGGTTCGCCGGGTTCGCCGGTGACCAGCACGTGGCGCAGGCCCTGGTGTTCGGCGTCGTGTCGATCGGTCTGGTGGTGGGGGTGCGTCCCCAGCTGCTGCGGCGCGTGCGGCGCGGTGAGATCACGGCGACGAATGCGAGCGCGCTCGTCGGCAAGGAGGCCATTGTGCTGCAGCGGATCGACGGCGGCCTCGGCCAGGTCAAGCTGTCCGGTGAGGTGTGGACCGCGCGCAGCTACGACGACGGCCAGGCGCTCGAGGTGGGACGCACGGTCAGGGTCATGGAGATAGACGGCGCCACCGCCGTCGTGTGGGGAGGGGTCTGATGAACGCTGCTCTGATCATCGTCGCGGTCATTGTCGTGCTGGTGGTGGTGGTGGTCGTGAAGTCGTTTGCGCTCGTTCCGCAGGCCGAGGCCGCGGTCGTTGAGCGGCTCGGCCGCTACAACAAGACGATCAGCGGGGAGCTCGCCTTCCTCATCCCGTTCGTCGACCGGGTGCGCGCCAAGGTCGACCTCCGCGAGCGGGTGGTCAGCTTCCCGCCGCAGCCGGTGATCACCCAGGACAACCTCACGGTCTCCATCGACACGGTTGTCTACTTCCAGGTGACCAACCCCCAGGCCGCGGTCTACGAGATCAACAACTACATCGTCGGCGTCGAGCAGCTCACCACGACCACGTTGCGCAATGTGGTCGGCGGCATGACCCTGGAGGAGACGTTGACCTCCCGCGACTCCATCAACGGCCAACTCCGTGGGGTGCTCGACGAGGCCACCGGACGCTGGGGGCTGCGCGTGGCGCGGGTGGAACTCAAGAGCATTGACCCTCCGCCGTCGATCCAGGAGTCGATGGAGAAGCAGATGAAGGCGGACCGCGAGAAGCGGGCGACCATTCTCACCGCCGAGGGTCAGCGCGAGTCGTCCATCAAGACCGCCGAGGGCCAGAAGCAGAGCCAGATCCTCATGGCCGAGGGCGCCAAGCAGTCGGCGATCCTGTCGGCCGAGGCCGAGCGGCAGTCGCGGATCCTGCGCGCCCAGGGTGAGCGGGCCGCGCGGTACCTGCAGGCCCAGGGCCAGGCGAAGGCCATCGAGAAGGTGTTCGCCGCCATTAAGGCAGGCAAGCCGACCCCCGAACTGCTGGCCTATCAGTACCTGCAGACGTTGCCGCAACTGGCGCAGGGTGACGCCAACAAGGTCTGGATCGTGCCCAGCGACTTCGGCTCGTCGCTGCAGGGCTTCGCCAAGATGCTCGGTGCCCCAGGTGAGGACGGGGTGTTCCGCTTCGAGCCGAGCCCGGTCGACGTGGTGGTGGCCAAACCGGAGGACGACTCCGAGGAGGTCAAGGGCTGGTTCGACACCTCCACCGATCCGCGCATCGCCGCTGCCGTCGCCGCTGCCGAGGCCGTGGCCCGAACCGATGTCGAGGCTCCGCACGAGGCCGCGCGGCGCTCGGGGGCCGCGGCAGCCGAACGCGCTGCCCAGGGTTCGCACATCGCCAATCGGATGGACGAGCCTGGGGAGGCGCAGTCGGCCCTGCCGCCGGCCACGCAGCCGGCCGATGACCCGTGGCGGCAGCAGCAGCAGGCGGAGCAGGCAGAACCGCAGTAGGGCCGGCCGGGGCACGGACAGCATCGCCATGGCCAGGGCGGCGCCTGCGCGGCGGGGAATCAGGATCTTCACGGCATCTCCGGTGGCCTGTGGGCACGCAATGGTGCGCGCCCGGTACTCCAGTGACCGGGGACACCAGCCCAGAACACGACCTTCGTGGTCTTCGCCGACCGCGACCAGGTTCGCCTGGCCCATCCCCGACCAATTTGGTCCGGGCTCCGATGGTCAGCGGCCAGGCGACGTAGCGGGGTAGGTCGGTGATCGCGGTGCCGATGCGGACGCTGAGGCGGCCGAGTGCGATCAGGTCGAGGTACCGTTGGCGCAGGCGGGGCACGGATCGGATGCCGAGCTTGCGGACCTTTCGGGGTCGTTGATCGCAAGCGCGTAGGGCCAGCCGCTGAGGGCTCTGGTCGCCAATTCTGCAAGTCCGGACAGGATGAGCGCGTCGTTGGTGGTGTCAGGCGGATATTTCGCTATGGCCCTTGCTCCTGTCGTGGCGGGGTAGGTGAGGACGCCGGAAGCGCCTCGACGAAGGCCAGCAGTTGAGTGTTGAAGGCCTGGGGTCGTTCGAGCATGGCCATGTGGCCGCAGCCTTCGAGCACGACGGTTCGGGCGCGGGGCACCTCTCGCTGGAAGGCCTCGGTGTCACCCAGCGGGGTGATCCGATCGTGGTCGGCGGCGATCGAGAGGATCGGGCAGCTCACGGCCTCTGTCCCTTCACGTGGGTCAGAGCGTCCGATCGCTCGTGCGGTGGGCAGCACGCCGGGCGCACCTGCCCCGTCCACGATCAGAGCCGCGCTGTCAGAGGGTAGCGCCGCTGGGTCGAAGACGTAGGGCGCGAGGAAGGCGACCGCCCATGCCGTGCACGAGCACGAACGCCGGGTCACCTGTGCCGGCGTCGAAGTAGTGCAGCCGACGGCGTGCGACCAGCGCGTCTCGTTCGTAGGCTGACCAGTCCCGGCCGCGCCAGCCCGGGGTCGCGGGCCGACCGTAGTCGTTGTAGGTGGCGATCCGCGTGATCATGCGCCACGCCCGGCTGGCGCCAGTAGGCCGAGGGCTAACACCTCTCGCGCCATGGCCAGTACGGACTCGAACTGTGGCTCGCTGAGCCCCATGTTGCCGGGCAGGGCGTGCGCGGCAATCACGCCGTCCCACGCTGCCCAGAGAAAGACCGCGGCCGCGCGGGGATCGACCGGTCGCACGATGCCTTCAGCGGTCGCTTCGCTCACGGCGCCGGCCATTCGGTTAACCTCGCTGGCGACTCGGTCGGTCACCCGTTGGGCGGCGGCGGCGGCCGGCCCGTCAGTGGGTCCACCTGCCGGAGGGAAGCGAAAGACGCGGAAGTGGCCGGGATGATCGCGGGCAAAACGAAGGTAGCCCTCGCTCAACCCAACGAGACGCTCGACCGCGTTTGATCCCGACGCCCAGCCCTCGTCGCAGTAGCGTTGGTCAAGCTCCAGCACGCGATCGATGAGGGCCGCGTACACGCCCTCCTTGCCACCGAAGTGGCCATACAGCGAACCCAACGCGACATCCGCCCGTTCGGCGAGCTGCTCCACCGTCGTCGCCTGATAGCCACGATCCAGGAACAAGCTTTCGGCAGCGTCGAGGATCGCTGCCGCAGTCCTCAGCTTTCGGCGGTCCTGACGGGAGAGGTGCTTGCAACTAGACACGAAAGAAGGTTACTACATAATTAGAGTGAGACTCTACTATGTTGGGCGAGCTGGCAGCGGGCCATGATCGTGCTGCTGGCCGCCGCTGGGTTGGCCAACCCAGAGATCGCCCTTCGCGTCGGTGTGTGCGTGGACACCGTCCGCAAGTGGCGCCACCGCTGGGCGGTGGAGCCCGGTAGGGCCTCGTTGGACGACGCCGAACGGTCGGGGCGCCCGGCGTCCTTCACCCCGGTGCAGG
>JAABUV010002662.1_pt1 | contig 23807 bp, 22 predicted proteins | sample 5559971 | NCBI WGS metagenome assembly JAABUV01 (sample SAMN10711881, study PRJNA513362) | rock metagenome | isolation source: Antarctica rocks | place: Antarctica: Victoria Land, Knobhead nord | collected 2015-12-19
CATCGCCACCGAGGGCTGAGCGTTCCGACATGCGCGGTGGTGACCATGCCCCACGTCGGGCATCACAGATTGCGGCGGTGTTGCCCACCACGTCCCGGATGCTCGCGGTCAGCGTGACCTGGGTGTGGGTGTGTCGGGCGGCGTTGTCGGCGAGGTTACGCACCACTCTGCCCAGCTGTGGGCTGTCACCACGCACCCGCACCGCCGGCACGGTGCAGCGCAGTGCACCTGTATCTGCCCTCCTAGCACCAGCTGGCCACGGCACCTGCTCGCGACGGAATCAGGCGACTACCCCTGCTCCCTGCGGGGATGGGAAGAGGACGTCTTACGCCGCGAGCTCCGCGACACCGACCTCGCATCCGTGGTGGGTTGATCGCGTCATAGGGGCGACACGCCGCTCCCCGCCTACGTTTCCGGCTGTCTGAAGGCTGGTCAGGAGAGGGTGGGGAACGGCGTGCGCAACGGCAGGGTACGGCTGGGTTGCTCGGGGTCGAGCACACCACGGTGGAGCGGGTCGAGTTCGACGAGGACGAGCAGCTGCTGGTCGCGCACGTGCGCCCGATTCGGTAACGGCGACGGCGGTGTGGGATCTGTCAGCGCCGCTGCCGAGGTTATGACCAGGGCGAGGGTCGGCGGCGCTGGCGGGCGTTGGATCTGGGCACGGTGCAGGGCGTACGACACCGGCACGAACCTCAACGAACTCCGAGGTTATTTCTTACCCTTACCGGTGTTCCCGGCTACCACGGTGTTCTTCCCGTGCCTTGTTCAGTGTGGCGTACATCGCTGAGCGGGACAGGCCGCTGATGTCCATCAGCTGCGCGGCGCTGTACTCCCCCGATTCGTAGTCCGCGAGGAGTCGCCTCCGTTGCAGTACCGACAGTTTTGAGGGCTTGCCCAGGAGTCGTCCCCGCTTGGCGGCCTCCCGCATGCCCTCGACGGTGCGCGAGCGGATCAGGTCCGACTCGAACTCGGCCATCAGGGCGAGCATCCCGAAGAACATTTTGCCGATCGGGTCCCCCGGGTCGTGAATGCTCCCACCGATGCTGAGCTTGACCCCCTTGCCGGCGAGCTCGGCGGCGATGTCGTGCAGGTCGCGGGCCGAGCGACCGAGCCGGTCCAACTTGGTCACCACCAGGACGTCCCCGTCCCGGACCGCACCCAGCGCCGCGGTGAGCCCCGGCCGCTCCCGGTTGCGTCCGGTCCTGCCCCGATCGGTGTGCAGATGCTCGTCGGTGACCCCGAGCTGTTTCAGGGCTGAGAGCTGCGCACGCACATCTTGGCTCGTTGTGGAGCATCGGGCGTACCCGACGAGGATTTCGGCCACCAGCGGAGCCCAGTCCTGGTTAAGGCAGCCTTACCGGATTCACTACCAAGACGGTCAACCAGGACGGCCCATGCTGGCCGTTGTCGGCCCCCCAAGTGGGTGCGGAACCGTCCTGTAGAGCGATCGTCAAACCGGACAACGTCAGACTCGTGGTAGCGAGGAAGAACCACCGAGCCGACCGCAGCCAGGGAAGATCATGGCGGTTGGGGTGGCTCACTGGCAGGGACGACGATGGTGTGCACGATCTTGTCGGCGAAGGTCTGGCGCTTGGGGCGGTCCCAGATCGGGAACAGCCAGCCGAGGTAGCAGGCCGCGCTGTCGAACAAGTGCGCGAGCAGGCGGAGGAACGCTCTTCCCGCCCCGAGGGGCCGGCCCGTCCACTCGTCGATCAGCCGGGTCCTGGCGACCTGTTTGCCCCAGCTCTGCCCGGTGTAACCCTGCCTGAAGGCGCTGTTCCAGAACCCGGCGGCCGTGAGCGCATCGCGTTGCAACTGCGCGTCCTGGATAACGGGTGGAAACCCGCGCCGAACCAACGAGGTTGTGATGAGCGGTCACCATGCCGCCCACCAACGCACAACGCATCTCAGAAGAAGGGCGACCGCGCGCAGGTTCTGCGACGAGTTGTGGACGCGATTGGGCCGGTAACCACCATCGCTGACCGTCGCAGAATCGTTTATGAGAGCACGCGCGTCGACCTGTAGACGAGCTTGGCTCCGCGAGCGATCCCGAAGCCCGCCGCGATGAGCGCGAGCAACACGACGAAGGCCGGGACACCGAAGATCACCAAGCCGGCGCCGGCCGCGTTGTCGCTTGAGGGGTCGTTCGGCTGCTCGACCATGAAGGCTGCGACGTAGCACCCAGCGAGACAGAGCACGACCCCACCAACACTCTCATAAGCCCTGGCACCACAACCGGGGTCCAGTCACAGTGCCGAGGGCCGCGGCGGCGGGGACACCCCACCAGAGTCTGGTCGAACCCTGCCAGCGCTGAGCCGGCCAGCCCGTCGGCGCCGGGCCTGTTTTGCTCAGCGCCGCGACACCTTCCGCTGCCCCCTACCACTGCCCCGACGACCGCGACCGGTGCCCCCAAGGTGACGGTGAGAAAGATCGGCAGAATCGGGTACAGCAGCTCACTCGCCGCGTCCTGGAAGAAACTCACCCCACACAGCACCCGCACATTGGGGGTGAGCCACCCCGCCCGACTCCCCGTTTTCGGCTCAGCGCGCGACTGCGGCTGCATCGACACGACCTCCTTCGGCGTCATCGCCGGATCGAGCTGGCACCGGGCAACGTCGACGACCTGCCACCACACCTTCCGCGCATCTCGAATGTTTTCGCCCGACCGAATGCAGGTAGGAGCGAGGGCTCTCGGTTGCTTTGGCGGGGCTCGGCGTCATTGTCCCGGGGGCGTCACCCCAGGAACGATGACGCCGGGCGGCAGCACGATCGGCGGCACTCCGGGTATGGGCACTTGGATGGTCTGCTGGCCGCCGTTGAAGGGGATGTTCGGGGTGGGTGGCAATACCCCGGTGCTCACGTACACGGTGACGTAGGCGCCAGTGACGGCAGGCCCTGTGATGCTCTGACCGATCACCGTGCCCCGGACGCTGCCGTTGGCCTGGTCGGCCTGGGTGACCTGGTAGCCCAGCTCGGTCAGCTGTTTGACGGCATCGGTGGCTGCGATGCCGACCAGGTTGGGTACGGTGCCCGCGCCGGACCCGTCCAGGTATTTCGGGTCGGTCGGCGGCAGCGCGACCGGGCCGAAGCTGTCGATGATGGGCTTCATTGTGGCGAACCACGTCTGGCCCGGTTCCGCACCACCGGTCAGGTTGGCCGCAGAGCAGCTGCGCAGCGGTGCGGTGCAGATGCCGCTCGGGGTGTTGGAGTCGTCGAACACCAGGTTCGCCGCGGCCAGGGTGTTGGTGAACCCGAGGAACGCCGAGGAGTACTCACGCTCGGTGGTGCCGGTCTTGCTCGACATCGGCAGGTTCCAGCCCACGGTGTCTGCGGCGCCGGAGGCGGTGCCGCCGGCGACATGGTCCTGGCTCAGCGCGTTGGTCAAGGTGTTCGCCAGGCCCGGCGGCACCACCTGCTCACAGGGCGGAGAGTTCACTGGGACCGGTTTGCCGTTGGCATCGGTGATCGAGTCGATCGGCGTCGGCGGACACCACATGCCACCGGAGGACAAAGTGGCGGCCACGTTGGACAGCTCAACGGGATCAACAGGGACCGGCCCGAGGGTGAAGGACGCCTGGTTCCCGGATTTGAACGCGTCGGCGATGCTGACCTTGCCCCCGGGAGCGGCGGGCTGGGTGGCGTAGGAGCGCAGACCGAGCTTGACGGCCATGTCCACCGTGGGTGTCACCCCGGTGGAGGCGATCAGCTTCACGAAAGCGGTGTTCGGGGACTTGGCGAGCGCCTGGGTGACCGAGTACTGCGAGTTGTAGCTGTTGTTGTAGTTCTTCACGCAGTAGTCGCCGCTGCCGTCATTGCACCCACCGTGACCGAAGCTGGCGGGCAACCGCACGGACTGTGGGGTGTCCAGGATGGAGTTGATGCCCAAGCCTTTTTCCATGGCGGCGGCGGTGGTGAAGATCTTGAAGATGGACCCGGCGCCGTCACTCTCCAGCTTCGCGGTCTGCAGCAGGGAGGTCTCCTTCGCCCCGGCGTCGTAGCCGTAGGTGCGGCTGTCCGCCATGGCCAGCACCTTGTGCGCAGTCTGACCCGGCTGCACAATGTCCATCACGCTGGCGATGTTCGCCAGGTCGGTGGGGGCGTACTTGGTGGTGGCTGCCTTCGCTGAGGCCTGCACCTTCGGGTCCAGCGTGGTCTTGATGGTGTAGCCGCCCTTGTTCACCTGATCCGGGCTGATGCCGGCGTCGGCGAGGTACTTCAGCACGTAGGAGCAGAAGAAGCCGGTGCTCTGCGCCCCGGCGGCGCCCACGCAACCGTTGGGCACCGTCTTGGGTTGCGGCAGCACGCCCAGCGGCGTGGCTTTGGCATTGGCCGTGTCGGTGGCGTTGAGCACGCCGTTGGCCTGCATGGTGTCCAGGACGACGTTGCGGCGGGCCAGGACGGCCTCGGGGTTGGTGTAGGGGGTGACCGAGCTGGACTGCACCATGCCGGCGAGCATGGCCGACTGCGCCACGTTGAGGTCTTTGGCGTCGATGCCGAAGTAGGTCTGGGCGGCACTCTGGATGCCGTAGGCGCCGGAGCCGAACGGGACGAGGTTGAGGTAGCGGGTGAGGATCTCCTGCTTACCCAGCTCCTTGTCCAGCGTCAGGGCGATCCGGATTTCCTTGAGCTTGCGCGCATAGGTGGGGTCGGTGGCCGCCTGGCGCTCGGCGTCGTTCTGCGCCACCACCAACAGCTCGTAGTTCTTCACGTACTGCTGATCCAGCGTGGACGCGCCCTGCTGCGTCGACCCCGAGGAGGAGTTGGTGAACAGCGCGCGGAACGTGCCCCGCCAGTCCACGCCCTGGTGCTGGTAGAAGCGTTTGTCCTCGATGGAGACGATGGCCAGCTTCATCGCCTGGGAGATCTTGTCCGCAGTGATCACGGTGCGGTGACCGTTCGGATCGTAGAGGTAGGCGATCGGGTTCCCCGCGGCATCGAGCATGGTGCTCATCTGCGGTACCGGCCCCTGGGCGAGCTCGGTGGACACGCTGGCCACGGTGTCGCTGGCCTTGTTGGACAGCAAACCGATGCTCCCGACCACCGGGAACATCAGCCCTGCCACCAGCACACCGGCGATCACACAACAGCCGCCGAGTCGGACCAAGGAGGAACGCATGGGGGTCATCCCCGGCGCTCGGGGACGAGAACAGCTACCGCGAATCGGGGCATGCGCCCAAGAGTACCTGCCATCCTACAGTCTGTAGGTCGCTTCGCGGGTCGGGCGATATGGACCGTTGACCAAGCACCAACATCATTGCAGGCGGTGAGAACCTACCCGAAGATCGCCCGTCTCTCGGGGAACGCCCTGACGAGCGCCTACAATATGTGGGACCACCGTCGGGTGCGGAGAGAGGGGCCGACTGTGATATCCATCAAAGATCGTCGTGACGGACGTGACCGCCGTGGGCGTGGGGAACTCGAAAGCGAGGTTCTCGCCACGCTGTGGGCCGCCGAGCGTCCGTTGACTCCCGCCGATGTGCAGGAGGGCTTGGGTACTCCCATCGCCTACAACACGGTGCAAACCATCCTGATCCGCCTCCTCGACAAGGGGCTGGTGAGCCGGGAGAAGGCCGGCAGGGCCCACACCTACCAACCGACACGCGGGCAAGCCGAGCTCGCCGCCGAACGGATGCACGCGGTGATGGGTCGAGGCAGAGACCACGTCGCGGTGCTGCAACGCTTTGTGCACGGCCTCAGTGCCGCCGATGAACAGGCTTTGCGTCATCTGATCAGCGCAGACCACGAGTGATCCTGGCCCGATCGCGGCACCGCGACGACTCTCGCTGAATCCAGGATAGGGAGTGGCCAGTGCGCATCAGCGTCTATCTGCCGTCGCTGCTGTTGCTGGCTCTACCGGTCGCCACTCCCCTGTTGGCCGGCCGCCTCGCGCCCGCGCTCGCGACTCGCGTACTGACCGCCAGCGCCGTCATCGCGGCGGCGGCCAGTACCTGGGGCCTCACTCTGCTGAGCCTTACGTTGATCGCGCGCACTCCCGCGGCAGGAGAGGGGCCACCCACTGGCGAGAGCAGGCGCCCGGCGGGTTCGAGGGGCGGAGCCGAGAGCTGATGGCCTCCACCGCGCGACCGCCGAGCCCGCCTGGCGGGATCGTTGCCGGCCCCCCGGTCCGTACCCGGCGCGGCGCGGAGCTGCTCATGTTGGTCTTCGCCGCCGCCATCACCACCTCGGCGCTGGCGCTGGTGGAGGCCAACCAGGAACAACAGCTGACCACCGACCTGCTCCTCTACGGTGGTGCTTACCTCGGGTTGTTCACCGTGGCCCACGTGGCGGTGCGCAAGCTCGCGCCCTACGCCGATCCGCTGATCCTGCCGTGCGTGGCGTTGCTCAACGGGCTGGGCCTGGTGATGATTCACCGCCTGGACCTCGCCGCAACGGCCAAGGCGGTGCAGGCCGGGCAACCCGCGCCGGGCGGCGACGCCTCGCACCAGGTGGTGTGGACCGCCATCGGCGTGGTCCTGTTCCTCGGGGTGCTGTGGTTCCTGCGCGATCACCGCAGCCTCGCCCGTTACGGGTACACGTGCGGACTGGCCGGACTGGTCCTGCTGATCATCCCCGCGGTGTTGCCGGCCCGGTTCAGCGAGGTCAACGGGGGCAAGAACTGGATTCTGCTGTCCGGGTTCTCCATCCAGCCCGGTGAGTTCGCCAAGATCCTGCTGCTGATCTTCTCCGCGTCGTTTCTCGTCGCCAAACGCGAGCTGTTCGACACCGCCGGCAAGCACATCTTCGGCATGGACCTGCCCCGGGCTCGTGACCTCGCCCCCATGCTGCTCGCGTGGGCAGTGTCCATCGGTGTCCTGGTGTTCGACAAGGACCTAGGGTTCGCGCTGCTGATCTTCGGCACCGTGCTGGTAATGCTCTACATCGCCACCGAACGGGTGAGCTGGCTGCTCATCGGAACAGTCTTGTTCGTCGGCGGGGCCTACGTCGCCTACCACCTGTTCGCCCATGTGCAGGTGCGGGTGCAGACCTGGTTCGACCCGTTTGCCACATATTCCACGACCGGTTACCAGCTCTCGCAGTCGCTGTTCGGGCTGGCCTCCGGGGGTGTGGGGGGCACCGGGCTCGGCGCGGGACGCCCCGATATGGTGCCCTTCGCCAAGACCGACTTCATCGTGGCCGCGATCGGCGAGGAGCTCGGCCTCATCGGCATCGCCGCCGTGCTCATGGTGTTCGCCATCCTGGTCATCCGGGGCATGCGCACCGCCCTGGCCGTGCGGGACACCTTCGGCAAGCTGCTGGCCGGTGGTCTGGCGTTCACCATCGCCTGGCAGGTGTTCGTGGTGGTCGGCGGCGTCACCAAGCTCATCCCGCTGACCGGAATCACCACCCCGTTCGTGTCCTACGGCGGGTCCTCGTTGCTGGCCAACTACGTGTTGGTGGCCATCCTGCTGCGAATCTCCGACGCCTCCCGGCGTCCCGCCCCGGCCCGCGAACCCCGGGTCGGTTCGGCCACCCCCATCGCGGAGGCATCCACCCAGATCGTGAACCCAGATCGTGCAGCACGCCGGTAGGCAGGCACCCTCGTCTGGACAGTGATCCGCCGGTTCGATACAGCCGCGATCGCTAGTCGACGCAGGGCACGCCGCCGCCGTCCACGGGGAGGCCTTGCGGTCCGGGCGCGGGTGGGGCGGTGCTGGTCGGTGGTGCGGCCGGTGGTGGGGTTGGTGCTTTGAGTGTCGTGGCCTGCTGCGCCAGATCAGCTGCGGGGGTGAAGCCCGTGCCGAGCACGATGGTGACTGTGGCGGTGGGCAGGGCAGTGTCGGCGGTGGCGGCGGGCGCCCCGAGCAGTCCGGCAATGGCCTCGGCGTGGCCCTGTGCACCGCTGCCGTAGGAAACTGCGGTGGTGTGGTGTGTGCTGTTCCCGACGGTTCCGGCGGTGAGGCCCCCGCCGACCAAGGCGTTGGACACCGTGGTGGCCAAGCCGGGGTTCCCGTCGCCGTTGAGCACGTTCACCGTGACGGGTGCAGCAGCCGGCGGTGCGGTGGTCGTGGCCGGTGGGGGTGCTAGTAGACCGAAGGCGATCCGCACCTGCTGTTGGACCTTGGCTTGGTCGACGATGTTCACGGCTTGTCCGTCCACGGTGTCGTACCGCTCGATGGGCAGCGTCGCGAAGGTCACGTTGCCCCCGGTCAGGTTCTGCGCCTGTTGGACGAAGGTGGTGATGTCCCAGCCCGCGGAGATGACCACATCCTTCTTCGCCACCTCGATCAGGCTCTGCAGCTTGCCGAGGTTGGTGAAGGTCCCGGCGCTGGCCAGCTTGTGCGTGACGGAGGAGAGGAACGCCTGCTGGCGGTGGGTGCGGTCGAGGTCACCATTGGTCAGGCCGTGGCGTTGGCGGACGAAGGCCAACGCTTGGGCACCGTCCAAGGTCTGTGGACCGGCGGGGAAGTCCGCCCCCGAGTAGCTGTCTTTCACCGGGTGATTCAGGCAGACCTGCACGCCTCCCAGCGCGGAGGCCAGGTCGTAGAACCCGGCGAGGTTCACCTCCGCGAAGTGGTCGATCGTGACGCCGAGGAAGTCCTGCACCGTCTGCAGGGTCTCGGCCCGCCCGGCCTCGCGGCCCTGGGTTTCCAGCGTGTGTGGATCGGTGACCCCGGACTTGGCCAGGGCGTCCTCGGTGGCGGCCTTCTTCAGCCCGTAGGCCTCCTTGATCTTGACGTGGTCGTTGCCGGGAATGCCCCGGACGGCCACGTAGTCGTCGCGCGGGATGGAGAACGCCGTCACCGTGCTGCCGTCTTTCGGGATGTGCATCAGGATCAGGGTGTTGGTGTTGTAGCCGCCGGCGGAGCTGTCGCCGGCGTGCAGCTGGTCAAGGATGGCCTGCGGCAGCGGGTTGCCGTTCTGATCCTTGCGGGAGTCCAGTCCGATCAGCAGGATGTTCACCGAGCCGTCCTTGGTTCCCGAGCCGCTGGTTCCGGCCAAGGCGTTGGACGTCGTCATCCCCTGCGTCAGCGTATTCAGCGTCGACCAGGCGACACCGGTGATCACCAGGACCATGACCGAGGCGAGGGTGGCCGCCACCCGGGGCAGGATCACCGGCCAGCGCGCTCGGGTACCACTGTGCCCGTACCTCCGCCGGTGCGAGCCCCGGACGGCGGGGGATCGCTGGGCGGAGGACCGGGACCGAGGCCTGGTCTCCGGACCTCCCGCGGCCCGTGGTTTCCCGCGGGCGCGACGGGAGGGCTCGGATCCTGGAAGCCGCGCTGCGCCGCGACGAGGGGTGCGGGTTTCCCATTCCGCGTCGTGGGGTGGTACGCCGCCGCCGCGCCCGCCGTCGGGACGCCGCGGATCGTCAACCATGGTCTACACAGTCCGGGGGGATCGAATGAGTGGCCCACGGTGGTGTCGCACGGTGCGGGTACCGGGCTGTCACTTGGTTCTGCGCGATCGACCAGGTGCCAGACTCACGGCCCGCACGAAGGCACACCCGTTGTGTGCACACATGAATCGGGGTTGCTCCGCAGCCATCCCGCCCTCACTTCCCGCAATTGTCGTCGTCAGGGCCGACATGCCGCCAACGATCCTACAGTCTGTAGGTCTGGCAAGGCTGTACGCCCAGGGAGTTGTCCGTCGTCTTGTACCGGCCCGGACGAAGATGTCCGCCGCTGTTGCGGTCACGCGGTCAACAACCGGAAGACGTACCCGTGGTGGCTCTGGTGGCCAGCTGCCACGAGTTCGGTGTGATCTGGTCGGCTTCCGCCCGGGTCAGAGCGCCGGCGGCGACCAGGCGATTGAGGACGTGCGCTTGGAGCTGCGCGCCTAGCTGCGGATCGGTGTCGAGGTCATAGTTGCTCGGCGCTTCGGGCAGCGCGACGAGCAGGGAAGCCTGCGACCACGTCAAATTTCGGGGTGGTGTGTTGAAGTAACCGCAGGAGGCATCGTGCAGGCCGTAGAAACCTTGCCCGAAATAGAGGACCTGGGCGTACATCTGCAGGATCTGCGCCTTGGAGTAGGTAGCGTCGAGTTTGACGCCGAGAACGGCCTGCGCGGCGATGTCGTTCCTGACCTCCCGGCTGCACAGGATCGTTCCGGGCGGCTCAGTATGGGAGGGGTTGTGCGGCGGCGTCGGGTACTGCCCTGGGGGGCGTTGTCTGACCGCGAACTGATGGGTACAGCCCGGCAGCGGGCACGGCAACCCTCCGGTGTCGATGCCCCACCGGGGTGGTGGGTGGCGGCGCAGGTGCTGCACGGGTGGGTGGTCGCCCCCGACGGTGACTCGCACAGTGTGCTCACCGGTGCGGTGGCCGCCCAGGTGGTCGCCGCGGACCTGCGGGCCACCTCGTGTGCGGCGGTCGCCGACCGCTGCTGGGTGGCGGCGGTGACCGAAGCGGCGGATGCCGCAGTGTCCCCCCATGTGGTGCACCGGCGCCGGGCTGGGTTGCGGTTGCTCCTCGCGGTGACCGAGGCCGCCGAGGGGGATCCGGAAATCGAGCTGGCGGAGGCGGTCGCGGCGATCCTGACCGCCCGCACACCGGCTGAGCACCGGCGGGCGGTGCGGGTCCTGACTGACCGGTTGGATGCGAACCCTCGCCGTTACAGCCCGGTGCTGGCCTCGGCGTGGGTGTTGGTGTTCGGCCCGACGTTGTTGGGGGTCCTCGATGAGGTCAGCGACCAGCTCGGTGTGCTGCGCACCGGGAAACCCCCACTGCGGGCGGCGGTGTTGCGCCGGGCGCAGCACACCACGGTGCACCAGTTGTTCGCCACCGGGCAGGTGTCCACCCGCGCCCTGATCGGGATGGCCAAGGTGGCGTTGGGCACCATCCAACGGTGGATCCATCAGCCGCCGGCGGTGACCTTGCAGGGGGTGGGGCTCACGGCCACGGAATGCGCCGCACGGGGCGGGGTGGCACCGGCGACGTGGCGGGCCTACGTGCACCGGGGTCAAGCCCCACCCGCGCGGGGCGGGTCGCCGACCCTGCGGTTATGGGAGGAAAGCGAAGTGGACACGTTCCTCGCGCACCGACCGGGCCCGGGTGCCCGCACGGACCTGAGCCGATGACCCGCCGGACCCAGGCCACCCACGCCCGCTGGCAGGAGGGCCTGTCCCGGTTGCGGGCCTACGCCCACACCCATGGTGCGGCCAACCCGCACACCACAGCGGTGGTGGACGGTTTCCGGCTCGGGCGGTGGGCCGCGGTGCAACGGGAACGGTACTGGGCGAACCGGTTGCCCCCCGAGCACGTCACCGCCCTGCAGGGGGTGCCCGGGTGGGACTGGGGACGCACCAACGCTGACCGGTGGAGCGAAGGCCTCACCCACCTGCGCTCCTACCTCGACGAGCACGCCACCACCGCGGTGGACACCCGCACCGTGCACGAGGGCTTCGAGCTGGGCGGGTGGGTGGCGCGGCGGCGCAGTAACTACCACCAGGGCACCCTGTCACCCACCCGCATCGCCGCGTTGGAGGCGTTGCCGGGATGGGTGTGGACCCGCACCGAAGACCGATGGCCCCACGGTTTGAAAGCCCTCCGTACCTACGTCACAAAGCACGGCACCGCAGCCGTGCCCGCGGATGCCATCCACCGCCGCTACCCGCTGGGCCGGTGGGTGGCCGCCCGCCGCGCCCAGTACCAACGGGGCACCCTGAGCCCGGAACAGATCACCACCCTGCAGGCCCTGCCGGGGTGGGTGTGGGACGTGAAGGCATCCCGGTGGGAACAGGGGCTGCGGCTGCTCACCGCCTACGCGCACCGCACCGGGGCGCCGAACCCGGACTCCTTCTACATCGAGGACCTCGAAGGCACCGCGGGCAACTTCACCTTGGGGGCGTGGGCCATGAGCCGGCGCAAGGAGTACCGCCTCGGCGTCCTCTCCCCCGACCGCGTCGCCGCCCTGGAAGCGATCCCCGGGTGGGAATGGAATCCCTACGACGCCGCCTGGCACCGCATGTTTACCCACCTCGAGCGGGCCGCCGACCACCACGGGACCGTCGCTCACATCACCCAAACCGCCGTCATCGACGGAGTAAACATCGGTCACTGGGTGATGGCCCAACGCACCCGACACCGCCAGGGCCGCCTCGCCACCGACCGGGTCGAAGCCCTGCAAGCCCTCCCCGGCTGGGACTGGACACCCCACACCCACCAACGGCCCCCAGCCACACCGAATCTGCCGACACCCAGTGACAGGTAACCCTGGCGGGCTCCACTGGTCTACCTGGCGGCCACTTCCGTGTTGCGACGACCGCGCAAATCCGCCGATCCTGAACCGGGTGACGTGCCGCGGCGCCAGTGGGCTCGTCAAGGCAGCTGTCTCATGCGAGGCTCGGGACATGGCTAACGAGGCGGTGGACATCACCGAGCAGCTGGCGTTGTTCTCCGAGCACTGGTCGCCGAAGGTGGTGGCTCGACTCAACGACTACGAGATCAAGGTCGTGAAGGTCAAGGGCGAGTTCGTCTGGCACACCCACGACGACACCGATGAGCTGTTCATCGTCGTTGCTGGTGAGCTGACCATTCAGCTGCGCGACGGCGACGTGAGGCTCAGCGCCGGCCAGTTGTTCGTCGTACCGCGCGGTGTCGAGCACTGCCCGGTCGCGGAGGGGGAAGTCCACGCGCTGCTCATCGAGCCGACGGGCGTCGTCAACACAGGTGATGCGGGTGGTGCCTTGACCGCTGTCTACGACGACTCGCTGGCCTAGCAGCTCAAGGCTTGGGAGTCAACGGCTGCAGCCTCGCGCCTAGCGGTTCCTACGGCACCGCGGTGAGGAGGGCGGGGGTGTTGTTGCGGGGGCTGTTGACCTCGGTACTGACTTCGTAGGCGTGCAGGTGGGGTTCGGGGATCGACGCGAGTAGCGCGTCGACGTCGTCTTTGTCGGTGAGGGCCGGGTCGAGCCAGTGATCCTGGAACTCTGGGGGCAGGATGACTGGGGAGCGGTCGTGGATGTGTCCGTGCGCGTCCGTCGCGGTCGTTGTGAGGACCACGGTGCTCCACATCCATTTGGCCGGATCCTCTGCGTGAAGGTCCGGGTTCGGCCACAGTTCGTACAGTCCGGCCATCGCTAGGACACCGTCACCGTGCAGGAAGTGCGGAACCTTGGCGCCGTCCCGTTTCTCCCACTCGAAGTACCCGTCGGAGGGCACGATCGCCCGGCGTCGTGAGGCGGCGGCCTTGAACGAAGGCTTGGTGGTGATGGTCTCCATCCGGGCGTTGATCAACCGTGACCCGATTTTGGTGTCGCGAGCCCAGGACGGCACCAACCCCCAGCGGACGGTGCGTATCTGGCGCACCGGGGTGTCCTCGGGGGCGTCGCGGTGCGGGCGTTCCAACACCACCCGTACCAGCTGGGTGGGGGCCACGTTGTAGGACGGTGGCAGCTGCTCCCCTACAACGTCGACCGCCCTAAACACATCCAGCAGCTCAGCGTCGGTCTGGGTGCTCGCGAAGCGTCCACACATGCTTTCAGTCTCCCTCCCGACCTCGCCCGTGTGCCGCGCCCACGGTGTCGGCGGCTTAACGGGCGTAGCCGATAACCAGGCTGGCGGCGGTCTTGCGCATGCATATGTAGTGCATATGCTCACCGAGTGGCCCTGTCAGTCTGGTTTGGCCCCACTGTGACGGTCTGCTTTGGCCCCACCTCCGACACGCCGGGGTCCCGGTTATGACGGTTTGATCTGGCCCCACCCCGAAGGCTCGTCGTGTTGTTGACGGCGATCGGGAGGGGCGGAAGTGGCGAGGTCGAGAGTGGAGTTGTTCGAGGCGATACGTCGTGATCATCGGCGTGATGGTCTGTCGATTCGGGCGTTGGCGGACCGGCATGGCGTGCATCGGCGCACGGTCCGGCAGGCACTTGGCGACGCGGTCCCACCTGTTCGGAAGATCCCGGTGCGGGCGGCCCCGAAGCTGGACCCTGCCAAGGCGCTGATCGACGCGATGCTGACGGTCGATTTGACCGCGCCGCGCAAGCAGCGCCACACCGCGCGGCGGGTGTTGGCGCGGTTGGTCGATGAGCACCAGATGAGCGACCTGACGTACTCGGCGGTGCGCGACTACGTCGCGAAACGTCGCCCGGAGATTTGGACCACGGCCGGCAAGGCGGTTGGTGAGGCGTTCGTGCCGCAGACCCATGCACCTGGCGCGGAGGCCGAGGTCGATTTCGCGGATCTGTGGATCGATCTGGCTGGGGTCCGCACCAAGTGCTTCTTGTTCACGCTGCGGCTCTCGTTCTCGGGGAAATCGGTGCCGGGCCTACTCCACCCAGGGCCAGGAGGCGTTCCTGGAGGGCCACCAGCAGGCCTTCGAGGTCCTGGGTGGTACGCCTGCGGACAAGATTCGCTACGACAACTTGAAGTCCGCGGTCTCGCGGGTGCTGTTCGGCCGCAACCGCACCGAGTCGGCACGCTGGGTGACCTTTCGGTCCCACCATGGCTTCGACGCGTTCTACTGCCACCCCGGAGCCGAGGGCGCCCACGAGAAAGGCGGGGTCGAAGGAGAGGGCGGCCGGTTCCGCCGCAACCACCTGGTGCCGGTCCCGAAGGTCGCCACGATGGCCGAGCTCAACGAGTTGCTGGTCGGCTATGACAGGGCCGATGACGCCCGGCGGATCGGGAACCGCACGCCGAACGTCGGCGCCGCCTTCGCTGTTGAGGCCGCTCTGCTGCGGCCGTTGCCGAGCGAGGTCTTCGAGACCGGACTGAGCCTGAGCCCGCGAGTCGACCGCTACGGCCAAATCAGCGTCCGCCAGTGCCACTACTCGGTCCCGGCCCGCCTGATCGGACACCGGGTCCGGGTGGTGCTGCGCGCCTCAGAGCTGCTGGTTTTCGAGGGCCGCGTTCAGGTCGCCGCGCACGAGCGCGCGACCGTGCGGGGCTCCCAAAGCCTGAACCAGGACCACTACCCGGAGGTGCTGGTCCGCAAACCCGGGGCGCTGCCCGGGGCGACCGCGTTGGTCCAGGCTCGTGCGGCCGGGGTGTTCACCAGCACCCACGAGGCGTTCTGGGCTGCGGCCCGCAAGGCCCACGGCGACTCCGGTGGCACCCGGGCGCTCGTGGAGGTACTGCTCCTGCACCGCCACCACCGCCACGCCAATGTCGTCGCCGGGATCACCGCGGCACTTCGCGTCGGTGCGACCAGCCCCGACGTCGTCGCCGTCCAGACCCGCAAGCACCAACAAGCAACCGACCGCGACGCCGACGCTGCAGATGCAGCTGCCGGTGGCGGCCAGGTCGTGGTGAACCTGATCGATCGGCGCCCGACCAGCCTGCCCGACCGACCAACTCGCCTCGGCGATCTTCCACCTGATCTGCGGCCCATGCCCTCGGTCGCGCCCTACGACAGCCTCCTGAGAGGGACCACCACGCCATGACAACCACCAACACCACGTCCCGCAGCGGCCCGAAGGACCGTGGTCGCCAGCCCAGCGAGCAGGCCATCGACGCCGCGATCGACGGCGCCACCCGGCTGCTGCGGCTCCCGACGATGCGGGACCGCTACACCGAGATCGCCGAAGCCGCTGGCCGCGAGCAGCTGACCTACCGGGCGTTCCTGGCCGAGCTGCTGCTGGCCGAGTGCGACGAACGCGACGCCCGCCGGGCCGTGCGCCGCGTCCACGACGCAGGCTTCCCCCGACCCAAGTCTCTCGCCGACTTCGACTTCAACGCCAACACCGCGATCAACCCGGCCACCATCAACACCCTGGCCGGCTGCGGCTGGATCAGCAAAGGCCAGTCACTGTGTCTAATCGGCGACTCCGGCACCGGCAAAAGCCACCTGCTGATCGGTCTGGGCACCGCCGCCGCTGAACAAGGCCACCGAGTTCGTTACGTCCTGGCCGCCAAGCTCGTCAACGAACTCGTCGAGGCCGCCGACCAGCGTCAGCTCTCCCGCACCATCACTCGCTACGGCCGTGTCGACTTACTTTGCCTCGATGAACTTGGCTACATGGAACTCGACCACCGCGGCGCCGAGCTGCTCTTCCAGGTCCTCACCGATCGCGAAGAACAGAACGCCATCGCGATCGCCAGCAACGACAGCTTCTCCGGCTGGACCAAGACCTTCACCGACCCACGACTCTGCGCCGCGATCGTGGACCGCCTCACCTTCGGCGGGAACATCATCGAAACCGGCACCGCCAGCTACCGCCTCGCCCACGCCCGCAACCAACGAACCCAGACGACCAACCCGAATGCGTGACGCTTCCCCGCTACCACCCAACCAAGACGGACTCGACCGGACCGGTCTGCAATGCCAATGCTGCGGACGAGAGATCGTCCTCAGCGTCGAAAGCGTCTTCACCACCACCGCCCGAGGCAGCGCACAACGCTTCTGCACCCCAGCCTGCCGCCAAGCCGCCTACATACCGCCGCCGACGCGCCCAAACCGCCGAAGCACACACCCCTCCAACAACACGGTGGCCGCAGACGAAAACTCACCCCCGAACAACCAGCTGGGGCCACATCAAACCGTCACCCCGGGGCCAAGTCAGGTTGACATTGCCTACCGAGTGCTCTAAGCGTGTTGCACACATGCGGCACGTATGCGGCACGTATGCGGCACGTATGGGGAATCGACGCCCGACACACGCCCCGCACGCGTAGCGCGTACAGGTGGCATACGTGGCCCATATGCGCTGCACAAGCAGCCAACGCCTTTCAAAGAGGCGCAACATATGCTCCGCATACATTGGCCGTGTGCGGCGTGTCTGCTTGGCATCTGCCCTTCGCGAGGACAACCTGAACTCGACGGGGGAGTGGAAGCAAAGTGGAGGCATCACTGATGCGCTCGGTTCTCATCGGGACCCAAAAGGGTGGTGTTGGCAAGACCAGCCTGGTTGCGTCCCTGGCAAGTCTCGCGGCTCGACCCCAAGATGGGCGGCGAGTGCTGGTAATCGACGGTGACCAGCAGGCAAACCTCTCACGCCGCAACTACGGAGTGGATGAGGACAGCGGTCGTGGTCTGTACAGCACCGTCGTCCTTGGCGAGCCACTCAGACCTGTGCGCGATGTCCGTCCTGGACTCGACGTCGTCCCGGGTGGACCGGCATTGGCTATGGTCGCCGGTGCGTCTGCCAACGCCGCCGCCGCTGGGCTTGATCTTGGGCAAAACTTGGCCCGAGCGTTGCGAGCCGCAGCCGACACAGGCCGATACCAGCTGTGTCTAATCGACCTGGGACCCGGCGACGTCGCACTGCTGGATGCGGTCCTAGCGGCGGTGCAGTTCGTCGTGGCACCGCACCGTGAGGACGACGCAGACTTGGACGGAGTCGAGCTACTTATCCGCCGCGTACGGCGCGCTCAGCGAGACACTAATGAGGAGTTACGCCTCCTGGGCACTATCCACTTTGCCCGAGACGCCCGGGCCACCGCGCGGAATGCCGCCCTGCGCAACAGCCTTGACGACATGCTGACAGGCAGCCCGGTTACCCCTTTTGAGGCGACCATCCGGCACAGCCCAGCGGTCGCTCGCGACGCGCGCGCCGCCAATCTCACGCCGGTAGAGCTGATCGAGCAAGCCGAGGCGGCGAACACCGACCGAATAGCGATGCTGCGGAGCCGAAAGCAGGGGAGGCATGCTGCACCACTACCGGACCGGCGGCTATGGGGCAGGCCGGACGCTGCCGAATTGCTTGCTAGGGACTACCTAGCCGTGCTCAAGGAATTGACCGCACGGATGGACGCCGCCCATAACGTCGAGGTGCATGCATAATGGCCCGCCGTGCCAGCGCGTTCGTGCAGGACCTCGACGAGCTCGATGCGCTCGCTGAGCTCCCGCTCTCCAGCCCGAAATCCCCGGACCCGTTTGATACCGAGCACGGCCGAGACAGGGGGAGTAGCCCAGTCGAGCAGGGGCTTGCCCCGCCGTCCAACGTGGCCTTGCCGACGCACCCGACCGAGGCTGGGGACCCGCTCACCCCCGCAAAGGAGGTATTACCGCAGACGTCACCGACGTGCGCCGGCCTCAATTTGGTGGACGGTGCCATCGAACCCGCGACCCCAGACGCAGACGCAGACGCAGAAGATGAAGCAGCCATCAGCACAGGAGACCAGCAGCCACAGCCAGCTCCGCTAAGAACTCAGGTTCGGTTGGCCCCCGAACTCGCGGCTTGGATCACCCTGGTCGCGACCCGCGAGGAAATCACCACGGGATCAGTCATCACCGTCGCGGCCCTCGACCCGGCCGCCCCGGCCGAGCCCGACGGAGGCGGCCGCGATGATTTGGTCCGGGTCCGCCGAACGTCCTCATCGGGCAGTAATTCGGCCGTGCCCGTTACTGTTTCGTTCACAGGAGCTCAGCGCCAAGTGATCGATGGGTTGGCGGCACGGTGGAACTGCACTCGAACTGCCGTTGTCGCTACGGTAGTTAGAGCAGCTATGGCCTCAGTGACGACTCAGCATCCCGCCGCTGCGCAGCCGCAGAGCAAAAGGGACGTCACCTGACATAACGTGAGTTATCGGCGCTTGAATTACGTTGTGGGGGAGTGCGTTCCGGTAGTGTATGTCGTAACAGTGTCCGCGCGGGTGCCACCTCGTGGACGGATCCTACTGCGTGATCGACCATTTGTTCGATCGTATGTGTTCGTAGGGTGTGAGCGTTAGGCGATGTTGTCGACGGGGGTCATCTCGGCGAGCACCATCATCGGTGTGGTGGTGGAGATGACGGTGACGCGGCTGTCGACGACGGTCCAGCCGCCCTCGATCCGGCGCAAGCGCACCCCGGGGATAGCGGCGGTCTTCTCGTCGCCGGTGCGGAGGCGTTGCATTGTTTGGAAGATGCGGACGACGTCGTCAGGGTGCGGGGTGTCGCGGTTGTCCTGGGTGCCTTTCCACTGGATGCCCGGGACTGGATCGGTGAACCAGTTGATGAGCCGGGCTTGGCTGACGTCCATGAGTGCAACTGCGGTTGGCGCCCGCCCGGCCATCGCGGCGGCGAGGGCGACGGAATCGAGGGTGGGTGCTGCTGGCGGCACGGTGTCGGTGACGTCGTGGATGATGCCGCGCCAGGCTTGCTGGTGGGGTTCGGGCATGCTGCGCATTGCTAGGTGCACGGTGCGCAGTGTGTTCGGCCCGTAGACGGTGGCGGTGCCGTCCCAGCGGTCCTCGGGAACTGGTTCGAGGGCTTTGGCGATGAGTGTCATGGCCGCGTCGAACCGGGCGACGTGACGGAAGGCCTCGGGTGCGGTGAGGCTCGCGCGGCCGGCGTACGGATAGTCCTCGGCGGGGTCACGGACCTCGGCGTTCAGTTCAATCAAACGTGAGGTTGCCGACCACTCGATGGCGGCAACGTTCGCCGGCCGTGGCGGGTCGGCGTCGGGGTGCCCGGTCCACAGCTGGACGGCGTGGACTGCCCCGGAAGGACCGAGCACCGGGGTTGCGGCGACGCGGAAGCGGTGCTTGTCGCGTGGTCCGAGTACGACGTTCATCGGCCCCGCGGAGTCATAGACCGCGGTGACGATGGTCCGAACGCGGTCGGCGGTGGCGCGGGTGCCGCCGATGCGGGGCAGCGGCGCCCACGCCCGTGGGGCGCCGTGATCGGCGAGCACGGTGGGCTCAGCACCGGGGAGCAGCGTGTCGATGAGCAGCGACGCGCCCGGTAGGCCGTTGGAGCGTTCCGTGGTCATCATCGCCTCACGCCGGGGTGTTCGACTGGGGTGGGTTGCTGGATCGTTGTGCCAGCGTAGTGCGACCGCAACCGTGGGTGACTGTGCGCGCCACGGCAACCCGGCCTGGGGTGCTGCGAGACTGGTGGGCGTGGAGCGGACCGTTCGACAAGCCGGACCCGGGCACGCCTCTGCGGTGGCCACCATGCTGGCTCAGGCGTTCAACGACGATCCGGTGATGCACTGGATGCAACCGAGTCCCTCGCGGCGCCCGGCTGCCCTGAGAAGGTTGTTCGCCGCGCAGCTGCGCCACGATTACGTGCCCGCCGGCGGCGTGCAGCTGATCGGCGACACCACAGGGCAACCACTGGCGGCGGCCATGTGGAAGCCACCGGGCACCACCGGGCCGCGGGCGAGTCGACGGGAGGATTTGACGATGACCGCGGCTGTCGTCGGGACACTGCGCACCCGGTTGCCGGCGGCGCTCACGCTGCGCCGCGCACTGGACGGTGTGCACCCTGCGGAGCCGCACTGGTACCTGAACAAGCTCGGCACCGCGCAAACAGCCCGGGGGCAGGGTCTGGCCTCGGCCCTGCTCAGCGCCCAGGCACGCTACTGCGACGAAACCAGCACAGCCGCGTACCTGGAAGCCACCCGGCATGAGCTGATCGGGTTCTACGAAAAGTTCGGCTTCACCTGCACCGCGCCGATCGACGTCCCGCACGGTGGGCCCCGCGTGTGGGGGATGTGGCGCGCTCCTCGCTGAGCCAGCGCGCATTTCGTCACACACGCTCATCGCCGGCCGCCGCAGCGTTCGTTGAGGATCGCCCGCACCTGGGCACGGCCCGGGCCGCCCAAGGCTGCCCGCCCGGCTTCGTGGGCAGCGGCGTCTGCGGCGAGCTGGGCGGGTACGGCGGCGATGCGCTCGGCCGCGGCGTCAGCTTCGGCTGCGGCGTGGGCGTCGCGCCAGAGGGTGGGTCGTTCGCCGATGTCAGCGCGGTGCAGCAGGGCGAGCAGGTATTTCACCGGGTTGTGCGGTGCGTCATAGACCCGGAACCCCGTGGTGGCCACGTCGTTGAGGTGCTGGATGACGTCGCGGTCGGTCCAACCGGCCTGCGCCCACCGTGTCAGTCCCGCTGCGTAGGCGTGCGGGGAGTAACGCCTGATCCACCCGGGACACTCCGGATGAGCCCGCAGCCCCTTACTCAGCGCCATCCCAACCTCCCCAGGGTCGGACGCACCCTCCCGAACCCCCTTCCTGGTCGATGCGCGGCGCGGAGCGCCGTCCGCTGATCCCGCAGGGTGCTCTGTGCCGGTAGAAACCACTCTCTCTCCGAGAGAGGGAGAAGGAACAAGACCACTCCGTGGAGGGGTGCCATCTGGTGGTTGACCTGCGCCGATACGCACAGGGTTATCCACAGGGTGAGTGCTGGTGTGGTGCAGGGCGTACACGGCAGTCCAGCCACGTCCTTTGTCGCCGCGTTCTGCGGAGTCCAACCGCTCGAGCAGGGTCCGTTGACGGCCTTCCTGGACCTCGGTGGCAAGCCCAACCAGGCGGAGGAAGGTGCGGGCCCGGCTGATGGTGCGTTCCCCGAGCCCGGTGGCCGCGGTCATGCCGCGCTCAGCCCCGCTCTGCCCGAGCAGGGGCCCGCTGTTGCGGCCGGTGCGAAAGTCAGCCGCGGCCGCGTGCTCAGTGGCCACCGCCATCACGGTAGGCAGCGAGAGACCGCCGCCGGTCATGGCCACGAGCCGGTGGCGCACCGGCAAGTAGTGCCGTCGGTACACCCGCTCGACGTGCTCCAGCCAGCGCTCGGCGGACCACCAACACGGCACTCCCGCATAGGCCCCGGGCGATACTGGGCGGCGCAACAACGGTCGCGGCGGCACCGGACCGTGCGCGTCGCGCCGGCCCGGGGGTCGAGACGCCGCAGTTGGGCCGCGAGGTGGCCGTTTCCGCCGCTCAGCGACACGCGGGGGAGTTTCTGTTAACAGATATGGATCGATTTCAGGGTATGAGCTACCCTCAGACCAGGCAGGCAAGCCAAGTCCCTTCGGGGAAGAGCACCAAAGTCGCCGAGCGCTAACTCGACGGCCCTAGCTGAATCCGAACCCGCCCTTCCCGGGGCGGGTTTCGGCGTTCTAGGGGGCTACCTGGTGCGATGTGGAGTTATCAGAGTGCGGCTGTGCCGCTCACATCACGCGCTGTGTGGCAGCACCTCCTGTTCAGACGCCGGAAGCAGTGGAAGTCCCTGGCGGATTGCCTCTTGGACAACCCACCATTGGTTGAAGGAAGACCCTCGGGCTTGCCGGACCTCCTCGACCAGTTCGGGGGCAACATCCACGAACAAGTCCTCATGTGGACGTCGGTCACGGCGACCGACATATGCGGTCGGTGGTACGGCCTCGTCTCCCGGGGCGGGTAGGAGATGCAGTCCCCGCTGCAATGCCTCCTGGATGACCCACCAGTTCGGCATCCCGCGGGCCGCCGCGGTGTGTCGGACCTCTGCCGCGAGACGCGGATCTATGCGGGCGCAAAAACCCACGCGAGGCGCCCCGACTCGCCGCCTTGGTGTCGTCATACACGTATTCCATACCTTCGTGGTGCGATCCCGGCGTAGGACACGCCGAACGACGGCCAACATAGAGGGTTTGGTTTAGAGGTTTCCGGATTCGGCGTCGCGGCGTCCGCGCTCCCATGCTGCGACGTACGTAGCAGCGTCAATACCCAAAGCGGCAGAGATAGTTTCGGTGTTGTCTGGGTTGGGTCTGCGCAGGTAGCGCTCTATTTCAGCGAGTGGTGTGACACCGATGCTAGTGACTTCAGAGAGGCCTTCGCGGGTGAGTCCGGCCCACGCGCGGTAGTCGGCGGGGCGGACAGCCGAGTCTTCGAGCGCGCTCAGGTCCGAAATGCGGATATTGAGCAACTGCGCGATCGCTCGCGCCCTTCGCGGGTCTGGAGCGTTCTTCCCGGCTTCCCATGAGGTGATGGCCGAGCGGGCGACACCTGCCCTGATCGCCAGCTGCTCTTGGGTCATCTGGGCACTAATGCGTGCAGCTCGGAGCCGGTCGGGGTCGAAACCCCGGAGGCGGCCACGAGCCATGACATGTCTCCCTTTGATCGGTCGACTTGCCATCTTGACGCCCCCTGTCGCGTAAACCCCGGACAGACTCACCCGCCAACCGTATACTAGACATACTATGCCTACACGCTATAGGCTACAGATGTTCGAAATGTCAGTGGCGTGCGCGAAAACCGAAGGGAGCCAAAGGACCTGATGAATGTTTAACAGTTGACTTCCCGTTGTCAGCTCTCGTACGGTGCGTGTGCCCCTCATCGCCGGTGGTGGTGGGGGATCGGTTCCTCTGACGTCTCGGGGACACCGACTGCGGATAGTGCCAGGACGCCCCGGGAGGGGTGTGTCCTCTGCCGTGGTCGGATTGGGGTGTCTCGCTTGTCTTTCATTCCTGTTGGGGTGCTCTCGGCGCCGTTCGGTGGGGGCTTCTGGCGCCGGCACGGCCGCCGTGGTGGTAGCCGGATGCCCTGCGCTGGTCGTGCCGGGTCCGCTCTCTCAGCAGATGTCTTGTCAGCGCTCGCGTGTAGGTCGGCGCGCCTGCGGGCCGCCGGTCTGGTCGCAGATGAACCGAAGCCGGAGGCAACGTCGTGACCAGCGAAAACAACAATCGGGTGGCTCGCCAGGGGCCGTCGTGGGCTCCGCCCGCGGCGGCAGAGGCACAACCACCGAGCCCTCCCGGGGCCCGGCCGCCTGGGCGACCACTGCCGGTGAGTGCGGAGCGGGTTGTGGTGGAGCGGACACCGCTGCGGGTGGCGGATGCCGGAGGTCGATCGCAGCCGGCCCCGACGGATACCCGGGCCGAGGAGCGGCCGCGAGGCGCGACAGGATCGCTGCCAGCGGAGCGCCTTCTCCGCCGGGTGGATCACCGGGGTCTGCTGAGCAGTCAGCTCGTGAGGTTGCGCCGCTCCAGCCCGGCTACAGCACGGAACTGCCCAGAACACGAGCACCCGCGCCACCGCGCCATCACGGGGAAATCAACCGGGACATGCTGTTCCGCCCGACGAAGCGACCACCCGCCTCTGGGTGGCGCCGGATGGTGCACCTGGTGACCGGGGGCGGGGTCAACCCCGGTGAGTCCCCGGCCGATGTGAGCCGCCGCCACCTCGTAGAGCGGGTCAACCAACCCATCCGCGGCGACTACAAGATCGCAGTGCTGAGCCTGAAGGGAGGAGTCGGGAAGA
>JAABUV010002663.1_pt1 | contig 23799 bp, 26 predicted proteins | sample 5559971 | NCBI WGS metagenome assembly JAABUV01 (sample SAMN10711881, study PRJNA513362) | rock metagenome | isolation source: Antarctica rocks | place: Antarctica: Victoria Land, Knobhead nord | collected 2015-12-19
ATACCACGTGCCTGTGCCATGGCGACGCCGCGAAGGCACAAGCAAGCGGCCGCCGCTTGCTGCCAGTGCTGGTTCACATCTTGTCAGTGCAGCTATGACATCAGTTGTGCCTGAACTTACAGAAGATTGCCTGAAAGGTGTCCTTGATGAACGCAGGTAGAAGCTCCTTCAACCTCTCAGCTGTGCAGTCATGTCAACAACTCGTCATGTCACCAATTCACTTGCTTGAGATGGCTACCAGCTGTGCTATTGACGACCAGCGTTTCTTTGATTGTCCCTCATAAGTCTCAGAGACCCCTTGTGTGTCTGCCGCAATGCAAGCTGAGATGAAGAGCCAAAGTAGCAGCACAGCACGCACAGCATGAAGCGAGGCAAAGTACAGGTGCCCACGACACGCTCGGTCGCAGCTCAGTTGCCTGGCTCATGAGCTGGTCCTGCCATCGCCAGGTCCTGGGACGCGCTTCAAGAGGCCTTAACGCCCAAGTCCTCTGGAGGCAGCACTCTGCAAGGCCTCCGCGGCACCTGTGCCTCGCTATCAGGCGCGTGCCGCATCCAGGCATTGGCGCGCTGCATTTGTCAAAAGGTCTTTCCTGGACTGAAAAGGGGGTTGGTGAGCAGAATGGTGGAGGGCCACCAGTGCCACCGCGTCGCGCGCGCGCACCGGAAGGCGCTCATGGGGCAAGCCTTTGCCGCGCATTCGCCCAACGGTCGTTTCGCGGACGGTGCGCGGCCTTCTTACACTTGGGTCGTGCGGTACTGCTGTTGAGACATTGACCTGTGTCTGTACGCCGGACAGGCGCGAAGGCTATCACCGGCAAGCCTCTGGCGCGCATTGAGGTGCGCCCGCCGCAGCTGTCAGCGCGCGTTGCGCTCCACGGTCACACTCCGGCCCTGGTGGCAAGCCCGGGCTCTGCTGCAGTGCCATGGCAAGAACCTGTTCTACTTCTTCGGCGCGGGCGACGGCACGGTCGTCATGCACGTGCACTTTGGCATGTCCGGCGCGTTCCGCACCTCGGCGCGCGGCGAGGAGCCCGAGCCGCGCGCGACCACGCGGCTCAAGCTGGTCGGCGCGGACACCGTCGCGCAGCTGAGCGCGATGACGGTCGCGCACGGCGGGCTGGGTGCGCTCAGCTTCATAGAGGGGTGCTGACTGTGCCAGACGTGCTATGAGCGAGCACACCACTTTGCCTACCTGCAGTGCAGACAGTTGCTGGAGCCGTGCCATGCTCACTCTCCTCTTCTCATGTTCTAATTGACACAACCTGAAGGCACGCCGAGTATGTTGCGTCCAGTGCAAGAGCATGTATGCTCAGCATCAGTTAGCCCCCTACACGCAGGCCGTGCGCACAGCAGCAGGTGTATGTTGGCTCTGTCGACGGTTGCTGTGTTTGCGAGAAACGCGGTTTGCGAGAACCGCTGTGGTCGACAAGTGTGAGGACACCGCGCCGCCCTGCGCGCGCAGACCTGTACGCCGCGCTGACGGCCAAGCTGGGCCCTGACCCGCTGCGGGAGGATGCGGACGCAGAGCGCGTGTGGGCGCGCATGCAGGCCTCGCGCAAGCCTGTCGGCCTGGTGCTGATGGACCAGTCCATGATCGCCGGCATCGGCAACATCTACCGCGCTGAAATCCTGTTCAAGGCGCGCGCCGCGCCGGGCGCTCACGGGAAGGCTCGCCCAACGCGCCTCAGCGCACCTGCACAGCCCTCGAAGAGGCAGAGGGGGAGTGCGCGCTTCGAGGTAGGATCCACCCCGGGCGGGCCGCCGGGCGCAGGCGGGCGTGCACCCCGAGCAGGCGGCCAACTCGGTGGACTGACGTGGGGCAAATTTCTGGGTGGCAGGCAGGCGTGCACCCCAAGCAGGCGGCCAACACGGTGGACTAACGCAGGGTGGGCCGCCGGGCGGCAGGCGGGCGTGCACCCCGAGCAGGCCGCCAACACGGTGGAGCGCGGCGCGTTCGAGCGCATCTGGGCGCACTCGGTGGAGCTGCTGCGGCGCGGCTTCCAGAGCGGCTCCATCCTGACCGTGGACCCCGATGAGGCCAAGCGCCTGGGCAAGCCCTGGACGCGCAGGCGCGCGCCGCCGGCCCAGCCTCCCGCGCTCGGTGCTGGCATACGCCAGCTTCGCCAGACCCGCGGAGGCGCAACATGCAGCATGGCCAGCGGCTGCGTACCGTGCCTATCAAAGCCGGAGGAAGCAGCAACCTCGACGTGTACAAGATGTACAGGCTCCTGCCCCGTCAGCCCGGCTATGCACCCCAGGTGCCGCGGGCCGCAACTGACACCGGTGTCGAGGCGCGCCCGGGGCTGTGGCGGGCGGGAAACGGCACGGCGTGCGTCCTGCGCGTGCGCCGCACACGCTCCCCGCTGCCGCAGCCTGGGGGCGGCGCCGCGACTGCCGGCCGCGCCGCAGGTACATCTACAACCAGGCGCGCTGCGGGCGCTGCGGCGGCGACGTGCGCACGTGGGGCATGGCTGCGCGCACCTGCTACGCGTGCCCCACCTGCCAGCCGCTGCCGGCCGCGGCCGTGCTGGCCGCCGCGCGCGCCAAGGCGCTGGCCGCCGCGTCGCCGGCCAAGGTGGGCAGCGCAGGCCCGGCCGGCCTGTGCCCCCACATGGTGCAGCCGCATGCCGGTCAAGCAGCCTGCGCGAGGCATGCTTGGGGGTGTGCTCAGGCTGCTTATGGCGCAGGATCCAGAGTCGCTGTGCGTGGCGAGCCGTTTCACGTGCGCTGCTGCGTTGGCAGCCTGTCGCCAGTTGTAGAAGTCAGGCAGTGCGGAGGGCAAGGGTGCACGCCAGGGCAGCGTCGGCGAGCACTGCATGCGGCGCCGCCCGCCGCGCAGGTGTTCAAGAGCCACTGCGCGCCCGAACCGGACGCCGACGCGGCGCCGGCGCAGCTGACGATCGCGCAGCTCAAGGCCGCGCTGCGCGCGCGCGGCCTCCCGCTGGCCGGCCGCAAGGCGGACCTGGCCGCGCGCTTTGCCGCCGCGCTCGCCGAGGTGCGCGCTCCTGACTCCCTGGTGCGTGCGAAGTTGCTGCGTCAGGCAGGCGCTCCTCCGTGCCGCCGACACAGTGGCAGGTAGTATGAAGCAGCTGAAGCGCGTCTGGGTGGATACAGCGAGCATACTGTATACATCCTGCCTGGGGCTGGCGCAACATGCGCTGGCTGCGCCAGGGTGCGGCGGGCGAGGCCACAGCTGGCGCGGCTGCCGAAGCGGCGGCCGCCGGCGTTGCGGCGGTCGCGGAGGCGGAAGCGGAGGCAGTGGTGGCGGCCGTGGACGCTGTTGGTCGGAAGGGCAGGAGGCGCGGCGCTGCTGGGGAGGGCGCCGCTGCGCCTGCGGACCTGAAGACGGGCACGGACGACCTGCCCATGGCCTCCGCAGAGGTGCGCGCGGCCTGGGTGTGTCAATGGCCGTTTTTTCATTGGCTGTCAGGTTGTGGAAGGCGGCCATCCGGGCATGCTGATGGCAGGGCACTGCTTACTGCCGCTGGGCGGTGGACTGCATGTTGTGCCTAATAACTGTACCAGCTACCAAGGCTTCACCATGACGACTTGCAGGAGGACTGTCATGCAGCCTTAAGGCCAGGCCCAACTTTGCCCACATTTATTTGCTTTCAACGCGGTGGCTTATCTTGCTGTCAGCTCGGGCCGCAGGCAACAGCCTTGAGTCTGTAGCACTGCAGGGTGATAGCGTGCATGGGGAGCCAAAAGCCAGAAACTCATGTCATGCGCAAAGATGTACTTCACTGCTCCTCCAATTTGGTACACCCATCGCTCCTCCATGCTCAACCACACGCGTGGCTGGGGCAACGCAGGCAGCGGCGCTGGAGAAGGCGCGCGCGGGTGAGGGCCGCGATGTGGAGCACGTGGCGCTGCAGACGCCCGCGTCGGAGGTGCTGCGCCCCGGCCGGCGGCCACGCAATGCCAAATCCGGCCCAGGCGCGGCGGCTGCGGCAGCAGCACAGGTCCCCGGCGCAGTCGCCGGCGATGGCGGCGGCGGGGCCAGCGCGGGCGTAAAACGCGAGAGGGGCAGGGCTCGCCGGGCGGCGGCGGCCCCTGCGGCGGCAGCACAGGTCCCCGATGCAGTCGGCGGCGGGGCCAGCGCGGGCGCCAGCGCGGGCGTGAAACGCGAGAGGGGCAGGGCTCGCCGGCCAGCAGCGGCCCCTGCGGCGGCGGGAGGCGCTGCGGGGGACAGCGCGACCGGCGGGCGGCTGCCGCTTCGCAAGCGGAGGCGCGCGGCGGCGGCGCCGCTGCCGGCTGGCAAGCGCACCGCGCGCACGTGACGACTCAGCAAACCTAGCAAGGCTTGCTGGCACGGGTTGTACTTTTGACTTCTGGTACGTAAGCGGCCGGTGAGTGTATTTCCGCTCAGAAATGTGCAGTGTGCCCATACTGTTGCAAGTGTATGTGCTGCGCGCTCTGTCCTCAGTCGGTCCAAGGCGTGTTCTCAGGCGGTCCGAGGCATGAGCTGATGTAACAGTAATGGCTGTAGGTTGCTGTGCAACGTGCCCGTCATGCAAGAGGCGGTGACATGCATGCACTCCACACCGCGCACATGCTGCTCAGCGGTCTCCACAACCCCGCCTGCAACATACTTGACGAGATTCCTGCGCCAACCGTGCCTAACCTATATGAACGGAGCACAAGTGCGGACAAACCAGTCACTTCTGTCCAAACAACCTCGATTGAAAGGCTTCCTAGCAGCCTGAAGCATAACACGCACCTACCTATGCTAATCGTTCAAAATACGCCTGCAACCCATGCCAGAGGTGGCTTAGACCACAACCCGGGCGCTTCACGTGACCTTCCTGTTGAACTTGGGGTCGACCTCGAATGCATCGGGGTCCGCCAGGCTGTGTCGCATCGGGTTGGGGAAGTCCGCTGTAGACACGTGCGCCGCGCCTGCAACCCAGGGCATTCTGCCTTGGCCGCACGCCAGCAGTGCTTGTCGTGCAGCTCAGACTCCAGTCTCTGCACCTTTACCAAGGAACGCAGCTCTGACGAGCTCGACACGCTGCTTGAGGACGTGTACTGTGTGTCAGCACACGAGGGGCCCAGCGCACCCTCCGCAACATGCACAGTCGGCGTGACGAGGCCGCGCGGGACGGTGCGCAGCCTGTCGCCCGTGCTGTACTCCGGGTCGCTCATGCTGCTGCGGTAAAAGTACTGCGCGGTGCTATCCCGGCCCTGCAGGTTGTGCCCCTCCGCGCGCTCCTGCGCACAGGCACGAGGCTGGGAGGGTTCCGGACGGCCATGAGCAGCACGCAGCAGTGAAAAGGCAGAGCGTGCCGCACCTGCGTGACGGAGACCGCGCCCTTGGTCTTGCTCAGGTGCGGAAAATAGTTGACACCGCGAGCGCCTGAGATTGTATGCGCGTGCCGCAGCCTGCGCAGCGCAGCCCGCACGGTGTTGCGGGCGCGCAGGCGTCACACAACAAGTGCGCGCGCTGGCAGGGCCCGCTGAATCAGGCCAATCCCGCTCACAGCCCGTGTCTAGGAGTGGTTGTGCTGCCAGAAATGCTTGCGTGCAGAGGACGTGAGGCTTCCGCACGCTCTTTGCAACCAAGTGAAGCAGCGCACCTCAGTAGCAGTGACATGGTTTGCGTGTCCCGCAGTGTGACAGTTAGACTCTCCACACGCGCGCAGCTTTGGAAAAGCTGGCCTGCCACCTCAGCAAAGCGCTGCTCAAGCTCAGACCTACGCATTCCAGGGTAATGAGAGACTGCTCTGCCAGGCAAGGAAAACATACTTTCCTTGCAGCTGTGCGTTCAATTCTTCCCACTGCTGTGCTCACACAGACCTGTGCTGCCTTAAACGGCGACGCGCATGTTCTAGTTTGCAAGATGACGTGCAGGTGCTTGTTCAGGGAGGTCCTGCACTGGGGCGTCCGCATAGGCGGGCCGCGTACTCAGCTTTTGGGCGCAGCTTGTGCTCACACAGCTCTCCGCGAACTTCCTTGCACGTGCTCCCTGCGGCAGCTTCAGCAGGCTCCCTGCTGTGTGTCTGCAGGAAGCCAGGTGCGCTGTGGCAGGTTTGGAAAGCAACCCAACAGCACAGGCACGAGCTGTTGTTGTGCGTGCGCTGACGAGGAAGCGACCAAGCACACCGGCACAGGTCTATCACTGTTCTGCACAGCGCTTGCAGACTGTCCCTGCATGGCGCTGGCAGCCCATGCGCGGCTTTGCTGCGGATGCTGCGCGGCTAGTGACGGTACCGTTGTCGCAAACTGGAGAAGGCATCAAGGAGTGCGAGCTCATAGAGTGGCACATCAAGGTGCTGACAGCGCGGTCCGCCACTGTCATGAGCCGCAGAGAAGTGATACGACAGGTCCACTGGTCAGACCTTGCCTGATGCTCACCCGGTTTGCACACCCACAACTGCTGGTCCGCGGCAGGAGGGCGACACCGTCGCCGAGTTTGACAGGATATGCGAGGTGCAGAGCGACAAGGCGGCCGTGGAGATCACCAGCCGCTATGCCGGCACCGTGCGCCGCCTGTGCCACCCGCCCGGCGCAATGGTGCAGGCGCGCCGCGCGCGCCCTCCTGCGGCCGCTGCTCGCCCTCTCACGCACGCTGCTCTTGCAGCAGCACCAGGCGCGCGCCGGCGCCGCAGGCGGGGGGCTCCTGTGAAGCGCTATACTTTGCAGGTAGGCGAGGCGCTGCTGGAGGTGGAGGTTGCGGAGGAGCCCGAGGAGGAGGCGGCGGAGGGTGAGCCCGAGGAGGCGCCCGCGGTCTCCGCGGCCGCGCCCCAGGCCGCGCAGCCCCAGCAGCGGCAGGTGCCTGTCCTCGCAGCTTGCGGCTCTTCACATGCCAAGCTCGCGCCTGTGTTGTGCACCTGCGCCTGGCGGCCCAGGCCATGCAGCTCTAGCTGCGCCTAGGAGCAGCCATGCACTGCGATTTGCCACCCGCCGTAGCATGCCTGCCGTTTGCCCCCACAACCATGTGGAAGGTTCCTGCCTAAGCAACATGCTCGAGATCGCAACGCAGTGTTTCGCAACATTTGCACCCATCTTGAGTCCACGCTGAGTCCTAGGACAGGCGCATCGCTCCCGCTGCTGTGCGCCTGAGGTCAGCAGGCAGTGCGGCATGCACATCTGCTGACGCGCCATGGAGCATTGCCGACCTCATGCATTGTGTATCGTGTTGGTACCGCGGAAAGCGCCTGCTGGACACGGACAGCAACTGAGACGCACGCTGGGCCGGCAAGGCGGAGGGGCTCGGCGAGAAGTGCGGCGCGGCCACGCTGGCGGCGCCGGCGGTGCGCCGCGTTGCGCGCGAGTACGGCATCGACATCGCCTCCGTGCCGGGCAGCGGGCCAGGCGGCCGCGTGTACAAGGGTGCGCGCATCTGCGCGCTCACGGCTGGTCGGCGTGTGCGTGCGCGTCCACCTCTCGAGCGAAGCCGCCCGCCGTGCACTCAGCGTCTGTGTTTCTGCGTGCCGCTTGAACTGCAGGCGCCCTGCGCGCGCACGCCAAAGACCGCAGCGGCGTCCTACCAGGACTGCACTTGCTGTGCCCCGGGTGTGCTGGCATATTACCAAGGCGGCTGCCAAGCTTCTCAGGCCAACGCCTTCACACTCGCTGCCACACCGATGCGGGCATTGCGTGCAAAGCATGCTCTTATCACACTCTCGCTGCTCTGACCTGCCTTGACCGCGGCGCCGCTGGCCGCAGATGATGTGCTCAGGCTCGTGGAGGCCGCGGGCGAGGAGCTGCCGGGCCCGACGCTCACGGCGCGTGGCGCGCCTGCGGCCGCCGCCGCGCCGCCGCCGCCTCCAGAGCCGCGGCCGACCGCGCGGCCCGCCGTCGGCGACGAGGACGTGACCATTCCGCTGAGGCGCGCGCCGGCGCCGGGCGAGCGGGCCGGGATGCGCATGCGGGGCATTGCGACTGCACAGGGCGCCCGTAGCCTGCCAGCCACGACATGTCGAAGTGTTTGTGCCAGCTTGGCCACCTCACCGGTTCTGTCCCAGGCGTGGGTCCCGGCACTGTGTTGCCAGGCAAGGCTGCCGGCCGAGCCTGCCTCCAAGGCGGGGGTGCACGGCAACAGAGCCGGGAGGGCTGCCGGCGCTTGCTTTTGCGCGCTACCATGCGTCTCCTTGCCATGAGTTGAGACAAGACCAGAAACGACAAGGCCGACTTCGGCATCCTGACGGGCCGCGCGTGCGCAGGGGCTACGCGCGCGTGATGGCGCGCAGCATGGCCGCCGCGGGCGCGGTGCCCCACTTCCACTTCACCGACGAGCTGGACGCGGGGCCGCTGCTGGCCGCGCGCGACCTGCTGGCGGCCGACCCCGCGCTCGCCGGCGCGCGGCTGACCTTCCTGCCGTTCGTCATCAAGGCGCGCCGCGCCGCTGCCGGGCGGCCGCCCGCGCGGTCGCGCCGGTGCTCAGGCTGCTCATGTAGGCGTGCCAGTCGCATGCAGCGCTGCTCGCTGGGCGCGAGCAGCGGCATGCGTCGGTGCTGCATAGCGCAGAACACTGCCTCTGACCGGCAGGCTTGCCAGCGCCCTGGACGTGCAAGCGCGCCCGCATGTGCCTCTGTCCTTCAGACATAGCCAGCGTGCTTCCCTTGCGTCATGCCCGACCCAGCTGTACTGCCGCTGCGCACGCTGCAGCGGTGAGCAGTGACGAGCTCAAAGCCTGGCAGGCTAGCTATGGCAGAGTGGAGCTATGTCACTTGACGAGAAGCGCAGCCTGACGGCAGCCGCATCCCGGGCGCAGGCGCTGTCCGTGGCGCTGGCGGACTTCCCGCTGCTGAATAGCAGCCTGCGCGGGGACGGCGAAGCGCTGGTGCAGCACGCGGCGCACAACATCGGCGTCGCCATGGCCACGCCGTCCGGCCTGGTGGCGCGCCCCAGCCGCCATGCCGCCGCACGCACAGGCGGCAACCCTACCTCTGCATGCACTGTCAAAGAGTCCTGAGCTGCCCGCGCGTGGTCCTGCTAGGGAGCGAGGCGCCGGGAGTCGGTGGCGCATATGGCAGCAACGCTGGCAGCGCGCTGGCCGCTAACGCCCCGGCTCCGGCTGGCAAGGCGCCCGACAAGGAGCGCGCGTGGCGGCCGCCAGCCAGGAGCCAGTGCGCAGGCGGCCCGCGGCATGCGCGGCCCGCGCAGCGCGCCGCCGCGACGCGCCCCCCGGCGCGCAGGTGCCCAACGTGAAGCGCGCCCAGGAGCGCAGCCTGGCCGGCATCGCCGCGGAGCTGGGCCGACTGCAGGCCGCGGCGGCGGCGGGGCGGCTGGCCGGCGACGACCTGGCGGGCGGCACGCTGACCGTGTCCAACATCGGCGCGATCGGCGGGCTGCACGCGGCGCCGCTCGTCAACCCGCCCGAGGTCGCCATCGTCGCGCTGGGCCAGTGCGGCGTGCGCGCGCCCGCTCCGCCACTGCATGCAGGCAGCCGTGCCAGCTGTGTGGTACACAAGGCAACAGGGTGCCTGCTTCGCTGCCGACACGGCGCAGCTCTGCCCGCTCTGCCACTGCCTGCCTGCAGGAGCAGAGTGTGCTGGCTGTGATACATGGGTCAACTGGATTCGTCCTTGTTTGCATTGCTTGTGCTGGGCTTGCAGCCGCGGTGCAGTGAAGCACTGTGCATTGCATGCCATGCGCGTCCCAGCCCATGCGTCACTGAAGCTGTTCATGCATGTTGCTCGCGACGCTCACAGCACGACAGCCACCCGACAGGGCCTTTCTGCTACCTGACTCCGCTTCATTCCTGTGCACGCGTGCTGAGTCCCTACTGCTAGAGACGCCCCATGCTGCTGAAGGCGCGCCGCGCGGCGGCCCGGGGCCCAGGGTGCGCGAGGTGCTGCGGCCGGCGCCGGGCGGCGGGGTCGCGGTCGCGCGCGTGCTGGCCGCGAGCTGGGGCGCCGACCACCGCGTGGTGGACGGCGCGACGCTCGCGCGCTTCAGCAACGCGTGGAAAGCGCTGCTGGAGGAGCCGCGCCGCCTGCTCCTGCACCTGCGCTGACGTCAGATCCTTGCCTACCCTACCCCTATCCAGCTCGCGCGCGGCCGGCGGGCGCCCCGCGCGGCCTCACCGCGCCCCGACCGCGTTGCCGCCGGGGTGGCTGTATTACATCATGCGACGTGTACTTTATGGCGGGTCTGCCGCGCCCGCGCTGACCGCCCGAGGGTGCCTGGCCTGAGCGCGGCCTGAGGCAGCGCAGCGAGGCGGCGGGTGCCGACACGCAGGCCGCCGCCTGGGTCAGGTGCCTGCGGAATGTGTTGTTGTCAACTGCCTGGAAGCGCTGCTGGGGAGGTCGTGCGGCCTGCTGCTCCGCCTTTGCTGGCGCGGCGCCTTGCCTGCAGCTGGCTGCCCTTCGGGAGCCGGGCGGTCTGTGTGTATCAAAGACGCTTGTCTTTGTCAGGGTGCTCCAGCAGGCACCACGTGCGATACCGCTCGCCGCTCCTGGCTTGTGGGTGCTTCGTAGCAGGCCTGGAAGGTGCGTGCGCTTCCATCGAGGCAGCCGACAGTGCGTTACTACGTAAGACCGCCGTTTACCGTGCAACAGTCGCCCTGTGCGCTAGATAGCTAGCTGAATAGCTGGTGAGCATGCAGCTCACGTGACGTAGACACACTGAGCACTCTCTTAAGCAGCTGCCGCCTGCCGCCATTGCCTAGCTGGCGCAGCAGCGCTCCCGCGCAGGCGCACACTCCTCAGTCCTCCTTCAAGGCGGGGCCGGGCTTCTCCTTGAAAGCGGAGACGATGTATGCAGCGACAACCTGTGCAGCGAGCGGTAGCGGGCAGGGCGTCAGCGTGCGGCCCGGCATCACACAGACCGCAAGACAGTGCCGCGGGATGCCGCACCACATTGACTGCGATGACCGCCACGACCGCGCCGGCGAACAGCCGCGTGTCGGGCGTCAGCCGCCCAACGAAAGCGGACAGCAGCGCTGCGGCGCGGCTGTGCAGTGTGAGTGCCTCTGACCTTGCCGAGAACCTGCCTGGGCGTGCAAGCCAGCACTGGCTGGGGCGCCCACCATCCAAGTATCCGTTTCGCGTAGCAAACAGCAGGCTGAGCGGCAGCGCGGCGAGCAGGAGCGAGAACGCCAGCAGCTTGGCGAGCACCCCCGGCGCAAACTGCACCTCTGGTCTGCCGCTGGTGTCTGGCTCCTCTGCGCTGGCGTACGCAGGCTCACACGCGGCCCCTGCTTCGTCAGCCGGTGGCTCTGCGGCATCCGCACCTTCCTGCATTTAGTGCCAGGCCACGCCGGGCGTGCACAGCATTTGGGCGTACTTCCTGCGCTTAGCGCTATTACAGACCCACCAGGCAGACAAAGGCACTGCACTCTTTATGACCCACGAAGTTGTGTGAGTTGAGAGTTACAAGCCAGCTAGGGCTGCCTAGGCAAGAAAATCGCATGGAGCTCTCCTTACAGAGCTCTCCTGTACCAGGACATGCGGACGCCTTGCGTGCATGTCGCAGCAACGTGCCACCCATCAGCAGGACATGCCATACAGCGACGCGGGTGCAGCCTTGAGAGGCTCAATGACCGAAAGGGCAGGCAGGGACAGGCAGTGACATGCATGCCCCTACGCGCAGGGTAGCGCCGCCAGCAGATGTCTGCCGGCAGCGCACCAAACAGCTACAGCAGCAAAAGCAGCAGTGTATAAGCAGGGCGCATGAAATGTAGCGGCCCCGTGACACGGCCCCCATGCCCGGCTTTGCGCCGGGCGGCAGCATATACGGAGGCGCCGGGCAGTCAGCGCGCAGCAAGCCCGCAAGATTCTAGGGAACAGCCGGACCTAGGCACAGCCTTGGTTGGCCAAGCACCGGCGGCCGTCACCGGCCGCGCCGCTCCAGTGTGGTCGCAGAGGGGAACAGACTCGACGAATGGGCACCCCGGCCCTGTTTGGGATCACGCGCGAAGCCCCATCGCAGGGACCTCGCCGCAGCAAGCGCTCTGGTCACACCCAAGCCATCCTGCAGCTCCCTGGCTGCACGCCATCCATCCGCTCGCACCCCAAGCCTGGCCTTGCCAGCGCGTCGCGGAAATTGTACAGGCCAGCACTGTATGTACCTAGACATGTCTTGGCGCCGAACCGCGCAGGGCGGCAAGTCACGATAAGCGTTCGGCGCCTCGACATCACGGAGGCCCCCGCGCCAACCCGAGCGCATTGGCGCCGTGCACACAAGCGGGAGCTCTATACCACGCTCCAGGCGCCAGGTGTCGCGCATGCAAGCGCATCACGCCCCGGCCGCTGCTGTGCCCATGCTCAGGGGAGGTCTGGGGAGCCGCCATGGGCCCGCAGCCTTGCTTGCGCAGCACGGCCCCTCCTTCAGCGCAGGCGGCAGCAACGTCACGAACCTCGTACGCACCGGCGCTGCCCACCCAAGCGTGCGCGAGAGCCTTCACTGCGCGCTGCTGTGTGCGCTGCCCGCTTCCAGCGAGCGGCTCCGACGAGGCATGCGCGGCCTGGCAGTCAGCTGATTCAACATGCGGGCATGTATCATTCGTTCACGGGGCCCGCCCGTCGAGGGCGCGGCGGCGCGGCCCGCCCGCTGCGGCGCCGCCGCTGCGCGCGTCACGGCCTGTAGGAGCCGCCGAGCGCGCGCCGGCCGTCGGCGGCGCGCGCCGCGCGGGCGCGGCGGCTCAGGTGAGCGCCTGGGCGGCCAGGCCGGCCGGCAGCACGGCGCGGCGCAGGTGCGCAAAGGGGTTGTTCGGGAACATGGGGCCGCTCGCGCGCGCGGCCGGCCCGCCCTCCGCCTTCAGCGCCAGCACGCGCGCCAGCCAGTCGCTGGTGCCTGCGCGCGCGCGTGGCGCGTCGGCGCGCGTGCCAGGGAGCCGCAGCTGCGCAAAGGAGGCAGGAGGCGCTGCAGCAGAGGGAGCAGCCCCCACGAGCTGTCTCCGCACGAACCGCAGGCACCAGGGGCAGTGCATGTCTGCACAGCCTTGCCCCGGGGTTTGACTTTACTCTGGCACGGCTCAGCTTGCTGCACATGGCACCAAGGGGCGCAGCGTGCAGTCTGCGCGCAAGGGATCATCGGCTGCAACTCGGTTTCTGACTCCCGGCGACGCACACCCTGCATGCCCTTCATTTCAGGCCGCACCTGCAGGCGCGAGCTGGCTGCCCTGGCGGCCGAGCGACGGCACCAGCGCGCCCAGCAGCGCGGCCGGCGACGCGCGCAGCGCGGTCGGCTTGATCAGGCGCGGCGGCGGCTGCGCGGCCGGCGGCCGCTGCGCCGGCAGCGGCGGCGGCGGCGCCGCGCGCGCTGGCTCGTGCTGCGCCGGCGGCGGCTGCGCCGGCAGAGGCGCCTGGCGCGCGGCGGGGCTGTCCAGGTGCCGCGGCGAGGCCGGCGCGCTCGGCGAATCCATCTCGCCTGCGCGCGGCACAGGCGCCGGGGCTGAGCATGGCTCCCCGCCCGCACGCGCCGCAGGCGCTGGGTCTGCACCCGCAGCGCGCCCGCCGGCGCCGCGCGCGTCAGGCCAAACGGCCGCCCATGGGCTGGAAGCTGCACCGCGCGCTGCGGTGCACAGCGCCCTTGCGCCAGAACGCTCCTCCTGATGTGCGGCCCGTCTAACGGGAGCTCGGGACAGGCACAGCGCGGCGCCACCCCAGCCGCGCGGGGCGGACGGCACATGTCTGCCAGGCGCGTTTGGTGGGGCGGCCGAGCCGCGCCGGCCCCGCCGCAGCCCGCGCGCCGGGCCCAGCAGCGGCCCGGTAGGGCCGCGCTGCTCAAGCAGGGGGGCCTGCATGGCAGAGGGGCGGGGTTAGGGTAGGGCGCGCACGTGCAGCGATCGCGGCCAGCTTCCGCAGCGCGAGCAGGCCCTTGCAGACGGGCGCCTCGCGCGCGTCCTGCGCGCGCCAGCCGGCGCCCGCGCCCGGCTCGGCTGCGGGCGCTGCTCCGCAGCCCCGGGGCCCCGCGCCAGCGGCCGCCCGCGCGCCGCCGCCGTCCTCGGCCTGGACGGCAGCGCCTGCAGGCGGCAGCGGGACGGGCTCCGGCGCGGCCGCCGGCGGCGGCGGCGGCGGTGCGTCCGCGCGTTCGGCTTCCCTCTTGGCTCCTGCAGCGCAGCCCACGCCTTGTCAAGCCTAGCAGCCAGGTACTTTGCTCACTCGCCGGGCACTCGCTGCAGGGACGTTGGCAGCGCAGGCACAGAGCGCCCGCCCGCCCGCGCGCCGCAGGTGGCAGCGCCGGCTGGCCAGGCACCTTAGCGTGCCCACAGCGTGCCAGCAGAGCCAGCGGCCTCCGCCCAGCAGCACATCGCGAGCCGGACGCGCGCAAGCTCAGCACATGCGCTGCAGCGCCGCGCGCATGCGATACCGGCTGCAGTGCCGATTAAATGTGGGGGCCGCTGTGTTCCGCACCGGCCGCGCCCGCCAGCAGCACGGGCGCCTGGTCGGCCGGCGCGGCCGCCAGCGCGCCCAGCAGCGCGGCCAGCCGCTCGCCGGTCGCGTCCGTCGCGCGCCCGCCGCCCGCGCCCGCCAGCAGCAGGCTCAGCAGCACCTGCGCGCGCGGGGCGCCGTCAGCCGCAGCCGGGCGCAGAGCTGGCCCTCCAGCCCTCAGAAGCTCTGCCTCACAGCCAGCCCCAGGCAGGCTTCCGCGCGTGACAAGGTGCGCTGGGCATGGCGCGCCGTGGCGACCCCTCGAGAGCCTGCAAGCACGCTGCGATGTCCCCAGCATACGGTCATCTACAAGTCGCTGCTTCGCTGAGGTGCACGGGGTTGCATCAGGCGCGCACTTTCCAGCACGCCTTGTTGAAGCATGTGGGAAGTGCGCCAGAGCAGGGCCGCAGCGCACCTGCTGCTGCAGCGCGCTGCCGGCGCCTGCGCAGCGCAGCGCGGCCAGCGCCGGCAGCTCGCCCTCCGCCGCCGCCGCGGGCGCCAGCGCCAGCGCCGCCAGCGCCGCCTGCGCCTGCGCGCGCGCGCGTCCCGCGCTCGCTCGGGCCACCTACCCACACAACCACCCCCGTGCAACCTCCACGCGCAGGCACTGGTGCGCGCTGCCGGGTGGTGCCAAGGCCCAGGGTCGCGAGGCCGCTCGGTGCGCGCTCTCGGCATGCACTGCCAGCTCCGCCGGCGTGCGCCACCCGGGGTGCGCCTGGCCGTCGCGGGGACAGGCGGCGTACGTCGGGACATGGCATTGCATGCCGAGAGCGCAGACCGAGCGGCCCTGCGACCTTTGGCTTTGGCACGCTCCCAGTGGGGCCACTGCGCAGCCCGGCCTGATGCGCGCTCCTGCCCGCCGTCCGCGCGCGCGCGAGGCCCAGGGTAGGGTAGGGCGCAGCTGGGCGGGGCGCGCCTGCCGGCCCAGCGCGCCGCAGCCGCCGGCGCCGCCGCCCGCGAGCAGCGGCGCCAGCATCGCCGCCAGGCCCTCGCTCGCGTCCGCGCAGCCGCCCGCGCACGCCCAGCCGCCGCCGCCGCCGCCGCCGCTGCACGCCGCGGCCGCGCCCGGCGAGCCGCTGGCACTGCGGCTGGGCTTGGGCGGGCCCTGGGCGAGGTGGCGCGCGCGCGGCGCGGCGCGCCGGCCCAGCGCAAACGCGCCCGGCTGCGCGTCTGGCGCGCCGCGCGGCGCGCCCAGCGGCGCCGAGCGCGCGTCCACGGAGATCGTCGCCGTCTCTAGCGCGCGCCCTGCGCGCGCCCCGCCGCGTCAGGCAGCCGCATGCGGTGCCTGCTGTCAGGCGGGCTGCATGGCACTGGCCCCCGCGAGGCTGCCATGCAGCGTACCCTGCACCAGCAGGTATGCGTGAGCGCAGGGGCGGGGCGCGCACCGGACGTGTCGGCCAGCGCCTTGAGGCGCTTGGCGGACGCCGTGCGGCCGTCCGCCACCGCGCGCCCGAGCACCTTGCGCTTCAGGTGGCCGTTCCTGCGCGCGCGCAGCCCGCGCCTTGCGCCAAGCCGGGGCCCGTGGAGGACGCTGCAGGGACGAAAGAGCGCTTCGCACGGGCCGGGGACAGCTCAAGGGGCGCGCGGGCGCACCAGTAGTTCTTGATCGCGTTGTCGGTCCGCCCCGGCAGGCATTTGGCGATGGTGGCCCAGCGATTGCCTAGCTCGTGGTGCTTCCGGACGATGAGCGCCTCCTGCGTGCGCGGGCCGCCCGCCCGTCGGGCGCGTGCACGCGGTCCGGGCGCGGGCAGGCCTGGTTGCCAAGATGCATGCCTGGCGGAGAGGCGGAGGGCCCAGGTGGGCCGGGGCGGGGGCGCACCTCCGCGGCGGTGAAGGGCTCCTTCTTCAGGTCGGGGTTGAGCTGGTTGAACCTGCGCGCGCGGGCTCAGGGCGCTCGGCTCTGGGGCAGGGTCCGTGCCGCGGCGTGGGGACATGCAAATGCACCGGCTGCGCGCTGCTCGACAAGCGTATGGCGCACAGCGGGGGCAGCCAGGGCGGCCCAACTGGGTGCCGGGCGCGGGGGGCGCGCGCCAGCGCAGGCGGCAGCTCTTGCCGTTGCGCGGCGGCGCGCTGCCCAGCTGCTGCGCGATGAGCGACCAGTTCATGGGCCCGTGCTGCTCCACCAGGTCCACCAGCCGCGCGTCCTCCTGGCGCGCGGCCAGCCGCCTCGTCAGCGGCGCGCGCCGGCACGCGCGCCTCGCCCAGCGCAGGCTTCCTTGCTGCCATCAAGGACGTCCGGTGAAAGGAGGGCACGCGGTCCCCGCCCGCACCTCGGCGTTCCAGGTGGAGCGGCGCGCGAGCGCGTCGTCATAGTCCGCCATGGCTCGCCTCCGCGCGCTCTCGCACGCTTGCACGTGCGCTCCCTGCAAGCGCGCAGCGCGAGAGCAGTTGGCGCGTGCTGAGAAGGGGGTTGATGCGCCCTTATGCGCGTGCCTATGCGCATCGACGGGTGCGCCCCGCGGGCCTGCTGCGCCGCCAACCCCGAGGCGCACGCGCGGCGCGGCCGTGCCCCTGCGCGCCAGCAGATCACGGGAGCGCGCGCGGAGGTGAGACCGCTCCGGCACAGGACGTTTGCAGTCTACCCGCGTCGCGCGGCATAAGGGCGCGCGACCTAGGCGACGCCACCCGCGCCAAAAGGCCGCTTTGGTGAAGCGCAGTCATGTGGAGAGACACGGGGGCATGGTAGGTCTGCGCGCGCGGCTGCCGCCGGCGCGCCAGCCGGCCCGCGGAGGTGTCCCACCCGCTCCTGCACGCCCGCAGGTTTGCCAAAGGCGGCGCGGCAGGGTGCCGTATGTGTCAGCGAGTGTCAGGGACGCGGGGCGGTCTGCACATTTTGAAATGGGCCATTAAGTCGTTGGCGACCAGTTGGTTGGGCCCAGGTCCACGCTCCGTCGCTCCCAGATCACCCCGCACCCTGAGCCCTGCAGTCCTGACGCGGATCCTCGAAGGCGCCTGAAGTAGGCCAGCAATGTGCACGCGGCGGTGTTTTGCAGCTCCGATGTGTTCCAGGTACGCCAGTATCACAGCGAGCTCCCCAGGGTTGCGCCGCACCGGCGGGTCGGAGCCTGCTGGGACAGCTGACACGGACCGATGCTCAGTGCTCGCACGGAGGCACATGCCAGTGCCAGCGCCAGCTAAGAGCGGTTGCAGTCCAAGGCGGTGCTCGCACCTGCTGGGTGGACCGCGTCACTCCAGCTCCCAGCACGGCTTGAACGTAGGCGGCAGCCGGGCCCGCAACGAGGGCTGGATATCCAGTCGAGCCGGTGGCAGCAGGCGACTTGGGCTGCTGCATAGGTCATGACCTAGGGCTCGCATCCGATGCGAGATGATGTGAAGTGCGGACTGTGTGCTCTGCCTGGAATCATGCTGGCATCCTGCTCCTCGCCCGCGCTGCGCGGCGCCGCGCCGTTCCGCGCTCACCGCGCCGGTGGCGCCCGGGCGCGGCGCTCGCCTGCGCCATGCACCGCGCAGCTGGTCCTGGTGCCCACAGGTGCCGGCTCCCACGCAGCTTGCTAAGGGGTATTGAATGGGAGCGACGAAGGCTGGCATTCAGGCAATGCCTCTAGCCGTTACAGTGGCCCGCAGCCCGCGCCCCGGCACAACAAGGTACGTGGACACGCGCATGGGGTGCCACAACAGAGGTGGTGCCGTGCGTGCAGGCGATGGCTCCACCAAGCACCTGGAAAAGCCCGTGTCGCTGCCGGGCGAGATCGCGCTGGACCAGGAGGGCCTGTACGAGCTGGGAAGGGAACAGCCCGCGGACATTATCGTGCCGGTCCCCACTGTGTCCACCCGGCACGCCATGCTGCGGGTCGGTGCGCCCCACGTCCCCGCTCGAGGCGCGCCGCGTCCGGCCGCTGGCACCTGGGCGGGCCTGCCCTGGGATCGGGGGCTTGTGCGTCTGCAGGCAGGCCGTGAGTGCGCAGCGGCCAAGGCGCCTTGCGGCCACCGCGTGTCGAAGCCCGAGTGTGTCTGTTGACATGCCGGGAGTGCGCAGCAACCACGGCACCTTGCCCCCACCGCGTTTCAAAGCTCAAGTGACCTAAGAGCACTCTGGGGGCCGCGCAGAGCGCGGCAACCAGGTGACGGTCACCGACCTGGACTCCACAAATGGGACGTTTGTCGACGACCGCGAGGTCAAGGCGCTCAAGAGCGCCAAGCTGAAGGTCGGCAGCGAGGTCGTGTTTGGGTGCGCCCGCCGGCCGGCCTGCCGCAACGGGGTGCTGGGCGGCGCGGCGCGCGCACGTGCGCGCGCCAGCCTCGGCCTGCACTGGCGGACCTCGCGCCTGCGTGCGCGCAAGCCTGATTCTGTATGGCGGCCATTCTGTTTGCAATGATTGCAGCTCCATCGTGCTCAGGGCGGCCGCCCCTCGCCATTCTGTTTGCATGATTACGGCGCCGTCGCGCTCCGGGCGGCCGCCCTGGCTGGCAGAGCGCAGCCTGTGCTGCCGCCGCCCCTGCTGCCGTGCGTGGCAGGTGCCTGCCCTATACCCTAACCCTACCCTGTCATTGCGCCCGCGCTGCAGGAACATGTTCCTCGCAAAGTTCCAGCTGCAGGACCGGCCCGACGGGCCGGTGTCCATCCCGGTCAGCGGCAGCGCTGCCAAGGCCGCGGAGGCCAAGATTGGCGACGAGGCGGGCGTTGCTGACATCGAGTGATGTGGTTGGCGTGTGAGAGGGCCCAGCACGCGTGCGCGGCGGGCTAGGGTTGGCAAGGCTGTCGGTCGAATGAGGCTGCAAGGGCTGTGCGGGCATGTGGACGTTTGTCCGCGCGCCGCGCATGGCGCGTCTATGTGTTTTAGCTGGTGGGCTTCATGCTGCAAACAACCCATATTTGGAGCCTGAGAGAACAACTGTGCAGCTATGGCACATGCTTCGGCACCCTGCCCAGTCAGAAATGTCTCTCGCGGACAAAGACACACTGCGCATGCACGTAGGAAGGTCACATGTATTGCAAGCCACAGGGACGCACTTGCAGGGGCCCATTGTGACAACGCCGATGACAACTGGGCAGAAGGCTGTGTGGACCACTCATGCCCCTGCTATATCGCCCGTACAGAACCCTTACAAACCCGCCAGGGCTAGGACCTGCCCTGCACGCGCGCGCCCAGCTCTACCGCGACCACCGCCGCGCGCACCGCCGCGCGCCCGCAGTCGGCGCCCGCGAACGCCTCGCCGGCCGCCACCGCATCGGACATGGCGGCCAGCAGCGCGGAGGTAGCGCGCGGCGCCTCGCTGCCCGCCGCCGCCGCCGCCGCGGCCTGCGGCGCGCTCGCCGCGCATGAGGAACATTCTTGCGCACGCATGACAGGGCGCAGTACCTGCAGGTCGGGCAGGACGCGGCCTCCTATGTTCTCCTCAGCGCAACAGGCCGCGCTCACAGGCTGTCTGTGTTGCCGGTCGGGCATGCGCCGCCGACGCCGGCCTGGCCCCCGACCGTCAGGGTCCCTGTCCTGCCGGGCTGCGCTGGCGGCGGCCGCCCATCACTACGCACCCGCAGGCAACAGGGGTGCTGCACATGCGATGCTGACGTCTCTTCTCAGCACATTCCGCGGCGCCAACGCAACCGGAGGCCGCCAAGCAGAGGCCGGGCAGGGGCCGAGCCGGGGCGGCGCGCCGCGCGCGCCTGCGCGCCGCGCAGCAGGTCCGCGGCCGCCTCGCGCGCGCAGCCGAAGTGGCTGCGCGCGAGCGCGAGCGGCTCCGGATCGCCGGGCCGCTCGCGCGCGACCGCCGCCAGCACCGCCGCGCGCAGCACCCGCACGCCTGCCGCGGCCGGCCCATCGGGGGTCTTGCATGAGCGCTCCTCCCGAGCCGGGGCGGCTGATGGCAGAGGGATGTTTCCCACATATGCATGTGTACAACATTGCAACATGGCCCAGCCCAGGGCGACCGCCGAGGCGCCGCGCCAGCTGCTGCCAGGGCATGGCAGCGTCCATCTGTGGGTGCCGATAGAGCAGGAGCGCGGTTGAGATCTTTGCATCGGCAGCCTGCGAGCCGGCATGGCCTCGCCATGGGCGTCTGCGCCCGCGGCCGAGCAGACCGGGAGCGAGCGCGCCTGGGTCGCCGGCAGCCGCGCCACCGCCCGTCCGCTTGCTGAGCAGCAGCTCCAGCTGGTCCGCGCGCACCAGCTGCGCCAGGCCCTCCGCGCGCACCGTGCGGTAGCGGCCCAGGCCTGCGCATCATGATATGGGGTTAGGGTTAGGGTCAGGGTCAGGGTAGGGCTGTGGCGGCCCTGGCCTGCGCGCTGGCGCGCCGCCTGTGCGCCATGGCTCAAGGAACACGGGGCGCCTGCTTGGTGCGGCCCGGGCCGGCACAGGGCCGCGCGACGGACGCAGGCGGCGGGCGGCCGGCGGCTTGGCGGGCACCCGCGCGCGGCCGAGCCCGCCGGCGCGGCCTCGCCGACGCCGGTCTCAGGCTGCCTCACGGCACGGCAGCGCGCGCGCCGCGAGTGGCCTGCTGCCGCAGCAAGGGGGCCCGGCACGGCGGCGCCGCGGGCACGCAGCCGCAGCGGATCGGCTGCCCGGGTCGCGGCGAGCGCCCAGACACACGCGGCGACCCCTGCAACCACCTCAACAGCAAGCTCGGCCAGCGCATGCAACTTGCGCCGATGCGGGCAGAGTGTCCTACCCGGCGGCGCGCCGGGCAGGGTATCCTACCCTAGCCCTAGGGCCGCACCGGTGACCAGGCGCGCGAGCGGCTTCCACTCGCGCGCGGCGGCCCACGCGGGCACGCGGCGCGCGGCGAAGCCGACCAGCGCGGCGACCGCGTCCGCGGCGCCGGCCGCCTCGTGGCACGCGTGCGCGGCGAGCGCGAGCCCGGCCTCCACGCCGGCCGGCAGGCCGCCGTGGCGCTCCAGCAGCTGCGCCAGCAGCGCCGAGCCCACCGCGCCCGGCGCGCCCAGCGCCTGCGCGCGCGCGCCGGCCCCGCCTCGGGCCCCCCTCCCGCCCATGCATGCTGCTCATGACGACCAGCGCGCCGCGGTCGGCACACTGCCGCGGAGGCGCGGGGGCTGCCTGTTGTGCGCGCACCGGGCGCGGGACGGCCTGCTGCTGCGATGCAGCGCTGCTCAGGCGGCTTTCGGGGCACCCATGTGCCAGGCTCTGGCAGCGGGTGCAGCAGCGGGCCGCGCCTGCGTGGCAGGCACCAGGTCACAGGACGCCCAGGCGGCGGCGCCCTCCATGGCGCTCGGGTCGTGGTGCGCCGCCAGCAGCCCCTGCGGGCGCACGCGCCCAGCGTGCTCAGGATGTAGCCCTAACCCTAGACCTCCTGCACAAGAGCATGGCAGCGCAGGCGCGCCGTGCGCTTCGGGCGCGCCGCACGGCACGCGCGCGCCGGACCGCCGACGCGGCTGCCTCACACGCGGGCGCCGTGGGCTGGGTGCTGCGACCATGTGCCAAGCGCCGGCCGCCGGCGGGCGGCGCGCCTTCAGGAACGCGTCAGCGATGAAGTGCGCGGCCTCGTCCGCGCCCATCTGGTGTGCCAGTGCAAACTCGATGGCCACCTGCGCGCCGCGGGGCCGCCCCTGCATCTGCGGTGGCGGGGTGAAAGGGTGGCGCGCCAGGCAGCGTCCCCGCTCTCATCTCGCGCCCCTGATCCGAGCAGGGCGGGCTGCATGAAGCATGCGCGGTGCACAGGGGACCAGAGTGTTATGCCAGCGATAGTGTAGATAGCGCTGGACAGGGAGCGGCGGGAGCGCGCTGGCCCTTCGGGCAACCAGCACAGGAGCGGCGCGCCGGGCGCAGGCAGGCGCACGGCTGCCCGCCGCGCCCGCAGCCCAGGCAACAGGCGCATGAGCCGGAGGCAGCGACCGCCCGGCTGCGCCGAGCGGGCGCGCGGGCGCACCGGCGCGGCAGCCGGCCCGCGCATGAGCAGCAGGCGCAGGCAGTGCCGCGGGCCGAGCGCGGCCGCGTCGCCGGGCGGCAGACCCAGCGCGCCGGCCGCGCGGAAGGCCGCGGCCGCCCACGCGGCGAGCGGGCGCCCGGCGCCGCGCGCGCACGCGGCCGCCAGCGCGTCCAGCACCTCCTGAGGGCCGGTGTCGCCGCCCGCGCGCAAGTCGCCCTGCAGGGCCCCAGAGGACTTTTGAGGGCTTCTGAGGGCGCACGGTTCTGTACACGCGCAGCGTCCAGCCCTGCAGGGCCCCGCGCAGAGGCCTTTTGTGGACGCCCGGCTATATGCGCGCGCGAGCGAGCCCAGCGCGTGTGGAGGTGCCTTCACGGCCATGTGGAGGCTGCCCCCTGACATGATGACTGATACTGGGCGTCTGGCTGTGCAGTGGCCGCCAGCGCAGCCCTGCGCGCCAGGCTGCAGCCGCGCCCGCTCCTGCGAGCCGCTCCCACAGGAGCCCTCGCAGCGCGGCGCAGCGCCGGCCGATGCCGGCGGCGCCGGCGCGGGGGCGGCGCCCGCACCTTGCGCCGCAGGAACGCCAGCACGGCCGCGGGGACGACGTCCGCGGGCGCGGGCCCGGCGGGCGGAGCGGCCGCGGCGGCGCCCTGGCGCTCGCCTGGAGGCCCGGCGCCCGGCGCGGCCTCGCTGCCGGCGGCATCGCCGCCGCCGTCGGCGGCCTCGCCAGCCGGGCGGAACCCTAACCCTATGCCATCAGGCCGCGCAGGGCTGCAGCGGCTGGCGACCGCGAGCGCAGCCTCCGTCAGCGCGAGCTCGATCGGCGGCGACGGCAGCTCGCGCGCCAGCGCGCGCGCGGCCGCCTGCGCGCGCGCCCGCGGAACCGCCGCCTCAGGGCTGCGTGGCCCGGCGCTGAGCCGGACGCACAGGGCAGGGGCAGGGATCTGTGCTGACAAGTGTGCTGCATGGACACCAAATCGTGCATTGGTCAGGCGCGGCATGGCCAGCAGCAAGCACGCATGCGCAGGTGATGCGGACAGCCCCGTGTTGGTTGTATGCTTCGACGAGGAGCGCAGTGCACCACACCTGTCTCGCGCGACCGGGACCATTGCAGGGCTAGGGCTGGGGGCCGCGCACTGCGTCGCCGGCCTCCAGCAGCGCGCGCACGGCAACCGTGAGCTCCTCGCGGCTGGGCCGCCCCGCCAGCGCGTCCAGGTCGCCCGCCAGGTCCCCCCACGCGCAGGCCTGCTCGGCGCTCCCCGCCGCCTGATCAGGCTCCCCGCGCCCGGCCGCCCGGCCGACCGCCGGCCCCGGCCCGCGGCCGCCGTCCCCGCTGTCGGCGCCCCCGCCGCCGGCGTTGAAGCCGAGCGCGCCGGAGCTGCCGCGCTGCCACATGGCGCCGAGCACGCCATCCGCGCCCGCCACCGGCGCGTTGCTGGCCACCGAGCCTGCAGGGCTGGGTTGGGCAGTAGGCTCTCGCTCAGGGCCCGCGTCTGCGTCTGCGTCCGCATCCACATCCGCGTCGGCGGCCGCCTCTGCGGCGGCCGCGGCGGCCCACGGCGCGGCGGGCGCGGGCGGCGGCGGCGGCGGCTGGTCGCCCGCCAGCGCCAGCCGCGCCGCCAGCAGCTGCACGCAGCGC
>JAABUV010002665.1_pt1 | contig 23794 bp, 20 predicted proteins | sample 5559971 | NCBI WGS metagenome assembly JAABUV01 (sample SAMN10711881, study PRJNA513362) | rock metagenome | isolation source: Antarctica rocks | place: Antarctica: Victoria Land, Knobhead nord | collected 2015-12-19
ATCACCGAACTGCTCGACATCTCATAGCCAAACCACACCGAAACTGTCAGACCCACCAGCTACCATCACCAACGAGAAGGAGCCTCCGCCCGAAGGCCATTTACACCGCACACGGGACGCGACCGTGAGCCCCCGGGGAGGTGGTTGGTGCCTCGACCCGGTGACGTCAGGCGTTTCACCGCCCACTCACAGCAACAGGCCGAAAACGGGTGCCAACCAGCCCAGGGACACCGCGGAGCCAATCAGCAGCGGTGGACCGAACGGCAGCGCGGTCCGCCGCCCGGCCCGACGGGTGGCCAACAGCACCAGAGACACCACCGCGTGCAGCGCAAAGGCGAGCAGCACGGCCAGCAGCACCGTCGCCAACCCGACGTAGCCGAGCGCCAGCCCCAGCACCGCGGCGAGCTTCACGTCGCCCATACCCATCCCGGCCGGCGACACGACCGCCGCGAGCAGGAACAGCGCGAACAGCACTGCTGCAGCCACCACCGATCCAATGAGCACCGCGGGCTCCTGCCTGGCGAATGCCGCCACCACCAACAGCACCGCCAGCACCACCCCACCAGGCAGCAACACCGCATTCGGCAGCCGCTGCAGCTGCAGGTCGGTGACGGTGAGGACCACGGCCAGCCCCAGCAGCCACAGCTGCGCGGGCAACAACCAGCTCGCCCCGAACTGCAACGCAACCAGCGCGGCGAGCACCCCGGTCGCCGTACTAAGCCCGACTGTCAGCCGAGTAGGTCGGCGCAACGGCCACACCGGCTCCGCGCGGGGAACCTGGCGCGCCACCGCGTCGAGTAGGGGCCCAGCGACCACCCCACCCACACCGACGGCAAGCACCAGCGCCGCGCTCAGAATTCGGTCCCGTGCACGGGTGAACGGTCTGCGCCGAACGCCAGGTCCAGCCGGTGCAGCACGGCGTCATCCTGCACCCGCAGCACCCCCGCGCGGTGCAGGCTGCGGGCCCGGTGCGCCCCCAGGTACAGCGCGCCCAGCGTCGACACGTCCGCGTGCACCTGCGCGTGGGCGTCGGTTCGGGTGCACTCGGCGCCGTCGGGGCCGCCGCGCAACCGGAACCGCCCGCCCTGGCCGAGGAAGGGATCGGCCACCTCCAGCACCACGTCGAGCTCCACCGCGTAACGGCGCGCGGACAGCCCGGCCGGCACGTCGAGCAGGCGCACCCACATGCCGTCCGCGGTGCCCGTCACCCGCACCGCCCGGGTGTCGGTGAGCAGGAAGGGCAGCGGGTCGTCGGGGGCGACGGTTGCGGTGACGGTGCGCAGGATGTCCAGGCCCGTCAGCACGCGCCACAAGGCGGAGTGCGCGAGGTCGGTGGCGGCGACCAGCTCCACCACGTCGGCGCGCCGTGTCGAGTCCTTGCTGGCCACCCGGTAGGTGGCGTAGCCGTCGGGGTGCACCAGGAAGAACAATGCGCTGGCGCCACGGCGGTCCTCAGGGCGGTCAGCCAGCTGCCAGTCCCACCACAGGGGGGCGCGGTGCAGCGCTCCTGGCGTCTTGCTCTGCCAGCGCGCATGCACCGCGGGCAACAGCGCACGCGCCTCGTCGGCCTCCACCTGCCGAACCTCACCGGGGTCGGGCGCGGTGTCGCGGAAGGCCACGTGCCGGTGGTCGACCTCCACCCGGTGCTCCACCGTCGCCGGCCCGTAACCGAAGCGGCCGTAGATGGTGGCCTCGCTGGCGGTCAGCGCCCCGATGACGGCCCCGGCCTCGACCAGCGCGCGATGCTGCGCAGTGAACACGTGCCGCAACACCCCGCGGCGGCGGTGCGTGGCCGCCACGACGACGCCCGAGATGCCCGCGGCGTCCACCTGAAGGTTGCCGGGCACCGTCAACCGCAGCGGCAGATGCACGGTGGCCCCGACCACGGCGCCGTCGTCCATCGCCAGCACGTAGTCCTCCGTACGCACCAGCGCCTCGAACTGCGCGATGGCCTCGGGGCTGTGGTGTTCGCCGAACGCGCGGCCGTCGACGAGCCGCACGGTGGGCAGATCAGCGGGGTGGGCGCGGCGGACCTCGATGCTCGTCACGTCAGCCGAGGTTGCCAGACTCGACCAACTCGCGCGCGCGAATTCACCGCACCCAGGTGTGCACCGGCTCGCCGACGTGCATCAGCCGGACGTAGCGGTCCAGCATCTCGGTGAGCGCGGCGCCGCGGTCGCGCCCGGCCGACTCCAACGCGGCCACGGTCTCGCGCTGCCACACCGAGCCGGTCCGGCGGGCCACGCAGCGTCCCTCGATGACGCCGAGGTACCGCTCGCGGGCGGCGTCGGACACCCCGAAGCTGCGCAACCCCTCGTGGGCCAGCGGCAGTAACCTGCGCAGGACCAGCTCGTCGGGGCGCACCCACCCCACCTCGGGCCAGTACAGCTGCGCCTCCATGCCCGCGCGGGCACCGGCGTGCAGGTTCTCCTCGGCGGCGTGAAAGCTCATCCGTGTCCACAGCGGACGGTCCGCGTCGACCAGCGCCCGCAGTGCGCCGTAGTAGAAGGCGGCGTTGGCCATGGTGTCGAGCACCGTGGGCCCGGCGGGCAACACCCGGTTCTCGATGCGCAGGTGCGGGGTTGTGTCGGCGGTGTCATAGATCGGCCGGTTCCAGCGGTACACGGTGCCGTTGTGCATCTTCAGCTCACTCAGCTCCGGGGCACCACCCGCGGCCAGCGTCGCCAGCGGGTCCTCCTCCGAGCACACCGGCAGCAGCGCGGGGAAGTACCGCGAGTTCTCCTCGAACAGGTCGAAGATCGACGTGATCCAGCGTTCGCCGAACCACACCCGCGGGCGCACGCCCTGGTTCTTCAGCTCCTGTGGACGGGTGTCGGTGGCCTGCTCGAACACCGGTATCCGGCTCTCGTGCCACAGCGCGGTGCCGGCCAGGAACGGGGAGTTTCCGGCCAGCGCCACCTGCACCCCGGCGAGGCACTGCGCGGCGTTCCAGTGCGCGGCGAAAGCCTCCGGCGCCACCTGCAGGTGCAGCTGCACCGACGTGCACGCCGCCTCGGGCAGGATCGAGTCGGACGTCACCTGCAGCCGCTCCGGATGCTCCGCCGCTGGCATGGCCGCGCCGACGATGTCGAGCTCGATGTCCTCGCCGCGGGCGGCGAAGATCTGCTGGTTGAGCAGGTCGTAGCGCGGGCTCACCGAGAGCCACTGACGGTGGAAGTGCTCTCTGGTCAGCGTGGGCAGCATCCCCACCATCACCAGGCTGCTGCCGCTGCGCCGCGCCCGCTCGTCGGCCTCGTTCAGCGAGCGGCGCAGCTCCTGCTCCAGGCGCAGCGTCCCGTCACCGCTCAGCGGCCGGGGCGCCACGTTGATCTCGATGTTGAACTGGCCCAGCTCGGTCTGGAAGTCGGGGTCGGCGATCGCGCGCAGCACCTCACCGTTGGCCATGGCCGGCTGCAGGTGTTCGTCGACGAGGTTCAACTCGATCTCCATGCCGAGCCTGGGCTCGTCCGCCGCGAAGGGCCCGTCGGCGAGCATCCGTGCCAGCGCGTCCATGCACGTCTGCACCTTGGCGCGGAACCGTGCGCGGTCCTCGCGGGTGAACTCCCGGAGCTCGACGTCCTCGCCCATGCAGGCACCGTGCCATGGCAGGGGGTCCGCTGTCGCGGTCAGCTCTGCGGGAGGATGACGCGCGTGGTGCACATCATCGAGGTCGACGACCCCGCCGACCCCCAGGTCGAGGACTTCCGCGACCTCAACTCCGCCGACCGCAGACCCGATCTGCCCGAGGGCCGAGGCCTGGTGATCGCCGAGGGTGTGCTGGTGGTGCAGCGGCTGCTCGGCTCCCGTTTCCCGGTGCGCGGACTGCTCGGAGTGCAGCAACGGCTGACTGCGCTGGCCGAGCACCTCGTCGACGTCGACGCGCCGTTCTACCTGCTGTCCGCGCAGGTGATGCACGACGTCGTGGGCTTCCACCTCAACCGGGGAGTGCTCGCCGCGGCCGACCGGGCCCCGGTGCTGTCGTGTGGGGAGGTACTGGAGGGAGCCCGGACGTTGGCCGTGCTCGAGGGGGTGAACGACCCGGAGAACCTGGGTTCGATGTTCCGCAACGCCGCGGGTCTGGGGGTAGACGGGGTGCTCTTCGGGGCCCGCTGCGCTGACCCGTTGTACCGCCGCGCCGTGCGGGTGAGCATGGGGCACGTGCTGCGCGTCCCCTTCGCCGCCGTGCCCGCCTGGCCGCACGGGTTGGACATGTTGCGCGTGCAGGGGTTTCGGACGGTCTCGCTCACCCCCGACCCTGGGGCGGTGCCGCTCGCGCAGGCCATGACGGGGCGCAAGGTGGCGGTGCTGCTGGGCGCCGAGGGCCCGGGCCTCACTGAGCACGCCATGCGCGCCAGCGACGTGCGCGCCCGCATCCCCATGGCTCCGGGCACCGACTCGCTCAACGTCTCCACCGCGGCGGCCATGGCGTTCTACGAGCGGGTGCGGTGACGCCGGTGCTCCGGGTCGGCTCCGGGCTGGAGGGCGTGGACCAGGTGCCGGCTGCACTGGCGGCGGAACTGGCCGACTGGGAGACGGTGAGCGCGGCGGTGGGCCCGAGCTGCGGGCAGGCGCGGACGATCGTGGCTCGCCGGGCCAAGCAGCTCGCCGTGGCGTTGGCCGCCGAGACCGGTGCCGAGGTGCACGTGGTGGACGGCAGCACCGTTCGGGTGGTGCACCCGCCGGAGCCGACGCCGTGGGCGACCGGTCTGACGCTGTCCGCGGTGAGCGCAGCGGTGGCGGCGCTGGGGCTGGTGGTGCTCACCCGCGGCGTGGCCCAGGTGAGCGCGGTGCTCGCGGTAGCGGCCAACGTCGTGGTGGTGGGTGGGCTCGCGCCGTCGGCATGGCTGGCGCGCGGGGTGCCGGTGTGGCGGTGGGTGGCGCTCGGCGCGGCGGTGGGCACCGTGCTGGCCTGGGGTTGGCTGGGTCTGTATGCCGTGGTGTGAGAACCCGCCACCCCGCGGGAATTACACCAGCGAGTCCACCCACTGGGTGTGCAGCTCGGCAAACGCGCCACCGGCGGCGATGAGCTCGGCGGGGGAGCCGTCCTCGACGATCCGCCCCGCATCGACCACGAGCACCCGATCGGCGATGAGCACCGTGGACAGCCGGTGCGCGATGATCACGGCCGTCCGGCGCTGCAGCACCGTCTCCAGCGCCGCCTGCACCGCGCGTTCACCGGGGATGTCCATGCTCGAGGTGGCCTCGTCCAGCAGCAGCACCGCCGGGTCGGCCAGAAAGGCACGCGCGAAGGCCACGAGCTGACGTTGGCCGGCCGAGAGCCGCCCGCCGCGCTTGCGCACGTCGGTGTCGATCCCATCGGGCAGGGCGTCGATGAACGCCGTGGCGCCCACGGCCCGCGCAGCGACCTCGACCTTAGCGCGGGAGGCGTCCGGGCGGCCAAGGGCGATGTTGTCGGCCACCGATCCGCCGAACAGGAACGACTCCTGCGTCACCATCACGATGGCCCGCCGCAGGTCAGCATCCGACAACGTGCGCAGGTCGGCACCGTCCAGGGTGATCGAACCCTCGGTGGGGTCGTAGAAGCGGGCCAGGAGCTTGGCCACCGTCGACTTTCCCGCACCCGTCGCGCCCACCACCGCCACCACCTGACCGGCCGGCACCCGTAGCTGAAGGTGATGCAGCACAGTGCGTTCCGGCGCCGAGGAGTACGCGAACTGGACGTCGTGGAATTCCACGGCCCCGGCCGTCGGGACACCGAGCGCCACCGGGTCGGCGGGGTCGTCCACCGCCAACGGCTCGGTGAGTACGCCGGAGAGCTTCTCCAGCGCAGCCGACGCCGATTGGTAGGAGTTGAGGAACATGGCCAGCTGGTCCAGCGGACCGTACAACCGGCGCAGGTACAGCACGAACGCGGTGAGCACCCCGATCTGCACCGCACCGGAGCCCACCCGCAGCGCGCCATAACCGAGGACCACCACGAGCGTCAGGTTGCCCACGGACCGCAGTGTGGCGGTGTAGGTGGCGAGCAGCCGCGCTGCCGTGGCGTTCGAGTCGCGGTAGCGCCCACCCACCTCGTCCATGATCTCGGTGTTGCGGGCCTCGCGGCGGTAGGCCTGCACCGCGCGGATACCGTTCATGCTCTCCACGAACGCCACGATCACCTCGGCGATCGCCGTCCGATTGGCCCGGTAGCTCGCCGTCGACAGCCTGCGGTACCACCGCGTGAGCGCCACCAGGGGCAGGAACCCCAGCAATACCACCACCGCCAGCGGCAGGTCGAGCCACAGCAGCACCACGGTGACGGTCACGATGGACAGCAGGGAGAACAGCAGCTCGTCCAGACCCTGCGCCAGCAGCTCCGACAGCGCGTCGAGGTCGCTGGTGAGGCGGGAGATCACCCGGCCCGAGGTGTAGCGCTCGTGGAAGCTCACCGACAGCCGCTGCACGTGCCGGAACACCCGGGTGCGCAGCTCGAGCAGGATGTCCTGCCCGACGCGGCCGGAGATGAGCAGGAACGCGGCGCGAAAACCGGCCGACGCGATACCCGCGACGATGTAGCCGAGGGCGATCCACACGACCGGCGCGTAGTCGCCGGCCACCGCGGCTGGCACACCGGAGTCGATGGCGGCGGCGATGAGCAGCGGCCCGGCGAGGGCAGCGAGGTTCTCGGCCACCGCGATGACCACCGCAATCCACGCCCACCGACGATGCGGACGGATGAGCGAGCCCAGCAGCGCCCGCGAGCGCGCGGCGAGGGCCAGCGAGGTGGAGACGGTGAGGTCGTCGGCCGCGGTGTCCTCGGCGGCCACCCCGCGCCAGCTCTGCGCGGGCGTGCTCGGCACAGCGGGGGTGTTCGGGACAGCGGGGGTACCCGGGACAGCGGGGGTGCTCGCCGGAGTCGGGGTGCTCATGAGACCGGGCTCAGCTCGTGCGGGGTGCGGTCGGCGGTGGAGATCACGTACCGGTAGGCCGACGAGGTGGCCAGCAGCTCGGAGTGCGTGCCGACCGCGGTGATCCGTCCCTCCTGCAGCAGCGCCACCCGATCGGCCAGCGCGACGGTGGAGGGACGGTGCGCCACGACGAGTGAGGTGACACCGACGAGCACCTGCCGCAGCGCGCGCTCGACCTCGGCCTCGGTGTGCACGTCCAACGCGGACAGCGGGTCGTCGAGCACCAGCACCGCCGGCCGTCCCAGCACGGCCCTGGCCAGGGCGAGGCGTTGACGCTGGCCACCCGACAGGCTCAGCCCCTGCTCCCCGATGCGGGTGTCCACCCCCCACGGCAGGGCCTGCACGAACTCCCAGCAATGCGCCACCTCCAGCGCCTCGCGCACGTCGGCGTCGCTGACCTCGGCCGGGCCCAGTGCCACGTTCTCGCGCACGCTCGCCGAGAACAGCACCGGATCCTCGAACGCGGTGGCCACGTGGGCGCGGAGCACTTCGGTGGCCAGCTCGCGGACGTCGACCCTGTCGAGCAGCACCGCCCCATCCGTCACGTCGAACAGCCGCGGGATCAGGGCGGTGAGCGTCGTCTTGCCACTGCCGGTGAGCCCGACCAGCGCCACGGTCTCCCCGGGGGCGAGGTCGAGGTCGACGCCGCGCAGCACCGGTGCGGTGGCGTCGGGGTAGGTGAAATGGACATCGCGCAGCGTGAGGCGACCACGTACCGGGGTGGGCAGCGCGCGGGGGCGAGCGGGCTCGGTGATGATGCCGGTGGCGTCGCGAACCTCCCAGTAGCGGTCGCTCGCCGACGCCGTCTTGTTCGCCTCGGCCAGCAGCCACCCGAGGGAGTCGATCGGCCACTGCAGGTAGACCACAGTGGTGAGGGCGGCGACCAGGGCACCCAAGCTCAGCGACCCCTGCGCCACCCCGATGCCACCGACGAGGAGCACCGCGCCGATCGCCATCTCGGGCAGCGCGATGATCACCGCCCACAGTGCGGCGAGGATCCGCACCTTGGTGAGCTCGGTGCGGCGCAACTCGGCCGACTCCGCCGCGAACTGCGCCGCCAGCCGCGGCCCGCGCCCGAACGCCTTGAGCACCCGCACGCCGAGCACCGACTCCTCGACCCGGGTGGCGAGATCGCCCACCTGGTCCTGCGCCCGGCGGGCCACGCTCTTGTAGCGCCCCTCGAAGATCGTGGACAGCGCGACCATCGGGACGATCAGCCCGAGGGCCACGAACCCGAACGGTGGCCACAACACCACCAACACCACCGCGCCGATGAGCACGGTCAGCGCGTTGACGACCATGAAGATCAGCCCGAAGGCGATGAACATCCGGATGGTGGTGAGGTCGGAGATCGCGCGGGACAGCAGCTGCCCGCCCTGCCACCGGTCGTGGAAGGCCACCGGGAGCCGCTGCAGGTGCGCGTACAGGTCGTCCCGCATCCGCTTCTCCAACGTCGCCGTCGGACGCGCGATCACCCTGCGCCGCAAAAGGATCAGCCCCGCCTCGGTCAGCCCTAGCACCAGGGCGAGCACCAACAGCGGCACCAGGGGGCCAAAGCCGGAGCCGGCGGCGATGGTGTCCACCACGCGCTGGGTGATGAGCGGGATGACCAGGCCGGCACCGGAGGCTCCCAGCGCGGCGAGCCCAGACCACAGCATCGGCCCCCGGACCTGACGCACGTAGGGGCCGAGGCGCCGCAACGACCCCACCGTGCTCCTGGGTGAGGCCGTGCTACTGGGGGAATGGGTGTCGGTGCTCATGTCATTGCTCAGGCTAACCAGCAACACCGACAGAAGCAGCCCATTTTCGCGCTCCGCGGACGCGTCAACAGCGGCTGCCGGCGTACCCCAAGCGGACGCGCGGGCGCTCAGCCGCGCTGACTGCGGACGCCGAGCAGCACGTCCTCCCAGGACGGCATGCGCGGGCGGCCACGATGACCCCGCGGCGGCTCGGCGGTCTGCGGCTCGGCGGTCTGCGGCTCGGCGGTCTGCGGCCCCGCGTCGGCGGTCCGGGGCTCGCTGGTCGTCGACGCCGTGACCGGCTCTGGCTCCCCCAGCTCGGGCTGTTCCACCGCCGGGGCCAGCCGCGCCACCGGGGCCACGGTGCGCAACGGACGGGTGGGATCGGGGTCGACCAGGTCGGCGGCGTGGTCGTCGAGGGCGGTGATGGTGCCGCCGTGCGCGCCCGGTTGGAAGCGCCAGTGCGCCCGGTTGTCGCTGCGGCCGGTGCGCCAGCGCAACTGCACCACCCAACGACCGTCCTCACCGCGCCACGCGTCCCACTGCGCGGAGTCGAGGTCCTGGCTGCGCACAGTGAACGCGGAGGCCACCACCTGCAGCAACGTCTCCACGGCGGGTCCGTCGGGCCGCAGCGGGTGCCCGCCCTGGGCCATCTGCGCGGCCCGTGAGCGCTCCAGCAACACGGGGTGGGCGTAGCGCTCCACGCGTTGGGCGGGCACGCCCGCAGCCGCAGCCACCTGCTCCACCGTGGCCCCGGCGCGGATGCGAGCCTGGATCTCCTTGGGCCGCAGCTGACTCTCCAGCTCGATCTCGATCTGGCCGAGGCGGGAGAGGTCACCGCGGGCGGCGGCCCGCAGCTGCTCGTCGGCGGGCACCCGGAACTGCTGGCCGCGCTCGGCGTCCTCGCAGACCACGGAGCGTCCGTCGGCGTCGAGACCGATGACTCGAAGTGTCCGCACAGTGACCTCCCGGTGACGCTCGCGACCCGAACGACACCACTGTAATTCACTTGTGACCCCCGCGGGGGCAGACACGCGGCCGACGTTCTCGGCGCTCAGCGCGGCCGCCGTTGCCTGGACTCAGCTCAGCTCGGCCACCACATGGTCGATGCACGCGGTGAGCGCGCTGACGTCGTCGGGCTCGACGGCCGGGAACATGCCGACCCGCAGCTGGTTGCGCCCGAGCTTGCGGTACGGTTCGGTGTCGACGATCCCGTTGGCGCGCAGTACCTTCGCCACCGCGGCCGCATCCACGGAGTCGGTGAAGTCGATGGTGCCGACCACCTGGCTGCGGTGAGCGGGGTTGGCGACGAACGGCGTGGCGAACTCGTTGGCCTCGGCCCAGTCGTACAGCCGTGAGGAGGAGTCGGCGGTGCGCGCGGTGCACCAGTCCAGGCCACCGCGCCCGTTCATCCACTCCAACTGGTCGGCGAACAGCAGCAGCGTGGCCACGGCCGGCGTGTTGTAGGTCTGGTCCTTGACGGAGTTGTCCACGGCCGTGGTGAGCGAGAGGAACTCGGGGATCCACCGGTCGCTGGCCCCGATCTCGGCCACCCGCTCCAGCGCCGCGGGGCTCATCAGCGCCACCCACAGCCCGCCGTCGGAGGCAAAGCACTTCTGCGGGGCGAAGTAGTAGACGTCGGCGTCGGCAGCGTTCACCGGCAGGCCGCCCGCGCCGGAGGTGGCGTCGATGGCGACGAGCGCGCCGTCCGAGCCCACCGGGCGCTGCACCGGGATCATCACGCCCGTCGAGGTCTCGTTGTGCGCCCAGGCGATGAGGTCCACCGAGGGGTCGGAGACAGGTTCGGCCGCCGAACCGGGTTCGGCCTTGATCACCACCGGGTCGACCAGGAACGGGGCCCCCGCGGTGACGGCGGCGAACTTGGCGCTGAACTCGCCGTTGGTCAGGTGCAGCGAGCGGTCGCGCACGAGGCCGAGCGCGGCCGCGTCCCAGAACGCCGTGGTGCCGCCGTTGCCCAGCACCACCTCGTAGCCCGACGGCAACGCGAACAGCTCGCGCAGCCCCGAGCGCACCCGCACCACCACGTCCTTGACCGGCTGCTGCCGGTGGCTCGTGCCCATCACCGACGGACCGGAGGCGGCCAGCGCGGCGAGCTGTTGCGGGCGGACCTTGGACGGGCCACACCCGAAGCGGCCGTCGGCGGGCTTGAGGTCAGCGGGAATGGTGATGGTGGGTGCGGTCACGGGTTCATCCTGGCATTGCCCCGAGAAACAGACTGGGGCGCATCCGGCCCCGGCGGTGTCAACTCCACCTCAGGCGTGGGTGATCTCACTCCAGCCCTCGACGTCCTCGGCGGCGCGGGGCTCCGGGCCCACGTACAGCGCGGCCGGGCGCACCAGCTTGCCCAGGCGCTTCTGTTCCATGATGTGCGCCGACCAGCCCGCGGTACGCCCGGAGGTGAACATCGCCGGCATCATGTGCGCGGGAACCTGGGCGAAGTCCAGTATCACGGCGGCCCAGAACTCCACGTTCGTCTCGATGGGGTGGTCGGGTCGACGGGCGCGCAGCTCGGTCAGCGCAGCGCGTTCCAGTGCCGCGGCGGCCTCGTAACGCGGGGCGTCGAGTTCCTTGCACTTGGCGCGGAGCACTCGGGCGCGGGGGTCCTCGGCCCGGTACACCCGGTGGCCGAAGCCCATGAGCTTGTCCTTGCGGTCGAGGATGGCTTTGACCACCCCGGCCGGGTCCCCGGAACGCTCGGTTTCGGTGATCATCGGCAACACCCGTGCCGGTGCGCCGCCGTGCAGCGGCCCCGACATCGCGCCGATCGCCCCGGACAGCGCCGCAGCGACGTCGGCCCCGGTGGAGGCGATGACGCGGGCGGTGAACGTGGAGGCGTTCATTCCGTGCTCGGCGGCCGACACCCAGTAGGCGTCGATGGCCTCGACGTGGCGGGGATCGGGATCGCCCTGCCAGCGCGTCATGAACCGCTCGGTCACGGTGGCGCACTCGTCGATTCGCTTCTGCGGGACGGCGGGCTGGTGGATGCCGCGAGCCGACTGCGCGACGTAGGACAGGGCCATCACCGAGGCGCGGGCCAGTTGGTCGCGCGCGGTGGTCTCGTCGATGTCCAGCAGCGGCTGATAGCCCCAGATCGGTGCGAGCATGGCGAGGCCGGCCTGCACGTCCACCCGGACGTCACCGGTGTGCACCGGCAACGGGAACGGCTCTGCCGGGGGCAGACCCGGACCGAAGCGCCCGTCGACGAGCAGCGCCCAGACGTTGCCGAAGGTGACGCCCCGGCCCACCAGGTCCACGATGTTGACGCCGCGGTAGTGCAGGGCTCCGCCGTCCTTGTCGGGTTCGGCGATCTCGGTGGTGAAGGCGACGACGCCCTGAAGGCCGGACACGAAGCCGGTAGGTGCCTCTGCTGCGGGTGCCATGGGTGCGGGGTCCTCCTCGTCCACGTGCGGGGGTAGCCCACACTGCTCGGGCGCGCAGCCGGCGAGTGAGGGTCGTCTGCACCCGCGCAGCGCTGCACGTTCCGCGTCAGCCTGCACTGGCCCCGCGCACCAGTGCAACGCGGGCAAGCGCGCTGTGACCACGGTGAGCTCACCGAGCGGCGACCTCACCGAGCGGCGACTTGACCGAGCGACTTAGCCGAGGGGCGTGGCAGGCGTAGCGTGCCGGCCGTGACCACGGGCACCGACGCAGCGGCCCAACAGCCCCCCGACCTCGCGGCGATGCGGGTGACCTACACCGCCGGGCGCCTCGACGAGGCCACCGTGGCCGCCACTTGGCACGAGCAGCTGCAGCGCTGGCTGGCCGAGGCCACCGCCGCCGGCATCGTCGAGCCCAACGCCATGGTGCTGGCCACCGCCGACACCGCCGGTCGTGCCTCCAGCCGGACCGTGCTGTGCAAGGGCCTCGACCCCCGCGGCGTCGTCTTCTACTCCAATCACACGTCGGCGAAGGCCCACGACCTGCGCGACACCCGCTACGCCAGCGCGACGTTCCCGTGGCTGGCGATACAGCGTCAGGTTCACCTGCGGGGTGCCACCGAACGGACGACGGCAGCGGAGACGGTGGCCTACTGGACTACTCGGCCCCGGGGCTCCCAGCTCGGCGCGTGGGCGTCGGCCCAGTCGTCCCCGGTGGGCTCGCGCCAGGCCCTCGACGGCGCACTGGAGTTGGTGACCAGGCGTTACGCGGACACCGAGGCGATCCCGGTGCCGCCGCACTGGGGTGGCACCCGCATCCGGCCGCAGTCGGTGGAGTTCTGGCAGGGCCGCGACAACCGGATGCACGACCGGTTGCGGTTCCGGCTCGTCTCCGCCACCCGTGAGTGGGTGCTCGAACGGCTCCAGCCGTGACGGTCGCCGCCGAACGGCTCCAGCCGTGACGGTCGCCGCCGGGGAGCACGAGCTCACCTCGGGGTCCACCCGCGCCGTGGTCTGCGCCCTGGGGGCAGGCCTGCGGGTGCTGGAGGTCGACGGGGTGGCCATGGCCGAGACGTTCCCAGCCGGGGAGAAACCACCGATGTCCGCGGGACTGGTGTTGTTCCCGTGGCCCAACCGGGTGGCCGACGGCCGCTACGACTTCGCCGGGGAGCACCACCGGCTGGAGCTGACCGAGCCTGCGCGGCACAACGCCATCCACGGGCTGGTCCGCCGGCTCGACTGGGAACTGGGTTCGGTGACGCCGTCGTCGGTCGAGCAGACCGTGGACGTTCCGCTCGCGCCGGGCTGGCCGTTTCCGCTGCGCTGCACCACCCGCCATGAGGTGCACGACAACTCGGCCGCAGCGGCCGGCCTGACGGTCACCCACACCGTGCTCAACACCGGGGCCAACCCCGCCCCGTTCGGGCTGGGCGTGCACTCCTTCGTCACCGCGGGCACCACCCCGCTGGACGAGTGCACCCTGCAGGTGGAGGCGGCGCAGGTGCTAACGCTGGAGCGCGCACGCAACCTCCCGGCCGGCCCGCTGCAGCCGGTGGACGGCACCGCCGACGACTTTCGGGCGCCCCGCCCGCTGAACGGAGTCTGGCTGGACACCCCGTTCCGCACCGGCGCGGCGACCCACACCCTGCGCGCCCCGGACGGCAGCGGGGTGAGCCTGTGGACGTCGGCGGAGCTGGGTTGGGTGCAGGTGTTCACCGCCGACCCCGCGCACGACCAGGCCTACCCGGGGCGGGGGCGGGCGCTGGCCGTGGAGCCGATGACGTGCCCGCCCAACGCCCTGGCCACGGGCGAGGATCTGGTGGTGCTCGAATGCGGGCAGAGCTGGAGCGGCCAGTGGGGTATGCGCCGGGTGCTTCCGTGAGCGCTCCAGCCACCGTCGTGGTGTGCGGCGAGGCTCTGGTGGACCTGGTGCCGGTCGGCACCGAGGCCTTGGCCCCGCTCGCCCCGCGCCCCGGTGGCGGCCCGCTCAACGTGGCGGTGGCCCTCGGCCGGCTGGGGGTGCCGACCGTGTTCTGCTCCCGGGTGTCCACCGACGGGTTCGGCGCGGCCGTGCTGGCGCACCTGCACAGTGCCGGGGTCGGGGTGGACCTCGTGCAGCGCGGCGGCGAGCCGACCACGCTGGCCGTGGTGGCCCGGCATCCTGACGGCTCCGCGGGGTACTCCTTCTACGTGCACGGCACCGCCGACCGCCTGGTCACCGACCCCGGGCCGCTGGGCGCAGCCGTGGCTGCGGTGAGCTTCGGCACGCTGTCGCTGCTCCTCGAGCCAGGGGCGTCGGTGTACGAGGCGGTGCTGCACCGTGAGCACGGCGCCGGGCGGGTCACGGTGCTCGACCCCAACGTCCGCGCGGCGCTCGTCGACGATCCCGACGCCTACCGGGCCCGTTTCCGCTCGTGGCTGCCCAGCGTGGACGTGCTCCAGGTGTCCGACGACGACGCCGGCTGGCTCGGCGGCACGCCGCAGGAATGGCTCGCCGCCGGGGTGGCCGCGGTGGTGCTCACCCGCGGTGGTGCCGGGCTCAGCGTGCACACCGCGACCGGGGTCGTCGAGGTGGGGGTGCCCGCGGTGCGGGTGGCTGACACCATCGGCGCGGGCGACACCGTGCACGGGGCGCTGCTCGCCTGGCTGCACGGCGCGGGCGCGCTGGGCCAGGACGGGGTGCGGGCGCTGGGGGACCGGCAGTGGCGGGCAGCGTTGGAGTTCGCCGCGGCCGCTGCGGCCGTCACCGTGTCCCGGCCGGGCGCCGACCCGCCGTGGCGCGGTGAGTTGACCGCCGGGCCGCTAGCGTAGGGGCGTCGTTGACGTGCCGTCGGCCCGCGGTGACGGGACACCCCCGTGCCGCGGCTCAGCTCGGCCGAGCCTGAGAGGGACCAGCCTGTGTCCACACCCCCGGCCAGCTCCGCCGAGCAGACCCCGGCCACCGCCACGCTCACCTACCCAGGCGGCGAGCAGGCCCTGACCATCGCGGCGGCCACCGAAGGCAACGACGGTGTGCGCCTGGACAAACTGCTCGCCACGACCGGTCTGACCACCTTGGACTCCGGCTTCGTGAACACGGCGGCGTGCACGTCGGCCATCACCTACATCGACGGCGACGCGGGCATCCTGCGTTACCGGGGGTACCCGATCGATCAGCTGGCCGAGAAGTCGAGCTTCCTCGAGGTGAGCCACCTGCTCATCCACGGCGAACTGCCCACCGCCAGTGAGATCGACGATTTCACCAGCCGCATCCAGCGGCACACGCTGCTGCACGAGGACCTCAAGCGCTTCTTCGACGGCTTCCCCCGCGACGCGCACCCCATGCCCGTGCTGTCGAGTGCGGTGAGTGCCCTGAGCACCTTCTACCAGGACTCGCTGGACCCCTTCGACCACGCCCAGGTGGAGTTGTCCACGGTGCGCCTGCTCGCCAAGCTGCCCACGATCGCGGCCTACGCGTACAAGAAGTCGGTCGGCCAACCCTTCCTATACCCGGACAACTCCCTGTCGCTGACCGAGAACTTCCTCCGGATGACCTTCGGGCTGCCCGCAGAGCCCTACGACGTCGACCCCGACCTGGTGCGCACCCTGGACATGTTGCTGATCCTGCACGCCGACCACGAACAGAACTGCTCGACCTCCACCGTGCGTATGGTGGGCAGCTCCAACGCGAACCTGTTCGCCTCCGTCTCGGCGGGTATCAACGCCCTGTTCGGCCCGCTGCACGGCGGCGCGAACCAGTCGGTACTGCAGATGCTGGAGCAGATCCGCCGCGACGGTGGTGACGTCGCCGAATTCGTGCGCAAGGTCAAGGACAGGCAGGACGGGGTGAAGCTCATGGGCTTCGGTCACCGCGTCTACAAGAACTACGACCCGCGCGCCAAGATCGTCGCCGAGGCGGCCCAGGGTGTGCTGGCCAAGCTCGGCGGCGACGACCAGCTGCTGGAGATCGCCCAGGCGCTGGAGCAGGCCGCGCTCACCGACGACTTCTTCATCGAACGCAAGCTCTACCCGAACGTCGACTTCTACACCGGCCTCATCTACCGGGCCATGGGCTTCCCGACGCGGATGTTCACCGTGCTGTTCGCCCTGGGGCGCCTGCCCGGGTGGATCGCGCACTGGCGGGAGATGATCTCCGACCCGCAGACCAAGATCGGGCGTCCCCGGCAGATCTACACCGGCGCCACCGAACGGCCATACGTGGAGCTCTCCGCGCGCTGACGCCGGCGCGTCGCCCGGACCGCAGCCTCGCCGCACCGCTGAGGCTGCGCGGCGCGTGTCGGGGCCCTACCGTCACTGCACGTGGACGACGCAGCGGTGGTTTGGTTCCGGCGCGACCTGCGGCTCGGGGACCTGCCGACGCTGATCGCCGCCGCCGCCCGCGCGGAGCGAGCCTTGGCGCTGTTCGTCCTCGACGACGCGCTGCTGCGGCCCGCGGGCGCACCGCGGTGCACGTTCCTCTTCCGGTGCCTGCGCGAGCTCGACGCCGCAGTGGACGGACGACTGATGGTGGTGCACGGCGACCCGGTCGAGGTGGTCCCTCTGGTGACGAAAGCCGTTGGCGCGGCGAGTGTGCACGTCAGCGCCGACTACGGCCCCTACGGCAGCAGGCGGGACCGCGCTGTGGCCGAACAGGTCGACCTCGTGGCCACCGGTTCGCCGTACGCGGTGGCGCCGGGGCACGTGGTCACCGGTGACGGTGAGCCGTTTCGGGTGTTCACCCCCTACCGGCGCGCCTGGGCCCGGCACGGGTGGCGGGTGCCCGCGGAGACAAGTGCGTCCACAGTGGACTGGCTGGACCCGGACGGCAGGGCTGACGGCCCGAGGCGGGTGCGGGTGCCCGACGACGACGCGCCTGCTGGGGTGGAGCTGCCGGCCGCTGGGGAGACGGCGGCGCGGGCACGCTGGGCTGAGTTCTTGCAGCACGACATGAGTGACTACGCCGACGAGCGCAACCGCCCCGACCGCGACGCCACCAGCCGCCTGTCGCCGTACCTCAAGTTCGGCTGCGTCCACCCGCGGACGCTGCTGGCGGAGTTGTCCCGACGCCCCGGCGGGGGCGCGGACACCTTCACCACCGAGCTGGCGTGGCGCGACTTCTACGCCGACGTGCTGCACCGCCGCCCCGACACCGCGCGGCGCCACTACGACCGCCGTTTCGACGCGATCTCCTACGACACGGGCGCGGCTGCGCGCGCGGCTTTCGATGCCTGGGCTCGGGGCCGCACGGGCTTTCCCGTCGTCGACGCCGGGATGCGGCAGCTACTCGCGCAAGGATGGATGCACAACCGGGTGCGGATGATCGTGGCCAGCTTCCTCACCAAGGACCTGCACGCGCCGTGGACCTGGGGAGCGCGGCACTTTATGCGTCACCTCGTGGACGGTGACCTGGCGTCGAACCAACACGGGTGGCAGTGGACAGCGGGCTCCGGCACCGACGCGTCGCCGTACTTCCGGGTGTTCAACCCGACGACGCAGGGCGAGAAGTTCGACCCCGACGGCGAGTACGTGCGCCGCTGGGTGCCCGAGCTGCGCGCGGTGGCGGGCCGGGCCGTGCACACGCTGCCGGACGGGGTGCCCGCGGGCTACGTCGAGCCGATCGTCGATCACCCCCACGAGCGGGCGGTGGCGCTGGACCGCTACGCCGCGGTCAGGGGCGGCTGAGCGGGGGGTGCGGCTGGCCGGCGGGTGCGGCTGGCCGGCGGCACCTCATCCCCGCCTCCCCAACGCCTCCTTCCAGCGCACCCGGGTGCCGGAACGCAGCACCGAACGCTGGTAGATCCGGGACGCCACCACAGCCAGCGCCGCCGTCACCGCGGCCATGAGCAGCACCGTCCCCACCACCTGCACCGCGCTGGCGACCCCGGCGGCGATCCGCAGCGGCATGAGGATCGCCGAGAAAGGCGGGATCCAGGACATCACCGAGGCCAAGGTGCCCGACGGATCCTGCACCGAGGTCTGCGCGAGGAAGAACATGGCGATCACCAGCACGGTCAGCGGCGTGGTCGTGGACGCGACCTCCTCCTGCCGCGAGACCATCGAGCCCGCGGCGGCGTACAGCACGGCGAAGAACGCATAGCCCAGCACGAACCAGCCCAGCGTGCCCGCGAAGACGGCGAGTGCGGTGCCGGTGAGCGTGAGCAGCCCAGTACCCAGCGCGGCGGCTAGCCCGACCACGCCGTATGCGGCCAGCTGCAGGCCTCCGATGAACCCGATGCCCACCACCTTGCCCGCCAGCAGGTGCAGCGGCTTCACCGTGGACAGCAGCAGCTCCACCACCCGGCTGGTCTTCTCCTCCACGACCCCGGTGGCCACCGCGAGCCCGAAGACCAGCAGCTGGAAGTACAGCAGCAGCACCGAGACGTAGGCGAGCGCCAGCCGCTGCCCGTCCGCCGGCCGGGCAGGGTTGAGTGCGTCGACGGTGACCACGGCCCCGGCGGTGGCCCGGGTGAGCAGCGCCGGGTCGACCCCCTGGGCGCGCACCGCGCTGTCCACCGCCAGCTGCGCCACCGCGGCGTCCAGCACGGTCCGCAGCGGCGCCGGCACCCCCTTGTCCGCGAGCGCGGTGTAGCCGCCGCGGGGGCCGGTCACCAGGGCCACGTCGAGGTCTCCGGCGGCCACCTGGGCGCGGGCCGCCTCCTCGTCGCCCAGCGCAACCGGCAGCACGGGGGTGCCCAGCGCGGCGCCCGTGCGCTCCAGCACCTGCGACAGCGCCCCCGCCTCACCGACCAGCCCCACCTTGGGCGGGGCGGAGGTGCCGCCGCCGAACACCGACGCCGCCACGACCGCGCCCACGATGACCACCAGCAGCACGGCGTTGCTGATGAGGAACGATTTGGTGCGCACCCGGGTGGTGATCTCGCGGGCGGCGATGAGCCGGACCGCGCGGGCGGCGCTGGGCGGGGCGCTCATGTGGCCACCACCTCGCGGAAGAGCTCGGTCAGCGACGGTCGGCGCAGGTGGAAGGAGTGCACGGGCCCGGTGCGCAGGGCCGCTGCCAGCACGGCCTGGTCGTCGGCGTCGTCCGCCAGTTCCAGCACGGTGCTGGCGTGTTCCTGGCCCAGGGTGCGCACCCCGGTTACGGCGTCGGCCCAGCCCGGTGGTGCCCCGGGTGCGTCGACCACCAGCTGGCGGGCGCCGCGTGAACGGAGCTCGTCCACCGTGCCCACCGCCTCCATGCGCCCCCGGTTGACGATGCCCACCCGGTGGCACAGCCGCTCCACGAGCTCGAGCTGGTGGCTGGAGAAGATGACCGGTACCCCGGCGGCGCACTTCTCCGTCAGGACCTCGCTCATCACGTCCACGGCAACGGGGTCCAGGCCGGAGAACGGCTCGTCGAGCACCAGCACCGTGGGGTCGTGCACCAGGGCGGCGGCCAGCTGGACCCGCTGCTGGTTGCCCAGGCTCAGCGCGCTCACCGGGTCGTCGACCCGGTGAGCGATGTCCAACCGGGTGGTCCAGCGGCGCACCGCGTCGGCGGCGCCGGCGCGGGCAAGCCCGTGCAGCTGGGCCAGGTAGGACAGCTGCGTTCCCACCTTCATCTTGGGGTAGAGCCCGCGCTCCTCGGGCATGTAGCCGATGCGCCGACGCACCTGCAGGTCGATCGGGCGCCCACCCACCAGGACCTGTCCGGCGTCGGCGGCGAGCACCCCCAGCGCGATGCGCATCGTCGTGGTCTTGCCGGCCCCGTTGCTCCCGACGAACCCGAACAGCTCGCCCGGGTGCACCGTGAAGCTCATGTCCTGCAGTGCCACCGTTTCGCCGTAACTCTTGCAGACTCCCTGGACATCCAGCTGGTCGCTGGGTTCGCTCATCCGGATTCGTCCTCCTCCCGCCTCACTGCAGCCCCCGTCGTCGAGTGCGCCAGCCCGGGCCACTGTCCCGGAGTTTGCTCCACCTCGTGGCGGGGCGCGCCGGCTGGACGGCCGTTGTTCACCTGCTGGCCCACTGCCGTGCGGGAGGACGTACGCCGCGCTCGCCATGCTTCTCCACGAGGGCAGCCGCCCGTGACGTCTATCGGAGGTCTCATGAGCCAGGACCACAGCCACGACCACCACCACGACGACCATCACGACCACCCGCACAGCCACGACGCAGCCCAGCCACTGCCCGAAGCACTCGACCTGTCGATCCCCGAGTCCGAGCTGTCCCCGACCCAGCTCGGCCGCCGGTCGTTCCTGCGTCGCGCCGGCCTGCTCGGGGCGGCCGCCGCAGGTGCGGGTGTGCTGGCCGGAACCGGCACCGCTGCGGCGGACACGAACCGCGGCGACAACCAGGGTGAGCAGGGCGACAACCAAGGCGGCCAGGGCGACCAGGGCGACCAGGGCAAACCGGGGAGCTACCTCTGGCTCGCCGGCGACCACCACATCCACACCAACCACAGCCCGGACGCCCAGTACCTGACGTCCGAGCAGGTGCAGCGCTCGGCGCAGTACGGCCTGGACTGGATGGTGATCACCGACCACGGCACCATCGGCCACCAGAAGTTCGGGGTCGACCAAACCGGCCCCGAGATCGTGCAGGCGCGCAAGGACAATGCCCGCACGCTGGTGTTCCAGGGGCTGGAGTGGAACATCCCCTCGGCCGAGCACGGCACCATCTTCGTCGCCCCCGGTGACGGTGACGTGGCCCTGCTCAAGGAGTTCGAGGGAACCTACGACGGCACGGTGACCAAGACCAGCGACTCCAGCGCCGCGAACGAGAAGCTCGCCCGCGACGGCTTGGTGTTCCTGCAGGACGCGGTGGGCGCCAAGCGGGTGACCGACGCGCTGTTCCTGGCCAACCACCCCTCCCGGCGCGGCGTGGACAGCCCGCACGAGTTCCGTGGGTGGCGCGACGCCGCTCCCAGCGTGGCCGTGGGCATGGAGGGCGCGCCGGGCCACCAGGCCGCAGCCATCCCTGGCCGGGGTCACGAGCAGAACGGCCGCGGGTACTACGACAACAAGCCCAGCGCCAACAGCTTCCCCGGTTACCCGGCCGAGTCCTACGTGACTTACGGCGGCTTCGACTGGATCACCTCCACCGTCGGCGGATTGTGGGACTCGTTGCTGGCCGAGGGCAAGCCCTGGTGGATCAGCGCCAACTCCGACGCGCACCGCGTTTACGGCGACACCCGCACCCAGGGCCCCGGCAACATCGACGCCACGGGCACCAAGGGCAACCCGGTAGACACCGGAAAACCCATCACTGCCTACGGCGACTTCTGGCCGGGCTACTACTCCTCCACCGTGGTGGGCGCGAGCAACTTCTCCTACCGCGCGGTGATGGCCGGTATCCGTGAGGGCCGCATGTACGTGGTGCACGGCGGCCTCATCGGTGCGCTCTCGGTGCAGCTCGACGGCGGGGGGGTTGCGCCGGTGACCCTGGGCGGCACGGCCATGCCGTCCGGGCGTTCCGACATGACCCTGACCGTGCGCATTGCGCTGGCCGACCGCCCGAACTTCAACGGGGACCTCCCCAAGCTGGCCAAGCTCGACGTCATCGTCGGCGCCGTCACCGGCCCGGCAAGCGACCGGGACACCTTCGTCGCACCCGATGCCAAGGTGGTCAAGACGTTCGAGGTGCCCGCCGGCGCCCCCGGTGACGTCTACACCGCGAAGTACACCGTGCGCGCCAAGGACCCGCTCTACGTGCGGCTGCGCGGCAGCGACGGCAAGCGCACGGCGGTGGGCCTGCGTGGCGCCAACGTCGACCCGGCCGGCCCCAAGGTCGACGCGCTGGGCAACGCCGACCCGTGGCAGGACCTGTGGTTCTACACCAATCCGATCTTCGTGCTGCCGAAGAAGTGACCGACACGTCCGTCGGGGTCGACGCCGGCCAGCGTGACCGCTCCGAACTGGAGCACCTGCTGGGCCGGGCGGTGCAGGCGTGCGGACCTGCGGTGCTGGTCTGCACGCACCTCGTCGACGGGCACTGGGCGGGGTCGCTGCAACTCAGCGGCCCCGCACCGCGGGCTGGCCCGCTCAGCGACGCCCTGGGTGCGGCCGTGACGGTGCGCACGGGCGCGGCCACCACCACCGCCGGCCCACGGGAATGGGTGACCGGGTCGGCACAAGCGGTGGCGGAGCTGAGCGGGCGCACGGCCGGGCGGGCCGTAGTGTTCGGTGGGCAGCAGAACCTGGTCGGGGTGGTCGACACCGACACGGTGCCCGTCCTCAGCGCCGTGAACGAGGTCGTCGGTATCGCTGGCACCCCGACCGCGGGCACCCGGTTGGTGACCCAGGACTTCGTCCGCCCGGTGCTGCTGGATGGGCGCCTGGTGCTGCAGGTGCGCCCGATCGGCCCGGACGGTGACGTGGCACCCTTCGAGGTGCCGAACCCGACCCCGTGCTGCGCCGCCCACGGTTGAGCCGGCGCGCAGCTCAGAACCGCACGAGCATCTTGCCGGTGTTCGCGCCCCGCATGAGGTCGAGGAACGCCTGGGCGGCCGCCTCGACCCCGCCGTCGACCGTCGTCTCCTGGTAGCGCACCGTCCCGTCGGTGATCCAGCCGATCATCTCCGGCACGAAGGTGGGCTGCAGGTGGTTGAAGTCGCTGACGATGAAGCCCCGGATGGTCAGCCGCTTGCCGAGGACCATGGCCAGGTTGCGCGGCCCCGGGGCGGGTTCGGTGTCGTTGTACTGCGAGATCATCCCGCAGATCGCGATGCGGCCGCGCAGGTTCAGCGCGGAGATCGCCGCTTCCAGGTGCTCGCCACCCACGTTGTCGAAGTACACGTCGATGCCGTCGGGGGCGGCGGTGCGCAGCTGCTCGCGCACCGGGCCGTCCCGGTAGTTGAACGCCGCATCGAACCCGAGCTCGTCGACGAGGTAGCGCACCTTGTCCGCGGATCCGGCGGAGCCGACCACGCGTGCCGCGCTCCGCTGCTTCGCGATCTGGCCGACCAGCGAGCCGACGGCACCCGCGGCGCCGGAGACGAACACCGAGTCGCCCTCCTTCATCGCCGCCACCTCGAGCAGTCCGGCGTATGCGGTGAGGCCGGGCATGCCGAGGACACCGAGGTACGCCCCGGCCGGGGCAAGCTGGGTGTCCACCACGACGACCCGGGCTGCGGGCAGCACCGCCAGCTCCCGCCACCCCAGGCCGTGCAACACGTGCGCCCCCACCGGCACGGCGTCGCTGGTGGAGGCGAGCACCTCGCCAACGGCTCCACCGTCGAGGGGGGCACCCAGCTGGAACGGGGGCACGTAGGAGGGGCGGTCGTCCATGCGGCCGCGCATGTACGGGTCGACGCTCATCACGACGTTGCGCACCAGCACCTGGTCGGGGGCGAGGGCGGGTACCGACACCCCGGCGACGCTGAAGTTCTCCGGCGTTGGCCACCCCGACGGGCGGGACGCGAGGTGGACCTCACGCGAGGTGGCGGGCGGTGAGGTGGCGGGCGGTGCGGCGGTGGCGGGCGGTGTGCTCATGGCGTCCAGTGTCCCACTCGGCTCACCGAGGCACCCTGCGGCAGTGCCCCCGAGGTTGCCCGGGCTGCACCCGATTCGCCGCGGCGCGCGGGATCCCACGGGGGACGGCGAATCCGGTGCAACACGGGCAATGGGGGGCAATAACTGGGCCGGAACTGGGCCGGCAATAGCCGGGCCGGCAATAACCGGGCCGACAATAACCGGGCCGACAATGAGTGGAGTTTCGCACTTTCTGGCCTTTCGTTGAGCCGTTGAGGTTGCTCGGCTAACTCATTCGAAGAGCGACCCAAGGTTGTCGCTCGACACGCCGCTCAATTGATCACAACGCCCTTCCTCAT
>JAABUV010002666.1_pt1 | contig 23791 bp, 18 predicted proteins | sample 5559971 | NCBI WGS metagenome assembly JAABUV01 (sample SAMN10711881, study PRJNA513362) | rock metagenome | isolation source: Antarctica rocks | place: Antarctica: Victoria Land, Knobhead nord | collected 2015-12-19
GGGTTGACCGGAATCTTTGGGGCGAGCCGGCTGAGCACCGGGCCCACGAGCCGGCCGGTACGGGCCGCATTGACCGCGAGCGGCCGCCGCAGCCGACGGGGTACGCGCAGCGGACCGCCCATCGTCGCGAAGGTCCCGCCCGGCATCCCGGCGACAGCCAGGATGCCGTCGACCCGGTCCGGGTGCAGTCGGGCCAGCTCAAAGGCGACGTTGACGCCCAGCGACCAGGAGACCAGCAGCGCGCGCTCGACGCCCTCGTGGTCCAGGAGGGCGACGGCGTCCTCGACGTGGTCCTCGATCCGGATCCGGTTGGGGTCCTTGGGCCGCTCGGAGCCGAAGGTCCCGCGCTGGTACCAGGTCACTGCCCCGTACCCGCAGTCCGGCGTGATCAGGGCCGGCCACGCCTCCGGGATGGTGCCGAGGCCGTTGCAGATCAGGACCGCGGGGCCGCTGCCCGTTCCGCGCCAGCCGCGCAGGACCGTGCCGTCGGAGCTGGGGAAGGAGAAGGAGTCCACCGCGCGACTGTAGAAGGCGCCGCCGCCCCAGTGACCTCTTCACGAGGCGGTGTCCCACGTACAGTGACGGCACCGCCTCCCCTTCCCCGCGCCCGACCGGCCGGTCCCTGCTCCTCCCCGAGGTCCGCGCATGTCCACGCCCGACAACGGCAAGCCCCGCAGCAACGACGTCACCGCCGGGATGGAGCGCGCGCCGGCCCGCGCCATGCTGCGCGCGGTCGGGATGGGCGACGGTGACTGGGACAAGCCGCAGATCGGCGTCGCGTCGTCGTGGAACGAGATCACGCCGTGCAACCTGTCGCTGGATCGCCTCGCCAAGGCGAGCAAGGACGGCGTACGCCGGGGTGGTGGCTTCCCGCTGGAGTTCGGCACGATCTCGGTCTCCGACGGCATCTCGATGGGGCACGAGGGGATGCGCGCGTCGCTGGTGTCGCGGGAGGTCATCGCCGACTCGGTCGAGACGGTGGTGTTCGCCGAGCGGCTGGACGGCACGGTCCTGCTCGCCGGCTGCGACAAGTCCCTGCCCGGGATGCTCATGGCAGCAGCCCGTCTCGACCTCGCCTCGGTGTTCGTCTACGCCGGCGCGACCCTGCCGGGGCGCCTGGACGACCGCGACCTCACGATCATCGACGTGTTCGAGGGCGTCGGCGCCTGCGCCCGCGGGCTCATCACCCGCGAGCAGCTGGACCGGATCGAGAAGGCCACCTGCCCAGGTGAAGGGGCGTGCGGCGGGATGTACACCGCGAACACCATGGCCGCGGCTGCCGAGGCCCTCGGGATGGCGCTGCCGGGCTCGGCCGCGCCGCCGGCAGTGGACCGCCGCCGCGACGACATCGCCGTTCGCTCAGGGGAAGCCGTCGTGCAGCTGGTCCGCAGCGGGCTGACGGCTCGACGGATCATGACGAAGGAGGCGTTCGAGAACGCCATCACCGTCGTCATGGCGCTGGGCGGCTCGACCAACGCCGTGCTGCACCTGCTGGCGATCGCCCACGAGGCACGCGTCGAGCTGGACCTCGACGACTTCAACCGGATCGGCGACCGGGTGCCGCACCTGGCCGACGTCAAGCCGTTCGGCCGCTACGTCATGAGCGACATCGACCGGGTCGGCGGCGTGCCGGTGGTGATGCGGGCGCTGCTCGACGCCGGCCTGCTGCACGGCGACGTCCTGACCGTGACCGGGAAGACCCTGGCGGAGAACCTGGCCGAGATCGCGCCGCCCGATCCCGACGGCAAGGTGCTGCACGCCCTGTCCGACCCGATCCACCGCACCGGCGGCTTGGCCGTGCTGCGCGGCTCGCTAGCCCCCGACGGTGCGGTGGTCAAGACCGCCGGCTTCGACCGAGACGGGTTCGAGGGCACCGCCCGGGTCTTCGACGGCGAGCAGGCCGCGATGGACGCGGTTACCTCCGGTCAGCTGTCGGCGGGCGACGTCGTCGTCATCCGCTATGAAGGGCCCAAGGGGGGTCCGGGCATGCGCGAGATGCTCATGGTCACCGGAGCGATCAAGGGCGCCGGCCTCGGCAAGGACGTGCTGCTGCTCACCGACGGCCGCTTCTCCGGCGGTACGACGGGGCTGTGCGTCGGCCATATCGCACCCGAGGCGACAGACGGCGGTCCGATCGCCCTGGTGCAGGACGGCGACGCGATCCGCCTGGACCTCACGTCCCGCACGCTGGACCTGCTGGTCGCGACCGAGGTGCTGGAGGAGCGCCGGGCCGGGTGGAAGCCGCTCGAGCCCCGCTACACCACCGGGGTGCTCGGCAAGTACGCCAAGCTGGTCGGCTCCGCCGCCCAGGGCGCCATCACCGGCTGACCCGGGCTGCGCGGGTCGAGGGTCGGGAACCGCCCCGGTCGCGGGACCCCAGTGGGGCGGATCCCGACCCTCGACGGCTGCAGCATCCTCAACGGCGGGGAGGCAGCTGACCAAGGAGGCGGGTCGGAGTGCCGGGCGGGTCGGGCGGTCGGCCACGGTGGCCGACGCGTACCAGTATGTGGGACCGCCGTCCCAAGGGCTTGACACTGATGATGGCAGGACCCAGGCTGTGGTCATGTCCCGCCTCGTCGTCGTTACTCGGCGCGCCTGCTGACCGTCAGCAGTCGCGCCCACCCCTCCGTGCTCGGCACGAGGGGTTCTTTTTTGCCCGCAGCACCTGCTCGACCAGCAGCACCGCAGCCAAGGAGACCCGTCGCATGCCCGAGAGCCTCACCGGCGCCCAGTCGCTCGTCCGCAGTCTGGAGAGCGTCGGCGCGCAGGTCGTCTTCGGCATCCCCGGCGGCGCGATCCTGCCGGCGTACGACCCGATCTTGGACTCGCGGACGTTGCGCCACATCCTGGTACGGCACGAGCAGGGCGCCGGGCACGCCGCGGAGGGCTACGCACAGGCGACCGGCCGGGTCGGGGTCTGCATGGCGACGAGCGGCCCGGGGGCGACCAACCTGGTGACGCCGATCGCCGACGCGTACATGGACTCGGTGCCGCTCGTGGCGATCACCGGGCAGGTGCCGAGCGCCGCGATCGGCACCGACGCCTTCCAGGAGGCCGACATCTGTGGCATCACGATGCCGATCACCAAGCACAACTTTCTGGTGCAGCACGCCGACGACATCCCGCGCACCATTGCCGAGGCCTTCCACCTGGCCAGCACCGGACGACCCGGTCCGGTCCTGGTCGACCTGCCCAAGGACGTGCTGCAGGCGCAGGGGCAGTTCGCCTGGCCGCCGGTGCTCGACCTGCCCGGGTACCGCCCGACGACCCGCCCGCACGCCAAGCAGGTACGTGAGGCGGCGCGCCTGGTCGCCCAGGCCAGGCGACCCGTCCTGTACGTCGGAGGCGGCGTCCTGAAGGCCCGGGCGGCGGCCGAGCTGAAGGTGCTGGCCGAGCTGACGGGGATCCCGGTCGTGACGACGCTGATGGCCCGCGGCGCCTTCCCGGACAGCCACCCGCAGCACCTGGGCATGCCCGGCATGCACGGGACAGTGGCAGCGGTGACGGCGCTGCAGAAGGCCGACCTGCTCGTGGTGCTCGGGGCCCGGTTCGACGACCGGGTGACCGGCAAGCTCAGCAGCTTCGCGCCGGGCGCCCAAGTGATCCACGCCGACATCGACCCGGCCGAGATCGGGAAGAACCGCATCGCCGACGTACCGATCGTGGGGGACTGCCGCGAGGCGATCGCCGACCTCGTCGTGGCGGTGCAGACCGAGTACGCGGCCGGCCACCGGGCCGACCTCAGCGGCTGGTGGCGGCAGCTCGACAGCTGGCGCGCCACCTACCCGTTGGGCTACGACGAGCCGACCGACGGCTCGCTCGCCCCGCAGCATGTGATCAGCCGGATCGGGCAGATCGCCGGCCCGGAGGCGATCTACGCCAGCGGCGTGGGCCAGCACCAGATGTGGGCCAGCCAGTTCATCCGCTACGAGCACCCTTACACCTGGCTGAACTCCGGTGGCGCCGGAACCATGGGGTACGCCGTGCCCGCCGCGATGGGCGCCAAGGTCGGGCGGCCCGAGGCGACGGTCTGGGCGATCGACGGCGACGGCTGCTTCCAGATGACCAACCAGGAGCTGGTCACCTGCGCGATCGAGGGCATCGCGATCAAGGTGGCCGTCATCAACAACGGCAATCTCGGCATGGTGCGGCAGTGGCAGACCCTGTTCTACGACGGGCGGTACAGCCACACCGGCCTCGGCGCCCGCGACCAGCCGACCAAGCGCATCCCGGACCTGGTCAAGCTCGCCGACGCCATGGGCTGCGTCGGCCTGCGGTGCGAGACCAAGGCCGACGTCGACGCCACCATCGACAAGGCGATGGCCGTCGACGACGCACCGGTCGTCATCGACTTCGTCGTCGGCCAGGACGCGATGGTCTGGCCCATGGTGCCTGCGGGCACGAGCAACGACGAGATCCTCGCCGCCCGCGACACCCGTCCCGTCTGGGACGCGGACGACGTCTGAGATCGGGAGCCGCTCGCCATGACCACCCGCCATACCCTCTCGGTGCTCGTCGAGGACAAGCCCGGTGTCCTCGCGCGTGTCGCCGCCCTGTTCAGCCGGCGTGGCTTCAACATCTCCTCGCTCGCGGTCGGCCCGACCGAGCACCGGACGGTCAGCCGGATGACGATCGTCGTCGAGGTCGAGGACCTGCCGCTGGAACAGGTCACCAAGCAGCTCAACAAGCTGATCAACGTACTCAAGATCGTCGAGCTCGACCCGGGTGCGTCGGTCCAGCGCGAGCTCGTGCTGATCAAGGTCAAGGCCGACCTCAACACCCGCTCGCATGTGCTGGAGACCGTGCAGCTGTTCCGGGCGAAGGTCGTGGACGTCGCCACCGACGCGGTCACCATTGAGGCGACCGGCAACCCGGACAAGCTTGCTGCGCTCATCAAGGTGCTCGAACCGTTCGGGATTCGGGAGCTCGTGCAGTCCGGGATGGTGGCGCTGGCCCGCGGCCCGCGGGCCATGACCGGCTCCGAGCGACTGCGATCTGCCTCCTGACCGCCCCGCCGATCGCTGTCCTCACCACATCAACCGCTCGCGAAAGGATCCCACCCATGGCCGAGATTTTCTACGACGACGACGCCGATCTGGCAGTCCTGCAGCGCCGCACGGTGGCCGTGCTGGGCTACGGCAGCCAGGGCCACGCGCATGCGCTGAACCTGCGTGACTCCGGCGTGGACGTGCGCGTCGGCCTGCCCGAGGGCAGCCGAAGCCGGGCGAAGGCCGAGGCCGACGGGCTGCGGGTCATGACGTCCGCGCAGGCCTGCGCCGAGGCCGACGTCATCATGCTCCTGGCGCCGGACACGGTGCAGCGCAAGCTCTACGAGACCGACGTGGCCCCGAACCTCAACGACGGGGACGCCCTGTTCTTCGGGCACGGCCTGAACATCCGCTTCGGGCTCATCACGCCGCCGCCCGGGGTCGACGTCGCGATGGTCGCCCCGAAGGGCCCGGGTCACCTGGTCCGGCGGCAGTTCGTCGACGGCCGGGGGGTCCCGTGCCTGATCGCCGTCGAGCAGGATCCCAGCGGCACCGCCCAGGCGCTCGCTCTGGCCTGGGCCAGGGCCATCGGAGGCACGCGTGCCGGCGTCATCAAGACGACCTTCACCGAGGAGACCGAAACCGACCTGTTCGGTGAGCAGGCCGTGCTGTGCGGCGGCGCGAGCGCGCTCGTACAGACTGGTTTCGAGGTCCTGGTCGAGGCCGGGTACCAGCCCGAGATCGCCTACTTCGAGTGCCTGCACGAGCTCAAGCTGATCGTCGACCTGATGTACGAGGGGGGTATCAGCAAGATGCGCTGGTCGATCTCGGACACCGCGGAGTTCGGCGACTACACGACCGGCCCGCGCATCGTCACCGCGGAAACCAAGCGGGAGATGGAGCGCGTACTCGCCGAGATCCAGGACGGCACCTTCACCCGCAAGCTGATCGCCGACGACGACGCGGGGGGGCCCGAGCTGGCGCAGTACCGCAAGGCCGGCGCTGAGCACCCGATCGAGGTGGTCGGCGCGCAGCTACGCCCGATGATGGCCTGGATCGCCCCCGAGTAGCTCATCCGGCAGGCTGGCCACGCTCAGGAGCCGAACCAGCCGCAGACGTCGGCGAGCACGCCCACCGAGCCGGCGCTGTTGTAGATCCGGATGCTGTGCGTCGTCCCCATCTTCGCGATGTCGGCGTCGGCGGAGGTCTGCCCGACGAACAGGTTGAGCACCGACGTGGTGGGCGGCCCAGAGCCGTCGGTCGGGGTCGGGTAGATGCGCAGGTTGGTGGTCGTGCTCGCCGCGATGCCGGCTGCGTTGAGGACGGCTGCGCCGGCCAGCCCGGGGATGCGATCGACGCCGTTGAGCTGCACATCGAGGGTCTGGCCCTGGTTCAGCGTGGTCGGGGCGGCGCTCGAGGTGCCAGTGTGGTTGCGCGTGTCCAGCACGCGGGACGGCTCGACCGGCCGAAAGAGCAGTCCGGCCGTCGTGCTGTTGTAGTAGTAGCCGGCCACGTCGACGAACAGCTCGGTGTTGCCTTCGCTGTTGCGCAGCCGCACCTGGTTGGCGTCGCCGACTTTGACCACGACCAGGTTGGGCGTCGGCGACTGCTGCGGCTCGATGTTGATGTTGCTGACCACCGGTACGGAGGTCCCGCCGGTGGCGGGCGTCGGGTAGGCGCGGACGTTGGTGACGGCCGAGGCGGACAGGGCGGTCACCGTGAAGGCCACTGCCGTGGCGCCGCTGGGGACACCGGCCTTGGCCACGACATCCAGGTCGAGCACCTGCCCGGCGCCCAGCGGCGCCATCGGGGCGTTCAGACCGATGCGCGTGTCGAGCACCCGGGCTGGGGTCAGGGGTTGGTAGCGGGCCGGTGCCGCCGGCGCGTAGTAGCCGGCCAGGTCGGCGAGCAGGTTGACGCTCCCGCTGGCGTTGCGCAACCGGACCTTGCCACCGCTGCCGACGGCCACCGTGGCCAGGTTGGCCCGGGTCTCGCCGGCGCCGAGGTTGAGCGCAGACACCACCGGAGGTGCGAACGCGGCGCCGGGGGTCGGGTAGGCCCGGATGTTGGTGACGGCGGTCGGCCCGACACCAGTCACGTTGAGCACCACTGCGGTGGCGTTCGTCGGTACGCCGTTGGCGCCGGTCACCTTGACGTCGATGCTGCCGCCGAAGCCGAGTGGGGCCCGCGCGGCACCTGTGCCGTACCGGGTGTCCAGCACACGTACCGGAGTGACGGGGGAGTAGGCGGAGCCGGGCATCCCGGGTACGGCATAGCCCAGGTCGGACAGCATGCCGAGAGCTATTGGGCCCGGGTCGTGCTCGACCTCGCCCGCGCTCAGCTGAGGGGTCATGAGCGCGTTCGCGTTGCCGGCCGGGTAGCTGGCCTCGTCGACGTGGCTGTAGCTGGAGCCCTCGCGGAAGCTGCTCGGGGCGTACAGCCGCACGGGTGCGCCGCCGCCCCCGGCCCGCCCGGCGGTGCCGGACCAGTAGACGCCGCCGGTCACCTGGCCGCGGGCGTCCACCCCTTGCAGTGCGTCCCCGAGCACCGTCGTGTCGTTGGCGTAGCCGGCGATCGGCTTCGTCCCCGTCGCCGAGGCGGCATAGGTGAAGGTGTCGAAGGCGAGCATCGGACCGGCGGTGCCATCGGGGTTGGGCAGGCGGTTGTAGCCCCTCGTGCCGTTCATGCCGCCCGCTCCGACCAGCCCCAGCCCGTGGCCGATCTCGTGCAGCACCACCGACTCGAAGTCGACGGCGCTGCTCGGCGGACGGCCGTCGGTGCCGAAGTACAGGCCAGGGCGGGCCGGATTGAACTCCGCGTAGATGTCCGGCATGGCCGGGTCGGGGTCGAGACGGGTCGTGCGCTGCGCGTCGAGGTAAGACAGCGGGTAGGCGACGTTCGGGTCCGAGCCGGTGAAGAACTCACCCGGGCCCGCGGCGCCGAGGACCGACGGGTCGGCGAAGTCAGTGGAGTGCGCCTCGATCGTCAGGGTCTGGGCGGACTGGATCTCGTGGCTCCAGACGTTGGCCGCGGCCAGGAAGGCGGTCTTGGCCGCGGTCGTCCAGGGTGTCGCCGGGTGCCCAGAGGCGTTCGGGTCGTCGACGAACGAGACAGTGAAGTGCGACACCGGACTGGCCGTCCCTGAGGTGGCAGTCGGGGCGGCAACGGTCGCGGATGTCCCGCTGGACAGCAGTGCCCGGGCCGGTCTGCCCGGCGACAAGGTGGTCGAGCCCAGGGTCCGCCCGTGCACTGCGTGATAGCTGCCGGACGCGCGGGTCGGGGCCGGCGCGCTGGTCGCGGCGGACGCCGGGCCTGCGCCGGGCAGTGCCAGGGCGGTCAGGACGAGCGCGGCGGTCGGGGCCGACCAGCGCCATGAAGGGGTGGTGCGCACGCCGGCTCCAGGGGTTCGGGACGGGTACCCGCCTCGACCGGCAGCACCGGGGCGCTGCCTGGCCGCTGGCGTGGTAGCCGCCCCGTAGGCTTCGACGTCGGCCGACCCGGACTTGAGGATGCTTCGTGAGCGCTCGTCCCGTTGTGCTCCTCGCGGAGGAGCTCGCTCCCTCGGTTCTGGTCGTGCTGGGGGACGGCGTCGAGGTCCGGTATGTCGACGGCGGCGACCGGGCCGCCCTGCTGCGCCTCACGGTCATCGCTCGGGCCGGCATCGGGCTGGACAACATCGATGTCGAGGCCGCGACCGTGCGCGGGGTGCTGGTCGTCAACGCACCGCAGAGCAACATCGTCAGCGCCGCCGAGCAGGCCGTCGCCCTGCTCCTGGCCTGTGCGCGCAACACGGCCCCGGCAAGCGCTGCGCTCAAGGCCGGGCAGTGGCAGCGAAGCAGGTGGGCGGGTGTCGAGGTTGCCGACAAGACCGTCGGTGTGGTCGGTCTGGGCCGGATCGGCGTGCTGTTCGCCCAGCGGATGAGCGCCTTCGGCACCCGGCTCCTGGCGTACGACCCGTACGTCCAGCCCTCGCGGGCTGCCCATCTGGGGGTGTCCCTCGTACCGCTGGCGGAGCTGCTGCGGGAGAGCGACTTCATCTCGATCCACCTGCCCAAGACGCCCGAGACGGTCGGACTGATCGGCAAGGACGAGTTGGCGATGTGCAAACCGGGTGTCCGCATCATCAACGCCGCTCGCGGCGGCCTGCTCGACGAACAGGCGCTGGCGGACGCCCTGACCAGCGGCCACGTCGGCGGCGCCGGGCTGGACGTGTTCGCGACCGAGCCGTGCACCGACTCGCCGCTGTTCGCCTTCGACTCCGTCGTCGTCGCACCACATCTGGGCGCCTCTACCGTCGAGGCGCAGGACAAGGCCGGCATCGCGGTGGCCCGCTCGGTCCGCCTCGCGCTCGAGGGCGAGTTCGTCCCCGACGCGGTCAACGTGCAGGCGGGCGGCATCGTCGTCGAGGAGGTTCGCCCCGCCCTGCCCCTGGTGGAGAAGCTCGGTCGCGTCTTCACCGCGCTGGCCGGCGCCGTGGCCGCGAGCCTGCAGGTCGAGGTGCGCGGCGAGCTCGCTGCCCACGACGTCAGCGTGTTGCAGCTCGCCGCGCTCAAGGGCGTGTTCGCCGGAGTGGTGGAGGAGCACGTCACCTTCGTCAATGCCCCGGCGCTTGCGGCCGAGCGGGGGGTCGCGCTGACCCTCGTGACCGAGGCCGACAGCCCGGACCACCGCACCGTGCTCACCGTCCGTGGCGTGCTTGCGAACGGCGCGGCGCACAGCGTCTCGGGCACGCTGTCCGGTCCACGCCAGATCGAGAAGCTGACCGAGATCGACGGTTTCGACGTCGATCTCGCCGCCGCTGAGCACCTGCTGTTCCTGCGCTACGCCGACCGTCCCGGCGTGGTGGGCACGGTCGGCGCGCAGCTCGGCGCCGCGGGGGTGAACATCGCGGGCGCGCAGGTCAGCCGCAGCTCGCCCGGTGGCGGCGCCCTCATGGCGTTGACGGTCGACAGCGCCGTGGGTCCCGATCTGCTCGGCGACATCGCGACCGCGATCGGGGCCGACTCCGGCCGCGCCGTGGACCTGTCCTGATGCCGGGCTTCCGGTCCTACGACGGGGTGCGGCTGGCGTACACGCAGGTGGGTGAGGGACCGCCGCTGGTATGCCTGCCGGGCGGTCCCGGTCGTGCCTCGGCCTACCTGGAGGACCTCGGCGGGCTGTCCGCGACCTGCACCCTGGTCCTGCTCGACGCCAGGGCGACCGGCCACAGTGAGGTGCCGCCCGACCCCGCCTCGCTGCGCTACGACCGGCTCGCCGACGACGTCGAGGCCCTGCGCGTGCAGCTCGGCCTACCTGTCCTGGACCTGCTCGGACACAGCGCCGGTGCGCTGGTCGCTCAGGCGTACGCGGCGCGGTACCCCGTACACCGGCTCGTGCTGGTGACGCCCATCGACTTGCTCCAGGGGGGAACCCGCGCCGACGTCAGCGCCCTGCGCGCGGCCCGCTCGCACGAGCCCTGGTACGCCGATGCGGCGGAGGCCGTCGAGGCGATGGCCGACGCGCCGCCGGCGCAGCAGCAGGCACTGATGCGCGCCAGCCGACCCTTCCTCTACGGACGCTGGGACGGGCGCGCACAGGCACACGCCCTGACCGCTGACCACCAAAGCAGCAGGCGCGCGGAGCTGGGTTTCGCTGCGGGAGCCGAACAGGTCGATGTACCAGCGCTTCTCGCGCAGCTGGGTCAGGTGCAGTCGCCGGTCCTGGTCGTCGGCAGCGAGCGGGACGCGGTCACCGGCGTCGAAGCGGTGCACGCGGTGGCGGCGAGCTTCCCGGACGCCCGGACGGTCGTCCTGCCGGGGGCCGGTCACTTCCCGTGGATCGATGAGCCCGATGCGTTCCGCGAGGCCGTCGCCGAGTTCCTCGCCTGAGCGGCGTAGTGTTGCTCACGTGCTGCGGAGCCTGCTGCTTCTTCGCCGCGACGGGGTCTGATCCAGGCCGGCTCCCCGTCGCGGGCTGACGTGCTGGCCGCCCTCCCGTCCTGTTCAGGAGCCGCACCGTGACCCACCAGCCCGTGACTTACCAGCCCGCGACCCATCAGCGTTATCAGCCGTTCCCGCCGGTCGAGCTCGCCGACCGCAGCTGGCCGCAGCAGGTCCTCACCCGCGCGCCGCAGTGGTGCAGCGTGGACCTGCGCGACGGCAACCAGGCGCTCATCGAGCCGATGGATGCCGAGCGCAAGCTGCGGATGTTCCGCCTGCTCGTGCAGCTGGGCTACACCGAGATCGAGGTCGGCTTTCCGGCCGCGTCCTCGACCGACTTCGCCTTCATCCGCCAGCTCGTCGAGGCCGATCTCGTTCCGCCGGGTGTGACGATCCAGGTGCTCACCCAGGCCCGCGAGGAGCTGATCGAGCGCACCGTCGCGTCCCTGGCCGGTCTGCGCGGCACCGCGCTCATCCACCTCTACAACTCGACCTCGACCCTGCAGCGGCGCGTGGTGTTCGGCCTGGACCGGGACGGCGTCAAGGACATCGCGGTGCAGGGCGCGCAGTGGTGCAGCAAGTACGCCGAGCAGCTGCTCGGCCCCGAGACCGAGGTCCGCTGGCAGTACAGCCCCGAGTCGTTCACCGGCACCGAGCTCGACTACGCCCTGGAGGTCTGCGAGGCGGTGATGGACGTCTGGCAGCCGACTTCGGAGCGACCGGTCGTACTGAATCTGCCGGCCACGGTGGAGATGTCGACACCCAACGTCTACGCCGACCAGATCGAGTGGTTCTCGCGTGCCCTGAATGCCCGCCGCTCCAGCGTCGTGCTCTCCCTGCATCCCCACAACGACCGCGGTACGGCGGTGGCGGCCGCCGAGCTGGGTCTGATGGCCGGGGCAGACCGGGTCGAGGGGTGCCTGTTCGGCAACGGCGAGCGCACCGGCAACGTCTGCCTCGTGACCCTCGGGCTGAACCTGCTGTCCCAGGGCGTGCCGCCGGGCATCGACTTCTCCGACATCGACGAGGTCCGGCGCACGGTCGAGCACTGCAACCAGCTGCCCGTGCACCCGCGCCACCCGTACGGCGGGGAGCTCGTCTACACGGCCTTCTCCGGCTCGCACCAGGACGCGATCAAGAAGGGGCTGGAGGCGATGGAGCGCGACGCCGCCGCCGCCGGCGTACCGGTCGGGAACTTCCGCTGGGAGGTGCCGTACCTGCCGATCGACCCGAAAGACGTGGGACGCTCCTACGAGGCGGTCATCCGCGTCAACTCCCAGTCCGGCAAGGGAGGCGTGGCGTACGTCCTGAACAGCGAGCACCACCTGGACCTCCCGCGACGGATGCAGATCGAGTTCTCCCAGGTGGTGCAGCAGATCGCCGACGGCGAGGGCGGTGAGATCAGTCCGGCCCGGATCTGGGCGCTGTTCGGGGAGACCTATCTCGAGCGTTCCGGACCGCTGCGGGTGCTGTCGTTCAGCACCAGCAGCGGTGAGCAGGACACCATCGAGGCGGTCGTGACCTACGGCGGGCAGGAGCGCACCCTGATCGGTGCGGGCAACGGTCCGATCGCGGCCTTCGTGCACGCGCTGTCCGACCTGGACCTGGACGTCCGGGTCCTGGACTACGCCGAGCACGCCACCGGCTCCGGCGAGGAGGCGCAGGCCGCGTCCTACCTCGAAGTGGCTGTGGACGGCCACGTGCTCTGGGGCTGCGGGGTGCACGCCAGCATCGTGACCTCCTCCCTGCGCGCGCTCGTGTCCGCTGTGAACCGCGCCGCGTGCTGAGCCTCCCCCGCTGAACCCCCGCACCATCTCAACGGGTGAGATGTTGGTCTCAGCCAGTAGCATGGCCGGATGAGCACCAGAGTGGCGGTCATCGGCGGTGACGGCATCGGCCCGGAAGTGGTTGCTGAGGGCCTGAAGGTGCTGCACGCCGTCCTGCCCGACGTCGAGACGACGGACTACGACCTCGGTGCGAGCGCCTACCGGCGGACCGGGGAGGCGTTGCCCGACAGCGTCCTGGTTGAGTTGCACGGCCACGACGCCATCCTGCTCGGCGCGATCGGCGATCCGTCCGTACCGTCCGGCGTCCTGGAGCGCGGCCTGCTCCTGCGGCTGCGCTTCGAGCTCGACCACCACGTGAACCTGCGCCCGGTCCGCCGCTTCGTGGGCGTCGAGGGTCCGCTCGGCGACACCCCGTTCGACCTGGTCGTCGTGCGCGAGGGCACCGAGGGCCCCTACGCCGGCAACGGCGGCACGATGCGCACCGGCACCCCGCACGAGATCGCCACCGAGGTGAGCCTGAACACGGCGTACGGCGTGGAGCGGGTCGTGCGCGATGCCTTCCGGCGGGCGCAGGCCCGTCGGGGACACCTCACCCTCGTGCACAAGACCAACGTGCTCGTCCATGCCGGCGGGCTGTGGCAGCGGGTCACCGATCAGGTGCACAAGGACTTTCCGGAGGTCGAGCTGGCTTATCAGCACGCCGACGCCACGGCCATGTTCCTGGTCACCGACCCCGGGCGCTTCGACGTCGTGGTCACCGACAACCTGTTCGGGGACATCCTCACCGACATCGGTGCCGCGATCGGCGGGGGCATCGGCCTTGCCGCCAGCGGCAACCTGGACGTCTCGCGCGTGCACCCGTCGATGTTCGAGCCGGTGCACGGCAGTGCCCCCGACATCGCCGGCCGGTCCGTTGCCGACCCGACCGCCACCGTGCTGTCGGTCGCGTTGCTGCTGGAGCACCTCGGCCACCTCGAGCAGGCCGCGAGGGTCGAGGCGGCGGTCGCCGCCGACCTGGCTGGACGCGGAGCCGTCAGCCGCAGCACCGCACAGGTCGGGGATGCCCTGGTCGCCGCGCTCTGACAGGGGCCGGGCAGGCCGGGGCTACCGTGCAGCAGGACGACAAGAGGGGAGCGTGCGGTGCAGTTTCAGGTGCAGCCCAGCGGTACGCCGGTCGACGGCGAAGCCCGGGCAGAGGTGCTCGCCGCTCCGACGTTCGGCCGCGCGTTCACCGACCACATGGTGACCGTCGGCTGGACCGCCGAGCTCGGCTGGCACGACGCGCGCCTGGCGGCGTACGCGCCGGTGCTCGTCGATCCCGCCTCTGTCGTCCTGCATTACGGGCAGACAGTCTTCGAGGGGCTCAAGGCCTACCGACAGCCCGACGGCGGAGTGGCGCTGTTCCGGCCGGAGCGCAACGCCGCCCGCATGACCGCCTCGTGTCGACGGCTCGCGCTGCCGCAGCTGCCCGAGGAGGCCTTCGTCCAGGCTTGCGAGCTGCTCGTGCGGACCGACGCCGGCTGGGTCCCGGACGGCGAGGGCGCCACGCTCTACCTGCGTCCGTTCATGTACGCCGACGAGGTGGGCCTCGGGGTGCGGCCGAGCCAGTCCGCGCGGTTCCAGGTCATCGCGTCGCCGGCTGGCAACTACTTCTCCGGACCGCTGCGGCCGGTGTCGCTGTGGCTGTCGCAGGAGTACGTCCGGGCGGCTCCCGGCGGCACCGGCGCGGCCAAGTGCGGCGGCAACTACGCAGCCGGGCTCGTCGCCCAGCAGGAGGCGATCGACCACGGCTGCGACCAGGTCGTCTACCTCGACGCCGCCGAGCACCGCTGGCTCGAGGAGCTCGGCGGCATGAACGTGTTCCTCGTGCTGGACGACGGCACTCTCGTCACGCCGGAGCTGGGCACGATCCTGGAGGGCGTGACCCGCGACTGCGTCATCAGCCTCGCCCGCGAGCGCGGGCACGCCGTGGAGGAGCGCCGGGTCGACGTGGACGAATGGCGCAAGGGCGCCCTCGACGGCCGGGTCGTCGAGGCCTTCGCCTGCGGGACAGCGGCTGTCCTCACGCCCATCGGCGCCCTGCGGTGGCCCGACGGCGAGGTCGTCACGGGCAACGGCGCACCGGGACCGGTGACCATCGCGCTGCGCGAGGCGCTGCTGGACTTGCAGTACGGCCGCGCGCCCGACCCGCACGGCTGGCTGCACCGAGTCCTGTAGTGCTACGCCCTCCAGCAGGTCCTTCCGACGCCTTCCACGTCTACGACACGACGCTGCGCGACGGCGCGCAGCGCGAGGGCCTGTCGCTGTCGGTGAACGACAAGCTGACCATCGCCCGGCACCTGGACGAGCTCGGTGTCGGTTTCGTCGAGGGCGGCTGGCCTGGCGCGAACCCCAAGGACGCCGAGTTCTTCCGGCGGGCCCGGACCGAGCTGGTGCTGACGACGGCGCAGCTGGCGGCGTTCGGCTCCACCCGGCGGCCGGGCGGCGACGCAGCGAAGGACCTGGCGCACCTGCGGGAGTCCGGCGCGCCGGTCGTGACCCTGGTGGCAAAGAGCGATGTCCGGCACGTCGAGCGGGCGCTGCGCACGACCCGCGAGGAGAACCTGGCAATGGTCCGCGACTCGGTGGCGCATCTGCGGGCCGAGGGTCAGCGGGTGTTTCTCGACGCCGAGCACTTCTTCGACGGCTACGGGGCGGATGCTGCGTACGCGGTCGAGGTCCTGCTCGTGGCCGCTGAGGCCGGCGCGGACGTCGCGGTGCTGTGCGACACCAACGGTGGGATGCTGCCGACCCAGCTGGCCGAGATCGTGGGCCAGGTGCTCGAGACCGGGGTGCGGCTGGGCATCCACGCGCACAACGACAGCGCCTGCGCAGTGGCGAACTCGCTGTCGGCGGTCGAGGCCGGCGCGACGCACGTACAGGGTACCGCGAACGGGTACGGCGAGCGGTGCGGCAACGCTGACCTGTTCAGCGTCGTGGCGGCGCTGGAGACCAAGACCGGGCGGCGGGTGCTGCCGGTGGGACAACTGGCCGAGCTCGGGCGGGTGGCGCACGCCGTCGCCGAGGTGGCCAATGTCGCGCCGGACGCCCATCAGCCGTGGGTCGGCGGCAGCGCGTTCGCCCACAAGGCCGGACTGCACGTCAGCGCGGTGAAAGCCGATCCCGACCTCTACCAGCACGTGGAGCCCGCGGTTGTCGGCAACGACATGCGCCTGCTCGTGAGCGAGCTCGCCGGCCGAGCAACGATCGAGCTCAAGGGCCGGGCGCTCGGCCTGGAACCGGACGCTGAGACGGTGCTCCGGGTCATCGACCGGGTGAAGGACCTCGAGTCGGTCGGCTGGAGCTTCGAGGCGGCCGAGGCCAGCTTCGAGCTGCTGCTGCGCGAGCAGATGGGGGAGCGGCCGCGTTACTTCGACCTGGAGAGTTGGCGGGTGATCGTCGAGCACCGGGACGGCGAGGTGGTGTCCGAGGCGACGGTCAAGCTGCACGCCAAGGGCGAGCGGATCGTCCGCACCGGCGAGGGCAACGGTCCGGTGAACGCCCTCGACCGGGCGCTGCGCAGCGCGCTGGTCGGCCTCTACCCGGGACTGGCCGCACTGGACCTCGTGGACTACAAGGTGCGGATCGTCAGCGGTGCGCACGGGACCGACGCGGTCACCCGGGTTTTGGTCGACACCTCCGACGGAACGGTCGAGTGGAGCACCGTCGGTGTGCACGAGAACGTCATCGAGGCCTCCTGGCAGGCCCTCGAGGACGCCTACACCGCCGGCCTGCTGAAGCAGGCCGTTTCCGCGTCAACAGAAGAGGCATTCACGTGATCCTCGTGACCGGCGCCACCGGCACCGTCGGCGGGTACCTCGTCCAGCAGCTCTGCGGCCAGTCGCACCCCGTGCGGGCCCTGGTTCGCAGCCAGGAGAAGGCAGACTCGCTGCGCGGGTACGACTGCGAGACCGCGATCGGCTCCTACGAGGACGCGCCCTCGCTGCACCGCGCGTTGGAGGGCGTCGACCGGCTCTTCCTGCTCAGCGCTGGTGGGGAGCAGATGGCCGAGCAGGAGCTGGTCATGGTCCGCGCGGTCCAGCGCGCCCACGCCCAGGTGCGGGTCGTGAAGCTGGCTGCGGCCGGGGTGGACGGCCCTGGAGACAGCCGGTTCCTGCGCGCGCACCGCACAGCGATCCGGGCGCTGAAGGAGGCCGGCATCGCGACCACCGTGCTGGCACCGAGCTCGTTCATGCAGAACTTCCTCATGTGGGCGGGGTCGGTGCAGGAGCAGGGCTCGTTCTTCCTGCCGGCGGGCGACGCCGCGATCAGCCATGTCGATGCGCGGGACGTGGCCGCGGTGGCCGCCCACGTGCTGACGAGCGAGGGCCACGAGGGGGCGACGTACACCGTCACCGGACCAGAAGCGGTCACCTATCAGCAGGTTGCTCAGACGCTGTCGTCCCTGCTCGACAAGCCGGTGCAGTACGTCGACGTACCCCCTGCCGCCGCCCGCGAGGCCATGACCGGCGGCGCAGTGCCGGAGTGGGTTGCCGACGGTCTCCTGGAGTTGTTCGAGATCTACCGGAGCGGCGCAGCTGCAGGTGTCACCGACGAGGTGCACAAGGCGACCGGCCGGCCCGCCCGCAGCGTGGCGGACTTCCTGCACGACCACCTGTCGGCGTACCGGTGATGCAGTACACGACGCTGGGCCGCAGCGGCCTCCAGGTCTCCCGCATCTGCCTGGGCTGCATGAGCTACGGCGAGCCCGACCGCGGTGGCCACACCTGGAGCTTGGACGAGGCGGCGAGCCGGCCTTTCCTGCAGCGCGCGCTCGAGCTGGGCATCACCTTCTTCGACACGGCGAACGTCTACTCAGACGGCACATCCGAGGAGATCCTCGGCCGGGCTGTGCGGGACTTCGGGGTGCGCGACGACCTCGTCCTGGCCACCAAGGTGCACGGCCGGATGCGGCCCGGCCCGAGCGGTGGCGGCCTGTCCCGTAAGGCCGTGCTGCGCAGCATCGACGACAGCCTGCGGCGGCTCGGCACCGACTACGTCGACCTCTACCAGATCCACCGGTTCGACCCGGCGACCCCGGTCGAGGAGACGATGGAGGCGCTGCACGACGTGGTGCAGTCCGGCAAGGCCCGCTACCTCGGGGCGTCGTCGATGTGGACCTGGCAGTTCATGCGTATGCAGCACGTCGCGCAGACGCAACGTTGGACGCCCTTCGTGTCGATGCAGGACCACTACAACCTGCTCAACCGCGAGGAGGAGCGGGAGATGCTGCCGCTGTGCGCCGACACCGGGGTCGGTGTGATCCCGTGGAGCCCGCTGGCCCGCGGCCGCCTGACCCGGGACTGGGACGACACGACAGCGCGCTCGGAGACCGACGAGTTCGGCAAGAGCCTGTACGCCGAGGGCGACCGCGAGATCGTCGACGCCGTAGGGGCGGTCGCGGCCGAGCGCGGGCTGCCCAGGGCGCAGGTGGCCCTCGCCTGGATGCTCGGCAAGCCGGCCGTCACAGCGCCGATCGTCGGCGCCACCAAGCCGCACCACCTGGATGACGCTGTCGCGGCGGTCGAGGTGGAGCTCACAGCGGCTGAGGTCACCCGCCTCGAATCGCCGTACGCACCGCACATGGTGGCGGGTTTCGCCTGAGGCGCGCAGACTGCGTGGCGCCCGCTCCCGCGCGCTCCCCCAGGAGGTACCCGTGTCTGCTCCGGTCCGGACTGACAAGCCAGGTCCCGGTGGCGATGGGGATGGGGGCGGGGACGGCCCCGTCCATGCCGGGCGTACCCCTGCGTATGCCGTGGCCGGGGTCCTGCTAGCAGCGCCGTTCGTGGCCTTGCTCTGGGTGTCCAGCTACGCCAAGGACGACCCGCGGCTGTTCGGCTTCCCGTTCTTCTACTGGTATCAGTTCCTCTGGGTGCTGATCAGCGCGGTCTGCACCTACGTCGCCTACCGGCTCGTGCGCGGGGTCGAGCGCAGCCGGGGCCGGCTCGCGCACCGGGACGGCGGCCCGCGCTGATGCACCACGTCGACGGCACGGCGCTGTCCATCGTGGTGGTGCTGTTCCTGGCCGTCACCGTCATCGGCTTCGCCGCCTCGAGGTGGCGGCGGGCCGAGAGCATGGCCGACCTGAACGAGTGGGGCCTGGGCGGTCGCGGTTTCGGCACCGTCGTGACCTGGTTCCTGCTGGGCGGTGACCTCTACACGGCGTACACGTTCGTGGCCGTGCCGGCCCTGATGTTCACCGCCGGCGCCGTCGGGTTCTTCGCGGTGCCCTACACGATCATCGTCTACCCACTGGTCTTCTTGTTCCTGCCCCGCCTGTGGTCGGTCTCGCACCGGCACGGATACGTCACGCCGGCCGACTTCGTGCGCGGGCGCTACGACTCGCGCGCCCTGGCGCTGGCCGTCGCGGTGACCGGCCTGCTGGCCACCATGCCCTACATCGCGTTGCAGCTGGTCGGCATCCAAGCCGTCCTGGAGGTCATGGGCGTCGGCGGTGGCGGCAACAAGCTGCTCGCCGACCTGCCCCTGCTTGTCGCCTTCGTCGCGCTCGCCGCCTACACCTACTCCTCGGGCCTGCGCGCCCCGGCGCTGATCGCCTTCGTCAAGGACATCCTGATCTACGTCGTCATCGTCGTGGCTGTCATCTACATCCCGCACCACCTCGGCGGGTGGGGCCACGTGTTCGACAGCGCCAAGACCTCGCTGGCCGGCAAGAAGCCGGCCGCCGGGATCGTGCCGAAGCCGGCCGGCTTCTGGCCCTACGCCACCCTCGCCCTCGGCTCGGCGATGGCGCTGTTCATGTACCCGCACAGCGCTACAGCCGTGCTGTCCAGCTCACGGCGCGACACCGGCCGCCGCAACGCCGCGCTGCTCCCGGCGTACTCGCTGCTGCTGGGCCTGATCGCCCTGCTGGGCTTCCTCGCCCTGGCGGCCAAGGTCTCCGTGGTCGGCCTGGACGGCAAGCCCAACGGCCAGCTGGCCGTGCCGCGGCTTTTCGCGGAGGAGTTCCCGAGCTGGTTCACCGGCATCGCGTTCTCGGCCATCGCGATCGGCGCACTCGTGCCGGCCGCGATCATGTCCATCGCCGCGGCCAACCTGTTCACCCGCAACATCTACCAGGAGTTCTTCCGGCCGCGCGCGACCCAGGCCGAGCAGGCCCGCGTATCCAAGCTGGTCTCGCTCGTGGTCAAGATCGGCGCGCTGGCCTTCGTACTGACCCTGGACAAGACCCTCGCGATCAACTTCCAGCTGCTCGGCGGCATCTGGATGCTGCAGACCTTCCCGGCGATCGTGTTCGGCTTGTTCACCCGCTGGTTCCACCGCTACGCCCTGCTCGCCGGCTGGGCGGTGGCGATGGTCTACGGGACCTATGAGGCCTACAACGTGTTCAACCCGGTCACGAAAAAGCATTTCGGCGGGTCCAACGCCGAGATCCCCTTCCTGAACGGCCGCAACGGCTACATCGCCCTGACCGCCTTCGTGCTCAACCTGGTGATCTCGGTCGGTGGGACGCTGCTGCTGCGAGCGCTTAAGACGCCGGCCGGCCGGGACCACACCGAGGCCGCTGACTACTTCGCGGATGCCGACGACCCGCGGGTCGCGCCGATCCCGGAGCTCACGAATGCCTGAGCCGGCCGCCGTACCGATTGGTGTGGCGTTCAGCAGGGCCTCTATGGGCCCTCAAGGCGCAACACCGAGCGGCAGGGCAGGTACGACGGCACGGCCGGCCTCGGGAGCCGCAGCCCGGGGGATGTCGGTGATGACAGATCGAAGGGGATGCCATGAGCAGTGTTCGGGTGCTCGTCGGCACGCGGAAGGGGGCCTTCGTCCTCACCGCAGACGGCGCGCGGACGGACTGGACGGTCAGCGGGCCGCTGTTCGGCGGCTGGGGGGTCTACCACCTCAAGGGCTCCCCGGCCGACCCCGACCGGCTGTACGCATCCCAGAGCACCAGCTGGTTCGGGCAGCTCGTCCAGCGCTCCGACGACGGCGGCCGGAGCTGGCAGCCGGTCGGCAACGACCTCCGGTACGACGGCGTGCCCGGCACGCACCAGTGGTACGACGGGACGCCGCACCCCTGGGAGTTCGCGCGCATCTGGCACCTCGAGCCGTCGCCGACCGACCCGGACGTCGTCTACGCCGGCGTGGAGGACGCGGGGCTGTTCCGGACCGGGGACGGCGGGCTCACCTGGACCGAGCTGTCCGGCCTGCGCCGGCAGGACTCCGGCGCGCAGTGGCAGCCCGGTGCGGGCGGGCTGTGCCTACACACGATCCTGCTCGACCCGCGGGACGAGGCGCGGATGCACGTCGCGATCTCGGCGGCCGGGGTGTTCCGCAGCGACGACGCCGGCACGACCTGGCGGCCGGCGAACCAGGGGCTCACCTCCGTCGGGCTCCCGAACGAGCAGGCCGAGGTGGGCCACTGCGTGCACCGCATCGCCCGGCATCTCGACCGGCCCGAGACGCTGTTCATGCAGAAGCACTGGGACGTCATGCGCAGCGACGACGGCGGCGGCTCGTGGCGCGAGATCAGCGGCAACCTGCCGTCGGACTTCGGCTTCCCGATCGACGTCCACGCGCACGAGCCCGAGACGGTCTACGTCGTCCCGATCACCAGCGACTCCGAGCACTACCCGCCCGAGGGCCGGCTGCGCGTCTACCGCAGCCGCACCGGCGGGGATGAGTGGGAGCCGCTCGTCCGCGGGCTGCCCCAAGAGCACTGCTACGTCAACGTCCTGCGGGCGGCGATGGCCGTGGACTCCCTGGACGCGTGCGGGGTCTACGTCGGTACGACCGGCGGGCAGGTGTACGCCTCCGCCGACGCGGGTGACTCGTGGGCGCCGATCGTCCGGGACCTGCCCGCAGTGCTGTCGGTCGAGGTGCAGACGCTGCCATGACCGGACCTGGGCAGGAGCAGTCGCGACGGGGAAGGGTTCCAGCGGTCCAGACCAGTCCGCAGGTCCGGGTCGTGCTCCCGGCCCACCTGCGCTCGCTCGCGAAGCTCCACGGCGAGTTGCGCCTGACCGTCGCTGCGCCGGTGACCGTCGCCGCCGTACTGGACGCGCTGGAGTCCTCCCACCCCGTGCTGCGTGGCACCGTCCGCGACATCGCCAGCGGCCGGCGGCGGTCCTTCGTACGGCTGTTCGCCTGCCAGGAGGACGTATCCCACCAAGGCCTCGATGCGCTGCTGCCAGCGGCCGTCGTCGAGGGGCGCGAGCCGCTGCTGGTCGTCGGTGCCATGGCCGGCGGCTGAGCGAGACCGGCTGCTCCCGCGGCCGATGACCACCGCCAAGTCCGGCGTGGCGAGGGACTCCCGATAGCCTCCCGGCCATGCGCATCGCCCGGTACGTCGTGGACGGCGAGGTCTCCTTCGGCGTCGTGGAGGGAGCCGGCGACGACCCGGCCGGTCTGGAGGTGGCCGAGGTCGAGGGCCACCCGTTCGCACCGCTCGTGCCGACCGGCGTACGGCACCCGCTGCGCTCGGTGCGCCTGCTCGCGCCGGTGCTGCCGAGCAAGGTGGTCTGCATCGGCAAGAACTACGCCGACCACGTGACCGAGATGGGCGGCGCCGGAGCCGAGCCGCCGGCCAGCCCGGTGGTGTTCCTCAAGCCGTCCACGTCAGTGATCGGCCCGGGCGACCCGATCGTGCTGCCGCGCGACAGCAACCGCGTCGACCACGAGGCCGAGCTCGGCGTCGTCATCGGGCGGCTGTGCCGCGAGGTGCCGCGCGAGCGGGCGCTGGACGTCGTGCTGGGCTATACCTGCGGCAACGACGTCACCGCCCGGGACCACCAGCAGCAGGACGGGCAGTGGACGCGGGGGAAGTCCCACGACAGCTTCTGCCCGCTCGGGCCGTGGGTCGAGACCGAGCTGGACCCGTCCGACCTCGCCGTGCAGTGCGCAGTGGACGGCGAGCTGCGCCAGGACGGCCGGACCGCCCAGCTGCTGCACGACGTCCCCGCGGTCCTGGCGTGGATCACCGCCTTCATGACCCTGCTGCCAGGCGACGTGGTCCTCACCGGCACCCCTGCGGGCGTCGGGCCGCTCACTGCCGGGAGCGCCGTCACCGTCCTGGTCGAGGGCATTGGACCGCTCACCAACCCGGTCGTGGCGCGCGCATGACGGTGCGCGTCCGCGTCGCGCCGTCCCCCACCGGCGACCCGCACGTCGGCACGGCGTACATGTCGTTGTTTAACCTGGCCTTCGCGCGACAGCAGGGCGGGCAGTTCCTGCTTCGGGTGGAGGACACCGACCGGGCGCGCTTTCGGCCCGACAGCGAGCAGCAGGTGTACGACACGCTCGCCTGGCTGGGACTCGACTGGGACGAGGGCCCGGACAAGGGCGGCCCGGTCGGGCCGTACCGGCAGAGCGAGCGGCTGGACACCTACCGGCCGGTCGCCGAGCAGCTGGTGACCGACGGCCACGCGTACCTGTGCTCGTGCACCCCAGCGCGGCTGGCCGAGATGCGCGAGGACCAGCAGCGGCGCAAGGTGCCGACCGGCTACGACCGGCTGTGCCTGGGCCTGACCCGCGAGCAGCGGGCCGAGCTGCCGGGCTTCGCCGAGCAGCCCGTCGTACGGATGCAGGTGCCCGACGATCCGCCGCTGCAGTTCACCGACCTCGTCCGCGGGCAGGTGTCTGCCCCCCGGCCCGACGACCAGGTGCTGCTCAAGGCCGACGGGTTTCCTACCTATCACCTCGCCGTCGTGGTCGATGACCACCTGATGGGCATCACGCACGTGGTGCGCGGCGAGGAGTGGATCTCCTCCACCCCCAAGCACCTGCTGATCTACGACTGGCTCGGCTGGCAGCGGCCCGCCTTCGCCCACATGCCGCTGCTGCGCAACGTGGACAGGAGCAAGATCTCCAAGCGCAAGAACCCGGCGGCGCGGCTGACCTGGTTCCAGGAGCAGGGCTACCTGCCCGAGGCGTTGCTGAACTTCCTCGGGCTGCTCGGCTACTCCCTGCCGGGCGGCGAGGAGATCTTCAGCTTCGAGCAGATGTCGGCGAGCTTCGACTGGTCCCGGGTGAACACCGTCGGCCCGGTGTTCGACCTCGACAAGCTCGGCTGGCTCAATGGCCACTACGTGAGGGCGCT
>JAABUV010002669.1_pt1 | contig 23772 bp, 25 predicted proteins | sample 5559971 | NCBI WGS metagenome assembly JAABUV01 (sample SAMN10711881, study PRJNA513362) | rock metagenome | isolation source: Antarctica rocks | place: Antarctica: Victoria Land, Knobhead nord | collected 2015-12-19
CGGTGCGCCTGCACTCGGGCCTGGGCTACCGCTCTCCCATGACCTACGAAGCCGACATGCAGGACGTCGCCGCCAAGCCGTAGTCCGCAAGCCCACAAACCGTCCACGGAAACGGGGCAATCCCAGTTCTTGGTGCCGAACACCACCTCGATGCCGCAATTGTCGAGGATCGCCACGGCCTTGTCCGGGCCATACAGGGCCGGATCGCGGAGCTGCGCCTTACTCTGCATCACCAGCATCATCCGCATGTTGTAGCCGGCCACGTAGGCGAAGGCGTCGGCCAGAACCGGCATCGGCCCGAGCAGCGGAAACTCATCGAGCAGCACGAGAACCTGGTGCTTCGCCTTTTTGTCGAACTGCGGGAGAACCTGCACCGTCAGGTCCACGAGCTGCTGAAAGAACAGCGTGAGCAGCGGCCGGAGGCGCACGATGTTGTCGGGCGTGACCCCGACATAGATGGCGTGCAGGGAGTTGCGCAGCTCGCGCAGATCGAAGTCGCTGGCCGACGTGGCGCAGTCGATGCGCGGGTTGAACCAGAGCCCCAGGCGCGAGGTGACTGTCTTGCGGATGTCCTGAATGGTGTCGGCGTTGCCGCTCAGGTAGTCCGCCAGGGCGGTGACGGTCGGCTCCGAGTAGGGCTTGCCCTCGGCCGCGCGTGCCTTGATCGCGGCCTGTATCTCGGCCGGGGCCTCCGGCCGCGCGAAGATGCGCAACGCGGCGCCGAGCGTCAGCTCCGCGCCCTCGGTTTCCGCGAGGTAGGTGGTGGCGCCAACGAAGGCCGAGCGGGCGCTGTCCGAGAAGAAGGCGTTCTTGCCTTCCTCCTGCGGGAACAGCATCCCCGCGATGCGCTGCACGTCATCGAAGGCGTCCAGGGTGCCGCGCCGTACGTAGCTCAGCGGGTTGTAGCGGGCGGTGCGGCCATCCGGCGCGAGCGGATCGAACAGGATGACCTTCTGCCCAGCCTTGGCGCGGATGCCGGCCGTCGCCGCGAAGTTCTCCTTCTTCACGTCGAGGCAGACCAGGCTCGCCTCGTACAGCAGGCAGTTCGGAATCACGAGGCCGACGCCCTTGCCGGAGCGGGTTGGCGCGTAGCAGGCGACGTGCTCCGGGCCGTCGAAACGAACATACTTGTTGCGCCGCAGCTTGCCGACGAACAGGCCGCCAAAGCCACCCAGCAGGCCGTTCTCGCGCAGCTCCGCATTGCCGGCCCACTCGGTCTCACCGTGCAGTGCCCGCCGATCGCCAGGCCATCCCCTGCGCGCGATGCCGGCGACGACGAGCAGCAGCGGCACGCCGATCGCCAGGCCGCCGGAAAGCTTGAGCCAGAACCCGATCACCGGTCGGTCGAGGCCGTAGAAATACAGGTAGAGCCACCAATCCGCGATCGGGAACCCATGGTGCTGCGCCATGAGGCCGGTGCCGACGAGGAAGATAGCCGACGCCATCACGGACCACAGCGCCACGACCAGGGCAGCGGCGACGATGCCGCCCGCGACCTTGGCGGGGAGCGGCCATTCATCGAACTCGAACCACTCGCGAACGTCCAACCACTCGTTGAGCTTCATGGGGGTGCCTCTATTCGGCCGCGAGGGCGGGGACAGGGGAGGCGGCGAGCTTGGCCGCCGGATCGAAATAGACCTCGGTGATGGTGCGGCTTCCGTCGCGGTGCTTCGTGCAATGCACCACCACGTCCACGAGCTGGCGCAGGAAGGTCCGCACATCGGCGTCCGCCAGGTGCTTGCCGGCATCGTGCTGCTTGACCATCAGGCGCAGCGCGTCGAAGGCGCCGGCTGCGCTGCCGGCGTGCAGGGTGGTGATGCTGCCGGGGTGCCCGGCCGCGACGCCACGGATGAAGGAGAACGCCGCGCCGTCGCGCAGCTCCTGCATCAGCACGCGATCCGGCCGCATCCGAAGTGCCGCCTCGATCAGATCCTCGGAGCGCACGCGGGCGAGCCCCTGGTCGCCCTTGGAGTAGAACAGCGACACCACGTTGCGCCGCGACAGGTTGAACTCCGCGGTGTCCTCGATCGTGACCAGGCGCTCGCTTTCGGCAATCTCCTGGATCAGCGCCTTGGCCACCGTCGTCTTGCCGGAGCCGGTGTCGCCGCTCGCGAGGATCGTTTTGTGCGCCCGCACCGCGAGAGCGAGGAAGCGCCGCCAGTCCTTCGCGCGGTGCAGCTCGACCAGCTCGGCGTCGTCGGGATGGGCGCGGAGCTGCGCGGCGTCGGTGCCCGTGAACAGGCCGCCTGCCGCGAGCATCGACAGCGAGGGCGCGAAGGAGTTGGGGCGGCGGATCGTGAGGCTGATGGTGCCGGCCGGCACGGCGGGCGGGCGACAAATCTGCACCCGCTGTCCATCCGGCAGCACGGAGCCGCAGAGCGGGCGGTCCGGGCCGACATCCTGTTGCGACATGGCCGCGCAGAGCACGGCGATGCCGTCCAGGCGATCGAACGTCAGCTCCGGCACCTGGCGCCAGGTCCAGCCGCTCCGCCGTTCCACGCCGACCTCGCCCGGCCGCTGGATGACGATTTCTGTGGTGGTGTCGTCCGCCAGGTCGGCGGCGATCGGCGCCAGCATCAAGCGCAGGGTGCGCTCGCCAGGGCGGATCATCGCGCGCCTCCCAGCTCGGCGGGCGCCGTGCTGACCTGATAGACGGTGGAGAAGTCCAGATCGCGAGCGACGAAGATCGACACCAGCTCGCCCTGGTTCTTGCGCAGGGTCGGGCGGATGTTGACGCTCGAGTTCAGGGCATCGCTGCTGACGCTGGAGACGTTGCCGGTCTGGATGTAGCTGGACCCGGAGGGCGCGACCGCCGCCGTGCCGGCCGAGATGCCGCCCTGGACGAGCGAGAGCAGGAGGGCGCCGCCGAAGCGCGACCAGAAATGCGTGTCTACCTCGCCATCGAAGCCGGAGCGGCCGAGGGGATCGGCAGCCGGGCTGTCGAGGTTGATGATAACGCCCGTGGGTGTCTCGGCGCGGGTCCACAGGACGAACAGGCGGTTCTGCCCCTGCTGCATCCCGCCGTGGAACTCCCCCACCACCTTGGTCCCGCGATCGAGCAGAGTGATGCCGGTTTTGCCGATCACGTCCTGCGGGATCACGCACGTCACGAAGCCGGGCAGGGTGGAGTCCATGGCGGTTTGCAACACGCAGCCGATTACCGTGCCCTGCGTCAGAAGGTAGGGCTGGTGACGCAGCACGTTTGCGGTGACGCTGCTGATTGGCGTGGCCTGCAACCTGGCCGCCAGCTCGTTCGGCGCCGTGGCGCCTGGTGTGACCGGCTCCCTTCCTCCCTCTTGCCCGCCTGTCTGCCTGCCTGCGTCCGAGCCGGCCGAATAGACCGAGAGGCCGGCATGGCGGGCCTTGAGCATCGGATCGGGTGCCGGCTTGTTGCCGACAATCGGCATGAAGGACGGCACGTTGCTCGCCTGCGTCGGAGCCGGGGGCGCCGTGGTCGGCAGCGGCCCCACGTTGAAGCTTGCGGGCGTGGCCTGCGGCGCGGGCGGCGGCTCGTAACGACCAACCACTTTGACCTTGAGCCGTTCGGCCAGGGACGCCTCGTTAGGGTCGACCGGCTTGGCGTGCGGCTTGAATTCGATAAACGCCACGGCGACAAGGGTGGCGACCCCGAGCGCGATGGCGGCTTGGTTCCTGCTGAAGCTGCGGCCGGAGCCGGCTACGTCCGAGACATGGCGCTCGCCGGCCACGCCTTGCGCGCCCGCAGGCGCGGTCTGGAAGCCGGGAACAGCCTGGTAGAGCGTTCCGTCAGGCCCGGTCACGAAGCCGGGCACCAGGGGCTCGCGAGGCGGCGGGGCAGTGTCCTGGCTCACTGGCGGGCCTCCCTGACGCTGCGCTGCACTTCGGGGGTGGTGGTGCCGGTGCCGGGGTTCTGGCCAATCGGATCGAAGGCGAGATTGAACACCCGCAGCACGTCGTTGCCGTAGCGCAGGCGGAACTCCCTGGCCGTGGTGGATACCACGGCCAGATCGTCGCGCATGGTGTAGGGAACGATGGTTTCCTGCCCGTCAGGCGCCACGGTGTAGATCGTCGGCAGGGTCTGGTTGCCGGGGAAGCGGAAGGCGGTCAGCCGGCCGTTGTCGCTGACTTCGAGGGGCTGCACGGCGCCGGCACCCTGCGCGGTGTAGCGCCAGTTTCGCGGGCCGTAGAACAGATCGACGGCGAGGCGGGACTGCGCGAGCTGTTCGTCGGCGCCGGCCGCCGCCTTGGCCCGCCCCGCGAGCGCGGCCTGTCGGGCGTCGTCGGGATAGGCGTAGGCAACGACAAGCTGCACGCCTTCGGCGGCGTGATCCTGGCTGGCGGCACGGGCGACAAGTTCGAGCTGGTAGGAGCGCAGGGAGCCATCCGGCCGCCTGGTGACGACCTGCGCGTTCGTGGGGGTGCGGACCTCGACGGGCTTGAGGAACAGGAGGTTGCCGGCCGGCAGCACCAGCCAGCCGTCCGCGTCGCCGATGGCAACCTGCGTGATCGTCTCGCCGGCCGCGAAGATGACCTCCGTGCTGGCGAAGGTGCCGCCGATCACGCGCACCACGTTCAGCGGGTTGTAGGTGACGGTTCGCACGCGGGCGTCGAAGCGGCCCGCGTGCGGGTCCTGGACCGCGAGGGCGGGACCGGCCAGGGCGCAGCTTGCGAGTAGCGCCAAACCGAGGGCACGAGCTGGGGCGCGGCTCACTGCGCGTTCTCCTGATCGACGTGGAACGAGGTGACGAGGAAGCCGTCCGGGTTGACGTTGATCGCGCTGCCCGTGGTGTCGCCGCGCGCGAAGTCGAAGGTGATGGTCGCGACCATGTGGCGCAGCGGCAGCAGGGCATCGCCCCTGCGGTCCTGCTGGGTAAAGCGGACCTGCGCCTGCTTCGGGCCGAGGAACGAGGTGCTGATCCAGTTGACCGTCGAGCTGCCGTTGCGGCCGAGCAGCACCTGCGGGCTCTGCGGGTTCGAGCCCTTGAACCAGGCGGTGTATTGCTGCTGCACGTCGGCCGTGCTCATCAGGTTCACCACGTCGAAGTCGCGCTGCGCGTCGGTGAACGTGTAGCCCTGCCGGTGCAGGATGTACTGCCACAGGAAGTAGCGGCGTTCGGCCTCGCTCGCGGCCATCTCGCCGCCGCGCACGTCAAAGACGCGATCGACCATGCCCGTCGTGTCGTTGACCCGGAACACGATCGGCACGGCGGTTTTGAGCGGCGTGAGGCCCGCCAGGGCGAGGCAGGCGGTGCCGGCGACGACGCCGGCCGCGACCGCGACCGACCAGGCGACGCGGGCGCTGCGCCGCGCCCGCCTGGCATCGTTCACCTGATAGCTGCTGACCTGGCTGAAGTAGGCCGCGAGCAGGTCGGGGTCGTTCGGCACCGGCTGCGCGGCGAAGGGGCGGGCGGGGATGCCCTTGCTGATGGCGTTCATGCGCCGAGCCTCGCGAGCGCAGGCGCAGAGGTGGTGGAGACGGCGGGGGGTGTCGTCAGATCATTTGGGCCGGGGGTCCAGCGGCCGACGTTGAGCTGGCGCACCGGGCCGGACGCGACGGGGAGGGGGCGGCCGTCGCACGCGGCGACCACCAGGGGAAGCAGGAGGGCCAGGGCGAGACGGCGGAGAATCACGGTTCGTTCCTTCGGTTGGGTGGAATCCAGGAGGATTCCTAGCTTTGAGAGAGCAGAGAGCCCCGGCTCAGGCCGGGGGTGGCGTGCCTCTGGAGAGGGAGCCGCCGACAGGCGGGCGGATACGGCGATAGACCTGGCGGGCGCCGGAGAGCGCCGCCGCGTCGGCCTTGGCGCTGATCGCGCCGGCCTTCTGCGCCAGGGTGGAGGCGCCCCCGGTGGCGACGCCAAGCGCGGCGCGGGCGAGGGCTCCGGTGTGGAAATGCAAGCCGCCCGCCAGGGCTGTGCCGAAACCGGGAATCTGGAAGGCGAGCAGGGCAGCGAAGCCGAAGAAGGCAACGGCTCCAACCAGGGTCCGCATCTGCTCGTCAGGATTGGTTCCGGCGTAGCTGGCAAGCTGCGCCACGAGCTGCCCTTCAACCTCCAAGGTTAGTGTCAGCAGGATCACAGTGACGACCTGCACGATGACAGCGGAAATCATGGCGCCGATCCACCGCTCGAAGATCGGCTTGGTAACGGGGAACAACACGAGCGGCAGCATAAGGGGAGCTAGGGCGACGAACACCGCCAGGGAGATGTGCGAGATGAACCAGATGGCGAACGTTACCAAACAAGCGAAGATAGCGATCACCCAAAAAACAATGACGAAAATCTGTTCCCCGAAGTTGTACCATTTCAAAAGTTTCCAGACTTGCAAGCCCGCATCGAACGCTTTGATCAGAACCGTGTCGAAAGAATTGGCAGCTATCGCCGTGCCGCCTGCCATGGAGGACGTGACGGCTTGGCTGATGTCGTTCGGCAGCGTCGTGAGGAAGAAGTCGCTGACCCAAGTGGTGTAGAGTGCTCCGTTGGTGGCGAACCACACGACAATGGACATTTTAATAAAGCGGCTGAACAAGCTACCGATTGCCTCGCTGGCATGGCCGCGCAGCATGAGTATACCCGTCAACGCAATGTAAAGCACGACAGAAGTTTGGACAGGTTCAGCAACATATGCAACTAAAGCAGTCATAAGCTGCCCAAGATTATCCAATAACGGATTCTCAATCACCGTATAAATGTAGCTAAATACCTGAATACCGTTCATTGCTTTTATTGCCCAGTCTATTGATTACTTGCTTGATGCTGTGTCATAAATGATTGTGCAGCCGGCCCGCAGGCCGGCGATTCTCTGACGTGTTGCGGCGTCATGTGGCTGCATAGATTCAATGTGAACTGACGCTCATTTGGCCGCTTATCCCAATAGGCCGGAGTGCGAGGATCACTTGTGTCCCCCGCCATCTTGTGCGTCTCGCGGGCGGTAGCCTCGGTGTTGGCTTGGCTGGCATTCCAACAATCTGGGTTATTCCGGTAGTGACCCGGATCGTTGAGGCACGCGCGGTTGACGTTGTTCCGCACATCCGGGTGCTGCACGTAGAACTCGACGGTGCGCTGCCCCTCCGGAGGATACGCGCCCTGCGCGTGCGCCGAACCCGCCAGCCCGAAGGGCAAGAGGGAAACGGACAGGACGAGTGCGAGGCTTCCAACAGTAGGAAGGTTGAAGCTCATGACGTCAGCTCCCCGGCGTGGCGGCAGCGTCCTGCGCCAGCACGTCATCAATGTTCTTCCGGTGCATTTCATCGGCTTGCTGCTCGACGTTGCGCACCTGCGCGGCCTGCAAGGTTTGCAGCGTCAATGCCTGGACCTGCTGCGCTTGCAGGTAGGTCTGTTCCTGCGCGATGCGGGCCTGAATGTCGGAGGTGGTTTTCTGATCGGGTGAATCGTTGAGCTGGGTTTCAAGGTCCGCCATGGTCGCCATGTGCGAGGACGCCGACTGGTAAAGCTCCTGCGACGCCGCCTGGACTCCTGCGATGCTGTTGGCGTTCGTTGCCATCTGCGTCGCGTTGAAGTCGGTCCCGGCCGGCGTATAGACGTGGTTCGCGTTGAGGTTCTGGGTGCCGAGATAGCCGGTGTTGCCCAGGCCGCTGCCGGTCACGATCGAGCCGAAGGCGCCGCTGCCCGTGGGCAGCACGTTGCGCAGCGCGGGCACGTTAAACTGCGACGAGCTGGCTTGTAGCGGGTCGGAGACGCCATGCGACAGTGAGGCAAAGGTCTGCTGGGCGGTCGTGAGCTGCTGTTCCATGTTGTGGAGCTGCGCCGCGAGCTGCTGCACCTGCTGCGCGGTGTTCGCCAGGTTGGCGGTGTCCACGACCGCGAGCTGCGCTCGCGCCGAGCTGGCGCCGAGCAGTGCCGCCACGCTCGCGCTAGCCAGGAATGTCATCCGTCTGTTCATGTCGTTTCCTCTGCTGATGGGGGGACGCCTGGCCGGCTCAATAGCCGAGCCATTCGCGCAGGGCGCCAAGCGTGAGCGGGATGGTTTGCCACTCGCAGCCGCTCGCACGCGGGGGATCGGTGTAGTGGGTGAGCACGTCGATGTGCCTAGCCACCGCGCTCTGGCGCCCTGTCTGGTGGTGACGCGCGAGGATGGCGAGCGCGATGGTGAGGCTGACCCGCCCCCGCTCGCCGTGCATCTCGGCCAGCCAGGCGTCATCAAGCGAGGCGGCCCCTGGCACAAGCGGCGCCTCCTGCCGCGCGAAGGGTTCTTCCTCCCTCCTGCCCGCCTTCATGCCGCCCCCTGGCGCTTGCCCGCCTGGCGCCACTGGCGCCGGAATGCCGGCAACCACGCTTCCGGCTCCGGCCCCAGCTCGCGGATCAGCCGCTCCATGAGCGGCACGGTGTTGTTGTTGCCTGAGAGCACCGCGCGCAGGTCGTCCAGCCCCGACAGGTTCAGCTCGCAGGCCACGGAGGCGTCGCCCTGCTTGAGCAGGAAGCGCCGCCCGCCATCTGCCCCAGGCTGCACCAAGTCCTCGGTGACAGCCGTGAACTCGCTGTCCGTGAGCTTGAAGCCCTCGACGTAATCGACGGCATCGCCCTTGTCGTTCGGCATGAACACCTGCGTCGGGCACTGCTCGATGATGCTGTGCGCGATCGGGCTCCGCAGCGCGTCGCGCGGGCTCTGCGTCGCCAGGATCACCGCGCCGTTCAGCTTGCGGATGGTCTTGAGCTTGTCGTTGACCAGATCGCGGAACGCCTCATCCGTGAGCGCCTTCCAGAACTCATCAATGGCGACGACCAGGCGCCGACCGTCGATCAACCCTTCCACCCGGTGGAACAGGTAGGCCATGACCGGTCCGCGCGTGGTCGGATCGTCCAGCACCGCCGTCATGTCGAAGCCGATGAACGGCGCCGCCAAGTCCACGTCGTCGGCGTCGTTGTCGAGGACCCAGCCGAGCGAGCCGCCCTTGCACCACTTGTCGAGGCGCGCACCCGGCCCGGCCGCGTCGGACTGCCCCAGGAAGGCGCGCAGCTCGCCAAGCGAGCGATACTCGGGCGGCAGCGACATGACCTGACGCAAGCCCTGATCTAGCCGCCGATCCATGTCGGGCGGCAGCTCCGCGCCGTCCGAGGCGATGAGCGTGGTGACGAGTTGCTTGAGGAACACGAGGTTGCCGGGCGAGGCGTCCAGGGCCTTGAGCGGCGCCAGGCCGGAGGGCTCGCCGGAGGGCAGCACGAGGTAGGTGCCGCCGAGGGCGCGGGCGAGGATTTCGCCGCCCCGGTCCTTGTCGAAATACACGACGGTCGCGCCGTATTTCTCGGCCAGGGCCAGGATGAAAAGCACCCACACCGTCTTGCCCGAGCCGGAGGGACCGGCCACGAAGATGTTGCCCAGGTCCGTCACCGTGGCTGTGGTGGCGTGCAGGTGGAAGCGGTAGGAGGTGCCGCCCGTGGTGCGGAACACCGTCAGCGGCTCACCCCAATGCCCGAGTTTAGGGCCGAGCGGGTAGTTGTGCAGGCTCGCCATGGCCGCGAAGTTGCGGCTGGTGATGGCACCGGGTCGGGTGCGTAGCGCGAGGTTGCCGGTAAGCTGCGCCCAGTACACCGCCTCCAGGGCCAAATCCTCGCGCGCCACCACGGCGCCGCTTTCCGCCAAGTCGCGCCGCGCAACGGCGACGACCTCGGACAGCGCCGGCAGGGTGTCCGCGAACGCCACGAGCGTCAGGTGGTGGTCGCCCATCACGAACTGATTGCTTTGGAGCTGGTCGGCCGCCTCGGACAACGCCGCCGTCTGGCTCGATGCCTTGTCGAAGGCGTTGACCATCTGGTTCTGCTTGCGCGTCATCTTGTCCTGCGCGTTCTGCTTGTCGAGCGGCGCGAAGGTCTGGGTCAGGACGCAGCAGTAGGGCGCGGACAGGACGGTATCGAACATCCCCGGCCAGGTGGTCGCGGGATACTCGCGCAGGCCGAAGCCGGCCGCGTAGCTCGACCCGCCAGGAGCGCGTATTTCGATTGCCTCGCGCCCGACGATCACCCGGTCGGTGTAGATCGCGCCGCCCAGGTGGCCGTTCACCAGGGGCACGGAAAGCCGGTCCAGCGTCAGCACCAGGCGCAGCGCCTCGGCAATCTCGCTAAATACCACGCCACGCGCATTCTGCCGCAGGCCGAGCCGCACGGGGCTGTACTCGCCCAGGCCGGCGAGCAGGGTGGCGACGGCGGTTTCCAGGCGTTCGGTGTCCGACACCGACGAGACGCGGCCGGTGTCGCCGCGGCGCCTGCGGTTCAGCAGGCCGGAGACGCGCTTGCCGCCCGCCTGCGACGGCCGCAGCAGCACGGACAGGAACAGGTCGTTGCGATACAGCCGCCCATCCAGCAGCCGGGCGCGATAGGCTGCGTCCAGCTCGCGGGCAAAGGCGCTGCGGCACTCGCCGGCCGGATACTCGGCCGGGTCCGCCATCGAGCGCACCACATGCGTCGCCAGCACCAGGCGCGGGCTCGCGATATTGCGCAGCAGGATATTGCGCTGCGCGTGCCGCCCGTTGACGACCTCGGTATCCTCCGTCTCCCAGGTGACGCCGCCCAGGCCGATCATCACCAGGCGCGAGCCATCATCGAGCAGCAGCGTGCCCGGCCCGTCGTGGCCGATATAGGGGACGTAGGTATCGGGCTCGCGCTCGCGACCGGCCGCGCTGAAATTAAACATGGATGCGGACTTCCCTGGCGTTGCGGGCGGGGCCGAGGGGGAGGGGACTGACCGACGAACCACCCCACCTCGCGGCGTTGCGCGCCCGGCCCTTGGTGTCCATCCACGAGCGGAGGATGCCGAAGATGTTGTAATCCTTGCTGATGAAGGCGCGGATCACGTAGTGCAGGACGACGCCGATCAGCATGTAACAGGGGTTTTTCATAATAATGAAGAAGATCACCGTGCCCATGGCATTGATGCACGCCGCCTCTACAGGCACGCCCTGCCACATGGCAGGGCGTGTGCAGGCGAGGAACAGTGTATCTACTGTGATCCAGCGTTGCGTCATTTACGCAGAGACATTTCCGCCGGTGATCTGGCCGACGATCCAGGCGGCGGAGAACACGATGGCGCAGCCGAGCACCACGCCGCCGAAGGCGCGGACGGAGAAGGCGCCGAACATGGCGCCGATGCCGGTCAGGGCCACGGCAATGACCGCGATGACCTGGCCCGTGGTGCCCGTAACCAGGTTGGCGATGTTGGTCAGGAAGGAGTTGAGCGAGCCCGCGCCGCCTGCGGTCTGTGCGGCAGCCGGGTGCATCGACAGCACGAGCAGCGCCGCCGCCACGGCACCGGGGACGAGGACGCGCGAGGTGACGGCCCGGTCCTTGAGGCGGACCGACAGCGCCGCGAGGCGGGTGCCGGCCGTGTGGAGCCGGGCGCCCGTCAGGGCGAGGGCGAAGGTGGTGGAGGCGGCAACCGCCTCGCTTTTGGTAACGACGGTCATTCGGTGTGGGCTCCGTGGGTGTGCAGCAAAGGGCCGGAGGAACGGGCCGACAGCCTCCCCACTGTGGGGAGGTCGGACGGCACGCAGCAGCGGGGGCGGCCTGCCCTCCCCCGCCGTTCGGGTGGAGGCGGCAGCGCGCTCAGCGCGCATCGTTCATCGCCTCGACGTTCTGGAGGCGCCGCAGCGGCACCGGCCCGCCGGGAGGCGGCGAAGCCGGAGCCTGGACGGGCGCAGGGAGGGCTGCGGCGGCCGGAGCGGGCGGCGGCAGAGGCGAGGCGCCGAACACGACGACGCCTTGCCCACGGCTCGCCTTGGCTTGGCCATACACGTCCCAGCTCGCGGGCGGGAGCGGCAGCGGCTGCGCCGTGACCGGAGCACCGCCTCCGAGCGGGCCAGGCTGGTCGGGCGCAGCCTCACTGCGCAGGCGCAAGGCAGGCACAACCAGCTCGGCCGAGGCTTGGACTCTGCCAACGTAGCCGTTTGAGACGCCGCGCGACGCATCGCCCGTGTTGTAGCGCGAGAGCGCCTGTTGCACGGCCGGCTGCGGGTCCTGGCCGGGCGCAGGCGCGGTGTAGCCGTCAACGAGCACGCGATCGGCCGCCGCCAGGTTGCGGCAGGGATCGAAGGCGTCCGCGAGCGTCAGGCCCATCCGCGCCAGGTGGGCGCCGTTGATCTGCATGAGCCCGAAATCGACGGAGTGGCGGCCGACCGTCGCCAGCTCGACGCCGAGCGCGATGGCGTCCTCACGGGTCGCGGGGTGGTAGCTCCGGCCGGTGCTGTTGTCGTGCAGCGTCAGCACGTCGAAACCGCTCTCTGTGCGCGCTACGGCGGCCAGGGTCTCGACGGCGACGTGCGGCGCGCAGCTCGCGGCGAGCTGCGCGAAGGTGGTTAGCGGGAGAGGGCCGGCAGAGGCGAGGGCAGGCCAGCAGAGCGCCCCCAGGGCGGACCAAGCTGCAAGCCGGGCGCTATTCCTCGGCTTCCTCGGCGGTTTCTGGCACAGGCGAATCGGATGTGCTTGCACCGCCAGGCGGGGCATCACAGGGCCGAAGCCCTTTGAAGCGCGCAAGCTCCGGTGCCCTGGCCTTGTAGATGTAGATTGAGCCGACGAAGCCAAAGTCCTCAGACACAAGCAGAAGTAATCTTCCAGCATCACGATACATCCGGTCAGCCTTGTCACCGAATGTTCGTAGAGGAAGGTAGATTCTGTGCCAGCTTGGCTTGATATAAGCGAGAAACTCAAAACCGTATTTGTCGCGACGCGCGACGAAGAAGACTCCCCTAATTGAACCGCCGGCCTGTAATCCTGCGCGAATTTCGCGCTCTTGCAATGAAGTGATAGTCGGCACGAGGTCCCCATAGACTGACTGTATGTCGGTATAACGGGAACGTGAGCCGAGAGACACGGGAGTTGTCCACCCTCGGCGCCAAGGCCAACGGCCTGCCCGTACGGTGCCGCGGTACCTCCTCTCTCAGACCTAGCGACATCTCTGGACATATAATCGCACTCACTCGGGTGGATAGACAGAAACCCCGCCCTTAGAGGCTCAGAATTAATTTGGCAAAGCCATGGAGCGCCCGCGTGCAGCGAAGGACAGGTTTTAGGAAATCGCTTGGAAACATTTTCAGTCAGCCGTTCGGAACGCTGGAAACAATCACAGAACGTTGACCGAAGGAAGAGCTTTTTATCAGGAAAATCCGAAGCAACGAGGGGTTGCAGGCCTTTTTAAATGAGACATTTAGAGATTTCTGAGTGCATACAATCGAACTCTGGTTTTGAAAGTTTAAAGTGATGTATCTGCCACAGCGTGGAGAGATAAAAGTGTTCGTATGATTTTACCGCTTGGACCGTTGCGCAGATCGGTTGACGGCGCGCAGATGGACGCGCTGACCATTCCGGGTCAGACTATTCGACTGAATCGAGAGAGGATCGAGCTAGACCGCTGAAACCACGGGCCTAGAAATGGAAAAGCCGCCCCGGGAAGGGCGGCTAATCCGAGAAATCAGGTAGGGAGCTTTTCCGGGCTCTGGTCACGAAGGTAAGGACGACAGTTTCAGCCGTCAAGACCTCGACGCCACCTGTCTGCCTTCTCCGAAGGTTCGTCCCAACCCAGGACGAGAGACATGCAGACCTCCCAAGCGTCGCCAGGAAGGCGACGGCCTTCGCCTATCACCAGAGCCATCCAGCTCCCGCCACCGCCCTCGCAGAAGCTCACACCCGCCCAGATCGGCGCCGTGATGAAGCGGGCACGCAAGCTCGGCCGCCAGGACGTGCTGACCCCTTACGACCACCGGCTGCTCGACGCGCTGCTGTTCCAGTGCCGCAGCCCGAGCACGGGCGCCGTCGTCGTGAGCTACAGCGCCTTGCAGCGCATCACGGGCATGGCCCGATCCACAATCGCCAAGGGCATCGCCAAGCTCGCGAGCTGCGGCCTGCTGGGGAAGATCAAGCGCCGCCTGCGCGTGTCCTGGCACCAGGGCGGCACCGCCAGCCTGCAAGCAACGAGCGCCTACCGCTTCAATCCGCCCGCCGCAGACACAGAGTTCGCGCCGCAGACGGTAAATCAAAAGCTAGAGATTTCTTATACTTTCCAGACAGTTAACAACGAGGCACAAGACGCCCGAGACAGCTTGGCCGCTGTTCGGAAGAGGCGCGAGGCGCAGCGCGAGGCCGAAAGACTCGCGAGGGTCATGATCTTACAGCAGACGGAACGGTGCACCGCGAGCTGATGAAAGCAAGTCTGGCAACATAACGGCCAAAGCGTCCCCTGTGGATTTGTGGACAGTCGCCAAGCGGCGACCGGCGGATGCCTATGGACAATGCGCGCCAAGCGGACGCGCAGCGGCTTCGCCTTTGTCCACAGGCATCCGCCTCTGCCTACAACTCCACAGGGGCAACATCATCAAGGCCAGGTACTTAAATGTTTTCAGGAAAGAAGGCAGACAAGCAAAGCAAGGGGGCAGGAGGGAAAGAATAGCCTGGAGAGGACAGCGGCTTCCCCACAGTGGGGAGGTTCAGGAGTTGGTGCGACGTTCTAGGCCAGGCATCCGGACACGCCCTGACCTGCCCGTGACCGTTGCCGCCAGGTTTCAGGAGGCGGGTTTGCCTCATGCACGGCCGCCAGGATTTCCAGCCACTCCGCGACAGCGGGCGGGATTTCTGTAGCCCCCGCCATCCATCGGCGGATCAGCCTTTCATCGCATCCAAGGACCGAGGCAAGCCCCCGCCCGGTCCACTGGACCAGGCCGAGGATCGCCCGCAGGCGATCGGGTGTCACGTTCCGATGTGCTTGACGAAAAGGCTGACCAGAGCCCCAATCAGTGCCGCCCAGAACGTGCCAAGCAGCACGAGCGGCGCAAGCTTCCTGTCCCGGTTGAGCTTGGCGGCTTCTGCCGTCAGCTTGCCGGCTTCCTCCATTAGCTTGTGCTGTTCCGCAACGAACTTGCGGGTCTCCTCATTCGACCGCCTGATGCGGGCAAGCTGTTCCTCAAGATCAAATTCCGTAGTCGCACTCATCCGGGCCATCCCTTGACCGGCGCGGGTCGATCCCTTCGCCTAGTCCGCATTATGCGGATAAAGGCCAGGACAGTCAAGTCAGAACCTCCCCACAGTGGGGAGGCTGGCGCGCAGCGGCTTCGCTTTTGCCCACCGGCATCCGCCTCTGACCACAAGCCCACAGGGGCCGAACCTCCGCACTGTGCGGAGGTTCGGCCGGGTCGGCGGCCCTGCTTGTCAGCCCGCCAGTTGGCTGCCTTCGCCAGCATCTTCCGACAGGAGCGTGATGCCAAAGTATCGGCGCACGGGTCGGCTCGACATGATCGCGCGCACGAGAACCTGCACCGGGCCGGGAATGTCGCGCTCGGCACCTTCCCAGCGCCGGACGGTGCGCCCGCTTTCCACCTGCACCAGCCTGGCGAACCGATCGGCACTCATGCTCATGTCGAGGCGGGCTGCCTTCAGCTCGCCCGGCGTCATCTGCGCCAGATCGACGGACGGGGAAAAGTCGGCGGCAGTCACCCCCCCACCTTCCACCGGGCGAGGGTAAAGATTGCCGCCATCAGGCCCGCGCCTGCCGTGAAGGCGACCGCGACGGCGGACAGCATGAACTGCCAGGGCAGGAACGCCCGCTGCGAGAGCTTGAGCTGACTGTCCACCTGCAGGTTGACGATCTTGAGCAGCTTCTCGTGCAGGTCGAGGTCGAGGGTATAGCGAGTATCGCTCATGGAGGCGCATCCGGCGGTTTGCTGGACACCATTGCCCGGCACCTCAAACACTAGGGCCATTGGCCCGTATTGTCAAGCCTGCCGATGAACTGCGAGGGGCAAGCCTCGGCTTCTCTCCACCAGGGCGCCGAAACTAGGCAGACCCACTTGGCCGAACCAGCCTTCTATCGGCGCCTGCGCTGCGGGCGTGGCGGTGTCGGCGCCGTGTCCTCGCTCGGTTTTTTCTCAGGACCATCCGGTGTCCCTGCAAGCCGGCGTTGCTCCGCGGTCAAGGTGACAGGTCCCTCAGTCCGCTCCTTGGCGACAAGGCCGCGCGCCACGTCGGCGCGCAACTCCGCGACTTCGCTCGGGCTCAGCCTGACCATCTGGCGCCCGATCTTCTCGGCCATGGCGGCATAGACGAGCCGGGCATCCGGGGAGAGCGCCACCTGAGCTTGTGCAATTTCCGCGTCCAGCCTGCCGCGTGGCCCCATCGCCCCCGCGATCACCGCCGCGAGGGGACGTGGATCGGCCGTGTTGAAGCTGATCCTTGAGGCGTCGTTCCACGCCTGTACTGCAATCCTCGATAGGTTGACCTCGTGCCCCGCCCTGGCAGCAAGCTGTAACAGGTGCAGCCGCATGGCGCGCCCGTTGCCCTCGCGGAAGGCGTGAATGGCATTCAGCTCCCCGATGTGGTGCGCCGCCTTGTCCGCGAAGGTCGGGGCATCAAGCTTGGCCAGGTGATTGTCCGCCGCTAAGCTGCGGAACTGGCTGGCAAGCGCCCCCTCGACCAGGTGCGGCAGGGCGAACGGGCTTTGCTCGCGCGGATGTCTCAGGTCCACGGTGCGGGTCTGACCGGCCCAGGCGAACACGTCCGCGAACAAGTGGCGGTGCGTGGCCTTGAAGCCCTCCGGCGTCAGGGAAAAGGCCGGGGCGTTCAGCGCGCGCTGCTGCGTGAGCACGTATTCGGCTATCCGGAGCATCGCCGGGTCCGTCAGCCCGAAGCGGTTCCGCAGCGTCTCGGTGCCGGGGTAGACGTAGGGATCTGGCGTCGGCTTGCGGGCCACGCCCCCGCCTTTAGGCGCTTAGCCTGGCCGCCTGCGCGCGATCGGCGGGCACGATCCGCTCCATGACGTAGCGGGTCGCGTAGGGGGCCGAGACGGAGGGGGGCACCCGTTCCTCCAGGAACATGGCGAACAGGGCTTCAATCTCCGGCGTCGGATGGATGCCCTCGATGGCGCTGCTCTGATGGGCGTCGGCCGAGCGGATGCGCAGCTCGACCATCGCGGCATCATCGAGACGTACGAAGGGGAGGGCGCGCAGCTCGGCGCGATAGCGTTCGACGACCGGAAACGACGGCATCGTGCCCTCCGTTGAGGGGTGAAGCCTATCAGAAAGGGACAGGGAAACCCATGGATTGCTGCGGTTCGGCGCGAACGCAGGGCCACCACAAGCTGGCGCGCAGCGGCTTCGCCTTTGCCCCCAGGCATCCGCCTCTGACCACACCCCACAGGGGCCACATCATCAAGGCCAAGTATTTTCGCGGCGTTTGTTGATCTCATCTTTGGTGTCGGTGTTCATACAAATCTCCTTTCAAAAGCTTTGGCGCCAGCAAAGTAGGATATGTAATGCCATTCACGTAGATTATTGACCCCAACAAAGATGTCCCAGCCTTGCCCTCTGAGGAAGCGGCATTGGGGATTTGCGATTTCCTTCACAATGTAGGTTTGCTCGCTTTTCCTGGGATGAGGCAAAAATCTATGCTCAACATGTATTTTTACTGAAGCGACCCTGCCAGTACCGGAGAGAAATCGTCTTACGCCCGACATCACCATCTCATCATTAGCTGGCTGTATCCATGTTTCAGGTATCTTAAGAAAGAAAAAAGATGGTAAGGAAGGAGGAACTTGCCCGATGCTGTCATGCAATACATTGTACACTGTCCTTTCTGAGCATAGAAGGCCGGTGACTTTGCATTTTGTATCTGCGGCAACGACCGTATTTCCAGGCATTATAATCTCGAAATCATAGTCAAACCCACGCTTCTGGATTGGTTCGACAAATCGGAATGGAACTCTACACCTAAATAATAGCATTGCCGTTTCAAGTTCAGCATAAGTTGTCTCTAGCTGGTTGCCTTTCGCTGACGATAGCTGTGATAAACATGCGTCAAAGTTTGTAGTAAATTGCATGTTAAACAACATATCGGCAAGTTTAGCCACGGTTGTGATGTGATCTAACGCAAGAATTCTATTATTTAACATCTCTTGGCTCTGCTTGAAAAAGCCTGTCTGATCTCCGCCATGACGAATGTGTCTTCCTACCCATTCCTCTCCAAGGAATCTCCTCAAGACGAGCAATGAAAGAGAATAGGTTCTGAGCTGAAAAGAACCGTCCGGAAGCGTCCTCACCCACTTATTAAGTTCGGTTCGGCTTATCCGCTTGGGGCGTATCCGTATGTTTTGACCCATGCTCTCTAGCTAACATTTAATCGTATCATGCGTTAACTAACGAGATACCACAGGCTAGATAATCGCGCAACCAAGCTCGCCCAGCATCTGTGAGTAAGAGAAACTCACCAGAACTACTGACCAAGCTTAGAGCATGAATTTCCTAAATTACGACTAGGTTTAAGCCACTGACAATAACTAACTTAGCAATAAGTTCAATCATCCCTTTGACATAGTGGTGCGTCAGACGGTTTGTAGAAGAATTAATTCTATGCCTAGCGTGGCCACTGTGAAGATTACACCGAAGACGATTAAAGAGGGCATCAAGACGATGTACTTACATCCAGAAGCGTACTCCAGCAAAGAAGATAAAGTGTCGGTAATATACTCCGCGATGTTTGAAGTATTATCTATGGAAGCCGAGGCTCTGAGAGATTTAAAGTAGGCGCTTCCAGAAGGCCGCCTACTGTCACATATTGGCACTTGGATAGACCTGTATGCAAAACGATACAGGTTCTTCCAAACGCCTTTCTCGGATCGTCTGATGCGACTATAGGCTCGCCATCAAGCCTGAACTTTTGGTAGTAATCGACTTCTCTAAGGCACTTTAACTTTAAGCAATCCGTCTTTATTGGCTCATCAGAGAAGTAAACTTCAGACCTAGAATGCGCAAATGCATTCCGTACATTTGCTATAATGCCTGCATCATGTCTAGTAGCTTCTCCTATTATTCCTAGTGAATAACAGAGGTTTATCTTAGCTCTCATAGATGCCAGGGGCGCTGACCCCTCGAATAATAGACTGTCTTTATCTCTGGCACTTCCTATAAATAAGTCACTTATAGCAAGTTCTAGTGCATGGTCGACGTGAGAGGACGCCAGTATTGCGGCCGACATATCGGAGCCGGACTTTATTATCTCCTTTAATGGTTCAAGCGATCTTGCGGACCTCTTGCTTAGCTGTGCTAGGGTCGGCGCTCTATCCTGTTTTGGAGACTTAGGTGTCTTTGGCAAACGAAACGTCCCTGGGCGATACAATGAAGCGTCGTGACGACGCACTGCGGCGGGCACTGAACACCCCGCCGCAGCCTCAGACTAGTCGAAAAACGAAGCGCAGTCCTACTGCCAGCACACCAAGCCCACGGCGTCGATCACACTCAGGATTATCACGACACGCCCGATGCGTTCATTGAACATATGGGAAAAGCCAAAGCGCCAGGTGCCATAGGCGATCGTCCCCAGGATGACCATGCCGAGGATCGAGGTGGCGCCGTGCTCGATGGCGAAGGCGGGCGACATGGCGGTTTCCTCCAAGGGGCTGCGCAGAGGCTACACGCCAGCCCCAGCCAGAGCCCTACGCCTTCGGCTTCGGCTTCGGCTTCGGCTTCCTCGCCGCCTGGTTGTCGGGCGGCAGTTCGCCATACCGGCCGCCAGGGAAGTAGCCATAGAGCGTTGAAGGCGCCACACGGACCCGCCGTGCGACCTCGGCAAAAGGCGTGCTGCCCTCTGTCAGCAGGGCGCGGGCAAGGTCCTGGTCCTTCTGCGCGAGCTTGCGCGGGCGTCCCCCCTTCCTCCCTCGCGCCCGAGCTGCGGCCAAGCCGATCGCTGTTCGGTCGCGGATCACGTCGCGCTCAAACTCGGCCAGGGCCGCGAACAGGTGGAACGTCAGCCGGCCCGTGGCCGTGCTGGTGTCGATCGCGTCGTGCAGCGAGTGCAGCTCGATCCCTCTCGTGTGCAGATCGGCCGCCGTGTCCACGAGCTGCCGCACGGAGCGGGCCAGGCGATCCAGGCGCCACACCACGAGCACGTCGCCCTTGCGCATGTAGTCGAGCGCCTGGTGCAGCTCCGGCCGGTTGCGCTGCGCGCCGGAGGCGGTTTCGGTGAACACCCGCTCGCAGCCGGCCGCCTTGAGCGCGTCGAGCTGGGAGGCGGGGCTTTGTTCGGCCGTGGAGACGCGCGCATAGCCGACGAGCTGGGACATGGACCTTCGGACCCTCGGAAACTCAGCTAGACCCGAGCATATCCGATGGCGAGGTTCCCGATATAGTTCCCGGTCGGTTTTGCGGGTCTGATCCCCGCTGGAAAGCAGCGTGCCAGAAACCAACGGGAAACGATCCAAATTGCGACGGATCAGTTAGTCGTCGAGCGTCGGTCGCGTTTTGTCCAAACCTGGGCATTTGCAGCCGCGAGCCACGCGGCCACCGTTGGCCGAAAACGGACCGTCTGCTCTTGGTTGCGAAATGCGGGGAAGCAGACGCTGATTTGGGAAGTGGTTCGGCAGTTCCCGACCCTAGTCAGCCATCTTGCTGGAACCCGGCGGCCTTACTAAAGCCGGCCATAAGGCCGGCCGTGCTGCCAGCTAGTGACTAGTATTTCCTCTGTCTAATTAGTAGGATAGACGGAGACAGAAGCCGGCCATTCTCCATGCCTCACGCGGGTCCCGCCTCCCTCACCCTGCTGCCTGGAAGCGAGCAGCCCACTTGGCCCGCTCTCCGTGATCTCGCATTCCTGCTGGCCTCAGAAGCGAGCGCGCTGGCAGGCCGTCTCTCCTCTGGTACGGCCACTGCCGTGGGGGATCTCGTGCGAGGGATGAACTGCTACTACTCCAACCTTATCGAGGGCCATGACACGCGACCGGTAGATATCGAACGCGCCCTGCGTGCCGACCTCGCTACGGAACCGCGCCGGCGCGATCTCCAGATGGAAGCGACCGCCCACATCGCTGTGCAGGCCACGATCGACGCGGGCGAGCTGGATGGGTTTGGCAGCCTTTCCGCCCTAATAATGGAGATCCACCGCCGCTTCTACGAGCAGTTGCCTGTATCACTGCGCTTCGTGGAAGAGCGAGAAACCGGCCGCCGTGTGGAAGTGCGGCCCGGCGAGTTGCGGACCGGCCATGTTCAGGTGGGCCACCATATCGCACCCTCGCCGGAGGAGTTGCCCAGCTGGCTCGCCCGCTTCGATGAAGGCGCACCAGAGCGCTTCAGCCGTGCCGACCGGCCCGTGATCGTTGCCGCCCTGCACCATCGCCTTCTCTGGATCCATCCCTTTGCCGACGGTAATGGTCGAACGGCCCGCCTGCTTTCGCACGCCCTACTGCGTCGGGCAGAGGTGGGTTCGGCGCTCTGGTCGGTGTCGCGCGGACTGGCCCGGTATGTAGAGGCCTACAAGGCCTATTTGGCTCGCGCCGACGCGCCGCCACAGGGCATGCTAGATGGGCGCGGGATTCTATCGGATGGGCGCTTAGCGGAGTTCTGTCGCTTCTTCATGGCAGCCTGCTTAGATCAGGTCCGTTTCATGCGCACCTTGTTGTCCCCGGAGTCGCTTTCTAACCGTGTGCGGGAGTTCATCGCGGCGGAGGCAGCGGGGAGGCGTTTGGATCCCCGCCTTGCGTTGCTTCTGGAACGCGCAACTTTATTCGGGGAAGTACCCCGCGCTCAGGTTCCTTCCCTGGTCGGCACCAGCGACCGTCAGGCGCGGCGCTTAGTGCAGCCCCTAGTGGCACGCGGCCTGCTGATCGGTGCCAAAGATGCGCCACTCCACGTGGCTTTTCCTCTTGGCGAAACAGAGCGACTCTTCCCGCACCTCTGGGCTCCATCGAGTGTGACCAGCGCGATAGCTCTCCTGCCTGAGATTGAGGAAGCTTTGCGGTTACCGCAGAAGACCTAGAATGAAAACTTTATCAAGGAGGGCACTTATAATATGTTTCAAATGTTGAGCAGCTCTACAGCCGTATTTGAAAGTAAATATCATGAGCACAGTTGGTGTTGGCCGAAAACAGCTTGTCTCGTTCTGAGTAGGGAGGCACAGTACGCCTTCGCACGCGTGCTGGATTGCGTGCGCGACTACATGGACGTGCGGGACGTCGCGTCGAAGGCGCAGATGCTGAAATACGGGGATGAACTCCAGCGGAGCGTCGAGGCGCTGGCCGCCGGAGGCCAAGCACTATTTATTGCGAGACGCCGTGTGACGATGACTGTGAGGAACGGGGCCAACCCGACTGGTGTGTTCCTTCCTCTGAAGATCCTCTACCTGTGACTGCACTGGTCGCTTCGGCACCAAGCAAGATCGTGTTATATCGCGAAACGAACGGCCAGTTCGGATGATGTCATGAGGCCGCTTTCGGAGCAGATGCTCGCCCACAAGCGCAAGAGGATCAGGGCACAGGTCGAGGCGCATGTGGTGACGTGGTGGAAACACCAGCCGTTCGACTACTTCGCCAACCAGCCTTCCCAGCAGCAGGCCATCGACATGTTCTTGGCCTCGCGTTTCGGCCCCGGCGACCCGCTAAGCGCCGGCGGTGACCCGTTCGCCTGCGAGTACCTGCTAGACGAACTGGACGGAGCACTCACGGTTTATCGCGAGAAGTGGCTTAAAGGCGACCTCCGCGTGATAGATCCCGAGGGTCATGCAATCCAGGTTGTAACGGCCCAATCCGAGGACTGGGGCAATCTGCTGTTTGTCATCCAAGTTGACACCACTTTGGTTGAACACTGGACTAGGCTGAAGTTTGAGGACTTCGATCTCGTTTACCTTGATGACAATACGCTTGACTACGCTGTGGAGAAAGTGAGTGGAGCATTCGGCTTCCGAGTGCAGGCGAGTCCACTTGTACCAATAACTAAAGCCTACGCACTTCATGGAGATCCTGTACAATTCAGGCCTCAATTCCGACATAGCTCCTGGAAAGCTAACGATAAATGTACGGTCTATTTTTTAACTGTTGGACCACTCGATCGACTGCTGTCGTCTGAGGAGCGCAGAAGGCACGGGGTGCAAGGCTTTTCCCGACAACTAGCTTCCGGGAAGCTAATTTCCGTCCGCGCCCACGAACGTCGGAACCCCCGCAGGTTGGCTACGCGTGCCGAAAATCTGGATGAAGTTGGACATATCGTCTACAGAGCTTACGATACCAACGGGATCCTTCGATATTACGGCGAGGGCAAAGCCGACCGCCCCGGCCACGTCAACTCGGGCGTGTCACATAACTACAGGCTAAATGAGCACTTCTTCCACAAGGGCCCCATGCGCATCGAGATTTTTGCCCGTGGGCTGTCCAAAGACGAGGCATTGGCCGTCGAGCGCTTATGTATCCGCGGCCACAAGAACTCTGTCTTATGGAACATCAAAGATTACGAGAAGCAGCCGGACAGAGACAATGAATGATCGCTTTGAAGCGGTGCAACTGCATCGCCAAACGGCTGGAACGATGCGCAAAGCTGCCTTTGAGCGCGTGGGTGCCCCCACACCTTTTTTATCAGGCACAACCGTAAACACTGAGTTATGCACCAGACGCTTGTCGCGAAACTCCTGACTTTCTGGCGTCGCGTATGTCACCACTTGTGCGGCAACTCGAAGGGAGGGCCGCCAAAAACCTGCGCCCGTCACTCCTTGGCCCACGCTTTCCCTTGCGGCAACTCGGCACGAACGGCCCCAGCCGCGCCCACTGGTCGTCCCTGAGAACCTCGCCTTCCACACCGGCCTCCAAAAGCCGGCGCTGAATTATACCAGCGGCCCTAAGCATTGACCTGTCAGCAAGCAAGGCTGGGCTCTGCCCAGACCCGCCAAAGGCCCCCTCCTTCAAGCATGGGGGCCTTTGGGAACCTGGGATTGACCCGGTTTCGTGGACACCCTGAAGCTTTCGCCAGAGGTGCTCCTGATGCCCAGAACGCGTGCTCCGTATACGCCTGAGTTCCGCCGCCAGATGGTCGATCTGGTGCGTGCCGGACGC
>JAABUV010002670.1_pt1 | contig 23761 bp, 30 predicted proteins | sample 5559971 | NCBI WGS metagenome assembly JAABUV01 (sample SAMN10711881, study PRJNA513362) | rock metagenome | isolation source: Antarctica rocks | place: Antarctica: Victoria Land, Knobhead nord | collected 2015-12-19
TGTAGAATCCGCCCGCGCCGCGGTTATGCGCCTTGAGGTAGGCCCCCAGGTAGATGCCCGCGTCCTCGGCGGGCCACGCCGCCGCGACGTAGGCCTGGTGGTAGCGCGCCGTCGCCTCCCGCACGCCCCGCTGATACCAGCCGCCCGGCCCCAGCGCCACGGCGGCCGCGGCCGTCAGCGCCAGCGCGATCACAAGTAATAGCTTCCGCATCGTCTTTCTCCTCTCCTACTCGTGCCCGGCGCCGGCGCCGGGCGTCCCGGTCGCGCCCGTGGCCTGGGCCTCGCGGGCCTGGCTGCGCCTCCAATTGGCGTAGCGCGTGTTCCTCTCTCGGATGTGATCCCTGACGCGATCCAGCGCCCCCATATCGCGCACAAAGGCGTCGTCGTCCATCAACGCGATGACGACCTCATCGCGCCGCTGCCGACGGCCCAGCTGATAGCTGCCCATGAGGGCGAGCGTCAGCAGAGGCAGCGCCCCCAGCGCCAGCGCCACGATCCATAGCGTTCCCATCTCCATCTGCCTTCTCCCTTGCCTGTGTGCTTCTGTACGTGTGTTCCCTTAGGGTCATTCCGCGCGGACTACTAGTGTGCCAGCTAGCGGTCGCCGCGCCCGTCGCGCTCGTCGTCCGCGCGCCCGGTCTCCGGTCGGCGGCGCCGGCGTTGCCATGGGTCCGCCGTCCCGGCCGCCTCGTCGTCGCGCCCCAGCTCGGCGGCGAACGCCTCGACGAGGCGGCCGCCCCAGCGCGCGATCCCGTCGCCGCCCTGCTCCTGGTGGTGGGCTGCGGCTTCCCGCTGCGCGGCGACGCGCTCCGCGGCCTCGGCCAGCGCCCGCGTCGCCGCCAGCGTCACCCGCCCAGGCTCATCGCCCGCACCCTGCACCGTGACCAGGGGCACGGTCTCGCCATCCTTTTCCCCGCGCGCCCCGGGCGCGCCTGTGTGGCCCCCCCGCTCGCCGTGCGCGACGAAGCCGGCGAGCGGCCCGACGTGCGCCAGCGCGCGGCCCTCGCCAGGGCCATATCGCTGCTGTAGATCGTGCGCGGCCCGCGCCGCCACCTGGGGGTCCAGCTCGTCGGTCGAGAGTCGGAGCCACGCCTGATAGCGCCCGTCCGTCATCCCGGTCGTCCCGGTCGTCCCGGTCACGACGGCGGGCGTGTAGCCCTCGTCGCGCAATTGGCGCAGCCCCACCGTGTCGAGGTCGTCGAGCACGACCAGCCCGCTCGCCAGGCCGTTGGCTGGCCGCACCGTGATCGCGTGGCCCTCGCCGTTGAGCGCGGCCAGGCGCGTGATCTGGAGCATGGCCTCGTCGGCGGTCAGCACCGCCCGGCGCACCCGCCCCGTGTCGCCGTCCTGCACCGCGATCTCGTAGCGCGCGGCCCCCAGCGCCGCCGTCCGCACCCGGCGCAACGTCCGCTCGATCTCGCGCCCCTGCAGCGTGATCGTTTCCCGCGTCTCCTCGTCCGCCGTCCGGCGCACCGCGGCCAGGTCCGCCGCCAGCTGTTCCAGCTCGCCCCGGATCGCCGGCAACCTCTCGGCGATCTGGTACCACTCCGTCGCCATCGTGTTGTGCGCCCGCTGCACCTCCCGCAGATAGTCCTCCTGGCGCCGCGCCACGCTCGCCGCCCCCTGCACCTCCGCTTTCACCGCCCGCAACTCGGCCTGCACCCCCTGGTGCAGCCGCTCCACCGCGCGGATCACCGGCGTCGGCTCCACGACCCGGAGCACCGGCGGCTCCGGCTCCCGTGGCTCCGGCGGCTCCGCTGGCTCCGGTGTGTCCATCGCTGGCTCCCGCTCGGCCCGGCTCGCCGCTTCCCTCGCGTCGTCGAGCGTCGCCGTCGCTTGCGTGGGCGGCGGCTCCCCTGTCACCGGTGTCTCGTGTCCCCACGCCTCGGGGGGCGGCGACGCCGGCGGGATCGCGGCGCTCGCCTGCACCAACAGCGCGTCCATCTTGCCCATATGCCCTCTCCTCCAGGCGGCGCTCTAGCCGCATCCAGCTATAGTCCTTGCCGATCTGCGAGCCCTTCAACACCGGCTGCATCGCGCCCTGATAGTCGGCCAGCTCGAAGCTCGCCCCGCTCACCCGGCCGGTCGAGGCAATGTTCCAGTGGGCCACGACGCCGACGCCGGCCAACGCCCGATCAAAGCCCGCGCGCGTCCCGTCGCTCCTCTCAATGGCCTCGTCGATCCGCGCGGCGAGCAGCAGCTTGGGCGGGACCTCGCCCGTGCGCTCGGCCACCCCGATCTCATCGCGCGTCACGCGCGGACGGCCCCGGCCGTCGTCGTGCTCCTGGCGCATTCGCTCCGGGTCGATGGCGTGGCTCAGACCGTACCGCCCCTCCACCTCATGCACGACCCGATTGCTACGCCAGCGGTCGTTGCTGTCGCTGACGGTGCGGCCGTCGAAGTCGATGCGCGCGGCGATGATGTGGACGTGATCCTCGGCATGCTTGACCACGACATAGGGCACGTCAGCGAATCCCATCCCCTCCAGATAGGCGCGGCTGACCTGGCCCCATCGCTCCTCTGTCACGCGCTCGCCCTCCGGCAAACGCAGCGAGCAATGGTAGACAGCCCGGCTGACGTCGGGGTTCAGCACGCGCACCAGCCCGAACTCGGCCGCGAGCGCGCGCGGCGTTTCCCCGACCATGTTCGTGCCCACGATGCGCGGGTCGTCGTGTCCCAACTCCGCGCTCTCCTTGAACACGTAGTTGAGCACGCCCCGGAAGCCGCGGCCGATCTGCGCCTTCTGAATCACGCCTCGCCCCCCGTGTCGGACACGTCATCAGCCCCGACGAGCGCGCGCCGGAGCGTGCGGACCTCCCGGTAAAGATCGGCGACCACGCGCGCCAACTCCTCCGTCCCCGTCGCGCCCAGGATATGGCCCTCGTTCAGGTGATGCGCGATCTGATTGAGATTCGCTGCCGTCCGCGCCAGCTCGCTGTACAGGCGCGCCCGCATCCCCGACCGCGCGGGCTCCGCGCGCCCCGCCCCGCAGACCACGCTCCTGATGTACGCCGCCAACCGACGCCGCCCGCTCGCCGCCTGGCGGCGCGTCAACTCGGCGTGCTCGGCGGCGTTGACGCGCACCACGATCTGGCGTGTCCGCCGCCGCTCGGGCGCGATTGTCGCCCGCTTTTTCCTCTGTGTCATGGCGTCCTCTCACCCCTTTCTCCCGGCCACGGGGAGGCCGCCCTGTGTGTCGTCGGCGTGCGTCCCGATGACGACGGCGAGGCCGTCAGGGCGTGCGGGGGTGGGGTGGGGCGGACGCGGGGTCCAGCGGCGGAACCCCGGCAAGGCCGTTCAAGCGCCAGCGCAGAACATGCCTTGCTCCCCGCCCCACCGCCGCGCGCACCCCCGTCATGGCGCGGTGTCATCACCCCACACAGGGCGGCGCGGTCGCGCCGGGAAAAGCGGCCCGCGCCCGCGTGCCCCACGTCGCCGTCGCGGCCACGCGCGTCGCTCTCGGTAGACCCAGCCGATACCGCGTCGGACGCGGCCACGAGCCCCACCGCCACCACCCTCATTGGCCCGTGCCCGTCGCGGCGCTCACCAGCGCGCGCACGACGACGGTGACGCTGCTGCCCGCCAGCACCATCCCCGCGGCCCACCACAGGAGCCGCACCAGGCGGCGATAGCCGTCCAGGCCCATGCGCGGCGCGGCCCCGCGCGCGAACGCCCGCCGGTCGGACCACACCAGGAGGAGCACCGCCGCGAGGGCCGCGACGCCCACGGCGAAGCCCCACCAGACGCGCGCTTGCAGCCCCGCGCCGGTCGCGCCGCAGGCCAGAAAGAGGGGGGCCTCGATCCGGTCGATCATCTGAGTCAGGTCGCCCCTCTCCATCAGTCCTGCTCCTGGGCGTCGGCCAGCAGCTGGTCGTAGGCGGCGTCGGATAGCAGGCCCCGGAGCGCGGGGAGCGCCTCCGGGGGCAGCGCGAAGTAGTGCCGCCCGTTGTCGGCCTCGACCGCGACGACGCGCCCGCCGTCCGCCGCCCCCCCCGCGATGCCGCCCTGGTAGGGCAGTGTCACGATCTCCATGTCCCACTCGCGCAGGATCGCCAGCCATTGCCGCAGCGGGACGCCGCGCACCACCTGCACGGCCAGTTCGTCCTCCCACGCGCGCGGCACGATCCAATACACCTCCGGCTCTACTCCGTCGTACGTCGGCTCCATCGGGGGTCCCTCCTCACTCTCGGTCAACACAGGGATAGGTCTCTCGGCCACCATCATCGGGTCAGCTCCTCTCTATCCAGGAAATCTCGGATCACCGCAATCGTGCTGGGTAGGTTCTCCCGGCGCAGGTCCTCGTCGGTCACGACCAACACCTCCCATCCTTGCGCCTCGATGCGCTCCTTGCGCGCCCGGTCGTGCGCCGCGATCGTGCCGTCCGGGTCGAACAGGGGGCCGACGTGCACACCACCATAGACCTCGATGATCTGCCGGCGCTCCGGCCAGGCGACGTCGGCCCACACGCGCAAGGGTGCGACGCGGTACTCCTTTTCGTAGGGATCGACGCCGAGGTACGTGAGCACGGTGTGCAGGCGCTCCTCCTCCCGCGAAGGGTTGGCGCGTCGCCAGTCCGCCACGCGGTCCAGCACGAAATCGGGGCCGTAGCGCGCGAGCGTGACATCGTAGCCCTTGCGGCCGGCCTCGGACAGGCTCCGATGGGTGCGGAAGGATTGGGCATAGCGCTGATAGGTGGGGTCCGTGAAGCGCGCCGACCCCAGCGCCTTGAACCGCGCGCGCTCCTCGGTGGTGAGCCACGTCGGGTGCGGCCCGCTGGCGCGATCGGGTGGTCTGCGGTCGTCCTCGCGGCCGCCCCCGCGGCTCATGGGACGCTCCTATGCAGCGGCGACGACAGCGCATGGTGCTCGTCGTCACGCGCGCCCGCACCGTCTTGCCCCGTGAGAAGCACGGCGCGCGCGTGTCCGACGAGCCGCGTGAGTCGCCGCGTCTCGGCCTGGGCCACGGCACGGCCCTGGAGCGTGAGGCGGTAATAGCGCCGCCGCTCGTCGTCGCCCGGCGAGGTGGGCCGCGCGGCCGGCGTGACGAGGCCGGCCGCGACAAGATGCTTGATCATGCGGTAGACCGTGCCCGCGCTGAGCGCGGTCGCGTCCATGATGGCGTACCCGTGGCGTTCTCCCGTGGCGAGCGCGAGCAGGATATGGAACGCGACCGGCGTGACCGGCGCGACGGGCACGCGCGCGTCGGGGTCCTGCGTCATCGTGCCCCTCCCCACGCGGGCTGCCCGTCCCATAGGCGCGGGGTGCGCTGGGCCAGGGCGACGAGCTGGACCAGCCGCTCCGTCTCCGCGCGCGCGATCCGCTCGCCCAGGTCGGTGAGCCGGAAGAGGCGCCGAAGCTCAGGCGCGTCGTCAATCGTGCCCCGCGTCTCGTCGATGAAGCCGGCCATCAGCAGCACGTCGAGGGAGCGGTATAGCGATCCGTTGCCCACGCGCATGCGCCCCTCGGTGGACGCGACGATCGCACGCCGGAGGCCATAGCCGTGCCGCTCGCCGGCGGCCAGCACCAGCAGGATGTGGTAGATCGGGTGCGTCAGCGGCAGCGGCAGCGGCACGGTGAGGTCATGTGTGCCCTGGTTCATCGCGCGCCCCCTTCTCCCACGGATGGGGCGACGAGGGGCGCGCCCAGGCGATCTTTCTTACGCCCCTGAGGTGGCCCCGTATGAGTCAGGGACGCAGCCACACAGGGCACCGCGCAGTGGCGGGGAAAGAGGGGTGGCGTCGTCGCGCGGAGACACGCGTTCGCGGAGAGTGGCGAGCATACGGAAGAAGGCGCGCACCAGCTACGATAGAGCCGTGTCGATTTATCGTAGGGCTGAGAGCCTGCGAACCGCGCGCGATGTATTGCGGACGTTGGAGAAGCTAGCGCAGGGGCTAGTGCCCGTGGCCGAAAGACCTCTAATCTATGCGCTTCTTGAGCGTATAAATCATTTGTGCGACCATCGCGGTAGGAGTGACAGCGATTATCTCCCAGCCCTGATCGCCTAACTGATTCAAGGGATCGTTGTACTTGTCTTCCCGCATGCGCTTGGCTTCGAGTATAAGCGTCATGTACCTCCACCTTGGAGTATCGCTTGCGGGCCGGGCTGCGCCGAACGGAGCGGGGCCAGAATCGGGTGCTTGGTTGCGCATATCTAACCATCCTTCCTACGTACTCCTAACACTATACACGCGGCTTGGAGCGCAGCGCGCTGCCACAACGGAGCGTGGGGCCGTAGACGCTTAATGGAGAGGAACGCGCGGAGTTGGCGCACATCGCCGCGGACTCCCTTGCCCTGCCCACTGAGCAGGACAATGAGGCAGGCGAAAGCGAGCACGAGCACGACATGGATGGGGCGGGCTAGCAGGTGATGCCGTTCTGTTAGAAGTGTGACGAGCCACAGGACGATACCGGCGGCTAGAAACACACCCACTAGCTTGCCCTTGCCGCGAGAAACGAGGGCAGTAGCATCCTCCTGCCAGCGGCGACCGCCGCGTAATAACAGCAAGAGGTCCTTCATGACTTCCTCCCCAACAAGGCTATTGCCTTGGCGACTCCAGGGCCGGTGGCGGCAGCCGTTGCCAGGCCGGTCACGGCCCCTGCCGGCGCGTGCGCCCCGGCCGCGTTGGCGACGGCCCCACCCGGATTAAGCGACGCGATGATCTTGGGCACCCGGTAGAGCACCATCAGTCCGGCCAGGCCCAGCAGCGGTTGTAAGAAGCCGTCCATGTGCAGCCCGAACTCCATCACCACGATCATCTTGAGCACGATGGCGTAGCCCACACCCCATAGGCTCGTGTTGACGAACGCGCCGGCCCAGCCGCGCGCGAAGCCCGACGCCTCGGGCAGCACCCAGCAGGCGATCATCAGTGGCGAGATGCCGTAGAGCGTCGCCAGCAGGAACAGCCCGACGAGCTTGGTCAGCGCCGTCAGCAAGAGGATGATGACGCCGACGACGGTGAAGATGATCCCGAAGAGGGTCATGAGCAGCGTTGCCCACAGCGCGCCGGCCGCCGACCCGAAGATCGTCCCCGCCGTCTTAGGGTCAATGCTAATGTGCGCGAGCGCGCCGGCGTCGGTCCCCCCCGTGTACGCGAGCACCGCCGTCGTCAGGTCTTGCAGGCCGACGAACCAGAGGTGCAGCACGTCCGGCAAGATGATGACGGCGACGAGGCCAAGCACGGCGCGCCAAAGGACGTCCACCGCCTCGACGACGTTGGCCCGCCCGATGGTCGCCAGGCCGACCTTGCACAGCCCGATTAGCGAGAGCACGCCGTAGAGCCCGAAGGCAAGATCCTGCATGTTGCCGAAGAAGGTATTGAGTTCAGCCCAGTCTCCGCTCCGTGTGTCGGAGAAGTCGGGCGTCTGGGTCAGCACCGTGATGAAGGGCGCGGCGATGCCGGCTGTCACCTTGTCCATCCCCCACTTGATGCCGCCCCCGATCCCCTGGACCGCGCCAACAAAGAGGCCCGTGAGCATGCCGATGGTATCAATGCAGATCGGCGAGCCGAAGGGCACGGGGATGTGGAAGGCAAGCGGCGCGTCGCACCCACCGGCGCCGGCCACGCCGCCCGTCGTCGGGTCGATGCCGGGGATGCTCCCGCCGATCACGACGGGGCCGGTCACGTTGTAGGGCGCGCCGGCGCTGGTGTGGTGCGCGCCCACGGCCCTGATCTCGTGTGCCCCCACCGGGGCGTCCGGGATCGTCACGTCGAAGCGCGTATAGCCTGACTCGTCCACGTCTTTGCGTCCCAGGATGTGCGGCGTCTCATCCCAGTAGAGCGTCACCGTCGTCTGCGGCGGGAAGTCGTCGACGATGGCGACGATGTGCGTGGTGCTGATCCCCTGCGACGACGAGAGCGCGATGGCCGGGTGGTGCGCCGGCGTCGCCGACGGGTACGGCGTGTACGTCGGCTCCGGCGTGCCCGTGGCGTATGGCGTGTTGGTCGGGTAGGGCGTCTGCGTCGGGACCGGTGTATCGGTCGGCGTCGGAGCGCTCGCCGCACGAGCCATCTGCGTGTGCATCGCCAGCGGCATCGACAACGCCGCCAGGACGACGACGAGGCCCACGATGGCGGTTATCGTGCGGCGCATACCTGCGCTCCTCCCTGCGCCCTCTCGGGCGTCACTATCGCTATGGTCATCTGCTCGGGTGTTTTGCCCTGGGCGAGCGCGTCCACTGCCGCCCACACCTCCTCTTGAGTGGGGTTGGCGCGGTCACGCGCCACGGCGGCGATCATGCGGTCGCGCTTGATGCGCTCCGACTTGTACGAGGCGGTCATCCAGTAGTGATGCCGCGTCGAGGGGAAGCGCACCGCCCCGTGCGCCGCCTGCCCCGCCTTGGTCTCGCGGATCAGGAAGAGGTCGCTGAACGCCCCGCGCTCACTCTTGAGGTTCTTGAGCTTGGCGACCTCGTGCCCCGTCAGGTCGAGCGTACCGGCGAGCCAGTCGAGCGCCTGCTGCGCCCCGCCCTTCCGGCCCCGGTCCTTCTGTCGAAAGAGGATCTGGATGCTCGCCTGGTTGAAGAGCGCCGCCGCGGCTGGGTCCTCGGTCAGGTCCGAGACCTGCTGCGTGATGAACGCTAGCACCAGGCCCCAGTGCCGGCCCTTGCGCGCTAGAGTTTCGATCCACTCGCCCGCGCCCTGGTACTTCACGACGTGCCAGCCCTCGTCGATGATGAGCAACTCGCTCATGCGCTCGGCGTCGTCCTCGGCCTCCGCAGCGCGCCCCTGCGCCTCCACCTCGCGCAATGCCCGCCGCTTGACCGTCTCCGCGACGGCGAACATGGCGAAGGCGTGCGCCGGCGTCCGCGGCCGCAGATCGCGCAGGTCGAATTGGAGGAACGGAGCCTCCAGGTCCAGCTCCGGGCTCGTGGGCCGGTCCACCAACCCCCCATAGCGGTTGTTGTGGGTGTAGGGCCGGAGGTGGTAGGCCATGTCGGAGAGCGTGACGCGCTGGTGCTCCTTCCACCGCGTCGTATCCTCGGCCTGCGCCGCCAGCCAGGCCACCAGATCGCGCTCAAGCGGCGTGCCGTCCGCAGGGCGGCTGTCGTCCGCGGCCGCGTCGGGGGCACGGAAGCCGTCATAGACCTTACGCACGCCCTCGTCGATGGCCGCGCTCGGGAAGCCCTCGTAGCCGCCGGGGATCGCGGCCAGCAGCACCTCGTGCGCGTCGCACACGAAGGCGATCTTCTCCTCCCGCAGGTCCTCGTCGTCGAGGTCGATCCCGGCGCGATCCCAGATGTTGAGCGCGACGGGTGAGCGCGGCCCCAGGCGTGCCCGGACGCCGCCGACGACGCGCCGCGTGGTGTCGTAGTGGTCGGTGCTGTCGATCACCGTGACGCGGCCCCCGGTCTGGAGCATGTGCGTCGCCAGGAATTGGGCGAGGACCGTCTTGCCCGAACCCGAGCCGCCGGTGATGCACATGAGCGCGTTGCGCAGCGAGGGGTCGGCCCAGTCGAGCAGCACCGTCTCGCGGCCCTCCGGCGTGTAACCCACCAGCATTCCCCGCGCGGTGCCGGGACTGCGCAGGTGGTAGGGCATCCCGTTGCCCACGGTCTCGGCGTACATACGGTAGACGCTGCGCGCCTTGTCCCAGCCGATCGGGCGTGTCGCCATGTATAACGGCTCCTGGTGCCCCTGCGCCAGGGCCACCGACGACGACACCGCGAGGATGGACGCGACGGTCTCGGCGCGCTCGTCGAGCGCGGCCACGTCGCCGGGGGGAGCCGTGACCGTGACGTAGACGCCGACGTGGGCCAGCGTGTGCCGGCGCTCGCGCAGCAGCCGCGACTCGTCGCGGGCCTCGCGCCGCGCCTCCTCCACGTCGGTCGTGACGTGGCGGCTGACCGCGACCTGATCCCCCAGGTAGCGGTCGCGGCGGGCCGCGGCCTTGCGCTCGCGCTCCTGGTCGAGCCCGCGCAACGTCACGACGAGGGTATAGGGAACCTCGGCGCCCACGAGGGCCTGGGTCCAGCCGGGGTCGGTCTCCGGCGGCGGGGCCAGCAGGTAGATCGTGCGCGCCAGCGTACCGTCCGGCAACACGACGTGCGCACGCTCCTCGGCGTCCGTCAGGTCGGGCACCTCGAACGTGACGACGCCGCCGGGTCCGTGTCCGGGCTCGGCGGGGAGGGCGGCCGCCAGCAGCGCGGCCACGGCCGGGCCGTCGAGGCGGGCGGTGTCCACGCCCATATTCGTCAGGTGGCGGGTCGCGCCGCGCACGGCCGCGTCGAGGGCGGCGCGCTCGCCGGGACTGCCCGGCGCGTGCCGGCCCGGCAGCGGCGACACGACGGCGTAGAAGTCGCGCCGCGCCTGGTGGCGGTCGCGCAACTCCTCGGCCCACCAGGCCCGATTGCCGGCGCGGTAGGGGCGCAGCGCCGGCGGGCAGGTCGTGGTCTCGGCGGCGACCTGCGCGAGGAGGTGGTCCCGGTCAAGCGGGTTGCTCCGCACCAGCAACTGGACCTCCTGTGTGGGCAGGAGGCTGGCGACGAGGGCGGCGGCGGCGGCGGCCGTCTGGTCGCGCTCGTCGTCGGATTGGGTGTCGTGGTAGACACCGCCGACGGCAAGCACGGCGCGCTGGCGGCCGTCCACCCCCACCTGGATACCGTCCGGGTGGACGTCGATGCGCCGCCGGCGGCGCATCAGTTGATTGGCGACACTCATCACGCCTCCTCCACGGTCGGACGCGGCCGGCGCAGGCGCGCGATCACCCGCCCCGTCAGGTCAGTGTCGGTTGCCTCGGGGGACCGCGTGGCCGTCCGCGCGGGCAGGGACGGCCGCGCGGCACCGGATAGCGTGCCGCGGGCGTGCGCGCGTACCTTGGTCGGGGCGCGGCGCACCAGCGCCACGGTGCGTCGGCGCAGGTAGCCGACGACCTGGCGCGGATACGGCTCGGCCCCGTCCATGAAGAACACGAAGCCGACGACGATGGGCAGCGCCACCGCCGCGAAGATCAGCAGCAGGTGCATCTTGCCGGCCTGACCACCGAAGGTCATCCCCTTGGTGAGCTGGAACGCGATGTACCCTAGGGCGGCGGCGGCGGCGATCCCGGCCGCCTCGGGGATGGTGCGCCCCAAAAAATAGCGCGGGCGCATGTTGCTGTACTGCGAACTCTTGCATGTGTGGGCCATGGCAATCCTCCCCTGGCGAGACACAGCGCCCCCGGCTTCCACCGTCGGGAGGCCGGAGGCGCGTCGAGCGGCGTCGGATAGCGGGCGGTTATTTCAAGCCCTGGATGGCCGTGGCCAGCGGGCTCGCGCCGAACAGGATCACGGCGCCCACGATGGTCCCCACGAGCATGTCGCGGGCGGCGCGGTGGTGCAGGATCATGAAGATGGCGCTGATGGACAGGCCGATGACCGTCACCGGCAGGGCCAGGTCGCCCATCCACCCGGCGATGGCGGTGAAGACGTTGCTGAACGGGTTGGCGGCACCGGCGGCGATGAGGGGCGCGATAGCGGCGAAGGTGACGACCTTGCCGGCGACGAGGCTCTGCGCCGTGGCGAAGCTCAGGGTGTGGGCGTGCGCGATGTGCGCGAGGGATAGGCTCTGGTGCATATGACGTGTCTCTTTCTCCCGCCCCTGGGGACGGCCCTGTGTGCAGCGGCGCGGAACGGCGCCGGGTTACGTGTACGAACAGGTCTGTGGTGTCCGTGTGGCCCGCCTCATGCTCACCTCCTGTCAACGGGCCGCGTCGTGGGCCGGGCGCTTGTCAGAGCGCCGGGCTAGGTCCGATCCTGACTCTAGTGTGAGGCCCACGGCCGGCCTGCACCAGAGACAACGCCTAGACAATGCCTAGACATTACCTAGACAAGTAGCACTGTTACTTTTGCAACTGCATTTTTCCTGATGGCCCTCGTGAGCATAGATAAGTGGCGGGCGTCATCTTGACGCCCGCCGCTTACTGTATGTCCTGATTAGGGGGAGGGTGGTCGCGCTAGAGAAGGGATTGCTGGGGCAGACGCGTACCCGCGTCTGAGTTCCCAGCGGGATCGGCGGCCACGAACAGGTCGATAAGAGCTGCTTGGCGTGCGTGCAACTCGGCGAGGGACTGGACCAGCGCGGCGATGTGGGGCGGTGCCGTGACCACCAGATCACACAAGCGCGCGGGGGGGCACGCGGCGTCCTGCAAGACGTGCTGATCCTGGGCGGTGAGCCCGAGCGCGCGACCCAGGATCAGCACGGTCTCGCAGCGCGGGGCCTGTCGCTTGCCATGCTCTAGCTTGATAATCGCGTCAACGCTCAGGCCGGCGTGCTCCGCAAGTTTCGCTTGCGTCAAATAGGCCCGGACGCGGAAGTGTTTGAGCAGTACGCCAAAGGCCGTTGGTTGGGTCGCCATGTCATCCTCCCCGGACATGCTGGACAGGTCGCGCTCAGGCATCTGGCTTGCGGACCCTGTCCCTAACCTGCTACGGTTACGGACAGTGGCTATGCCTATGCTCACGCGGCGTCACATGTACAATATGTATCATCGGTTATATATTGTACATTTGACTTAGTGTATACCTCACCGTGGGAGGGTGTCAAGCGCATGCCGCCGATTAGCCGTACGCCCCTATTTCTGGTGACAGCCCACATGCCGAAGACGCCGCGTGAGCCGCGCGAGAGCGATCAGCTCTTCGCGCTCCGGCTCGATCAGTTGTTCGAGACACACCTGGACCCGACGGGGAAGCCGTACTCCGTGCGCCAGGTGGCCGCGCACACCGGCATGTCCGCCTCGTACCTCAGTGGCCTGCGGCGCGGCAAGCTCACGGGGCCGGGGGCCGACAAGGTCGCGGCACTGGCGCGCTTCTTCGGCGTCGAGATGGCCTATTTCATGGGCAGCGAGCGGGTGGAGTTACCTGCGGCGACGGCGGGCGACGACCGCCTGCGCAAGGCGCTGGAGAACCCCCTGGTGCGCGAGATCGCCGTCACCACCGGCGACTTCAACCGTGAGCAATGGGACCACATGCTGGCGATCCTGGAGCACCAGGTCGAGATCCAGCGCATCGCCGACGAGCGGGCGCGCAAGAAGTACGAGCGACGAGCGGCCGCGGAGCGCCCACCCCGCGACATCGCGAGCGGGCGACGGAGTAATGGACAGGAGCAGGCGCAGGGGGGCGACACCGCATCGGGTGACGGCGATGGCGCCGAGCGGGGATGAGCGCGCCGGGCTGCCCGGCGCGCTCATCCCCGCCCCGTCATGCCCACTACCGTGAATAGCCAAGCGGCATCCAGGGACGGGGCACAAAGCGGTCATGTGGGGCGTTAGGTGCGTGGTTATGTGGATGTAAGAACCGGTTAGTGGTGGTGCGGATTGTCTCCCTGGCGCATAGTGAAAGTGACGCGACACGACGTATTGAAGGAAAGGAGTATGGGTCATGCGTCACCTCAGTCAATTCGTGGAAGGGATCATGACCGGATACCTGGTGCTAGCAGCGTTCGCCGCCGTCGTCGAACAACTCGGACGCGCGTCGACGCAGCGGACATGGCACGGGCAGGTCGCCGGCGTCCCCTATGACTTTCGCCGCCTGACGCTCGCGCGCCTGCGTCGGGCCTGGTGGGACCCCCGGAACCCGCACCTCGTCACACCGCGCGGGGACTTTGGTCTCGGCTGGTCCATCAACGTGTATCGCCTAGCCCATCGTGAGCCGGGACAAGGGGGAGGCTGATGGCGATGCACTGGTCACGCTGGGTCAGCCTCGCCTCATGCTCGCCGCCACGATTGTCGGCGGAGGGGTCGGCCTCTTGGGGCAACGCCGACGGCTGCGGCGCTAGGGCAGCGTTTACGATGTGTGCCTGACACACGCGTGTTCCGCTCTCCCGCACCAGGGCCTCCCACCCCGTTGCGCGTGGCACCCCCCCTCGCCGGCTCGCTGGCAATGGGGGGCCACGGCCGCGACGCGCGCCCGGCTATGGTGGCCGCCGACGAATGACGCGCGTACACTATAGGGGTAAGACACTCTCATCAGAAACGAAAGGGTAACCCCATGCGACGTCGGACCATCGGAGCCCTCGTACTCATCACCGTCGGCCTATACCTCGGCCTCCAGGGCGTGCTCGCCCTCATCAGCGCGCCCGCCCTCGCCAATAGCGTGGCCCTCATCGTCCCCCTCCTGGCCGCCTCCACCCTCCTGCTCCTCGCCGGTATCACCCTCGCCGTGCACCGCCCGCATAAGGCGTTATCCTAGTAATCGTGCATGAGAGTATAGGAGACACGATGATGGCCGAGTACCAGCCTTGGACGGACCGCCAGACCTTCTACGTCACCCTGCTCGTCGCTGTTGCCGTCCTCCTCTGGGAACTGCTCCCGTTTGCCCGCGCCTGGATCACCCCGTATACCTTCGCCATTTTCTGCACCCCCCTCTGGCTCAACGTCATCCTCGCCGAGGCCCACAGTTCCGCTCGCCGCGCCTATCGCACCTTGGCCCTCCGCGGCTCCCTCCTTAATCTCGCCGCCGCCCTGCTCCTCCTCGCCCAAGGCGCGCATTAACCGGCACGCCGCGCATCCCTGCCTCCCTGGCCCCTCCACAACCCCTCCGTCCCATGCGCGGGTCCGTTCGTATACACTGGAGCTACCACCGCCCCACGTCGAGGCGCATCTTTGCCTACGCGGAAGGAACATCGCGATGAGAACCCATGGAGCCGGTTGGCAGACGCCGGCCATCCTCCGCCTGCTTGCCGCCACCGCCGTCGCGTTCATGATCGTCAAGAGCCCCGGCCCGCTCACCATCGGGCCAGCTATCGGGGGCCTCGCCGCCTTGGCCTGGCACATCGTCACGCGGCGGGCCTGACCCATGACCCTCCACCGCGCGCTCCTCGCCCTCGCCGCTGTTGGCCCCGTCCACCACGGCGTCACTGGCCCCTTGTTCGGCTTCAATGCCGCCGCCTTCTTCTTTGCGATCGCTACTATCGCTGCCGCGCGGCGCCACCACCGGAAGCGTCGGCCCCCACACCACAGCCCTAGCCCCTCCCCGCCTACGGGCCAGCGGCGTCTACTTGGGTCATGAAACGTGCGCTCATCGGCGGGGGTAGCGCCCTCCTCCTCCTCCTCGGTATCGTGGCCGGCCCGCTCCTCGGGCTCGCCACGCCATCGCCGCGCGTCTACACGGTCGACGAGGTCCAGGCCGGTGTGCAGCAGCGCCCGCGCGCCTGGCTCGGGCGCACGGTGCTCGTCCGTGGGTGGAGCGATAGCGCGGTCGGCATGGGCTGCACGGCACGCACACCCGGACCGAGGGTATCCGTCATCTCCCCCGCGTCGTGTACCCGCGCCTGGATCATGCTGACGCCCGCGTTCCCCTACACCGGCCCCCCGGCCTTGGACTTCTCCGTGCTCCTGGCGCGCCGCAGCACCGTCCCGACCCAAGTGGACGAACTGACGTCCATGGCTATGGGCCTGCACACGCTCCCAGGGATGGGCGCGTCGCTGTTCCGCTGGAGCGGGAGCCGGACGCTGCGCGTGCGCGTGACGACAAGCACCACCTTGTGCGCTAACCCGCCCCCCTGTGGGGTGCAGGTCCCCTAGCGGCATGACCGCAACCACCCCGTCCATACAGCGACCGCGACGACGTACTCAACGCACGACGCGCACAAAACTACCTAGTTTTACCCTCGTCTTGACTCCGGCACCGACGTCGTGACGCGGACGCGCACAAACTACGTAGTTTGTGCGCGTCCGCGTCACGACGTGACATAAGGAGAGAGGTATGCGTTCGCTCTCAGCCGAAGACGAAGCGGCCCTGCGCGCCATCGCCGAACGCCATGGCTTCTATGCCATGCGAGGGCCGCACACGGGCGAGGGCAGCGCCAGCCGGCTTATCGACGCGCTGCTCGCCGGCGAGGTCGTCACGCTCGCCCTCACGCCCGCCGACCGTCGCCGCTTGGTCGCGTGGCTGGATGAAGCACCGTCCGCCGAAGGACGCCTCGCCACCATCCTGCACAGCCTGGCCACGCAACTGCGCCCAACCCTCCCCAAAGTGGCGAAGGCAGCGGCGCCGCTCGCCTCGATCACCAAGGCGACGACATCCCCCAAAGCGCGTCGCGGCCATCTCACGACCGACGAGGCCGCCCGCCGCCTGGATCTGAGTGCCGCCCGCGTGCAGGAGTTAGCCCGCGCCAGCGAGATCGGCCACAAGGTCGACGGCCGCTGGGTCTTCACCGAACGGGAGATCACCCGCGTCAAGGGCGAACGCGACCGCCGCGCACGCCGGCTCTCCCTCACATCGACACGCCCACAGAAGCGCACCACGCGCCGCCAGCGGTCCTCCTCTGGCTCCGGCTCCGGCTCCGGGCGTCTGACCCGCGCTGATACGCAGGCCCTGGGCTACCTTGATCAGCGACTCGCCGAGGAACGCCGCCTTGAACAGACGTACAGCTTACCGTTCCGCGCTCCCCAGCGCGTCGCGACGACGGTCCATGCCTGCACGCGCTGCGGGCAGGACCTGCTCCTGCTCATCTTCGGCGACCAGGCGCGCGATGAGGAGGGGCTACTGGCCTACGGGCGGCTCATGCACGAGGCCATCATCGCGCGCGGCCTGCCCGCTTATATCCTGGGCGCGCCAGAGGGCGATGGGATGCTCGACGACACGCCGTCGCCGCTCCTCCAGGTCTGGCCGACACCCGGCACGGTGTGGCGCGTGACGCCTCGGGAGTGGGATGGGCTGCTAGAACAGTGGAGCCGGACGCATTGCCCGCACACACCACTCACCCTGCCCATACCGTGAGACCGGTGGCGGTGGGTTCGACAAAGCTGCTGGTTCGTACGGGTTTGCTCCGCGCACCCCCACCATCAGCCTACACGGTCGCGTCGGGCGCTCGCACGCGGGGCGCGGGGCTACCTGGAAAGCTTCATGCCCGTCAGAGGCGTCTGCTATCGAGGACGCTCACGGCATTGTCACCCAGGACGAAAACCCGTTTGGTACCGTCGTCCACCACAACGCGTCGCCCTACCCCAGCGCCGACCACGCCGACAGGGATCGGCTGTCCACACAACGCTCCCGTTGTCGCATCGAGCGAGCGCAAGACGCCAGGGCCGGTCACGGCCAATGTCCGCCGATCGATCGGGCTCTGGGAGAGGACGAATATCCGCCCCACCCCCTCCGCGACCGTGAGCGCCGCAGGAGGGCTGTAGCCGAGCGATGTGTTGTGCAGCACAGTCTCGTGCCGAGTCTCGATGATGCCGACGCCGGAGTGCGCGCTCGCGGCGTCGAAGGTCGCGGTGACGAGGTGCCCGGTCCGTTCGTCGACCGCAAACGGGATGTCCGCCACGCGCGCGGTGATCCGAGCGAGGATATCCCCGCTCGTGGCATCGAGCATGGCGAAAACGAGGCCTTGATAGTCGAGGTGGGCGTCCGGCGTTGGCGCGCTAGCGACGAAGACGTGACCATGGAACTCGTCGACCGCCAGCGCCGTGTTGGGGACGCCGGAGGCCGGGGTGATGGCAATGGTGCGCAGGATCACGCCATCGGATGTGTCGAGGAAGGACACAGCCCGCCGCGTCGTGACGACGGCGCGTCCGGTGCGCGCGTCCACCGCGAGGGAGTCGGGTGTCGTCTTGATCGTTTCCAGGCGCAATCTTGATCGATATCTGGCGCGCGCTACGGCACCATGCGTCGTCGTCGCCATGCGCGCAACTCGGCATCGGCCGTCGCGTCGGACTGCGCGGCATAGCGCAGCGTCGTCTGCAGGTTCTTGTGCCCTAATCTCTTGCGTATGGTCGCCAGGCTCACGCCGTCGTTGACGAGTTCAGTGGCGTGCGTATGGCGGAGTTGATGGAGTGTGCAGGCGACGCCTGCCGCGCGGCAGTATCGCTGCCAGCGCTCGTGGACGGATTGGTACCGCAGCAGACCACCGCGACCATTCTTCGCAGCGCGGAAAAGCGGTCCGTACGTGTATCCCATACGCCGGAGATAGGCCCGCAGGGTCCTAACGACGCTGGCGTCATCGAGCAGGATCGTGCGCGGCCGCCCTCCTTTACCGCGCACACCGATGTGCTCGTCGTCGCATGTCAGGTCGAGATCTTCGACATAGAGGCCCAACGCCTCGCCCACGCGCAGGCCGGTCTCGAAGATTAAGCGGAACAGCAGGCGATCGCGATACTGCGTCGTCGGGATCGCGGCCAGGATGCGCTCGATCTGGGCGCGCTTGAGTCCGCGTGGACCTGGCGGATCGAGATGGACGCGCGCGACGCGCGCCATGGGCGTTACGTCGATCACCTCGTGCCGGTAGGCCCAGCCCAGAAAGCTGGACAGGGCCGCCTGTTTGCGCGCCCGACTGGCTGGGCTCAGATAGGCGAGCGTCTCGAAATAGGCGCGCAACACAGCGCCGGTGATGCCACTGGCTGGTCCCGTGTAAAAAGAGGTGAAGCGGGTGAGATCGGCGGCATAGGCGCGCCGCGTGTGGACCGAGCGATTGCTCTGGACGAGGTCGGTCAGGAAGTCGTCGATCATGGCCTCGAGCGCCCGATCACAGACCTGCGGATGTGCGATGATCATAGCATCCTCCCCTATTCCTGCGATAACGGTACCATAGACGGAGTCGCCGAGGCCACTATCCACGCCTACGTGTCGATCGGATTCCTGAGAGAACAATCTTTCTCACAGGAATCAGTCCACCTCCGTGATCGATGTCTGATTTCTCCGGCCACTGCGTCTTACTAAGTGTGGGAGATGACGAGATGGGAGATGGGTGACCATGATGATGCGTATCAGGTGGATGGCGGGGGAACGACCATGACGGCGCGCATGGCCCTGGCCAACGACGTGGATGAGTGTGCGATGACGACTGTCCCGGATGGGCGCGCGCCGGACGATGACGCGGCGCTTGTGCGGGCGGCCCGACGAGATCGCGCGGCCTTCGCGCCGCTCTACGACCGCTACGCCGATCGCGTCTATGCGTATCTGCGCCTGCACGTCGCGCAGCAGGAGGATGCGGCCGATCTCCTCCAGCAGGTGTTCCTTCACGCCCTCGACGGTCTCCCGCGCTACCGTGGGGATGGGACCCATGTCGTCGCCTGGCTGTTTCGCATCGCGCGCAACGCTGTGATCGATGCGCGACGACGACAGCGACTCACGCTCTCTTGGGATGCCATTCCCGACGCCTTGCACCCCATCGGGGAGCATGACCCCGAGGCGGAGGTCCTGCGCCAGGAGGCACACTCCCGCGTGCGCGCGCTCGTCGACGCGCTGGATGAGGAGGCGCGCGAGGTGCTGGTGTTGCGCTTCACCGGTCGCCTGTCGATCGCGGACATCGCGCTTGTCATCGGTAAGAGTGAGGCCGCCACACAGAAGAAGCTGTACCGAACGATGCGAGCCTTGAAGGAGCAGTACCATGCACACGACTAACCGTTACCCCGATCTCGTGACGAGCACCGATGACGCCGCGCTCTCACGTCTCATCGAGGATCTCGACGGCGCGCTCACGCCGCCGCCACTACCGGCGGAGGTGCACGCCTCCGTTGGGCGGGCCATCGCCTGGCATGCCGCATCCGCGTCGACGCCTCCGTCCACGCGCACCGGGCGCGCGCGTCGTTGGCGCCGTCCCGTCATCGTGGGCGCCGTCCTCATGGCTGCCCTTCTGAGCGTCCTTGGCGCCGCGGCGGCGAGTGGCGATCCGCCGACCACGCTCGTCGATCAGGCCATGGTCTATGCGCCGGGCCAGCAACAGGTGATGCAGCGCTACGGCCATGCGGTGTCGGCCATCGCCCATGCGTGCGGCTACACGCTCCACGTTCGGCGCGCCTACGCCGACGTGAATCGGCTCAGCATCCTGTACACGATTGATGGCCCGGCTGGTCGCCGTTTCCTCTCCGTCATGGACATGTGGCCCACGGTGACGGCGGGGGCGGGTTCTGTCCTGAGAAACCTTGATCTCGGCCTCAGTCGTGACACGATCGGCAGCATGGAGGGACGCTACGCCGCGTACAACGTCAGCCAGATCGCCCCGCGTGCACGGAGTTTGCGCCTGCGCCTCTCCATCCCAGCGCTGACCATGACGGAGGTGGCCCACCCGCTCGGCCTGGGCGCCGCCGCTACGGCGTGCGAGACCTATCAGCCGGGACCTACCTATGCGCTCGGTCCGGGCATCCCCGTCCTGGGTGGGATTCCCTTCCTCGGCCGCCTGTTCCCCGGATTCTCCCAGATCTACCCCACGCGGGTCGTGACGGTCCACAAGCCGCTGTCGGTCTCCTTTACGGTGCCCGTCGACCCAGCGCGGCACGTCATCACGCCGCATCAGACGCTGCGGGCGGGTGGCCAGGCCCTGACGCTCGCCAAGGTTGTCGTCACACGCAGCGAGACGCGGGTCTACCTGCAACGCACGACGCGGGGGCACATCCTCGAGGGCGTCCAGTTGGGCATGCTTGTCGGTGGGCGGCGCTACGGTGACGGTATCCCGCTCTTCCACGATTGGTGGCAAAACAACGCTCCGGCAGCGCGCCTGTACGACTTCTGGTTCGTGGGGCCATCGCTCATGCGACCGGGGACGTGGCGTCTCGATGTCGTCTCGGACCCGAACCTGCGCGCGACACCGCGCGGATTCCCAGGCGGCCCCTGGTCCTTCCTCATTCATGTCGGGCGATAAATCGGCCCATCCGATGCGAGAACCCAGGCTGGCTCCGCGGTGCCCGTGTGTGATGGCCAGTCGGATGGTGATGCCAGCAACAAAGAGACGCCAGCAACAAAGAGATGCCAGCAACAAAGAAAGGTGCGGAGGGCACGGGATGACGATACCAACGGGTGAGCGGCCCCGTCCATGCACAGGCACAGCGATCGATGGCGACTTCGCGCGCCTCTACCGGAGCCAGTATGGCGCCGTGTTCGCTTTCGCCTATCGACGTGTGGGCAACCCGACCCAGGCTGAGGATGTCGCGGCGCAGGCGTTTCTACACGCGCTCCAGGCCTATGACCGCTACGAGGATCGCGGCGTGCCCGTGACGGCGTGGCTCCTACGGATCGCCGCCAACATTATCCGCGAGCAGGCTCGCCGGGAGCGGCGCGAGATGGAGGTCATGCGCGCCGCGGCCCGTCCGCTGGAATGGGATGGCTCCCTCTCGGACAGGCCGTGCGACTGGGCCGAGCGGGCCGAGCGGCGGGCCTGGATCGCCGGCCATCTCGCGGCACTCTCGCGCGACCAGCGACGCGTGGTGGCACGGCACTATGGGGCGGACCGGCCGATCGACGAGGTGGCACGGGAGATGGGGCGCAGTCCGGGCGCGACGAAACAACTGCTACACCGCTCTATCAAAGTGTTGCGCGCCCGCGTGGTTGCCGACGATGCCGTGCACAGTGGGGACGTCGGGGCGCCGCATGGATGGTGACGAGCGCCCGGACAAGGTCGTCCCTGAGGCCCGTGGTCTCGTCGCCCTGGACGACGAGAAGCGGTCCGAGGCGCTCCGGCGTCTGGTCGCGCTGCGCGCGAGCGACGATGGCGTGCCGGCCGCCCGTCTCGCGCGGCAGGTGGGCCTGGCCGTGCGGACGGTCCAACGGTGGGTGGCACAGTACCGGACGCAGGGCTTGACCGGCCTCGTCCGCAAGGAGCGCTCCGACGCCGGCCGGCGCCGACTCCCAGCGGACCAGGTCGCCCTCATCGAGGGGTTGGCGCTGCGCCGGCCGCGGCCGAGCGTGGCCACCATCCATCGACAGGTCGGCGATGTCGCTCACGAGCGCGGATGGCCCGTACCGAGCTACGCGCGGGTCTACGCCATCGTGCGCGCCCTCGACCCCGCCCTGCTCACCCTCGCCCATGAGGGCACGAAAGCGTACGGGGAGGCCTTCGACCTCGTCGTGCGGCGCGAGGCGAGCCGGCCGAATGAGGTCTGGCAGGCCGACCACACCCCACTCGACCTGTGGGTGCGCGACGACAAGGGGCGGCCGGTCAGGCCCTGGCTCACGATCGTGCTCGACGACTACTCGCGGGCGGTCGCCGGCTACGCGCTCAACGTGCAGCCGCCGTCGGCGTTGCAGACCGCGCTGGCGTTGCGCCAAGCCATCTGGCGGAAGAGCGAGCCGGCAGGCTGGACCGTGTGCGGCATCCCGCGCGACTTCTACACCGACCACGGCTCGGATTTCACCTCGCGCCACCTGGAGCAAGTCGCCGCCGACCTGCACATCCATCTCATCTTTTCTATCCCGGGCGCGCCGCGTGGCCGCGGCAAGATTGAGCGCTTCTTCGGCACCGTCAACCACCTCTTCCTCGCGACGCTACCCGGCTACACGCCTCCCGGGACCGCGCCGCCCGACCAGCCCACACTGACGCTCTCCGACCTCGACGCCCGCCTGCGCCGCTTCATCGTCGGCGACTATCACCAGCGTCCGCACGGCGAGACCGGTGAGCCGCCGCAGGCGCGCTGGGAGGCCGGCGGCTTCCTGCCCCACCTGCCCGAGAGCCTGGAGCAGCTCGACCTGCTGCTCCTGACCGTGGCCAGGGCGCGGCGCGTGCAGCGCGACGGCATCCACTTCGCTGGCCTGCGTTTCAGCGACCCAACCCTGGCGGCGTATGTGGGGGAAGACGTCATGATCCGGTATGATCCCCGCGACATGGCAGAGATCCGGGTCTTCCACGATGGCCTCTTCCTCTGCCGCGCCGTGTGCCAGGATCTGGCCGGCCAGACGGTCGGGTTCAAGGAGGTCATCCAGGCGCGTAACGAGCGGCGTCGCTCCCTACGCAAGGACCTCTCGGACCGGGCACGGGTGGTGGAGACGTTCCTGTCCGTGCATCAGGAGGAGGCGTCAACCGCTCCCGAGCCGACGCCGCCGGCCACGCCGCATCTGAAGCGGTACTACAATGATTAGCGTGCCACCGTCCTCGCTCTCGTCCGATGTCGAATTCCTGCTCACCAAGGAGGCCCGGCGGTTCGCCGAACTGTGCGACACCGTGCGGCGCTATCGTTATATCGGGCTCTGCTATGGGCCGCCGGGTGTGGGAAAGACGCTCTCCGCCCGCCACTACGCCCAGTGGGGCGCGCTCGAGCCGCGCCTGCGCGAGTGGTACTGGGCCAAGGCCCCCGCGCCGGCGTTACTCACGCAGGCCACCATTGTCTATACACCGACGGTCGTCAATGCGCCGACGACCATCGAGAAGCATCTGCGCTTCCTCTGCCAGTCGCTGACGTGGGCCATCGACGAGGCGGTCTACCCGGACGACGAGAGGTCGCGCCAGCGACCCGACCACAACCGCACCGAGCTCATCATCGTGGACGAGGCTGACCGGCTCAAGATGCAAAGCCTGGAGCAACTGCGCGACCTCTACGATCGCAGCAACGTCGGGCTCATCCTCATCGGGATGCCCGGCATCGAGAAGCAGTTGGCGCGGTACCCGCAATTGTATTCGCGCGTCGGCTTCGTGCATCAGTACCGCACGCTCTCAGCCGAGGAGATGCAGTTCATCCTGGCGCACAAGTGGGAGCGGCTGGGCTTGACGCTCGCGCCGGATGATTTCACGGATGCCGAGGCGATGGCGGCGATCGCCCGCGTCACAGGTGGGAACTTCCGGTTGATCCAGCGCTTGTTCACACAGATCGAGCGCATCTTGCAGATCAACGAGTTGGGCCTCATCACGAAAGAGGTCGTTGAGACGGCGCGCGAAAACTTGGTTATCGGCCCCCTCTGACAGTCCGCGCACGCCAGTTACCGATCAAAATCACGCCGAAAAGCCATCAACCCGACAAGCGGCAGGCTATCGATGATGAAGTCGCAGACGGCCGCCTGTTTCCGCACGACCAGGTTGCCCAGCAGGTCGCGGAAGAGGTCGAGCCAGTCAGCCAGCGCGTGCAGCCGCCGGTTGAAGCGCGAG
>JAABUV010002671.1_pt1 | contig 23752 bp, 27 predicted proteins | sample 5559971 | NCBI WGS metagenome assembly JAABUV01 (sample SAMN10711881, study PRJNA513362) | rock metagenome | isolation source: Antarctica rocks | place: Antarctica: Victoria Land, Knobhead nord | collected 2015-12-19
CAGGAGGGTCATCATGCGATAGACTGCGGGTGGCATCGGGAGGCTCCTTCCGGACGATATGGTGTCAGCACCCCTATCCTACCAAAGCCCTCCCGATTGCCCCCTTGTTAGCGAAAACTAGAGGTCAAGCGCCAGCGCATAATGTCGGGGCATATCGCACGCGACACTCTGCGAACTACCGGCGCCCATCACTCGCATAGCCATGCTCACGGCTGCCCGAGAATAGACCAAGCTCCGACAATGGGCCGCTTACGTGGGCACAACGCTGTTGTATAACTATCCATTGGGCCAAGATCGTCAATGGCTCCCGCAGTCCGCCACCATCATTCCCTTACGTGGGCCACCCGATCACGCGGAGAGGGTAGCGGGCATAGCGGAGCGGACCACGACGGTAGCGGAAGCGCCGTTCGTATCATGATCTTCGGCATGAAGGGGTTTCGCCGAAGTACTGCAACATGGCGAAAGCGCGATGCGATCTTTGCGTCCGAATGTAACCCTTGGGCTCGTGCCTTCCATCGTCCATCACTTGCCCGGCACAGCCGCCGTTGCCTCCTGCCGGCCCTGCCGGTCTCTCCCACATGACCATGCTGTGCTCCTCTCGCCTCTCGTCGAGTCGCTCACGATGCCTGTGCGGTGGCCTCGGTCGGGACGGACGCGGCCACATCGACGACGTACTCCACCCGCTCGACGTGCCCGGCGCCGAGGGTGCCACCGTCGATCTTGTGCAATGCGGCCATGACCTTGCCGGCCAGCTTCTGCTCTAGCCAGGTCTTGTTGAAGGCGGCGGGGACCGCCACGCGCAGCAGCTCGCCGTCCTGGTCGAGGGCGCGCGTCGTCGCAAACCAGGCATTGTAGTTCTCGGCGGTCATGACCTGGGCCAGATCGTCGAGGACCGCGCGCCACACCGGATGCTCCTCGATGATAGGCAGGCACGCGGGGCTGTCGGACCAGGTGGCGTAGGAGTCGGCGGGCTCGCTACGGCCGTCAGCGCGTCGGCTCCGTCGACGACTAGGCTGGCCTGTTCGTCGGCGATCCGGGGGCAAGCCGACGTCGGCTACGCGGGGCGGCGCGGGGTGCAAGAGGTCCTGCAGAACGGCGAACAGGTAAGGCATGCCGTTGGGGGCCTGGCCGTCGCGCCGGCGCTTGACGATGCTCGCCTGGCGATCGCGCGTCCGGGCGGCGGCTTCGTCGAGTAGGCGCAGGAACCGGTCGAGGGACACGCCGGCGTCGCGGCACAGATTGCGGGCACGGCCGAGACTTGAGCGCGGCGCATCATCCCCCAGTTCGGTACTCAGGGCGGCGATCTCGGCGGCGAGCGCCTGGTCGTCCACGGTCTCGTGGTCTTGTGCATGGCTGTCGCCAACGCCCGTCGTCCGTGTCGCGTTAGCGGGGGTAGGGGGTATCGAATCGTAGTCGAAAGTTTCTACTTGGTTATTTGTGCCCAACCCCTCGAAAAGGTCAAAGTTCCTGCACGGAGCGGATCGTACCCCTGATCCCGCAGATCCTCAGTGCAACAAGCCGCCGCGGGCGCCTGGTAACCGCACGTTGATTCTGGCAACGGTATGTGCGTGGTCAAAGGGGGACGCAGGGCCAGCGTAACGCTGGTGGTGAGGCCGTGTGCAGAAAGTAGACTTTCTGCACGCCGCTGCCGTCGTGACGGCCTGGTGTTACGGAGCGCGACACCGGGGGCAAAGTAGCGACCTATGGAGCCGGGACAAAGAGCCGATTCCCTTGCTGGAAACGATACTTCGGCCTGTTTTGCTACCCCCAGGTGCCTCGGCGAGGGTCTTTCGCCGTGTTGGATTGCACGAAAGGAGCGCCTCCCGTCGAACTCGCCACTTTTTGTTCGAGAAAATCACTCTCGTAAGGCTATTTCGAGTTCAGAGAGGCGCGTACTTTGCCCCCGATGTCGCGCTCCGTAACACCGGGCCGTGACGCGGGCCGTGCCGCAGGGGACGAAACGGGCCAGCAGAGCCGCTTATGCGAACTTTTACCTTTTCGGGGCGTTGGGCAAAAATAGCCTGGATGAAGGTGGCGCGCCGGCCGGTCGGCCCATGCGTAAAGGTGATGTCGGGAAATTTCCGCATCTTGATCGCCTCTTCCGTGAGCACGCGCATGGTGTCGGACACCGTGCGGCCCTCCCCTCCAGCGCGGCAATCCTGCGCACCTTGTCTGCGGTGTCCTTGGATAGCTCTAGCCTGACCAGGGGTGTCATTGTATGTTCCTCATCGATTGGCGAACCACACCGCATAGTCGTCGGTGAGTTGGTAGTTGGTCGAGTTCTTGTCGTCCGCTTTGAGGTCGGCCAGCGGGAGATCGTAGGAGCGGCGTCCGTACGTCACGCTCACGAGGACGCCGTAGAGGTCGTCCACCCCCGCGAGGTCGACGACGGTGACGCGGGCGCCCGCGGGGACCGGTCCTGATCCGTACTCGTAGCGCACGGCGTCGAACGGGACGGTCAGGCGCTCGCGCAAATATTCGTGCCACGCCGTTATAACGGATATGTCGTCGCGTGCGGGCGCGCTGTTGACGACCTCGCCGATGCGCTTACCTTGCTCGCCGCCGATGCTTGCCCAGACGTATGTTCGCTCCAGCTCCGCCTTGACCGAAGTTACGTCCCTCGTACGGTCCCTGGGCTGCGCCGGCGCCACCTCGCTGGCGTACACGCACATCTGCGACCAGTCCAGCCCCTGCTTTTCGCAGGCCTCGATCATGGCGGGCGGCATGCCCCGTAGCGTCACGCTATCCCACTCGATGTCCACGGTCGGCGCGTCGTCACCTTCGGCGTAGACGTGGATGACGTGCCCCTGCCAGCCGCCGATGTCGCCGCCCATGTCGGCGTCGGTCACACCCGCCTTGACCGCGACCACATCCCCGACGTTGAAAGGTACCTTTGGCATGATCATCACCTCATTGCTCGCGCCTGTGCGCTACCCGTGTTGCGCGCGCCACGTCCGCAGCAGCTCCGCCTCCCGCTCGCGGCTAATCCCGGCTTTGCGCTCCTCGTCCTCCGGGCGCGTGGCGTCCCAGGCCAGCGTGTCGCGCACCGTCTCGGCCAGGGGGCGGAAGGTCAGGCCCGCCGCGATGGCCCGGCGGCAGTCGATCTCTTGCAGGCCGCTCATGTCTCCATCTACGGGTATCCACAGCGGGAGCCCCACCCACGGCTCGACGCCGTGCTCTAAGAGGAACGACGCGTCGGCCCACACGAACCGGGCGCCGCCTCCGCTTATCCGCTCGCATGTGTCGAGCGTTTCGCTCAGGGTGAGCGGGTAGTCGGGTCCCGTCGCGTTGTAGACGCCGGTGCGCTTCTCCTCGACCATGCGCACGGTCCACGCGGCGAGGTCGCGCGCGTCGATGAACTGCACGAGCTGCTCCGGCGGCCGCGGCGCGAGCACATCGCCGCCCTGGGCCACGCGGCGTGGCCAGTAGGTGAAGCGATCGGTTGGGTCGTGAGGTCCGACGATGAGGCCGGGGCGCACCGTGAGCACCCTGCCGGGCATCCTCTCCTCCGCTGCGCGCTCACACAGGACTTTCAACGGGCCGTACGTTTCACCGTCGACCGTTTCGGTCGTGTCATCCTCGATCGTCCCCGTCGGCGCGTCCTCATTGAGGTTGCGGATGGTGAAATCTTTGTAGACCGAAACACTGGAGATAAAGGTGTAGTGGTCGACGGCGTCAGACAATAGCGCGGCTGAGGCGCGCACCACGCGCGGCACATAACCGCACGTATCGACGACCGCGTCCCAGCGCCGTCCCCGCAGCGGGGCGAGGCCGTCGTCATGGTCGCGGTCGCCGCGCAGCTTTTCCACCTCGGGGTAGAGGTCGGCGTTGTGCTGCCCACGGTTGAACAGGGTCACCACGTGGCCGCGCTTCAGCGCCGCCTCGACAAGGTGACGCCCCACGAACACGGTCCCGCCCAGGATCAGTAGCTTCATTAATCTCCCCTCTTGCAGTAGTCAGTAGTCAGTAGTCAGTAGTTAGGGGGACGCCTGACGCCTTTCACGCCTTCAGCCCGTCGACGTAGTCTCGCAGGTGGCGGATCGTCGCCGCGTCGCGCACCTTGAACCACGTCTTGCCCAGCCCATCGGCCTCATACTCCAGAGTGTACGACGATAGGCGCACCACAGCATAGGAGCCGTTCTCTGTCACAATAAGGGGAGAACGCCGTGCGGGAGGCTGACCCACGCAGTCGGAGACTCCGTAATTGACGTTTGTGGCTGTATAGACCCATGTGCCACCAGCCAATCAAGCACGGTTTGTAGGGGTTGCTAAGCCTTCTAGCACCTACATAGAGTCCATTGACACGTCCCACTTGAAGACCTAATGGGTTCTGCAAACGTCAATTACGGAGTCTCCGCAGTCGCGGGTTTCGTGCCCTTGGCCTGACCTGTCGCCCCCCGCGCGTTGCTCCGCCGGTGTGACCTGATAGGAGCCTGCTCCTCGTTGACCCGAGAGAGCCCTGTCCGCCACGGAGTCGCGCCGGATGGAGACCAGAAAGGAACCAGACATGATCACCAGTGGAGTAGACGCCCATAAGAGTGTACACGCCGCCAGCGCCGCCCACCCGCGCCAGTGGGGCATTGAGGGGGCGGGCAACTACGGGCGCGGGCTGGCCCAGCACTTGGTGGCCGCCGACGAGACCGTGTACGACATCAACCCGCACTGGACCGCAGGGGAGCGGCGGCAGGTCCGCCGGCCAGGCAAGAGCGACCGCCTGGACGCGCGGGCCGTGGCCCTGGTGGTCCGGCGTGAGGCGGCCACCCTGCATCCCCTGCAGGCGGAAGACGAGACGGCGGTGCTTGACCTGCTCGTGACCGAGCGGGAGGCGGCCCTGGCTGAGGCTACGCGCTTGCGCAACCAACTCCACGCCCTGTTGCTGCAGCTGGACCCGCAGTATAAGAAGGTCCTGCCCCCGTTGGACACGGAGGCGGGCGTCGCCGCGCTGGTCGCGTACCACGGACCGGAGCGGACGCCGCTGCAGCAGGCGCAGGCCGCCAGCGTGCGCCGCCTGGCCCACCGCTTGCGCTTGGCTGTCGAGCAGGCCACCGACGTGCGGCGACAGATCGAGGCCCGCGCCGAGGCGGTCTTTCCCCCCCTGACCCGGCTTAAAGGCGTCAGCTTGCTCACCGCTGGCGCCCTCGCCGGCATCTTGGGGCCCGGCCGCCGCTTCATGAGCGAGGCCCAACGCGCCGCCTACGCCGGGTTCGCCCCGCTGGAGGCCTCCTCGGCCGGCCGCGTGCGCCACCGCCTCAACCGCGGCGGCAACCGCCGCCTCAACGCCATCCTCTACCGCATGGCCCTGACCCAGTTGCGCTGTTGGCCCCCGGCGCAGGACTATGTCGCCCGGCGCGTGAGCGAGGGCAAGACCAAACGCGAGGCCATCCGCGCGCTCAAACGCTATCTCGTCCGTGCCATCTGGCGTGTGTGGCAGGAGTGTGTGTCTCATCAGGCATCATCCTCGTTCGTCCAAGCCGCGTAATGACGCTCACGCGGCTTATCCCTTGACATAGGAGCGTCAGGCGTTTGTTTCCCGCACAATTCCACTATTTCGAGGTGCACCCGATTTGCCGATTTGCCAACTAGCAGGCCGCCCGTCACGATTCGTTGGCTCTCCCGAAACTTGATACCGCTGACCATGTCGTGGATCAGGATGCCCGCCCTGCGACCGTGGTCGGGGCGCACGCGGCTGGATCGACGATGTACTCCACGCGCTTGACGCGCCCGATAGCGAGGGTGTCGTCGTCGATCTTGTGCAACGCGGCCACGACTTTGCCGGCCAGCTTCTGCTCCAACCAGGTCTTGTTGAACGCGGCGGGAACGGCGACCCGCAGCACCTCCCCCTCTTGGTCAAGGACGCGCGTCGTGGCTAGCCACGCGTTGAAGTTCTCCGTCGTCAGCAGGTGGGCCAGCTCGTCAAGTACCGTGCGCCAGACCGCGTGCTCCTCGGTAATCGGTAGGCGGTCAGGGCTGTCGGACCACGCCGCATAGGAGCCGACGGGCTCACCACGGTCGTCGTCACGCCGGCGTCGACGACGACCTGACGGGCCGGATCGCCGGCAATCCGCGTCCGGGCTGGCGTCGGCCATACGGGGCGGCGCGGGGTGCAGCAGGTCCGCTAAGACGGCGAACAGGTAGGGCATGCCGTTGCTCGTCTGGTCGTCGCGCCGGCGCTTGACAATGCCGGCCTGGCGGTCCCGCGTCCGGGCCGCCGCCTCGTCGAGCAGGCGCAGGAAGTGGGCGGGCGACACGCCGGCGTCGCGGCACAGGTTGCGGACACGACCGAGACTTGAGCGCGGCGCATCGTCCCCTAGTTCGTCACTTAGGGCGGCGATCACGGCCGCGAGCGCCTGGTCGGGCGGGTCCGCGTTGGCCGGAGGCTGGCCATCAGTAGACTCCGTGGTCAGTGTTGCTTTAGTGGGGGTAGGGGGTATCGAATCGAGATCGAAGTTTTCTATTTCGATTGGGTTTACTTGGGGTGAAAGATTCTTCACCCCTGCCGCGCGCGATCCTTCACCCTCCCCCATGGTCGGGGTGGCAGCGTCCTTAGGCCGGTTTTCGGGTCCACTACTCTCCGCGTCTGCACATAGCGACTCCCGGTCCGCGTCCCTCTGTGCCCTGTTGTTAGCGTCACATGGCCCAAAATTGGTTGAATCGTTGTCGGGGGTCGCCGGTGTCGCGGGGGCCGCGTCGGCGGCGGGGAGGAGGCCGTCCAGCCGCGCGAGCCCTTCGACGGCCGCGAAGAACGGGCGCAGGTCGTAGGCGTTGGTGGACTGCCGACCGTTGGTGGATAGTCGAGTCTGTATGTGCAGTAGCCCCTTCGCCTCTAACGAACGAAGGTAGCCCTGGATCGTGCGCACCGTCTTGCCCATGCGCGTCGCCAGCGCCGCCTCGCCAGGGTATGGGTCGCGCGCCGACCACCAGTACGTGCAGAGCTGCGCGAGGCAGACCATCTCGGCCTCGCTCACGCCCAGCCGCGCGTAGTAGACCCAGGCGTAGGTCGGCAGCGCCGTGTAGCCCCCCGTCAGCAACGCCACGCCGTACCGCTGGACCAGCCGCCGGTCGATGCTGTCGGATGACGCGTGTGATGGTGTACTTTCGGGCCTGGGACGGTGGGCATAATCTTGACATGCACCCATCGTTCCCGTATGATTGCTCATAGGTACTCCTCGGAAGCGTAAAGCTCCCCTGCGAGCCCCGAATTCTCGTTTAGGAGTTGGCGCTCCATTGAGGATTTCGGGTCCGTTCTAGCGGCACTGGTAAATGGTTGGTATCCGAAGTACCAGAGCCGGACAATATTGGTAGTAGCCTTAACCCATCGGGACAACCCGGTGGGTTTCGTGCATGTAGCACGAGCGTGCTAAGTCATTGCAAAGTTCTCCATGATGGGCATCATAACGCACTACAACGTGTCTGTGCAACGCGCGAGTGTACACTTAGGATATTAGTTCTAGCCATCACGGCAACGCCGCGCGGTTATAGACGATTGCGTCGGCGTCAACGTCCGCGCAGGACGCCTCGCCACGGGACGGCTCGGACTGGTGGTACGCTTCGTTGCCGGTAGCAATGGACGGCAGGGTTTGCAACAACTCGATGGCCGCTTCCTCCCAACGTGCCCACCACTGGACGACGACCGGTGGGGCACATGAAATACACCACAACATAGGGTCGAAGCGCACAACTCGCGTTCGTCTGTCTAACATGGCCCTCGACTTGGGATACCCGCGCACGAGACGCATAGTAGGCGAGAGAGGCAAAGGATAAGGCCAAACCACTTGACCACAAATGGAGCATGTACATAGCTGACCTGCGCGGCGTTTGCGGACGAGATGACGGGTTCCAAGGTACAGCATATCGATCATCCTCCGTCTATGGTGTGTCTACCAACCATTTCTACCATACCGAACAACGCGCATAATGACAGTACCAGACCTTTTCAGACGGATGTACCAAAGCTCGACAATGTACCAAACGTGTACCAAATCTATGGTGCGAGGAGGCAAGGACGTCCTGGGCACGCTGGAGAGAGTACGATTGAACAGGTGAGGGATCGAGATGCCGACACCAAACGAACGGCTACGCGCGGCGCGAGAGCAAAAACATTGGTCGCAACATAGAGCCGCAGAAAAGATAGGCATCGACCGGAAGACTTACTTACGGTTGGAAACCGGACAAACCTGTCCGCAGTCTGGAACGCTTGACCTTATCTGCACTGCATTTGACTTGCCAGCCCAAGCATTAGGGTTTGGAGGCGCACAACAAAGTGGCAGTCGGGCCATAGTGCACAGTCTACACCCTGCCGCTACCACGCTCCCGCCGCCACCAATCGCTAACGACATGCCGGATCTCTCGATCAGGATTGGCATGATCCTCGCTCAAATCATACACACGATAGGGTCGCGGAGTGCGCAGGGGCTTTTCTGGTGTGAGATTCAGGCAATGGTCAACGAGGAAGTTAGCGTGCTTGATGAAATGCTGCGACAACAACCACGCCGAGATGAGTACTTAATCTCGCGCCGACAAGCGTTGATGACGCTGGCCGCGCTCCCCACAGCGTTACTCGTGCAGAAGTTTCCTATTCAGCTAACTCAACAGGGGATGGGTGTGGACCCGGCAGATTTCCTCCCTCCCTGTGCAGCTAGTATTACGGCCTGCTGGCACTTGTTGAAAGGAGACGATCTGGCTGCTGTCGTATCCCTCCTGCCCCAATATATGCCGACCTTGACGGCCTTGGCCGTCCAGCCCTCGCCGCATCAGCAGGCTGTGGCAGCCCTAGCCGCGCAGGGCAACATCCTTCATGCCATCGCTGCTATGCACCAACTCAAAGTCACCGAGCGCGAGAGATACTGCCGGGAGGCCGTTCGGTGTGGTTACCTCTCCCGCGACAGCAACTTGACAGCCGCCGCTTTGATGTACTTGGGCTACACCTACTCGTTCAATATCCGTCCGCGTCGACCTGAGCAGGCTATCCGTGCCTTCCACGAGGCGTTACAAGTGCTTGGCACTGAGAATTCACTACTCAGGAGCGATATCCTTATGGGGCTAGCGGAGGCCTATGCGCAACGTCATGACGACGCCAAGGCCCTAGTACTACAACGACGGATTCTTCCAATAGCTACGAAGAGCCGCTTTTGTGCTAGATCTTGACACCCTTATGGCAGCAATAACGGGTGCCGAAGGCCAGCATAGCCGCGACATCGGTCGAGATTTGCCGCTGAAAACGGCGGTTTTACACAAGCGTCGTTGTAGTACTAGAGAATATGACGTTGGCGCAAAACTATTTCCCGACCTACCCCGATAACGATCCGAGCTATATCTATGCGGAGTGTGGCCTGAATGTTCTCTACTAGTGGGAGGGCAAGATGTATCTGGAACTGGCCGAGCGATACCCACAGCGCGGCTATGCACAACGTGCCTCGGATGTGCTAGCGCTCAGTGCGAACACTCAATCCATCAATGGGCGGTCCATCAGTGAAACAGTGCTGTGCCAAGCCGACGCGGCGCGATTGCAAGGGGATGTAACAACCTACACCGACTACATGCGCGACGGATTACACATGGCCCGAACCCTGGGGAGTCGCAAACGCTACAACGAAGCGGTCGAACTATTCCAGAAGACGCCTGAGCCCTTTTTCTACAAGTTAAGGATTTTAAGCCGTTGTCAAGGCCATTTTTGCAGCTTTTAAGCCAACCTGATAGCCGCCATGTTGCACAAACGCATGAGGCGCATGGCGTAGCGACAGCCGTGTGTGGGAGCAAAAGGCTCGTGGAAGTACGGCGTATATGCTGCTACGCTCCCTTTGCCACCCCGAGCGGCGGAAATGCGGGTACTTGACATGTGGCTCAGAACCTTAACTTGTAGGCAATAGCCTGAGCCATGGTTGAAAGAACAGTCTATCAAGGGGCTAACGAAAGACTTTTCCGGAGAGCTAAGTAAAAGAGGGCAATTATTATGGCAGACCTAATCATAGTTGAGACAAAAATCGACTCACGGGACGGCGCGCACAAGATCGCGCAGGTGCTTGTCGAGCGCCGCCTTGCCGCTGCGGCGCAAGTATCTGGCCCGATCACGAGCACCTATTGGTGGAAGGGGCAGATAGAGCACGCTGAGGAATGGGCATGTACTGCCAAGACGCGGCAGGACCTCTATGACCCGCTGGAGCAAGCGATTCGCGATCTTCACCCCTACGAAACGCCTTCCATTGTGGCAACACTTATTGTCGCCGGTAGTCAGAGCTACTTAGAATGGGTTGAAGCCGAAACGTCCGCGCCCGTCCCCTAAGCCACTCGGTAGCAGTGCCCCTAACCCTTGGCCTTCGCGTCGGCGGGCGTATGGCCCTCGTTCTCGATGCGGCCCGCGATCTCGTCCCACACCTTGGGATCACCGAAGTGGTTGCCGCGCGCCTCGCCCCGTTGAGCCTTCCGGTTGAGGTGGGCTTGGCTGCGCGCCGATCAGAAGGGGATCTCGTCCATGTCGCTGAGGGCGCCGGCGGGTGCCGTGCCTTGGGTCCGGCGACCATAGGTGGTGGCCGCATCGTCACTGTCCCCACTGTCCGCGCCCCGTTCACCGGCCTTGTCGAGCATGCGCATCTCACGCGCACGGACTTCGAGGCTTTGGCGGACCTGGCCCTCACGGTTGGTGTACTCGTTCTGGGAGAGGGCGCCTTCGATGTAGACGTAGCTGCCTTTGTGCAAATACTGCTGGCAAGTCTCGGCCAGCTTGCCGAAGGCGCTGACGCGGAACCAGGTCGTCACATCGCCGTTCTTGGAGCGCTCGGTCGTGGCGACGCTGAACGTCGCCACGTTGTCGCCGCTGGGCAGCAGGCGTGTTTCAGGGTCGCGGCCCAGGTTGCCAATGATGATGAGCTTGTTGTATGAGCCGGCCATGGGTGCTCCCTCTGTTTAGCGTTATCCGATCACCCTGTCTGCATCGTGTCTTCTCATGGTAGTATAGAACAGTCGTTCGTTTTAGCGCGCGTGATTGTCCAGTGCCCGACGCTCCGAAGCGCGTGTTTCAGGGTACTGCGGCGACCGTGTGCGTCAGGACCGCTGTGCTAGCGGCGCGCCGGATCAGCGTGCAGCGCCCACGCCCAGCGCCCGTCACTGGGACGGTACCAGCCGCATGCGTCCGTGCCCGCCAGCCGTCGCTTAGAGGCGGTATCCTTCTTACTGAATGCGGGACAGATATGGCGAGGATGTGGCGCCCTCGTTCACAGCCGTCGTACGTATGTGGATACGGGAGGGGATGTATGACGGCGTCTAAGGATGAGATAACGGGGGCGTTGAGTCTTGCTACACCGGCGGTGACGACACGGCATAAAAGCAGGCGGGTGGGGCCAGCACACACGGCCGATGGTCAGCCGTCGTCGGCTGACCATGCGCTGGAGCGGCTCGTGTGTGGTCGGTGCGGCGGGGAGATCGCGGTGGGGGAGATCTTTCTCCGGCGCGCGGTGTCGTTGACGGCGTGGCATGGGCGCGGGTTGACCCAGGCTCCGGTCTGCGCGCAGTGCCGCCCGCTCACGGTCATCGAGGGGAGGCGGCAGGATGGGTGAGGGGATGCTCAAAGGGCGGGTGCTCGTGGTGGACGACGACCCTGACATCATCGACTTCCAGGAGGGCGCACTGGAAGACGCCGGCTATCTGGTGTTGGCCGCGGTAGGCGCCGAGGCGTTGGGGGTGGCGCATGAGACACAGCCCGCTGTCATCCTCCTCGACATCAACATGCCGGGGATAGACGGCGTGGAGGTGAGCCAGCGGCTGCGCGACGACCCGGTGACGGCGGGCATCCCTATCGTGGTGATGTCGGCGCAAGACCGCCTGCGCGCGACGGGACCGCTCATGCCGATCAACGATCGACTTCCCAAGCCGTTCGAGCTTGCACGGCTGTATGAGGTGGTCGCGCGCTGGGTGCCGGCGGCGTGAGGGGAGCGATGAGCGAGCACGAGCGGGCCGCCGGCACGATCCGCTGGCGTGAACGGTCGCCCTATCTCCATGAGGCGCGGATCACGGCTGCCGACGGCGCGGATCTCTACGCCGGCTACGTCGTTGTGACGCCCGGCGCCGACGTGTGGCGCGGCTATGTCGGCCGTGGGTTCGTTCCGCTCGGCATGGGACCGCGCACGGTGATGCAAGCGGCCGTGGAGCAGCGTGCGCGCGAGATCGTGGCCCACGGGGAGGACCTGCATCATGCCTCGTAAGACGGATGTGGCGCCCGAGGGCTATCAGGCGCTGCTGGGCGACCTCAAGGAGCGCATTCACGCGGCGCAGGCGCGAGCCGCCCTGTCGGTCAACCGCGAACTTATTACCCTCTATTGGCAGATTGGCCGCCTCATCGTCGCGCGCCAGGAGGAGTATGGCTGGGGGGCGCAGGTCATCGACCGCCTCGCGGCCGACCTGCGCCAGTCGTTCCCCGACATGAAGGGGTTTTCGACGCGCAACCTGCGCTACATGCGCGCGTTCGCGGCCCTGTACCCGGATGATGACGTCATGCGGCAGGTGGCTGCGGACGTACCTTGGGGGCACACGATGCGTTTGCTGGACGTGGTCAAGGACCCGCGTGAGCGCGCGTGGTACATGGGTCAGGCGGTTGAGCATGGGTGGAGTCGCGACATGATGATGCGGCAGATCGAGAGCGATCTGTATCGACGACAGGGGCAGGCGCAGACAAATTTCACCCGCACGCTCCCCGCGACACAGTCGGACCTGGCGCGGCAGGTGCTCAAAGATCCCTATAACTTCGACTTCCTGACGCTCGGTGACGACGCGCTCGAACGTGACCTGGAGCAGGGGTTGCTGACGCATATCCGCGCATTCCTGCTCGAGCTCGGGGTGGGCTTCGCCTTCGTCGGCAATCAGTTCCGGCTGGAGGTTGATGGGCAGGAGTATTTCATCGACCTGCTCTTCTACCACTACCGGTTGCGCGCGTTCGTCGTGATCGACCTGAAGATGTTCGATTTCCAGCCGGAGTACGCCGGCAAGATGAATTTCTACCTCTCGGCCGTCGATGACCTGCTCCGCCATCCGGACGATCAGCCAAGTATTGGCATCATCCTATGCAAAAGCAAGAACAAGGTGGTCGCCGAGTACGCGCTGCGCAACGTCACAACGCCGATCGGTATCTCGTCGTTTCAGCTTATGGAGGCGTTGCCGACCGATCTGCGCGGGAACCTGCCGACGATCGAGGAACTGGAGGCGACGTTAGGCGACGCCAACGGGGACTAGCGTTGGCAGTGGAGGGAGAGGTCGCCAATATTGCAGCAGTTGCTGCAATATTGGCGGTGAATGACGTGTATGGACGTGCATGAAGGAGACACGATGAGTGGACGACAGGATGGGATGCTAACAGCGCGCCCCCTGATCATCGCTATCGCGAGCCGCAAGGGCGGGTGCGGCAAGACGACGACGAGCTTCAACCTAGCGGGTGTTCTGGCCGACAAAGGCTTGCGTGTCCTGCTGATTGACCTGGACCCCCAGGCATCGCTGACGCGCCTTATCCTGGGCGACGCGGCGGACGGCGCGCGCGGCATTGGTGACCGCCTCCTCACGCCGCGTCTGGGTGTCGCGGACCTCACGCGCTCCGTGGCGCCGGGGATTGACCTCGCGCCGGGCGACCGCAGCGTCGAGACCTCGGCCTTCGCGCTCAACGACGATCCGACCGGCCCATTTCGCCTGCGCAAGCTCCTAGGCAGCATTGTGGGCTATGACGTGATCGTGATCGACACGCCGCCGAGCCTGGGCTTCGCCAGTAACTCCGCGATCCTCGCCGCGTCCATCGTCGTCACACCCACGATGCTGGGGCAGACGGATGTCGACGCGTTGGGCGATACGCTCGACGTGATCGAGCGCCTGGCCGAGCTGGGCGCGGCCGAGCGCGTCCTGATCCTCCCCAACGCCGTGCGCAACGACGGCAACGACCGGCGCAGCATGGAGGGGCTCACCGCCACTTATAGCGACCTCGTCGCCGACCCTGTCCCGATGGCGGTTGGCGTCAAGTACGGCCTAGCCGCGCGTCGGCCCCTCTCCGCGCTCGAGCCAACAGGTGGTGCGACGTTGGCCTACCGCGCGCTCGCCGAGCGGCTGCTGACGAGTATGGAGGTGTCGCATGCCTAAAGCACCGCCACCCAGCGTGTCCTTCCGTAAGCCCCAGGCCGGTCGCCCCTTCTCAGAGGCGGCGTCGACGCAGGCCCAAGGGCCGCGCGCCCTGCAGGGCGCTATGAGCATCCCTATCGAGCAGATCGCGCCGGACCCCGATCAGCCGCGCCGCGCCATGGACGATGAAGGCCTGCGCGAGCTGGCGGCGTCTCTCACCATGTACGGTGTCTTGCAGCCCTTGCTCGTGCGGGATGATGGCTACCTCGACGATGAGCGCACGCGCTACCGGATCATTGCCGGCGGTCGCCGCTACGCCGCCGCACTTCTAGCCGGTCTCGCGCGCCTCCCCGTGGTCGTGCGCGCGACCGAGGGCGCGACGTTGCGCGTGACACAGCTTATCGAGAACGTGCAGCGCCAGGACCTCGCGCCCTTGGAGGAGGCGCGCGCCTTCCAAGAGTTGATGGACGCCGAGGGCATTGGCGCCGAGGAATTGGGCAAGCGCCTGCATGTCTCCGGTCAGTATGTGCGGACACGCCTGCAGCTTCTCTCCGATCAGATCATCGCCGACGCGGTCGAGCGCGCGCAGATACCACCCACCGTCGCGCGCGAGATCATCCGCCTGCCGGACACCGAGGAGAAGGCGGAGGTACGCGCGCAGGTCCAGGCCGGGCAGCGCGTCACTCATAGCGACCTGCAAGGGATTAAGGATCGCCACGTCGCCGCCGGTGTCACTAACCCGCGGGCGAAGGGGGGCGGGCGACCATCGCATAAAGCAAAAGAAGCGCGGCCAAACAGCGGTAAGGACCGTGTGGGAAGCCCTACGCGCCGCCCGCAGGATCAACCATTGGTTGATACGCCATCAAGCCTACAGGGCGCCACGCCGCCCCAGGACAGCGATTCCAACCTATTAGCTCTGATGGTAGGGGCGCTCGACATCGCTGCTCTGGACGCTCTGCTCGTGTACGGAGAAGAGCGCGCCTGGTCGTGTGCGGAGCTAGCCCGCGCGGTCCGGGCTCTGCAGCCGGAGCGTAAGGGGAACTGATGAGCGACAGGCAGTGGACATGCACGCGGTTAGTGGTTGCCCCGGAAGCGGTGGGCAATGACAACACGCCGTAGCCTTTTCGACCAATCCTCACGAGGATCAGCCATGACATGTGCCCCCGTTTCGGCACCATAAAAGCGGCGTGAAAAAGATGTACGGCCGCGCTGGAGACGCCCCATTTATCTCCACCGGCAGCCGTTACGTTCCTAGCTTACCATGCGCCCTATGCCCTATCAATGACGGTACGCGTCGATAGTATGACACTACTGTTATCATCTGACGACCCGTACACGGGATTTATGACAAAGGGCATCCGTGCCTTGCGGTACACTTAGAACTGAGCGGGCCGGTCAGTCCCTGTCGATGCGGGCGTGACGCCCCCCTGCATGACCGCGACCATCCGACCTTGCTGAGGTCCCCCGGATGCGGCCCTATCACGAGCATCCGGGGGAGGGGCAGGTCTTCCCTCCCTCCCCCTCCGCCGCGTTTGAGGAGTCCACTGCCGCAGCCAGGGTCAGCGTCACACTGCCACTCGCTCCTCGGCGCCAGCCGTGAGGACAGACCATGATACCACCACCGCGTTTCATCGTTCATGAAAACGTACGGACGCGCACGTTGTCCGTGTTCGACCACCTGCGAGGTTACCCCATCCGCACGGGGCTGACCCACGCGACGGCGGTGGATCGCGGCCGAGCACCGGGACAGCATGCCCTAAATCTCGGGAAAAGGCTATGGTCGCTCAGGTTGCAGGCCGAGCGGGCAGTTGCAGGCAAAGAAATCGGGGGGGGGGGGGGAACGTCATGACCGAGGGATACGGGTGCGACCACGCGTGGGTTGTCGACCACGTTGATAGGGTGTGAGTGCCGGAGTCAAAGTGCGCAACGTTGCCGGTTTAAGCTACACCACCTCCGGCACCTTTATTTTTCCAAGCAGGGGGTGTTCCTGGGCGTCAAACACCACCCTGGCGGCACTGGTAGGCCCCCGTCCACTGGTGCACCTTATAGCGGCATTGTTGTGCAGATCAAAGGTTCTTGGGCGCTTTTGATGATGGGGCTGGATACCGTGAGTTAGTCAATCTCGGCTGGCCTTCCTGAGGTGATGAGCAGCAGGTTCGGCACCGTCAACCTGCCGTTGTGGCGCCCGTCAAACGTGCCCTTGTCTATCTCTGGTGCTACCAGAGAAAAAGGCATCATCAAAAGCGCCCAAGAACCAGATCAAAACCGGCGCTTACAATAGGGCGGGCGATGTGCGAGACGAGCGCGGACGGCGCATCACGCGTGTCACCTCGACGTATTGGCGCTGTTGTAAGTGCGGGGCCACGAACAGCACGATCAAGCGTGAGGAGGTCGGTGGCATCGCGCATGACAGGTATGAGCCGTAGCGCGACCCCTCACCGCACCTGCCAAGCGCCAGGAACGCGGAGGGCAGGACAGACGAGCAGCCCACGGCCCAGGTCACACACCGCGAACTGCCCACATCATCAGCCTACCGAAGGGGGTGCGTGGCCGTTCCCGTTTATCGCGTCCACGCGTCCACCCCTCATCCTCTTCCGGGTCAGAGGTGTGCAGGGGGGTTACCCCCGCTCACGGGGAACCCGCGCCAGCCCGTTGGCCGGATCGGTGTGGGGGGAGCACGAAGGCTCCACGGGGAGGATAGGCAGACTCCCCCGCGTAGGAGGGTGTCCCCCTGCCGTACGGAGCGCTTCCGTCGCAGCCCAACGATGGTCGCGGGTAGCCCGATCACGGAAAAGCACGCCCCTGATCGTGCGTGATCGTACGCTTTTCCTTGCGAGGGTTAAGGCGCGATGGACCGGTCGAACGTTCTATCAGCCCATCCGCGGTGTTCCAGGGCGAGGATGGGCGGCGATCCAGGGGCCGGACCACTCCTCGTCGAACTCGATCATGCGCACCAGCATCTCCCGTTTCTCGCTGAAGAGGTAGTCGATGGGGGACACCCCTTTGCGCACGCGCCCGGCCACCCGCGCCAGATCCACATGGTCCAGTTCGCCCGCCTCCCATCGCTTGACCGCCGCAGCGAGCGGGTCGAGCACCTGATGCCAGCGATGGTCGTAGTAGGCGTCGATCAAAGCTTGCTCCCAGGCCCACTCTGGCGTGTCCCGCCGCCGCTTCCCGCTCATAGGACATGCTCCACCGGCGCCGCCATCACCGCAGCGCCTCCAACGCTTTGGGGTTGTGGATGTCTCGCTCCTGGTCGAGGAACACGAAGAACTTCTTGAGCGCGACGCGGATCTCGTCAGGGTCCATGCGGTCGAGCACCTTCCGCTGGTACCAGCGGCGAAAGTGGCTGTTGACCATACCGCGCGTCACGTCTTCCACCCGCTCCACATCCGTATAGTCGCACAGGAAGGTGATGAACAGGTCGACGATGCTTGTGTGCTTGCGCATCGTCTTCCGGCTGTACTTCTTTTCCAAGTAGGCGCCGAACTCCCCATTCAACCCCTCCAGCATCTCCCGGAACGGCGCCCGTGCCTCCTCGGCATCCTTCATCGCGGCGAGGTAGGCGTCGATCTGGTCGCCAGGGATCAGCACCTTGCCCGTGTACACCTCCGGCATTGCCCCATCCTCCATTGCACGGTGCGCCACACGTCTTCCGTACTCACGCGCCGGGAGACAAGCGGGCGCGTCGCCGCCCGTTATGGTTTATGGGCCATCAGGGACGCGCCCCTACTTGGAAAAAGAATAGCACGCTTGGATGTCGCCACTCAATACACGGCCCAGGTGAGACCTCTGTCGTCGCCTTCGGCCATGGTGTGAGAGTGACCCCTTATGTCGTCCAAGCCCCAAACGATTACTTTTGCCCTAAACTTATCGTTCGCGCAAATCTTGAGCGAGTTCGGCGGCTGGTGCCGACAATCGCCGGCGGCTTGTGAACAAACGGCTCGGTGCCGTGGTTATTGTCAACAAAAGGCCGTGATGGCCGCAGAGTCTATGGTCGTGACAGGTCAGTATGTTGCTGGGCATTCTGCTCTCCCTTCAACTCAACCAGTGACACTTCCTACATGTAGTAGCGTCTCCACTATAAATACTACATGTAGTGATCGCGACGCTCTCGAACTTGTCACTTTGCTCGCTATTTGGCCTCATTTCTTGGGAGCTATTTTGCACGGTACAATGACCGACGCCAAGGCTAGACTCGATGCTGCCGTCACCTTTCGTGAAGTGAAAAAGAGGCGTTAACAGGCTGTGAGGGTCGTGTTTCGGCACTCGCATGCGCAATTCACTTCCCGGATGGGCCATTCTGTCTAGTGAAAAGGCGTCCGACGCACCACGTCACAGTGCCATTTATCGCCCAAGAAATCGGGCCATTTATCGACCAAAGTGACACTCGAACTGGCTTCCAATTTGCGCGAACGATAAGCTAAAGTCAAACGCACACTCCGTCATAGGATGGTGTTGACTGAGGCGATGTACCCTTAGTGAGGGGCAATTCTCGATCACCAACGTCGCGAGAGCCCCCGATCACACGGCGAGGCGTGAACGCCCGTGTGCCGGTCACGCATGCACGAAGAAGGCGACGGCCACCAGGAGATAGACGGCCAGGAGTTGGGCGCCCTCCAGCCAGGTGCTCTCCCCATCGCGGATGACCTGATTGACCAGCGTGGCCGCGATCACGACCGCCGCGACCTCGAACGGGTCGAAGAGGAGCGTGAGCGGGTGGCCAAGCGCGAGCCCGAGCAGCACCAGGGCCGGGGCGACGAAGAGGGCGATCTGCGCCGCGCTGCCCAGCGCGATGGACAGGGCCAGGTCCATGCGGTCGCGCGCGGCCACGGTCACGGCGCTGGCGTGCTCGGCCGCGTTGCCGATGAGCGCGACCAGGATCACCCCCACGAAGATCTCGCTCCAGCCGAGCCCCGCCGTGACGCCCGTCACCCCGCGCACGAGCCACTCCGAGAGGACGGCGACGCCCACGGTCGCGAGCAGCAGCACGACGACGGCGTTGCGCACGCCCCAGCCCGGCCCGTGCAGGTCCACCTCGTCCTCCTCCGTGTAAAGATGCGCGTGCGTGCGCAGGGAGAAGACGAGCCCCGCCCCGTAGCCGAGCAGGAGGACCAGGGCGGTGCCAACGCTCAGGGCTTCGAGCGCGCCGGCGTGGACGCGGGAGGTGGCGACCAGGACGGTGGGAATGAGCAGCGCGCTCGCGGCCAAGGTGAGCTGCGCGCCGGCGGCGCCGGCGGCCGTCGCGTCGAAGTGTTGGCGTTCCCGGCGCCACCCGCCGACGAGGAAGGCGAGGCCGACGACGGCGAGCACATTGCCGAGCACGGAGCCGATGAGCGAGGCCTTGACCAGGTCGGGGCGGCCGGCCTGGAGGGCGATGACGGCGATGATGAGTTCGGTGGCGTTGCCGAAGGTGGCGTTCACGAGGCCGCCCGCCGCGGAGCCAAGCCGACCGGCCAACTCCTCGGTCGCGACACCGATCAGGCGGGCCAGGGGCACGATGGCCAGGCCGCTCGCGAAGAACAGAACGGCCGCGCCCCAGTGCAATCGGTCGGCCGCGAAGGCCACGGGTGCCGCGAGGAGCAGGAGATCAAGCGGGTGCAGGGCCGCGCGCAACCCGTGCAGCGGTCCGCCGGTCGTGCGCGGCGGCCGCGTCAGTAGTGTCGGCCCTTGATCTTCAGTGCGCATCGCCCCCCCAACGCTAGGCCCTGTGGCCGCCGACACACGGCCATGCAGTGTACCAAGGGGACCGTGCGGAGAAAAAGCACAGCGGGAGGCCCTTACGGCTAGGAGACCCCCTATTGCCAATCTAGGACGCGGTAGCCATGGCGCAGGCGGCGGCGCAGGATCGCCTCGACGTGGGCCTGCGCGTCGGCGCGGTCGGGGTAGTAGTCGATGCGCGTCCGCTCGGGGCCACCGGTGCGTCCCCACACGCGCAGGAGCGCGCCACCCTCGAACAGGGCCGGGGTCCAGGTCAGCGTGTAGCTGCGGTCGCGGTCGCGCGCGGGGTCGACGCTACGCAGCCGGACATAGGCGCGGAAGTGCGCGGCGGCGGGGGGCAGCGCTAGGCGGCGTAGACGTCCCATTAGGCGAGCCCTCAGCGATCGTGGGGGTCGTCGTCATCGCGGCCCGGCCCTGGGGACGCCTGTTGCTGTGGTTGCGGCGGCGGGCGCTGTTGGAACGGGAATCCATGGGCTTCCAGGTCGCGCCGGGTTGCCTGCTGCACCGCCGCCGCCTGGGTGATGGCGCGGCGGGCGTCCTCGGCGGTCGGCTCGGGCTCGTCCAGATCGGGGTAGCGCGTCTGCACGGCGTAGCGCGAGAGCTCGGCTAGGGCGGTGGAGGCCCGCCGCGTCTCCCAATCGGCGGGCAGCAGCGCGGCCAGCGCGTTGAGCCGGTGGATCTCCTCGAAGCGGACGCCGGCGTAGGTCAGCGCGCCCTTGATCGCCTTCTCGGCCGCCTGTTGTGCCCAGAACGCGGCTTGGTAGGGCGACGACTTGGTGCCGGGGCGCAGCGCGTCGCGGGCGCCGTCTATATCGCGCGACGAATAGCGCAGCCAGGCGCGCGTGCGCTGTATGCGCGCCTCGCGCGTCGGCCCCGGCCCCTGCGTCACGCCGACACTCCCGGCACCCCCGCGCCGCCCGCCGTCGCCGACACCCCGTCGCCGTCCCTGGTCAGGGGGCGGGCGTCCTCATCGGCACGGTAGACCACGACGCCCCGCTCCTGCGCCCAGTGGAGGACGCTGCCGTAGTCGCCCCAGGCGGCGGCCAGGCGCGCGGGCGTGGCCGTGACGATATCCACGTCGATGCCCGCGAACGGCAGGTTGTTGTCGATGGCAATCGCCGCGCGGCGCGTGTCCGTGCCCTCGGGCAGGACGACGAGGAAATCCGCGTCGCTCCTCGGGCGGTGCGTGCCGCAGGCGCGCGAGCCGAACAGGATCACGGCGAGCGCGCGGGGCCGCGCCTCCCGCACGATAGTCTCGACCATGCCCCGGATCGCCGCCTCGGCCGGGTCGCCGGCGAGGGGATCGTGGGCTGGGACTGTCGGTGTTGTCGTCATGTACGCCTCCTCACATCTCTATGGGCATCGTACCACGTCGCCCCCTGTCATCGAGGGCCTGCGGCGCACGAGGCCGCCCTACCGTGTGCGGGGGAAACACCATCGTCGGGCGCGGGCTAGCGCCAGGTCGGCCGCCGTCACGACGATGCGCGGGGTGCGCCGACGCGCGAGCGTCGCCTGGAGCCTGCGCAGCCCGACGAGCACACCACACAACACCGCGTAGAGCGCCACGTTATTCTCCTCCTCTCGCCACTCTCGTCACTCTGGTCACCGATCGCGCTGGGGAGTGGGGAAGTGCAGCTTCTCGACGGCCGTGCGCTTGGAGGCCTCGCCACGGCGGTCGTACCGTTGGGTCGTCGTGACGTTGGCATGCCCGGCGCACTGCTGGACGGCGCTTGTTAGCGTCGGAATTGAGCAAGTCGCCGTCGTTGCTCGACAAACTTATTTGCTATCCAGCCACGCCGTGACCGTTTGCCTAATAAGAAGTTCTGCGTCGGAGAAGGTCATAGGGTTAGAAGGCCCTTCCCGCTTACTATGGGCATGACGCGCATCATCACCGAGCGCCTCATAACTGTTCGCCGTGTGCGTGAAGCGCTTGAGTTCGGCTTTATGCGCCCATAGCTTGCGCTCAAGCTTCTTCTCGCCGCCGACATCTTGCTCCACAACCTCAAGGAGTTTGTGAAGGATCGACCAATCAGGTTCGTAAGAGAGCAGACGAAGCGTGTGCGCAGCGGCATCGTCATAAGCGGCGAGTGCTGTCCACCGTTGAACGTCGCTTGGCGGTGGGGAGAGAGGGACCCCATCAGGACCGATCATCGTTATCCGTCCGACCCCTACGGCCCCGCCGCCCGCTGCCATGGCCGATACGAGCATGATCGTGGAAAGCCGCCGACCCTGCTCGTCAACGAATGCCACGGTATCGGTCGTGATAGGGATGATATGACCGAAATGGAGTCGTGCCGCCCCGTTGATATGCGAGAGCAGTTTTTGGGCCTTTGCATGGACGGTGCCCGCCTCTGTCAGCCCATCGAACGCGTTTCCGCACAGGTAATAGCCGTCGTCCTCCTTCACAACCCTGAGATCTGGCGAGCCCATCAATTCGCTAAGTTGCTCTAGTTGCCAACTATCGCCGGCGAGTTTAGCCAATCCGCGCATCATATCCGCGCATCATACAACGCGACCCTTTCTCTGCACGATACGACCAACGATTACGAACTCCTAGCTGGCTCCGTCGCCGGCATCGGGAAGTGGAGTGTGTCGGCCGCGCGCCGCATCACCTCGTCGCCGCGCCGGTCGTAGCGTTGCGTCGTCGTCACGCTCGCGTGGCCGGCCATGCGTTGCACGGCGCTGATGTCGTTGCCGGCGGTGAGTAGATCGCCCACGAAGGTCCGCCGCACGTCATGGGGGGTCAGGGGCGGGATGCCGGCCTGCCGGGTGCGCTTGTTGAGCATCTTGTAGATCGCGTGGGCGCTCATGCCCGCGACGCCGCCGGCGATGCGGCCGGCCTGGTCGATGGGCACGAACAGGGCACCGGGCTCCCGGCCGCGCAGCCCCAGCCACGCGTCGAGGGCGGCGGCGGCGCTCGCCGGGATCGGGACCGCGCGCTGCTTGTCGTTCTTGCCGTGCAGGATGCGCAAGGTCGGCGGAGCGGCTATGTAGTCGTCGAGCGTGAGCGCGGCCAGCTCGGAGCGGCGCAGGCCACCGGTGTAGAGCGCGGCCAGCATCGCCGCGTCGCGCACGCCGGCCGGGCTCGTGTCGCGGGCGCACGCCCGCACCAACGCGGTCAGTTCGCCCGTGGGGACAGCGCGGCCGCGCGGCAGGCGCTCGCCCTTGTCGGCCTTGACTTCGCAGATGCGGCGGTACTCCTCGCTCGTCATGGCGTTGGCGTTGCGGGCTTCCCGCGCGATGCCCCGCAATACGGCGAGCGTCAGGTTGACCGTCGCCGGCGCGGCCCGCTTGTGCGTGGGGCCGTAGGGCTGCATGAGGCGCTGTCGGATGCGCGCGACCTGGGCGGCGCGCAGGTGATGCCAGGGGAAGGTCTTCGGGTCGGGGATCGCGAAGAGGCGGGCCACGGTGCGCAGGCGCTTCCAGACGGCCTCCTGGCTCGTCGGCGACAAGCTGTCGATGTAGGCGTACACCGGGTCGGCAAAGGTTTCCGGCCCGGTCGCCGGCCGGACGGCCTCGCCGAACAGATCGACGGCGCGCGCCACGTCCTCGCGTGTGGTCATGCTCGGTTCCTCCTATGTGAAGTGTTGCGCCATGAAGGATCGCACGGCGTTCAGCATGTCTTCCACGTCCTGCGCCGTGAATTGGTTCCACTGTCCGTGGGCAGCATTGTTGCGGATGTCGGCCAAGGCCGTGATTTTCTTCTGCGTCAGGAGGTTGTACGCGCTGGCTTTGTGGAGATCGGCGTTCATCATGTCCAGTTTGGGTTTCGCGCTCAGGGCGATGCCCCGCCGTTGGCAGAGCTGCCTCAGACCGTCCTCTAGCAGTCTGTCGGAGAGAACGAAGCGATGGGTAGCATGACCGGGGTGCTGCTGTCTGGGTGGGGCGTCCGGCCCGCGCCCACCCCTGAGCGACGCGTGGCCGTAGCCAGGACACGGCGGCGGAT
>JAABUV010002674.1_pt1 | contig 23732 bp, 33 predicted proteins | sample 5559971 | NCBI WGS metagenome assembly JAABUV01 (sample SAMN10711881, study PRJNA513362) | rock metagenome | isolation source: Antarctica rocks | place: Antarctica: Victoria Land, Knobhead nord | collected 2015-12-19
TGCGGCGGGACATCACGCTGGCGGAGGTCGCGCGGCACAACACGCCGGAGGACGCGTGGCTTGCGCTGCGCGGCAAGGTGCGGCGCGGCGCGACGGGGCCCTGACCCTATGACCGGGCCTGGCGAGCTATCAAGCTCTGTGTACTACAGCTGCGAGTCATGCGAGCGGCGGTGTGCGGCAACACAGTGCTCCTGACACGAGGGGCAGGCGGCTTGTTGTGACATGAGCCAGCCTTGTCAGTAGGCCGGCCTGCTGTCCATCTGCCACAGGCTGTCAGCGCAGCAGGGCGCGGCGCGGCCAGAGAGCACGCGCGCCCAGCGGTTACACACCCGACACTGGCAGGCTTGCGTGCAACCCCATACCAGCGCTCCCACCCGGGCGGCGTGCCGCGGCCGTGCGCGGCCATGCCTGGCAGACCTGGCCAGCACTTGCGTGAGGCACCCGCGGCGCACAGGTGTACAACGTGACGCCCTACCAGCGCTTCCACCCGGGCGGCGCGGCGTGGCTGCTGAAGGGCGCGGGGCGGGACGCGGGCGCGCTGTTCGACAAGTACCACGCGTGGGTGAACGCGGACATGCTGCTCTCGGCGTGCCTGGTCGGCCTGCTGGCGCCCGAGCGGGCCGCCGGCCCCTGACCACATGCCGCCTCCACTGGTCCTGTGGCAGCAGGTTGCGCGCCCGAGCAGCCGCTGCTTTTTTGAACGAGGCTGCCAGAACTTGCGGGGCGTGTGTGTTCCTTCAAACTGCCTGTGCCTGGAGTCATAAACACGTGCTGCTCACAGCGGGCCTGGCCAGCCTGCTGGCGCCTGAGCAGGCTGTGATTCCTCTCGACTGCGTGCTGCTGAGCGGGCACCTTCGCGGCATAAGGCATGCTCCTCTCATCATGCCTGACTGGGTTGCTGCTGCCGCAGACGGCGATGGTGCCCTACTTGAACTGTGTACATCTTGGGGGTTTTTCAGCACTGTCAGATGCTGCCCTAGCGCTGGCCACTTTGCGAGCTGCTCAGGCTGAGCAGCTTCAGGTGCCTCAAATGCAAGCATCCGAATGCATAGGAGTGTGTACGTGCCAGGTTTAGTGACCAGGTGCATTGAAACAGCAGTGGGCATCTGAACGGCCTTGGGTTGTTTCCTCACATCTGCTAGCAGCCGCGTAGCTGTGCCTAGATGCCGGTCCTACTTGAGTTGTGACTGCACCTTACACCAAATTGTTCTTATAAGAGCACACTTGGGAGTTGGACACTGACCACAAATCAAAGTTGTTAGCAACACTACAGAGCGCTGTCACATCTGAGACGTGCGTTCGTTGCTATACTGTCCCTGAATGGAGCATGGCCAGACAGTGTACATGGAGGGGTGAGAGGGCTGTTGGAAGGTCTAAGCATGGTAATGCAAGGGTGACACGGTGAATGACTCACTTCGACGTTGTCAACTCACCTGTGTTCTACAAAGGTAGGACTGGCTAGACCTCAAGAGGCAGAGACCAACAGAACCTCCAGGGTCAGGGTGTGCAGTGGTTTCGATACTGGAGATGAGTTGGAGGTGAGCAGGTCAGCGTCGCTGCCGCCGTGAGGAGGACCATGGCGGAGAAAGCGGAGTTTATGGAGGCAAAGCTGCCAGCGGGTGAGGTGCTCAGCATGGAGCCACAGGACTATGACGCGATGGAGCGCGATTTTCGCGAGGCGCGCAACCTGGGCAGAGAGACATCACCACTGGAACAGCACACCAGACGTCTTTGCATGGTCAGACTCACAAATTTTTCACGTCACAGTAGCGCTGCAGCGTATTGCTTTGCAGAGGCAGAGAGGTCACGCAGTAAAAAGCAAGTCGTGGTCTGTGCGACTGGCCAGAGTTCTGTGCATACTGTGAGGAGGGCGCAAGAAGCGCGCATAGCCCTGGCAGGGCCCCACGCTGCCGGGGACGGGCGTGTCAGAGCAGGCGCTGGTCTGCGCGCGCTCAGGTGCTGCGCGCGCTCCCGGACGACGGCAGCCTGGAGCGCTTCAGGTCGGAGTACGCCAAGCTGTTCCAAGCGGTGCGCGGCGCGCACGGTGCGAGCGCGCCTGGTGCCCAGCTTGACCAGGCTGCCAGCGGCACGCAGGGCAGCGTGTTGGAGCGCCCGGTGCAGCTGCGCCACAGCTAGGCCCTCTAGGTGGAAGCCACATAACGCAGCTCGGCATACGTGTCTGAGACGCTTTGCTGCTGTATACCAGATGTATGTAGCGGCAGTCACATGGCTCACGCTCCACATAGATGCATGCTTGCCAGTGTTCAGCCCGGGCCCGCCTGCTGTGGAGAGGGGGACGCACAGCAGCTCGAGCACGACAGCAACGGGCCGCGTATGGCGCTACATACAGTGCCGCTGCGCGGCAGACACGGAGCGGCGGCTCACCAAGCGCTGCCGGGAGCTGGGCGCGGAGCTGGTGGGCAGCGCGGCCAAGGTGGCCGCCGCACTGCGGCTGGGCGAGGACGACGCGGCCGCCATCGCCGCGCTCAAGGCGGAGATTCAGAAGGCCTGGCGCCTGGTCGACGCCAGCGCTGACAAGGCACTGCCCTTCCGACACTGACAACTGTGCAGTGTGCATGGACAACATTTCGGCTGCATGGGCTCTGCCTACTAAAGGTCATGCTGCAGCAGGCGCAATAGTTGGACTGACTGCATGGTCTGAGCGCTACCGCGCATCAGTGCTCAGCATCTCATGCCACTAGCTCATTTGCGCGCACGGCGCTGGAGGCGGGGCGGCGGTGCCAGGCATGAGGTTGGCCGCTGTAGCAGAGTCTGACGACCTCATTCCTACCAGAAACCGCCAAATTGAGGCGTGCGCGTGGGCATGGAGGTCATCGAGGCTGCTCAAACCTCTGGTCTCCAGCCACAGATGCTGCCCCTCGCATGCAGCTTCTGGGTCATGCCGGTCAGCTCGCATGCGCATGCGGCGCGCAGGAGGCGGCGGCGCGCGGCGAGGCCGCCGCGCTGCGCGCGGAAGTCGCCGACCTCAGCCGCCTGGTGGAGGCCGGCACGGGCCTAAGCGCAGGCGAGGAGACCGCGCGCGACGAGCTGCTGCGCCAGGGCGACGCCCTGCTGGCCGAGCGCGACGCACAGGCGCGCGCGGCCCTGCGCGCGGCTGCCTCATGCACAGGACGGACACGCGTCCATCCTCAGCACGAAGCTGAAGTGCCAGCGCTATTCTGGCTGCCTCATGCACAGGACGGACACGCGTCCATCCTCAGCACGAAGCTGAAGTGCCAGTGCTATTCTGGCCGAGCGCAAGTTGCATGCGTGAAATGGTCCCTGTGTGTGGCTGTCATTACACAAGCTGATACGTATGCAAGCAGCGTGTGCCCCGAGGGACGGCAGCAGCACCGTCACCTTCAGCTCGACTGTGACACGTAGGCACAAGTGGGCCCTGCCAGGACCCTGAGGGCGGACAGAGCGCAAGCTCTGTAGGGAATGCGGCATCTGCAAGCGCAGCTGCCACTTCGGCCAGCGCGCCTGCGCGCGGCAGGCCTGGTCCTAGGGCTACGGCGAGTCAAGCGCCCCTGTCCCTTACCTGCAGGTGACAGCGATCACAGCGGTGCGCGCGGAGACGGCCGCGCTGAGCGCGCGGCTGCGCGAGGCGGAGGCCGTGCGCGCCGATGCGGAGGCGCAGGTGGCGGCCCTGCATGACCAGGCCGCCGCGCGCGCCGCGGACACCGACAGGCGCGCCACATCGCCTGGCAGTGCGCATTTGCATAGAACACACAAACACACACAACACACAAGGTGTGCTCGGTGTGGTGCGTAGCCGAAGCACTGGAGGGTGCTCGCACGGTGTACGTAGTGGCAGAGTGCGGCGCATGCACACCGCTCGTACTTTTGGCTCACGGAACTTGCAAGGGCATGCAGGATCTTCTCTACATTATCACACCATGATTCCTCAACGACCAGACCTGCCTCGTGAAGAGCTGTCACTACTGAACATGCCGCAGGGAGCAGCGGCGCAAGGAGCGCGCGGAGCGCGAGCTGCGCGAGGCGCGCGCGGCGGTGGAGGCGCGCGGTGCCGAGGCGCGAGCGCGCCAGGCCGCGGCCGCGGCCGCCGAGGAGGACGTCGTGCGCCTGGAGCAGGCGCTGCGCGAGGCCAAGGCCCGCCCCTGCACCTTGTCCACATCAGTGCTGTGAAGTGCTTCCTCAGGTGTAGCACATACGGGGCCAGACTGCATGTGTTATTGTTATTCAACATGCTGCTGACATGAATGTTAGTTCAAAGCGCCTCATACGTACAGGCCATTGGCGCAAGAGCCTGGCTGACGTTAAGCTTTTTGTGTCAGTGGCGTTCCTGTCTCACCGAATGCTGACGCACCTCGCTTGTGCACCAGGCGGCCTCCGAGCACGCAGCCAAAGAGGCCAATGCAGCAGGCGAGCGCGGCGCCAAGCTGCAGCGCGAGCTGGCCGAGCAGGTCTGCCCCTCCTGCAACTCGCATGGGCTTCTGACTCTGCTATGCCTGACCCTGCTCATGCGCTGCTATGATGTGGCTGCGCAGGACTCTCAAGTGCTCATGTTGTTGCTGGCAGTGCACTTGTAGCAGTGCACTTGTGGCAGCCTGTATGGTCCTGTCCTAGCAAGCAGCGCCGTGAGCAGTGTGGCATGCGGCAGGTGCACACAAACACGCAGCTGCTGGCGGAGAACAGCCAGAAGGCGGTGGCGCTGCGGCTGGGCGAGGACGCAATGAGCCGCGTGCGCTCCGAGGCGGCCAAGGCGCGGCCTCATCGTTCGTTGTTATTGTGAATTTTATCTATTGTGTCTGAGATGATGCTCGTGAGGTGGGACAGGGGTGCGCACACTGTCGAGTACACATGTGGCTTTCATGCATGAGGCAGCGACTCCATCAAACATGCAAAAGGCCTTTCCAGTTTGCATGCACACATGATACCGCATGCTTGCTGCCAAGGCAGTGCTTGCCTAGCAGGACGGGGCCGCGCGCAGGCGGCCAAGGTGCGGGACCTGGCGCTGGCCAAGCTCAAGACGGTGGAGAAGCAGAAGGCGGACGTGGAGCGCGTGCGAGACGAGCTGCGGTGCCGCTCCTGCTCGCACACGAACAATGGCACATACGCGGCTGTGCCCTGGTTCAGACTACATACAAACATCGTCCAGGCGGTCAACCTGTAGCCCAGATGAGACCCAGGAGAGGCGCATGTCACAGCGCTGTTTGTGCAGCCACCAGAGTGCTCCTTACAAGGGCATGCAGGAAGCGTCCACTTTGAGCTCAGATACGCTCTCTGCCGCCGCCAGGGCGGACGTGGCGGCGATGGAGCGTGAGGCGGAGGCGCTGCGGCTGCGCGTCGACGCGGAGCGGCGGCGCGGCGAGGAGCTCGGCCGCGAGCGCGACCTGCTCACCAAGCTGCGCACGCAGGCAGAGGGCGCCTCCCACCGCCAGGCATGCCCTCACCCTCCCAGCACGGGACACCGGCCTGCCTTGGCGTGTTATAGGAGCTTGTTTTACAGTCACAGCGGGCCTGTGTGCAATGCACGGCTGCTCTCAATACCTGAGCAGACACGCATGTCCGCTGTGCCCGTCAGCCAACAAATCTCGCTGTTGCTCACGCTGCTCTGAGCACCACCATGAACTCTGCAAGGTTGGCATACAGTTCACGAGCCGGCCCATGCCTTCCTGCACCCCCTGCGCCCTCCAGACGGATGGCGGCCAGCGGCGCGAGCCGGCCCCGCTGCATCCGGGCGGCGTGCCGCAGGGGTAGGGTAGGAGTGCACCCTACCCTACCCCACCCGTAGGCCCCGCTGCAGCCGGGCGCGGCGCGGCGCAGGAGGACCTGATGCTCGTCAACGAGAACACGCGGCGCAACCTGGAGCAGGAGATCGCGGGCTTCCGCGCGCACGCGGCAGCCGGCGAGCGCGCCATGCAGGCGCGGCTCCCGTTCGCCCGCTCCCATCTGAGGGCAGCGGTCTGCCGCGCCTCCCCTGATGCGGCAGGCTGTACTTGCGCGCGCTTCCATGTGTGCACGCGCTCGCGCTTGCTGCCTGGCGTTGGCGATACATGCGGCCCGCCATCCCACCGCACAGGCCGGTCTGATGCATCACTCGCTGTGCATGTCGACTTTGCCATAGTAGGTTGCAACAAGCAGCGGCCGTGCTCATGCGTTGCAGCACAGGCGCTGGCGAGCAGACATGAAGTGTCTTTGATGCTGGAAGGGGGAAGAGCACAGCTGTTTCGCAATCCTCACTGGGCGCCTGAGGCCAGACCAGGTAAGGGAGCGCAGCACGCGGGTCGGCAGCCCAGACCACTGCGCTGCGCTGCTCGGATTGCCTGTCGCCGGCCGCTGCAGCGCCCTGGAGCTCAGCAGCAAGCGCAAGGGTGCTGCGTCACACCGCGTCATGCCCTAACTTCACCCTATGCTCTATACAGCAGACCACATTGATGTCCGCGCCGCACAGCCTCGCGGCGCGCGCAGGCACTGGACCGCGAGCGCGAGGCCAAGGCGGCCGAGGCTGCCGGGACGGGCGTGCGCCTGGCGGCCGCGCTTGCCGAGGTGGCGCAGCGCGAGCAGGCCATCGCCGACCTGCAAAAGAAGGCGCCGCGCCCCGCCGCCGCTTCCCAGAATGCGCCGCAGAAATGCAGGCAAACTCAGCATAGCTGGCGATATCACAGAGAACCTATCACAACTTGCGAAGAGCCTGTGAGTCAGAGGCGCCTGCTCACAGGCTGCAGCAGCTCGTATTACAGGCCACCTTTGCGGAACCTCTCCTCTGCAAGAGGAAGTGCTGAAAAATGATACACACGCAGGCAAGGGGTGACCTAAGAGGCTGGCATGCATGCCAGCCTTTTGCTGACAGTGAACAGGCATGGCCTCCTGAACTATGAGAGGGATACCACAGAGCCTGAGCCTTGGCGCGCGCCGACAGATCGCGGAGGGCGAGGCGGGCCTGCGGCAGCAGCAGAACCTGTACGAGGCCGTGCGCAGCGACCGCAACCTGTACTCCAAGAACCTCATCGCCGCGCAGGACGAGATCCTGGACCTCAAGCGCAAGTTCAAGATCCTCGTGCGCGCTGCGGTGCCCTAGGGAGTGCTTGCGCGCGCTGCGCTGCTCTCGTGCACCGCACTTTTGCCCTTGCATCTAGCAGGAGCTGAGCGAGGACATGTCTCATAAAGTTGAAGCGCATGATTCAGGTCTCGGCAATGATGGGAGTGTGCCTTGCTGCTTCCTCTGATGCAACATGGCACGCAGTCGTACTTCTGCATGCCACGCATCATGCAAGGTATGTGTTCCTGGGGCACGGCGGCACGGGCGCCCCAGACTGAGCAGCTCTGTCGCCGTACAGAAGGTATAAATTGCTGTGGCATGGCAGCGCAGGCGCACCAGATCGAGCAGCTCAAAGCGGAGGTGATGGCCAAGGACGCCGCGCTGGTCAAGGAGCACTTCGGGCACGTGCGCGCCGAGCAGGAGTGCGACTCGCTGCGCACCGAGGGCGAGCAGGCGCGCGGGGCATGCTGCCGTGGTCCCATTGCTCATGGCCCTCGTCGATGTCATTCTGTTCCGTGCAATGTTCTGTTCCATGCACAGTGTGAAGCGCCTGAGCTGTATGGAGCAGCAGAGCCAGGATCCTGCATAGCCCTGCAGAGCACTATATTCACTTCAGACCAGCCCGAATATGGCAGCATAGCTCAGCATTCAATATACACATCACGCCAGCATGTCGCAGCGGCCAAGTGCATGTAAGCTTTGTGGAGCAGCTCTGCGAGCTGGTGACTGCAGCCCATGAGCCCGCAGCGCACGCCTCCTGCGCCATGCGCTGCAGGCCGGCAAGCGCGTGCGGGACGCAGAGGGCGTCGTCGCCAAGCAGGCGGCGGAGGTGGAGCAGCTCAACGCGGTCATCATGGAGGCCGACAAGGCGCGCCGGCTGGCCACTGGTGCTGGCTGCCTGTCAGGTTGGGCCTCGGATGGTGCCTGGTGCTCCGCCGCAGCAAGGCGTGCGCAGCATAGGGCCGGCAGGCAGCCGTGGCTGACCAACGCTTGCACGGCAGGAGCTGCCGCGACAGCGCGTGGCGGGCGGCGAGCCAGCGCGCCCTGCAGGAACCGTACGCGCCGGAGACGCGCGGGTGACGGGGCGCCCGGCGCGCAGGAGCGGCTGCGGCAGCGGCGTGAGGTGGAGCTGGTGGCCAGCGAGCGTGACTTGCTCGGCGCGCAGCTTGTGCGCCGCAACGATGAGCTCGCGCTGCTCTACCACAAGACGCGCCTGCAGCAGGCCGCCTTGGCCCAGGCGCGCGCTGCTGACCCTAGACCTAAGTCCACCTTGCTGCAGGCGCGCGCCCTGGCATGCCCGCGGCTCGTTCAAGGCATGTGGCGGCACGTCGCGGGCCCACACTAGGGGGCCGATGGGGGCAGGTCGGGCCGCCATGAGCGGCAGGCCCACATACGCATGCGGGGGCGGCGGCAGGGCCACGCGGCGTACCGCGACCGGCTCGCGCAGCTGCGGCTGCTGCGCCTGGGCCTGGCGGACGCGCGGCGCGAGCTGCACCTGCTGCGCACGGGCGTCGCCAACGTTGACGTGCTGCGCCGCGAGGCGCGCCCCTGCCCGCCCGCCGTGGCGCCCATCTAACCCTACTCTGCATGCTGCCACTGGCGCTCATCCAATCTCACCGTGCACGCCCGCCATAACGCCCGTCTAAGCCTTCCCTGCATTGCTCGTCCTGGCGCCGAGTGCCGGAGCCCCACACGCATCATGCAGTGGCGCGTGTCTGGCCTGCCGAGTGCTGGGCACCGCCCTCCTGGTTGGGGCTGTAGTAATGCTCGCCATTGCCCATCATCTGCCTTAGCATCAGGGGCAGCCAAATGCTTGCATGCTCCATGTCGGTGTGCCTAAACAGAGGCATGGGCCAGTCTCTTCAAATGTCTGTGCACTCGCGAGGGGTGTCACTTTGCCCTCCTTCATTAGGATACGCGGCTCCCCCTGACGCCGCCGGCTGCGTGCCGATCTGCCATCAGGTGGCGCACCTGGGCCGCGAGCTGCTGCAGGAGCGCACGCGCGTCAAGGCGCTGTCCGAGGAGCTCGAGAACCCGCTGAACGTGCACAGGCGCGCGCCTGCAGCGCAGCAGCCCGCTGGCTGATAGGCTTAGGGTATCACTACCCTAGCCTGAGGGCGCACTGGTGCCTGCCGGCCGGTGCTGGCCGTGCTGCCGCCACGGCCGGCGCGCCCTGGGGCGCGCCTGCTGCCGGGCGCCACCGCGGCGCCTCGCGCTGTCATGCGGGCCCGTGCTCTGTTGCACATTCTCCGTACGGGGCCTCCGCATGCTAGATGGGGAAAGGTTTCAGGATGGGATTTGGTTGCAAGCGGTTGCGGCCTGAGGGCCGGATGCAGGATGGCTTTATGTCACAGAACAGGGTTAGGTTACAAGTGTAGCGCGCAGGTGGCGCAAGCTGGAGGGCAGCGACCCGACCACGTACGAGATGATCCTGAAGGTGCAGGCGCTGCAGCGGCGCCTGATCGGGCAGACCGAGGCGGTCGCCGAGCGCGAGCTGCAGCTGGCCGAGCAGGGCAAGGGCCTCGCCGCGCTGCGGGCCGCGCTCGCGCGCCAGCCGGGGCCTGGGGCCATTGAGCAGCTGGGCGGCATGCAGGCGCGCTCCCTCCCGCAGCCTGGCAACACGTCCGCGCCTGGCACTGCCAGGCCGGCACGCCATGCGCTTCAGGGCCACGTTCCAGTCACGGGTCAGGAGCTCGTTTGCAGCAGTCAGGCCCTGAGGGCCATTGGGGAGCCGGGCGGCACGCGCGCACGCGACATCTGCGCTCCATGGTACTGATTGCGCCGCTGGGCCATGCAGGCGGACCTGCGCGCGAAGACCAAGCAGCTGAAGGCGCTGGCGGGCGAGCTAAGCATGAACCAGGCGCGCAGCGTAGTGCAAGCACTCCCCCGCTGTGGGCTGCTGGGCACTGAGGCAGACAAGCAGCCAGATCCTGAGCAGCTTGGATGAGGCTGCTGCCGCCTGTACATGCTGTCAGTCGCTGCGGTAAGCAACGTGACACGTGTCACGAAAGACTCGACGCCCATGGCAGGCAACATTGCGGATGCTACAATCCAGGCCATGGTCTGATCTGCACACTGCATGTCCTTTGCCAGCAAGCGGCTTGCTCCCAAGCATTTAACAGTCTCTGCGGATGCGCCGTCAAGGGCGCGCCACGCCGCAGGTGCTGATCGCGGACCACCGCCGCGAGGCTGCCAGCCTCAAGGCGGAGCTGGGCGCGCTCAAGCGGCGCTACCTGGAGCGCAAGCGCCGCGAGCAGCAGGCCGGCGCGGCCGCGCCTGCCCCCGCGCCCCTGCCGCAGGAGCCCGGCCCGCCGACGCTGGCGGCCGCAGCGGGCCCAGACATGCATGCCCAAGGGGCGCCGTCGCCGCGGGCCCAGCGGGGCCACGCCCCCGGGGCCGGGCAGGCCGCCGTCTCGGGCGCGCCCGAGGCTGGCTCAGGCACGGGCGCACCGGCCCTGGGTGTCTCTGCCGCGTGTCTGGACCCGGGGGGCGCTGCCGTGGATGCGCCAGACACCCGCCTGGGGCAGGCAGACCCGGCAGATGCTAGCGTCAGTGCGGGGCCGGCGCAGGCCCATGAATCGCTCAGCATCAGTGTGGGGGCTCCTGACGCGCCGGGCGGACTGGGGGTGGTGGGGCCGGCAGACGAAGACGCTATGTCTTGGTTGGCTGATGGGGGCGGGCGGGCGGGTCACTCCGGCCCCGACGCAGAGGGTGCATCCGGGAGCGGCGCACCCCTGGCTGTGGCAGGGGCCGCAGCTGGGCAGGAGGGCACCGCAAACGCTGCCCTTATGCATGCGCTGCCGCTGGGCGCCGCTGGTGCAGGCCCTGAGTGATGTGGCAGGGCGTGGAGCGAGTCACGCCCTGGTCCTCATGGGCCTCATGGGCTGACATGCTGTGACCCATTATGTTTCTGTGAGCTGGTGCTGGAGATGCACTTCTGCATGTCTTCGATGAGCTCGAGCTCAAGATATGCTTCTGTAAGGCATGCGAGCGCATCTGCCTGCTTGCGTGACGAAGACCTGGCCTCAATGCGTACACTGTGTACGTCGGATCCGCCCCACTCTTGCCAACTGCCACTTTTGGGTATCAAACGGCAGAGTGACGTCTACTCATGCATCAAACATGTGCACGCTAACGGTGTTGAGCGTGTTTTTATGGCAGTGCACCTCGCCAGAAAGTATCACAGCTATATTGGATATACGGCGCGAGCGAAATACATATTTTGGGCTGGCATATATTTCAGCGCAACCTGGCATGAAGTGGCAAGCGCCTCTCATCCCTTTCCAGACTTTGATATATCGTTGAGGCAGCGCCATAGACACAGAATTTGCGCCCTGGCGCAAGGCAGCGCGCATAATTGGTGCAATCAGCGGGCATGCAGTTGTTGATGCATTGAGGCAGATGTAAGCTCACATCATGTGATATGTATCATATGTTTACATGCTTGCTTGCACAATTTGAGCCATTGTGCGTCATTTATGATGCCTAGGCAGGTGAGTGGTAAGTGACCGGAACGGGACACAGAGAACACAGCAATAAAGCTTCAGGCGACAACAGGAGAAGCAGCTCAGCTACACGTTGCAGTTGGGACACGGAGTGACGAAGCGGCAGTGGCGTGCTATGCTGGCGATGTCCAGTTGATGTTTGCAGCCCACAACAAGCAGGTGCTTGGCACAAAGGGGCCGCCGCTTGTGCAATTAGGGCACCTGACTCCTTGCGCTCGGTGCCCAAAGGGCCCGCAGCGAGATGTGCGCGTCGCCGCACGCGAGCCTGGCTGGAAGGAGGACCCCCTGCAGGCACGACCGCAGCAGCTTGCCCATGTTTGTGTGCCACACACCGTTGCTCCACGCACTTACCAAGCACGTGGCTGGCCCAGGATGCGCTGCTTGAGACGTGGGGCAGCGAGCCTGACGACTGGGGCGTCGAGGAGTTCACGGACAGCCAGCTCATCGACATTCTGTACGAGGTGTGCGCTCCGCAGCTGCAAGAGCCCCTCGCTTGACAGTCCTTTGAAAACTGTGGGTGCACTTGTCGCGTCTGGGGCCAGTGTAGTGGCGATCTGGCTCCTACCAGGCTCCCGCAGCAAAGTGTGCTCGCGCTGTAGAGACAGCTGCGCCTGCCCTCCGTCGGCCAAGGCACAACCGTGTTGTGCGCAGGACGAGAAGTCAGGGGAGTCGCTGGTGCAGAACGTGCTGGCGGCCGCGCTGACGCTGCTCCTGCTGGCCGCCGCGGCCAACGTGCTGTGGAAGGTGGCCGCCGTGTCCTGGGCGCTTGTCAGCGCCGCCGTGCGCTACACCGTCGTCGCCGTCCTGCTGCTAGTCATCGCGCTCTTCCTGGGTGCCTGAGCGGCCGGGCGGCCTGCCTCACCATCACCAGCCGGTGCCCCTCGCGGCTGCATTGCAAGACTTTTTGGTATGCTGGGTGCTGCAGCACCATGACATGGTGATGGCCATGACTTGCATTCCTCCTGCCTGCCAGCTTGCTCAGGCTCCTCTATCGCAGTTGAGTGGATGAGTTGCGCCCGTGTCTAAGCAGCTGCGACTGTTTCCGGGCGCAGCTCCATGCAGGGCTACCAGTCAAAAGTGCAGTGCCACAATGCTACGCATGCAGGAATACTGCACGCGATTGCCATGATGTCCTGATGCTGCATGAAACAAAGCAGGGCACAAGCCAGCGGGAACAGGTCTGATACCTTGGCAGCCGCGTGTGCGCTTGTAGCAAACATGCTGGGGCTGCATAAGGGCTTGCAGTCATGCTGTGGGACGGTTGCTGTGCTGCAGCATGTGCTGCGCTGGTGCGAAGGGCAGGGCCTGCTGCGCGGCATCTGCGGCAGAGGGCGCTGAACATATCTGGCACTGCTGTGGCATGGCCTAGACTGCATGAATGCTTGATGCGGCCTCTGCGTGCCTGGAAGTGCACGATGCATGCAAAGCTGGTAGATATCACTGATGACTGCGCACATTTCGCCTGCTCAGCGCTGCTTCTCACGAGCGACCCCAGAACACCGTGACGTTGAAGCGTGTCAACCTACAAATTTTGATATACATATACATATACGGCTTTTGTGAGTGTTTCAAACATGCCCTGAGGTCTGCATGTGGCACTTGCATGCATCATCAGATGCACGCCCTCAATCAGACAAAAAAGCAGCACACGCACAAACACACCACCCATTGCTGTATAGGCCAAACGCGATTCTGTGTACTGATACTTGCATGTTTACAAGCGGCCACAGGCAGTAGCCAGCGCAGTCCGGTGCTGAAGCACACGCCCGGAAGGCACTGGCAGAGACCGGAACAGGCTGATAATAGCCGCTCAGCATGCCACTCAATGTTAAATGGCTGCAAGCCGTTGGTAAGAGCGCCTACCCCTGAAGGTCGCGTATTTCTGCGAGCAGCATGTCACCAATTTGTGCACAGAGCTGCTGGATGCGCTCCGTTCGGCGTGCAGACTCTTCCTCCTCGCTTGGTGAGTGGATGCCGATGGCGAGTTGCTGCTTTTCGGCACGGAGTTCTCCTTGCAGGCATGCACACAGCTCCTTCATGCGCTGTAGCTCGTGTTCATGCTCCTGCCTCAGGCTCTGCAGCTGCATCTCATGTGCGGCTCGCTGCCTCTCTCGCCTGTGCACGGTCACACGCATTTGAGCTCAAGTGATTGGCGCAGTTACTGCGGCATAGCGTGTCAGCTTACACACAAGGGCGCTCTGCAAAGCTGCATGGGCCTCATCAGATTGATGTGCTGCGCGGAGGAAATCATTACATTTGCAACGAAGGTATGGAGGTGCATGCGCGCTCGGGACGCACCATGCACAGTACAGAGACGCTAGGATAGCAGAAGCAGGAGCGTAGAACACCACGAAAGCCAGGATGTGCACAAGGCTTGTGTGCCGCTTTCCCAGGAGGCTGTCCAGTTTCAGTGCAGTCCACCACCACGTCAAACCCCAGAGCGTAAACACAATGGCGGCGGCAAACATGACGCAGCGCTCCCGCAGCTCTTCACGGCTGCGTGACCTGCGCTCTTGCCACGCTGTTGTGACAAGCACTGCTATCAAAGAGGCATCGTGCTGCGTGCCTGCTGGGGACTCACCAGAGGCAGAGACAGCAGCACAGACACGTGGCTGAAAACCACAGTATGTTTGCATAGAGCTGTCCAAGGAGGCTGGTTAAGACGCTGGAAAGCGGCACAGCTATGAGCACTACAAGGCCGCACCACAAGAAGGAGGCGAGCACAAGCCAGTGCCCCTGCACTGCATCTCGAAGGGCCATCTCAGTGAAGCAGCACTTTCTGTTGAGCTCGCTTTACACAAAGCTCAGGGCTCATACCCTATAATGCAAACATCATGCTTGAAACATGTGTTGTTCAGCTTGATCCAAAACACATGCAGTTTGGGTGCGCACAATGCCGCTGTCAGACTGCTGCATCAGGATGCCGCCTGGCCGTGACGCGGTGCAGGCGCAGTATGCCCTGTTCACCTTCCTTGCTGTGCTGATCGTTTGGGGTGTCATGGCGTGGTGGGTCGCCTTCGTCCTGGACCGCCTCCTGAGGAAGCAGTACACATGCACGCTGTTTGATATGGTCTCTCAGCATCTGAAGTGGCCGCAAGCGTGGTGGGTTCCCAGCGCATTTACAGCTTGGTGCCCTAGCGAGATATCTTGGGTGCTTTCTGGTGAAGCTCAGCCACCCCTGCAGTGCCACCGCTCTTCAGCTAAGCGTGTGCTGTCCTGTTGCGAGCAGAGACAACAGTAGCACTGCCAGGTGACTGTGGATGTGAGGCCTACGCGTGTGTGCACGAGCACTCACAGCCATCCTCGCACTGGCCTGAAACATGCTCCGCTCAACATGAAGTTCTGCCGTGACACTCTGCAATATGTGTCCGCCCCGGCTGGTGCAGAGTAGCTGCACTTAACGTCACCCTGCTATGGTGAATGTCGCACAGTGCTGCGGTCATGGACTAGAATGCATGATGCACACTGCGGTCTCTGAGTGCCTGGTATTCCAGGATGCGTGCAAAGCTGCTCTAGACACGGATTTGTGAAGGTCATTGACAACTGCATGTTTGCTCCACAGTCGCAGCCACTTAAGACCATGCATGCAAGTGCACTGCACCATGACTCCCGGCTTTAGGATGTGGATGATGCAACGTCTGCTACAGCAGTAGTCTGCCTTCACTTTGCAGAAAGTTTGCACAGTGTTTATCGGCTACTCCCCTCGGCGCGCCTGATTCAGTGTGAAGTACTTGCACCGGTGTGCTTGAAGAGCATGGGGGTCTTTTATATGGCTGTACAGCCTGACCGCGCAGTATTGGTGAAGCCCTGTATGTGTTGCAGTCAGCGTTTACCAACGCTTCTGAGTGCTTGCGTGAGAGGACCGTGGTGCCGCACCATGTGCAATGGGCTACGTAAAGCGGTGTGTGGTACTGCAGTGTTGCACTAGTAAGCTGAGACGCATGAATGAATGAATGAATGAAGAGCATCACCGGGGGCCCTAACCCGATGGCCCCCTCAGCTGTGTGGTGATAGCCTGTCAGCCAACTAGGGCTGTTTAGGCACAAGTGTCAAGCAAGCAGGCAAGATATCCACGCACTCACAGGTCAAGGGACATTTGGGACCGTTGGGGCAAGGTACAGCTTCAGGCATGCGAGAATAAAACAGGCAACGCCGCAAATGCCTGGCCCTTGCCTTCTTTGAAAAGCCTGAAGGCTTGACACAAGACCCTAGGCCCCTTCCATGCGTGCCAGAGAACAGCGCCAGTGAGACTCCCATGCACGCCCTCCGGTCCCTCTCTGCGCGGCCCTCCTTCGCCGCCTTCAGACTCCCCGCTCGCCGCCTCGTCACTCGCGCAATGGGTGTGGATGTGGAGACCATCAAGCCTGGTGACGGCACCAACTACCCCAAGAAAGGTGCCGCTTCCCTCCAGGCCTTCGCACGGTCTGCTATAATAGCGGCCGCCGCTGTCCTTTGTGCGCCAGGACGGGCGCAGGCAGCTTCCCGGCGCAGGGGGTACCTTGCAAAGGTCCACGTCCATCCTGCATGGCAATGTCCTGTGGGCTGATTTGGTGTTTCGTGTAAGTGGCATACCAAAGTTTGTCATTAGTGCATGACGGACTGCATGAGGTGCACTGCATGTCAATGTCCGTAGCACCCAGGCTGCCTTGCGTAGCAACAAGTGACCAGTACTTAGCGCTAGCGTAAAACTCAAGAGGCCTTTGCTGCTTTGCAAGTGCCATGCACTCAATGTGCCGCCGCCTGCACATGTCCATAGCAGCCTATGATTGCTTGTGAGGGGGGTGCGCGGACTGCGTTCGGGTTTAGAGGCATAGGAGTGGGTGTTCCTGGCCAACACGCAACTCCTGTACACTGTCCCTTGGCCACATGCGCAGGCCAGACGGTGAATGTCCACTACACCGGGACGCTGACCAACGGGAAGAAGTTTGACTCGTCGCGCGACCGCGGCCAGCCGTTCTCCTTCAACCTGGGTCAGGGCCAGGTCATCAAGTGCGCACAACCATTTGAATAGACCGGGTTGCCGGGATGGTTTGGAAGTGTGTTCAAGGCGGGATGAATGCCGAACAGAGCCCTGCATTCCATACAGTGATAGTCACATCCAAGCAGGCGCACGCTCCAGGTGCTGGCAGGAGTTTGCAGTCCCAGTGCGCGCGCACTGGTGCTTGAAGAGGAGAGGGTGAGCAAGTGCTCTCTTTGTCGGTAGCTGTTCAACAAAGCCTGGTGCCGTTATGTGTGCTGCAGGCATGAGCTGCAGCGGTGTGGCGACTGACTTCTGAGGTTTCGGGGCGGCAGGGGCTGGGACGAGGGTGTCGCCAAGATGGTGCGCCTATTTTGCCACCTTGATCAGCAGAGCAGGGCTGGCTGGACCGCTTCCCTGGTCGCATGCGCTTTCCTGCAGGAGGAAGCCTTGTGTTGCTCTGTGCTTCATGCGGCCAGTGTGCGCTTCAGTGCTGTTCGCCGGGGTGGAGCGCCTTGCTTTTGGAAGGGGGTGGTGTGCCATGCTTATGGAAGGGAGCGGGGGCGCGACGAGGCCTGCCTGACGCGCCTCTGGTGCACGGACGCGCAGTCCAAGGGCGAGCAGGCGAAGCTGACGATCTCGCCTGACTACGGCTACGGCGCGAAGGGCGCGGCCGGGGTGCGCTCCGAGCTCACGCATGGTCTGGCTGCGCCTGCTTGGAGCAGGGCCTGCCTGCTTGCTGCAGCGGGGCTGCCCGCATGCGACGCCTGCTGCTCCCAGATATGTGCGGGAGCATGGCAGATGTTGCGCAGGGGCATGGCAGATGCGCGCCCTGAGAGGCGCCGGCGGCGCGCAGGTCATCCCGCCCAACGCGACGCTCCTGTTCGATGTGGAGCTGCTGTCGTTTTCGTAGCCGCGCCCTGGCTGCAGGCTGCGCGCGCACCTGAGAGCGTACCCTGCCACATGCAGTGAGGCCCTGGTGCCTGCATGCAACTCGCTGCTGCAGATACTGCCTTGCGATGCGAAAAAAGCTACCTCGCAAGTTTGCAAGCGGCTTAGGCAAGCAGGCTGCCTGCGCACTCTAGGTCACCTGCTGCTTGGCGATGAAAAGGCTGTAGGAGAAACACGCTATTGAAGCTGGGCAGGGACTTGCAGTGCACTTACAGACTTCAGCGTTTGTCCGAGCAAGGCAACTACCTACCCACCAACAGCGCTCAATGCAGCAGCACTGCTAGAGCGGGCGCAGCCGGCTGCGCGCGCAGACGCTGCCGGCAGCGCGCCCGTCCCACTCGCCACACAGGGCCTGCATGCCTGGCAACCAGCCAACCCCAGACCGGCACTGCTGAATACCGCATCCTCCTGAGCTGGCACCCAGGGCTCAACACAATCCAAAATTGAGGGCAGGCGAAGCGGCGGGGTGCGCGGCTGTCGGGCGCCTATGCTGCGCCTTGCGTGAAGCAGCCTTGCTCGGGGCCCGTGTGCCGCGCAGCAGCATTTCGAGCGCGCGGCGGGAGCACAGACGTCTCGAACGGCTCTGGTGGGCACGCTGCTGCCGGCCCAGGCTCGCTGGCCATGCCTGCCACGCCTGAAAGTTCCCGCACAGGCAGCATATCGTACAGGCATGCAAACTCGGGCGGGCAGGCTGTCCTGCGCCGCCCCTGACCCTTCAGAGTAAACTAAGATGCGGGCCGCCTGCACTGCGCAAGCAGCACCCCGCCAGTTCTTGACATGCATGCTCACACGCAGACTGGCAAACCCAAGTTCTGTGCCGCTTGTGGGGCCGCCGGCGGCGCAGCGGCGCGCGCGCTTGCCGCCGCCTGGCGCACTCCGGCCCTGGCTAGGTCTGGGGCAGGCTGCGCGGCCGCTCAGGCCGCGGCCAGCGGCGCCGCGAAGACGCGCTCCGCGACGGCGAGCACGTCGTGCAGCAGGCTGTCGGAATCCATGCCGGCCGCGCTGGCAAACGCGCGGCCCTCCGCCTCCAGCGCGCCCCATTGGCAGCTGGCCGCGCGCCGCGGGCTGCGCGGCCCCGCGCCGCCGCGCTCCGTGCCGGCCCGGCCGGCGGCGGGCCCGCACGCGCGCGGCTGGCCGCCGGCGGGCGCGGCCGGGCCGGGCTTGGGGCCGGGGCTCTGGCGCGCGCCGGGCGCCCCGAGCCTGCTAGCGCCGGGGCCCGCCGGGCGGGGCGTGCCGGCGCCCCCAGGCAGCGTGGGCGCCAGCGCCACGCCCACCGCCGCAAAGAACGCTTGCTGCAGGTCCTCCGCGGCAACCGCGGTGGCGCTGCGCGGCGCCGGCTTGCTGAAGTGCAGGGTTGGGGGCGGAGTGGGGCGCGGCGTGCCGGCCACTGCCTGCCGACCGGCGTCCGCGTCGCTGCACGCGCCCGCCGCGGCCCGCTGCCTGCGAGCGGGCGCGTCACCGCGGGCGCACGCGGCCGGCCCAGGCGCCTCCGTCTGCGCCAGCACCGGCGGCAGCGTGCTGACCGGCGACAGGCACGGCGGGCAGGCGTGCGCGGCGGCAGCGCGCGGCGGGCTCAGCGGCGTCGCGCGTGGCGGGCTGAGCGCCAGGTGCGGCGCCATGCTTGGGCCGGCACCGGGCAGCGCACCCAGCGCGAGGCTCGCGCCTGGCGCTGGGCGGGCCGGCATCAGCAGCGCAGAGGTGCTCGGCAAGGCGGCCATGCACGGGTTTGAGCTAGTGCTGCCGTGCGCGCCGCCCAACCCGGCCGTCGCCGCTGGCCCGGCCGCCGCGCCCGCCTTGCCGGCGGCGGCTCCGCCGGCGGCCCAGCTGCGCCGCGCCGCCAGCGCGTCGCGCTGCCGCAGCGACTCCAGGAAGCTCTGCTGCCCGCGGCCGCCGCCGCTCAGGCTGTTACCGGCGCCGGCGCCGGGCGCGGCCGCGCACGCGGTCCCCGCCGTCGGCGGGCCGCCCGCGAGCCGGAAGCCCTCGGCGGGGCGGCATGCCTCAGCCAGCCGGAAGCCCGCCGCCGGCCCCGCAGCAGCCGCGGGGGCGTCCCAGAACGGGTGGGCCGCGCCGGACGCCGCGCTCGGGCTCGCCGGCTGCGTGAGCAGCGTGCGCAGCTCCGCGCACGCATACGCGGCGGCGTCCAAGGCGGTGGGGCTGCCGCCGCTGCGGCAGCCGGCGCCCGCGCCGGCGTGGCCGCCGCCGTGGCCGCCGGCGTATGGCGTGAGGCAGAGCACCGACTCACGCGGCACGATCATCACTGTGGCCGGCGCCTGGCTCAGCGCGCCGGCGCCCGCGCGGCAGTGGCGCGCCAGCTGCGGCGCGGCGGTCCGCGCCGGGGCCGAGCGCAGTCGGCGCCCTGCCGGCGGCCTGGACCATGTCAGCGCAGCGCACGCATGTTGCACTGCCCGCGCAGGTGTGGGGTCGGCAGCCCAATTAACAACCATGCCCGCGCAGCAGACGGCACCACTCACGCTGCGTGAGCGGCTCCACAGCCCCAACTGCTGACCCACTCCAGCCTCAGGGGCCGCGGCGCACCTGGCAAGCTGGGGCGCGTGGCTGCCGCGCGGCCGCTGTCCGTGGAGAGCGCGCGCCGCACAGGCGCGCCGCCGCTGGCCGGCGCCGCGGTCTGCGCGGCCCCGGCGCGCCTTGTTCGTAGCGACTCCAGCGGCTGGCGGTCGCACCTGCGCGCGCCACAGGGACGCTTACCGCAGGCTGGTAGGCTGCCGGGAGACGCTGTGTGGCCACGGACGCGCCGTGCATGCGCTCAGCACCACGGGGCGCTCGGCGAGCCGGACGCGCAGTGGCGGCCTGTAGTGGCTACCCCGACTGGAGCTGGCATTGCCCACAGTGCCCAGCAGCCTAAGCTGAGCTCAGGCTGCTGGGCAGGCAGCTCAGTGCTCACGGAGCTGCCAGCTCACTGAGCTGCCCAGGCAGCTCACTGAGCTGCATGGGACAGGAGCGGCAACGCCCCATTCACCAGCTGGCTGTGCAGCGCCCAAAGATGACCTCTCTCCCTGTCTGGCTTGCCAAAGGTTGAAAAAAGAGGCTGTCACAGGGCGGCGCGTTGCAGGCCCGCCCGGTGTGCATCACATCCACGCACACCCAAAGGTGCGGCCAGGCGCGCCCCTGCGCTGCCGCACAGGTTCCCACCATGCTCTGCTGACCCGCTCAGGGCGGCGCGCACGCCTGCCGGGCTGCAAATGGCCGCGGTTGAGACTTAGTACACTGGGCTAGCATTGGCTAGGAGGCCATGGCGCGCGCTCTGGGCTGCCGGCGCTGCGTTTGAAAGTGTGTGCAGAGGCTCCAGCGTAGCGCCAGCTGCTGCGTCAGGGTGCGCTGCAGCGGCCCCGTCCGGCCGGCGCACAGCGAAACATCCGCGCGCGCAGCCCATGTGGCCAGGGTGGCGGCGCCCGCACACCTGTCAGCAGCCTCTGCAGCGCTCCACGAGCTGGACTGGCTAAGCTGAAGCGCCGTGGCACGCCTGCCCGCCGCCGGGCTGCGCGGGCGGCTCTCCGGACGCCCGCCGCGCCGATGCGCGCCGAGCGGCTGCGCGCTCCTAAGCCCCGGCGCACGGCTTTTCAGGTGTGTCCGCTGGTGGCCTGTGAGCCCCAGCTGAGGTGCAGCCAGACTGGGCAGCCCTGTAGGACAAGGAGGAGGAGAAGCACCTTGGCAGGTGCCCCTCTCAGACAGTTGGTCCTTTGGTACGACGATTCTGTCACGCACTACTCAGCCCGTTGTGAACCGAAAGTTGAGCCCGCACGCAGACGAACACACCCCCGCAGCGCTCTCGTTCGGGCCAGGCTCCGCATTAAGCGCGTCCCAGAAAGCGGGTACTCGAGCTAGCGCCTCCGCCGCAACCCAGGCGCCTGCTTTGCAACTCAGCGTGCTGCCCTGTCTCATATCGGGGCCAGGTCGCCGACCCCAAGCCCAGCCCGGAGGTCGGGTCGCATCAAATAATTGTGGTAGCCCACACACCTGGGTGGCACCGCTTGAGCCGCAGCCGAACCGAACGCCAGGTCTCGCAGCGCAGCTCTCCCTGCAGTGCTAATTCCGTCCAGGCGCTGCATCAGGCTCTCTCATAGCGACGCTGGCTACGCGGGTGATGCAGAGCCCTCCACCAGTTCCCTGGTTTGCTCGAGACACTGCGCGTGCCCAGGAGCGAGCAAAGGCCTTCTTACTATACACACAAAGTCCAGGCTCTTGGGTTGCCGCAAGGCTGCAGCTCCTAACTGGAGCTGAACTGCACACCTGGACACCCTACTGCCGCAGATTGCCATATTCTCTACTTCATCACATGCGTGCCGGCGTTCCCTTTTAACGTCCGCGCGAGGAAGCGCCACCAGATCCAGGCCCGTGTGCTCCGACAGCCCAACAGAGCAATGGCAGGGCGCCACAGTACGGGTGCGCGCGCGCCACAAGGGACGCCGTCTGCCTGCTGTGTGCTGCGCAGCCCTTGCACACGCGCACGGCATATTGACAGGAGCGCTCGCAGGCAACCACCTGCCGCCGGCGAGGAAGACGCAGGCGGCACCTATGCCAGGCGCGGACGTACAGGTGAGCGCCCAGGATGGCTGTCAGCCAGGGGCGGGTCCCGCCCTGCCGCCACGCTTCGGGCAACCCACGTCCGGCGAGCTGATGCAGGGGCCAGTGCAGGAGGTCCGCGCCCCGGTCGCGCCTGCGGCGCCAGCAACCCCCGACGACCCCGCCAGTGCGGCCGCTTTCGCCGCGCTGAGCAGCACGGTGCGCGCCCTCCCGCCGTGGCCGGAGCCTTCGGTGCAACAACAGCAGCAACCTGAGCAGGCCGGCCAGCAGCCGCGGCGCTGACAGCAGGCAGGCGCTGCTTTTGCGCAGTGGGACACGGGCGGCGCCGTGACCGTGCAGGCGCTACGGAGCTGCCTCGCGGTGCGGTGCCCTGCTTGTGCCCTGGACCTGGGTGCGCATGAGCCCTAGCGTTCGGCGCGCATGAGCCTCATGGGCGTGCCTGCATGCTGCAGGCGTCCCGCTCACTCTCGCCCAGGCTGCTGCTCTGCATACGCTACCGCGCTTGTTCACTTGCGAGCACCTACCTGCAACACAGCACACGGGGCCATGACAGAATGCCGCGTGTCGCGCACCCGCATCTGAGCACGCGTCGTGGGCCAGGCCGCTGCGCGCACAAGTCCTAACCTAGGGTACAGAGCGGGCTGCGCGTGCCGCGCACGCCTCTGCCCGACCATGCCAGCATCAGCCATGTCCGGCCGGGAGGCTGAGCGCCTCGCGACCCGGTCAGCGCGGCCGTACCCTGATGCGCCGACCCGGCATGCAGGAGTTTGGCCTGGCCCTGGACGCGCCCGGGCAGCGCCTGCTGGACGAGGGCGCGGCCGCGCTCGACTACGCCGCCTTCCGGCGCGTGCTGGGCGATGCGGTGTAGGGTAACTAACCCTATGCTGGAAGAGGGGCGCGGCTGCGCTCGGCTGCGCCGCCGTCCGTTTCGCGTGGGGCAACGCGAGATAGAGCGCCTGCGCGGCGCCAGTGCAGCAAAAGCTGATAGGGTTGAGACAAGCTTATACAGAACGCGACGCAGTTGGCTGCGCCGTCTTTGGCGCGCGGTGAATGATGGTGCATGTAATGCGCCCGCACGCTTTGTCACAATTAGCTCGATTGGAAGTGCAGCCATGGCAGTGCAACATGTGCTCCTGCCCACCCCTCGGCATGTCATGAGGCAGGCCTATTATGCGCTAGGCGCGCCCATCCATACCGCACGCCCTGGCGATGCATGCCTCTGTGAGGTGCATGCCACTGTGTGATGCTTCCGCACTGCGTGACAGCAGATACTTGCACCAACAAATGGCCAGCCCGGCGTCCTGAGCACCACCAAACTGTGAGGCACGACAGCAGTAGCCACCGCTGCCGCCACCGCTGCCGCCCCGACTCGACCGTAGAGCGTGCCCGCCTCAGCCTGGCCCTCTTTCCCCTGCTTGCTAGACGTGCGCCAGGTTGCGCAGCGCCGCCGCCGCCCTCTTCGCGCCGTTGCCGAGTCGGCGCATGCACGCATGCGCTCCAGGGCTGCAACACCCCCGCATGCCCTGACAGCCTCCCGACAGCGCTCGCACTCGCCGGTCAAATTGACGAGCGCGGCGGCCGCATGCTCGTGCACAGCAGCAGGACGCGCAGGCGCAGCAGGCCGACCAGCGCCGCCACGCCCCTGCACTCGGCGTCCCTGCTCTGAGCGCTGACAGAGCACAGCTCTAACAGCGCCGCGGCAGCCTGCTCGCGTACAGCAGCAGAGCTGCCGGGCGCCAGCAGGCCGACGAGCGCCGCAACGCCCCCGCAC
>JAABUV010002675.1_pt1 | contig 23727 bp, 22 predicted proteins | sample 5559971 | NCBI WGS metagenome assembly JAABUV01 (sample SAMN10711881, study PRJNA513362) | rock metagenome | isolation source: Antarctica rocks | place: Antarctica: Victoria Land, Knobhead nord | collected 2015-12-19
TAAAAATCCGGTATTATGTAGCTGCTGCCACTGACGAGATTGGGCTTGTACCCGGCGGCTGATGCTGGCATGGATGGTGCTGGTGTCTCCTCTCGTGATCGGTCCCTATGACGCAGCATTTCCTGCTTTCGGCCGGCGCGCGCTCGCTCAGCGCTGCCAAAATCATGCGCATGTCCGACAGCGAGGTCGAGACCGTGTTCCTGCGCCTGCGCTGGCCCGAAACGAACGGCAAGCCTGTGTGCTCGGACTGCGGCTGCACGGTCTGCTACGCGTGCCCACGGCCTTCAGGCCAGCTGCGATGGCGTTGCAAGGCGTGCCGCCGCGACGTCTCGATCACCTCAGGCACCTTGTTCGCCTGGCACAAGCTGCCGCTCCGGTCCTACCTGCTCGCCGTCACCGCCTTCTGCAACGAGGTCAAGGGCAAGTCCGCCCTGGCGCTCTCGCGTGACCTGGACGTGCAATACAAGACAGCTTGGGTGTTGGCCCACAAGCTGCGCGAGGCGATGGCCACCGAGGTCCGCGGCTACAAGCTCGGCGGTGTCGGCAAGACAGTGGAAGTCGATGGCGCTTACTTCGGCGGCTACGTGAAGCCGGCCAACCACAAGGAGAACCGTAGGGACCGCCGCCTGACCAAGAACCAGAACGGCAAGCGGCAGTGCGTCGTCGTGATCCGGCAGCGCGACGGCATGGTGATGCCATCCGCGTTCAAGACCGAGGGGTCAGCCCTGGCCTACATCCGCAACCACGTCGCAGCCGGCACCGAGGTTCACGCCGACGAGGCGAGTAGCTGGAACGACCTGCACGGGCACTACATGATGAAGCGGATCAACCACCAGCTCTCCTACAGCGACGGCATCGCCTGCACGAACGGCGCCGAGAGCTTCTTCTCCCGTCTGCGCCGGGCCGAGGCGGGGCACCATCACCACATCGCGGGGGTTTACCTGGCCCGCTACGCACAAGAGAGTGCGTGGCGCGAGGGGCACAGCCGGACCGACAATGGCAGGCAGGTGCGGGGCGTGGTCGGACTGGCACTGCGGGCGCGGCCGAGCGTGGACTTCTGCGGCTATTGGCAGAGGACGCACCAGGCGTAGCCGCCTGGGCCTAGATCAGCTTCCAGCGCAGATAGCTCCCTCGGTCCTTCTCCGATTGCACGATGCCCCGGCTGCGCAGACTGCGCAGGCATGACCCGACCTTCTTCTCGATCAGCCGCACAAGCCGCGCATTGGAGATGCTCAACTTGCGTTCCGTCATGACCCTGAGCGCGATGTCCTTGATCGTGAGTGCCAGCCCGGTTTCCCGCAGCATGTTCAGCGTCGTGCGCCGCACCTCTCCCAGGAAAGCAACATGCGAGCGCGGCACTGTGCGGGGGCGGATATCCGTCAGGTCGAGGTCCGGATTGAAGATGCGGATGGCGCCGTCAATGTTGTCCGCATCCATGATCAATTGCCTGAGCTGTATTTGCAGGGCCTCGACTTGGGCGGTGATCTCCGCCTTTTTGCGGACCAGGCCGGCAATCAAGTTGTCATGTTCCATGGACCGATTTTAGGGCCAGGATGGAGCGGCATCTACTTGCCTGTGGTGGCAGCAGCTACATAATACCGGACCCTTCCCAACGCAGGCCAGAGCTTCCCGATAGGCGCAGCGCAGATGCGAAGGAGCGCAAGAATGGTTTGAGCTGATGCAAAAGGGCGTTGCCTCTCCAGGGCCGTCCACATAACTTTGCGTGGGGGCAGCAGGCCGCCTGGAGAGGATAACTCATTGAAGGCCTGAGCGGAATTTGCACCGGCTAGCTTCGACTAGCGTGGCACATACGGCCAGGTAGGCAAGTACTGATTCGATCTTCGGATCAGTCAGAGAGCATTCAAAATCGTGAGGTGCTGACCGGATTGGGTTAGGGTCCGGGCTCACGGGAAGAGGGTGGGCTGGTGCGGAAGCTGGTATGGCGGGTGAAGCTGGTTGCGGAGTTGCGGCCTGAAGTGACGACGGAAACCGAAGTTGCCCAGATTGAGCGCGATGAGCAGGTTGGCGTGGCCGAGCTTGGGCTTCAGCTGGACGAGGCGAAGCAGCTCACGGCAGCACTGCAGGCTCAGATCGTGCCGGCCCAGGTGGCTGTGGTGGGTGAGCGCCGTCGTTCGTGCGTCGCGTGCGGGCGCATGCTGGCCAGCAAGGGCCACTATGGGGCGAGGTTTCGCTCCCTGTTCGGCGACGTGCTGGTGCGCATCTGCCGGCTGCGCGTCTGCCCTTGTCAGGGCTCGGGTGCGGCGAAGAGCTTTGCCGCCCTTGACCTCGGCAAGGATGCGGTCGCACCTGAGCTGGCCTACGTGACGGCCCGATATGCGGCGCTGCTGCCCTTCGGCAAGGTCGTGACCTTGCTGTCCGAGCTGCTGCCGATGAGTGGGGCGCGGAACACGGGCACGGTCCGGAACAGGACGCTGCGCGTCGGCCAGGATGTCATCCGCCAGCATCTCAGCAAAACCGCGAAACAACCTGTGATGCAAGCAGGCGGCCCCGTCGTGGTTGGTTTCGACGGCGGCTACGTGCGCAGCCGGCACCGACAGGAGGAGCGGCACTTCGAGGTAGCCGCGGGCAAGGTCATCCGTGCCGATGGTGCCCAGCACCGCTTCGCCTTCGCCCGCAACGGCTAGGCGGTCTCGGCCAAAGCGTTCCGGCAGGCGCTCGCCGCGGCCGGAGTGGATGTGGGCACGCCGGCGACCGTGCTGTGCGACGGCGATGCCGGGCTGTGGCGGCTACAGCGCGAGGCGCTGCCCGATGCCACGATCGTGCTGGACTGGTGGCACGCGGCCGTGCGCTTCGAGCACGCGTTGCAAGCAGCCCGCGGCCTCGGCGTGGACACGGCCGACATGCACCTCGCTGAAGAGGCGGTTCGCGGCCTGGAGCGTGCGAAGTGGCGCTCATGGCACGGCCACTGGCCGGGGTGCCAGCGCAAGCTCGCGGCCCTATGCCGCTGGACGGAGCGCAAGCGTCTTCGAGACGTGACCGGCATCGGCCGTCTTCAACAACACTCAAGCGAGCTGCTGGGCTACCTCGAGCGCAACGAGAATGCCCTAGTGCACTACGCTGCCCGGCGCCGGCGGGGCGATGCGATCTCGACCGCGTTCGTGGAAAGCGCGGTCAACGAGATCGTGGCCAAGCGCATGAACAAAAAGCAGCAGATGCGCTGGAACCGAACCACCGTGCAGCCCTTCCTCGACGTGCGCACGGCGGTGCTGAACGACACACCCGAGGACGCCTTCCGCTCTCGCCACCCAGGCTTCCGGCCCGCCAACGATGATCACAAGGCCACGACAGCCGCGGCGTGATCACCCACCATTTTGAATGCTCTCTGGCCGCCAGTGCGTCGCTCACCGTAGTGCCGGCGCAACCGGCGTCAGCGCAAAGGATGCCAGCGATAGTGAATGATGACTTCTTGCCCGACATGGGCAGGATGACCCAGAGATGGCGATTGCGGGTCAATCCGCGGTCCAGCCGCCATCGACCATCAAGGCTGTTCCCGTGATCAGTGCGGACGCGTCGGAAGCCAGGAACGTGACTGGTCCCATGATGTCCTCGACCTCCCCTATGCGGCCGAGTTTGATTTTCTCCTGGATCCATCTGACCCGGTCGGGGTTCGAGAAGGTCTTCTCAGCGAGGGGTGTCCTGATGAAGGTCGGGCAGATCGTGTTGACGCGCACGCCTTGACTTCCCCACTCGATCGCCATGGATTTCGTGAAGCCTTCGATGGCGTGTTTGGTTGCGCTGTAGACAGCTCGATCGATGCCACCGACATGCGCCATTTGAGACGATATATTGATAAGCGAGCCGGGTTGTCCTGCCGATATGAGCTTTCTGGCTACTGCCCGTGTCAGGAAGTAGGCACCGCGAAGGTTGGTTCCCACGACGGCATCGAAGTCGGACGGCGTCGTTTCCAGCGCAGGGCCATGCCGAGCAACCCCGGCGCTGTTGACGAGGATATCGAAGAGGCGGCCGCGCGCTACAATCTGCTCGGTGGCTTGAACGTCCTGGACGTCGACGACCAGCGCTTCCACGGGCAAGCCCCTGTCCGACAACGCACCCACCACTTCGGCAAGCCTGTCGGCAGAGCGGGCGGCCAGCGTCACGTGCGCGCCCGCCTCGGCGAGAGCCACCGCCGCGGCTTGGCCGATGCCGGATGACGCCCCCACGACGAGGGCAGACTTGCCATCCAAGCGGAACGAGGGGGTGCGTGGCAGATTGAGAGGCATGACATCACCGTAGGTAGGCTGGGAATGAGGCGGGAACGGCTAATCGGCAGCCGCGCCGTACGCGACGTTCCTGCCGCCGTAGCGCCGGACGCGAACGTTTGCCTGTTCTGCATGACCGACGAAACCCTCTAGAATGCAAAGCCGCGAGCAATATTCACCGACCATCGCGGCGGCCGCGTCCGTCAACACTTTCTGGTAAGAGTGCGTCTTAAGATACTTGCCGACCCAGAGCCCTCCAGTGTAGCGGCCTGCTTTCCTGGTCGGGAGCGTGTGGTTGGTTCCGATGACCTTGTCCCCGTTCGCGACATTGGTTCTCGGCCCAAGAAACAGCGCGCCGTAGGAGTGCATATTGGCAAGGAACCAGTCGTCTCGGTCGGTCATGACTTGAACGTGCTCAGAGGCGATGTCGTTGGCGACCGCGAGCATTTCCTCATACGTGTCGCAGACGATGACTTCGCCGTAATCCGCCCAGCTCCTGGATGCAGTCTCCGCCGTAGGCAGGATCGCGAGCAGCCGCTCGATCTCCGCCATCGTGTTCTCCGCGAGCCTATGCGAATTGGTTACAAGCACGGCCGGTGAGTTGTAGCCATGCTCGGCCTGACCGAGCAGGTCGGTCGCGCAAATCTCGGCATCCACGGTTTCATCAGCGATGACCATGGTTTCCGTCGGACCCGCGAAGAGGTCGATCCCTACGCGGCCGTAGAGCTGCCGCTTCGCTTCGGCGACGAACGCGTTCCCGGGGCCGACGAGCATGTGGACCGGCTTGATCGTTTCCGTCCCGATCGCCATGGCGCCGATCGCCTGGACACCGCCAAGGATGTAGATCTCGTGGGCGCCGCCAAGATGCATGGCGGCGATCACCGCAGGATTGGGCTCACCCTTGAACGCTGGCGTAGCGGCAATGATACGCGGCACCCCCGCGACGGACGCCGTGGCCACCGACATGTGCGCCGAAGCGACCATCGGAAATTTCCCGCCAGGTATGTAGCAGCCGACTGACTGGACAGGGATGTTCTTGTGCCCGAGGATCACGCCAGGGAGGGTTTCGATCTCGATGTCGAGCATGGAGTCCCGTTGCGCCTGGGCAAACCTGCGGACCTGGGCCTGCGCAAACTTGATATCCTCCAACGCTTGCGATGAGACCTTCCCGATCAGCTCCTTGATATCACTAGGAGACAGCCGGAAGGAAGGTGGAGAATATCCGTCAAACTTTTCGGAGAGTTCGCGGACGGCCGCGTCCCCACGCCGTTCGACGTCGCCAAGGATGTCCTTGACAATCGCTTCCACCTTCGTATCGTCAGCAGATCGCTCGGACTCAGGCTTTCCGCGCTTGGGATAGGTAATGCTCATGGATCTCCCTTTCTGGTCGGACCGTAAAGTGACAGACCTCGAGTGCAAGCTTTTATCGCTGGAGTGAAAAACTTTCAGGATGTCCGTCGCTTGAAGCCCACCGCGAAGCAAGTGGCCCATGCTGCCTCTGTTTCTGTGGCGGCCGTCTCCCGCGCGTTCGATCCCGGAGGTTCGATCGATGCGGAGAAACGCAAGCGGAGCCTCGCCATCGCGGGGGAGATCGGCTACCTCAGTCCGGCCAGGCGCACGGCCGAGGCCATCGCGGCCGGCACCGTAACACTGGTCGTCGGCGATCTTCTCAATACATTCTACCCGATGGTTTTGGATGCGCTGGCAAAGCAGTTACAGGCGGGCGGACGACAGTTGCTCGTGTACGCGCTTCCCGCCGGCACCAATGTCGACTCCGCGACCGAGCAGATTCTTGCGGCACGCCCGTCAGCGATCATCGTCACATCGGCCTACCTGACGTCCGGGATGGCGCGCGCCTGTCGACAACACCAGATCAAGGTGGTTCTGCTCAACCGCGTGCAACGGGATATCCGTCTCAACGCCTTGACCTGTGATAACTACCAGGGCGGCCATGATGTCGGTCGACTGCTGCTAGAGCGCGGATGTCGGAAAATCGGATTCGTCGGGGGTATCGCCAACACGTCGACGCATGCCGAGCGTGCCCGCGGATTTCGCGACGCCCTCGCGGAGGGTGGCATAGCGATCCATGCGCAGGCACCTGGCAACTTCAACTACCATGACGCCTACATCGCGGGCCTGGCATTGCTGTCTACCGCCAATGCCCCCGACGCCATCTTCTGCTGCAACGACATAATGGCGCTTGCCGTCCTCGATGCAGCGAAGGAACGCAACCTACGCATCCCGGACGATCTCGCGGTTGTCGGCTTCGACGACATACCGATGGCCAGCTGGAACTCCTATCGGCTGACGACAGTCCGCCAGCCAGTGGAACGTATGGTCCAGGAGGCCTTGAGCCTGATCGACGATCCCAGCATCAAGCCATCGGATGACGGCGTGATCCGAATGTTGTCGGGCAAGCTCATTACAAGATCAACGGCCTGAAATAGCTCGGCTTGGGCAGACGCTACCTACAACTGGACGCTCCCGTGTCGGCCGAGTGGCGGTCACGAGCGCATCGGCTGAACGTGGGTCGGGGCGGAGATGCTCGAAGATTTCGTGCGCGACGTCGAGTCAAGGCAGCCTGCTGAAAGCCGCCGTACGCCGGGCCACGCCTGGCAGTCGGGATGTCTGTTCAATATTATGGCCAGCCTGCTCAATTTATTTCTTGAGTAGGGCAGGCATCCCATGGCACACAGTCCGCTCCGCTCGGAGGTATCGATCGTGGCAGTAGAGCGAAACAGCATGGGAACCGCAACGGCGGGAACATTCCGGACTTCCCGGCGGGGGGTCGTCCTGGGCAGCCTCCTCACGGCAGCGATCGGCTCTGCTCGCAGTGCCCTCGCAGCCGAGCCAACCACGCTGGTCGGCGTCATCGAGGAGGACCCCTCGCTGATCAACCCCGCCATCGTGGCCGTCATCTCGACCTTCGCCACCGGGTCGCCGGTCTACGATGCGCTCACTGACATCCGGCCTGATGGCAGCATCCAGCCGGCGCTGGCACAGAGCTGGGAGATCGCGCCCGACGGACTGAGCTACACATTCCATCTCCGCCGGGACGTCCTATGGCACGACGGCGCGCCGTTCACGTCGGCGGACGTGCAATTCTCTATCGAGAACGCCAACTCCAAACTCCAATCCTGGGGACGCGGTGCCTATCGCGCGCTGGACCACATAGAAACCCCCGACGCTTACACGGCCGTGCTGAAGCTCAAGCAGCCGCAAGCCTCCCTGATCCTGGGCACCGACCACGCCTGCTCCGCCATCCTACCCAGGCACATCTGGGAGAAGGAGGACATCCTTTGGAGTGAGTACAACCACAAGCCGATTGGCACCGGCCCATACATCTTTAAGGAGTACGTTCGCGGCGAGTCCGTCCGCTACGTGAAGAACCCGAGGTATTTTGGGGGCGTCCCGCAGTTCGACGAGCTGATTTTCCGCATCATCCCCGACCCTGCCGCCCGCGTCGCTGCCTTCGAGAATGGCGACGTCGACATGATCTATCACGGCGCGCTGCCCTTCTCGGAAGCGCAGCGCCTGGGCCGACTACCCGGCGCCGCTATCAAGACCACCGACCTGCGCGGCTCCGCCTACCTCGGCCTGATCAACACCCGTCGGAAACCGTATGACGATGTGCACGTCCGCCAGGCGCTGGCGCACGCGATCGACCGCAAGTTCATCCGCGACAACGTTGCGCCAGGTTTCACGCAGAACATGGTGGGCCCGATCCCGCCGGTCTCCAGGCTGCACGACGACACGTTGCGAGACTACGCCTTCGACCCGGCACGGGCGCAGGCGCTGCTGGACGCCGCAGGCCATCCGAGGAAGGCGGACGGCGCGCGTTTCACGTTCGACCTGCTGTGGCCGAACTACGACGTCATGATGACCAAGACGGCGGACATCATCTACCGCAACCTGGGCGACGTCGGCATTAAGGTGAACTTCCAGCCGCTGGAGCGCGCAGCGCTGAACCAGAAGGGTTATGTCGGCCTGCAGTTCGACATGATCATGGAAAGCTACGGCCAGGGTCCCGACCCCGACATCGGCGTCGAGCGGCTCTACAACTCCAAGAGCATCATGAATCCGCCGCAGCCCTACACCAACGCGAGCGGCTACTCGAACCCCGAGGTGGACCGCTTGTTCGACGAGCAGCGCATGCAGAACGACCCCGAGAAGCGTAAGACGGTCTACGGCCGCATCCAGCAGATCGTCTGGGGCGACGTGCCGGTGCTGCCCATCTTCGCCTACGTTGCGCCCAACCTGTACCGTTCCTCCTACGTCCAGAACGTGTTCGATGTCTCCTATGGCAACCAGGATAACTTCGCCAGGGCAAGGCTGGTGCATGGCTGACGTTTCCGGAACGGCATGCCCATGCGCGGCAGTCTCCTGTCCTTCTGCCTGGGCCGCCTTGCGCTGGCGGTACCACTGTTGCTGGTGATCGTGGCCATCACCTTCGTGCTGTTCCAGCTGGCGCCGGGCGACCCGGCGACGCTGCTCGCGGGCGACGCGCCTTCGCCGGAGCTGCTGGCCAGCATCCGTGCCGAGTACAACCTTGACCAGCCGATCATTAGCCAGCTCGGCATCTACTTGTGGCGCGCGCTGCACCTCGATTTTGGCCGCTCCATCTACTACCAGCGCCCGGTGTTCGAGGTGATCCTCGACCGCGTGCCGGCGACGCTGATCCTGGCCGGGACCGCCATGGCACTTGCCTCCGCATTCGGCGTCCTGCTGGGGGTCTGGTCGGGGTCGCGGCCGGGCACGGGAACGGATACGGCGGTTTCCTCCTTATCGCTCGTTGGCTACTCCCTGCCGAGCTTCTGGCTCGGCCAGCTCCTCGTGCTGCTGTTCGCCGTGGTGTGGACTGTGCTTCCCGCCGGCGGCATGGTCGCGACACGCATCCGCTACACGGGGATGGCGCACGTGCTGGACGTGGCGCAGCATCTGGTCCTGCCCGCAATCACCCTGATGGCGTTCGAGCTCGGGCTGGTGGCCCGCTTCACCCGCGCGGCCGTCATCGACGCAATGGGCCGCGACTACGTGCTGGTCGCCCGCGCAAAGGGAGCGCAACGCGGTCGGGTCGTGTGGCGGCACGCTCTGCCCAACGCGATCGTGGTCACGGTCACGGTCATCGGCCTGGAGTTCGGAAGCCTGCTTGCCGGCGCCGTGGTGACAGAGACCGTCTTCAGCTGGCCCGGGCTCGGCCGCCTGTTCTACGATGCCGTGTTCCGGCGCGATTTTCCACTGCTGTCTGGCTGCTTCATCTTCGCGTCCGCGGCCGTGGTCGCGGTCAATTTGGTCACCGACGTGCTGTGCGCGGTGCTGGACCCGAGGGTCGGACGGTGAGCACGGCCGCCGCGAGCCGGGCCGGCTCATGGACGCGGGCGGCCCGCTCGGCTTTTGCCTCGCGCTCCACCCTGCTCGGCGCCATCGGGCTGGGCCTGGTTGTGGCACTCGCCATCGCCGGCCCGTTCGTCTGGCGCGTCGATCCGATGGCGATGAGCCCCGACCGTTTCGTTCCACCTGGCGCTGCCCATCCCATGGGAACCGACGACCTGGGACGCGACGTGCTGGCGCGCGTGGTCGTGGGCGCGCGGATCTCGCTGCGCATCGGGCTGCTGGCCGCGGCCATCGCCACCGTGTTCGGCTCCGCATTCGGAGCGATCGCCGGCTACTTCGGCGGCGCCGTCGATGAGGGACTGATGCGGGTGGCTGAAATTTTCCAAGTCATCCCACGTTTCCTGCTGGCGATCGTCATCGTCGCGCTGTTCGGCGCCGGGCTGAGCAAGATTGTGCTCGTCATCGGCTTCCTGTCCTGGCCCGGCACGGCGCGCATCATTCGTTCGCGCTTCCTGGTGCTGCGGCGCGAGGAGTTCGTGCTGGCCGCCATCGTGAGCGGCGCGTCCACGCCGCGCGTGATCTTCCGCCACGTCATGCCCAGCGTGCTGGCGCTGCTGGTGACCAGCGCCTTCCTCCAGATGGGGGCTGCGATCCTGGTCGAGTCCTTCCTCAGCTTCCTCGGCCTTGGCGACCCGGCGCAGCCCAGCTGGGGAATGCTGCTGCAGCAGGCGCAGCTGTACCTACGCTCCGCCTGGTGGATGACGACCTTCCCTGGCGTGGCGCTAGCGCTGACCATTTTCAGCCTGAACCTGTTGGGCGACGGGCTGAGTGCCGGCCCCGGACGCGCCGCATGACGACCGGCGCGGCGTCCCTGCTGTCCGTGCGCGACCTTGTGACGGAGTTCGCCCGCGAGGGCGCGCCGTTCCGCGCTGTGGACGGCGTCAGCTTCGACGTGATGCCGGGCGAGCGCGTAGCGCTGGTTGGCGAGTCCGGCTCTGGCAAGTCCCTGACGGTGCGCTCGGTGCTCGGACTGGTCCCGCCGGGTGCGCGGGTCACCGGCGGCAGCGTGCTGTTCGCCGGGCGGGACCTGCTGCGCCAGAGCGAACAGGAGCTGACCCGGGTGCGCGGCGGCGACATCGCCCTGATCTTCCAGGACCCGATGACCTCCTGGAATCCGGTGAAGCGGGTGGGGGTGCAGATCGGCGAAGCCTTGGCGCTGCACAGCCGCCTGCCGCGGCGCCTGCGTGCGATGCGGGTGGTGGAGCTGCTGCGCCAGGTCGCCATCCCGGCCGCCGCCGAGCGCGTCCGCGCCTTTCCGCACCAATTCTCCGGCGGCATGCGCCAGCGCGGCATGATCGCCATGGGGTTGGCCAACGACCCGAAGCTGCTGATCGCCGACGAGCCAACTACCGCGCTGGACGTAACGGTACAGGACCAGGTGATTCGGCTATTGCGCGACCTGGGCGAGGCGTCAGGCACGGCCCTATTGCTGATCACCCACAACCTCGCGCTGGTCGCCAGCCTATGCGACCACATCGTGGTGCTGTATGCAGGCCGGGTGGTGGAGTCCGGCCCGGCCGAGGCAATGTTCCGCGCGCCGCATCACCCTTACACGCTGGGACTGCTCCGCTCCGTGCCACGCATCGACCAACCGCGCGGTGAGCGGCTGACGGGCGTGCCCGGGCAGCCCTTGCAGGACCCCGGGCGCATCGGCGGCTGCAAGTTCCATCCGCGTTGCGCTTTGGCAATCCCGCGCTGCGCCGCGGAGGAGCCGCCGCTCGGCACGCTTGAGCCTGACCACGCGGTGCGCTGCTGGCTGCCGCTGCGCGACGCCCAGGTGGCGGCATGACGGCGGCGGCATGAACGCGGTGGCCGACATCCTGGTTGTCGACGGGCTCGCGCAGCACATCCAGGTCAAGGCAGGTCCGTTCCGCCGCGGCGTGCTCAAGGCAGTGGACGGCGTGTCCTTCTCAATCCGCGAGGGCGAGACGCTAGGCCTGGTGGGCGAGTCCGGCTGCGGCAAGTCGACGCTGGGCCGCATGTTGGTCCAGCTGGCGCCGCCTAGCGCGGGCACTATGCGGTTCCGCGGCGAGCCGGTCGCCTGGCGCGGCATGGGCCGGGCACGGCCGCTGCGTCGCCACCTCCAGATGGTGTTCCAGGACCCCTTCGCATCGCTGAATCCGCACATGACCGCGCGGCAGATCGTGGCGGAGCCGCTGCGCAACTTCGGCATCGCCCGCGGCGCGGAGGCGAACCGGCTGGCCGTGGACGCGCTCGATACGTGCGGCATAGGCCATGCCATGGCCGACCGCTACCCGCGGGACTTCTCCGGCGGCCAGCGCCAGCGCATCGGCATCGCGCGCGCGGTGATCCTCCGGCCTTCGCTGATCGTGGCCGACGAGCCGGTGTCAGCGCTGGACGTTTCCATCCAGGCGCAGATCGTCAACCTGCTTGTGGATCTGCAGGCCGAGTTCCGCCTGACCTACCTGTTCATCTCCCACGATCTTTCTGTGGTGCGCTACATCTCCGACCGCGTCGCGGTGATGTATCTGGGCCGCCTGGTGGAGATCGCGCCGGTCGACACGCTGTTCGCCCGGCCAGCCCACCCCTACACGCGCGTGCTGCTGTCCTCCGTTCCCATCCCCGACCTGGTGGCCGAGCGCTGCCGCCAGTCCATCGCGCTGGGCGGCGAGCTCCCCAGCCCGATGCGGCCACCCTCTGGTTGCCGCTTCCACACGCGCTGCCCGTGGGCACGCCTGCCGCTGTGCGGCGAATCCGACCCTCCAATCGTGGAACTCGGGGACGGGCACCGTGCAGCGTGCCACTTCGCGTCGGAGATCGGCGCACTGCCCCCCGGCGCGGGTCCTGCCTGACCCGGGGCCCACCCTTGCCATCCGAGGTTGCGGCCCGGCCGCAGACATGGAGTCTGAAACCAAAATGATGATGAATCTCGTCGCCCTTGCCATTCCGATCGGCGCCCACTTCGCCGGGTGGCGCCATCCCAAGGCGTTCCCCCGCAGCTCCACAAGTTTCGAGGCGACGCTGGAAATGGCTCGGATAGCCGAGCGCGGGAAGATGGACACGCTGTTCCTGGCCGACGGCAACAGCGTGCGCAACATGGCCCGACCGGAGATCTTCGAGGCCAACCTGCCCACCGCACGCCCGGGCTGGTTTGAGCCCGTAACGCTGTATGCGGCCCTGTCGCAGCACACGCGCCACATCGGCTTCGTCGCCACCGCCACGACCACATTCGAGGAGCCGTACATGCTGGCGCGCAAGTTCGCCTCTCTCGACCACCTGAGCGGCGGCCGGGCGGGCTGGAACATCGTCACCTCGTCGGAGACGGACGACGCTCTCAACTTCGGCCTTGATGCGCACATGCCGCGCGACGTGCGCTACCCGCGCGCCCGCGAGTTCGTGGATGTCGTGAAAGGGCTGTGGGACAGCTGGGACGATGACGCCTTCGTCGAGGACAAGACGGAGGGCCGCTACCTCGACGCGTCCAAGGTGCGCGTGTTGAACCATGAGGGCCGGTTCTTCAAGGTTAAGGGTCCGCTGAACATTGCCCGCGCGCCGCAAGGGCACCCGGTGCTGTTCACCGCCGGGCAGTCCGAGGACGGCAAGGAACTGGCCGCTTCCAGCGCCGACTGCCTGTTCGCACAGACCGCTCATAAAGGGGCCGCGCAGGGCTTGTACGCGGACATCAAGGGCCGCATGGCGAAGTATGGCCGCCCGCCGGAGGCGCTAAAGTTCATCCCGGGCGCCAGCGTCTGGGTCGGCCGGTCCAGGGCGGAGGTGGACGAGCTGTGGGAGGAGCTGGGCAGCCTGATCAAGCCCTCGCTCGGCCTCGACTACCTGTCGAAATACGTCAGTATGGACCTGTCTGGATCTGACGTGGACGCGCCGATGCCGAACATGGAGGGCGAAAACCTCGGCATCAACTCCATTCGCCTGCAGATCGGCGACATGGCGGCGGCCGAGAACATGACAATCCGCCAGACCTACCAGCGCGTGATCGCAACCATGGGCCATCCGGTGTTCCGCGGAACGGGCAAGGACGTGGCGGATCAGATGGAGGACTGGTATCGCAGCCAGGCCTGTGATGGCTTCATGATCACGACGCCGTCAGTACCGACCGGCCTGGCAAGCTTCGTAGAGCTGGTGATACCGGAGTTGCAGCGCCGGGGCGTGTTTCGCACCGAGTACACCGGACGGACGCTGCGTGAGAACATGGGGTTGCCGACGCCGGCTAGCGTGTTCCACTGACGCGGGCGGTTGCGGTCGCGGGCCGCAGCTGTTTGCATAGCGCGAGGCTGCCTTCCATGGACGGGCAAGGGAAGATCGTGACAACGGGGCAGAGCGCGGACGCCAACGTCTTCGACGTCGGCGCGCGGTTAAAGGAGGCCCGGCTCGTGGCCGGGCTGTCCCAGCGGGAGCTGGCTAGCCGCGCGAACGTTCCGCACGGGCTGATCTCTTTGATCGAGAAGAATAAGTGCAGCCCTTCCGTGTCGTCGCTGCGCAAGATTACTGGTGGGCTGCCGATGACGCTGGGCGAATTCTTCAAGGAAGATGATAAGCCGAACGACCAGGTCTTCTTCAGCCGCGACCAGATGAGAAATCTCACGCCCGGCATTGCATGGGCGCGTCGAAAAGGGCATGGGCAGATCGATTTCTGGCAGATCGGCGATGCCAAGAAGGCCAATCTCCAGCTGATATTCGAGCGCTACGCGCCCGGTGCCGACACGGGTGAAACCTTGTGGCAACACGCGTCGCATGAAGGTGGTATGATCCTGCGCGGCGAACTGGAGATCACGGTGGGCAACCGCGTCAGCGTGCTGAAGGTAGGCGAAGGCTTCATATTTGATAGCCGGCTGCCGCATCGTTACCGCAATATCGGAGCAGAGGTGTGCGAGATCATCCTCGCCTGTACCCCACCTTATCTTTGATGATACTGCTCCATTTGGTTGAGGACTTGACGTCGAGGCCGACTTCACCTGCCTGAGCGATGCCGTTGCGGACGTGAAGCTTGGACCGCAATGGAGGTGGTGACTGCATCGCCTCCCACGCTGCCCAGCAACCCACCCCCGACAGGACCAGCCCCGCCCAGGCTGGCCACTAACTGACATTTCGCCCAGATCGCCAGATGAGGGCTGGTCGGCCCGGTGGCTCAGCAAGGTGGCTATCCCGAAAGGCTCGCGTTGCGCCAATGCCCTGCCTCGACGCGCTCCCGCGCGACGGACAGGAAGACCTCCTGCATGAAGGCTCCCGCCCGCGAGAGCGGGCTGTCCCGCGAATGGATGATCGACCACGAGACGTCGTGCCCGCGAATCGGGGCAACGCTCACACGGTCCTGCGCAAACTGTGTGTGGGACGCGCAATAGGCCAGGACACCGAAGCCCAGTCCTGCCTCGACCGCTGCGACCAGGAGCTTGGGCGTATTGATTTCCAGTGCCATTCGAAGGGAGAGGTCAGCCTTGGACAGGGCGGCCTCGACGATCAGCCGGAATGTGTTGGGCCGGCTGGGCAGAATGAGCGGCAGGTCCGCAACCTCGGCCAAGTCGAGGGGGCGCCCAAAATCAAGGCCAGCATCGCGCGGTGCGATCACGCAAAGCGGCTCGGTGACGAACGGGACGCGCACGAGGCCCGCCCACGGCTCGCCCTCGGTGACGATGCCGAGATCGGCATGGCCCTGCTGAACCATTGCCCAGGCATCGATCACGCCGCTCATGTATTCAACGACCTTCAGCGTCACCTTTGGGTGCGACGTCCTGAACTGGGCCACAGCCGGAATGATGAGCAGATCCGCCATAGAAGGAGGTACTGCGAGGGTCAACTCGCCGCTTAGTTCGCTGCTTTCGTCGCGGACCTCCTGCCGAACCCCTTCAAGATGGCGGACGAGCGAGATCGCCCGGTCTTGCAGCAGCCGTCCCGCATCCGTCAGCGAGACGCCACGGTCGGAGCGATGGAACAGGACGACTCCGAGCTCGCCTTCGAGCTGCTGCATCTGCCGTGAGAGGGCGGGCTGCGCGATGTGAAGCTCGCTTGCTGCCCGCGTCACGCTCCCAAGCTCCGCTACCTTGAGAAAGAAACGCAACTGACGGCTGTTCATGGCTCCCCCAAGCCGGCGGAAGCTACACGCGTCAAGAGTGTCCGGAAACCCTGCCCAGTGCCGTCGCAAGTTGTTTGAAAACGGCTTGGAACTCGTCTCTCGTTGGCATGACCGCAGCCGTCGCCTCGTTAAACAAGTCGGAGATTACGCCACCACCTACTTCCTCCGCACCCGCGATGGCGCCGAGCGCTCCTCTCTGCTGAGATTGCTGTTCACGCCAGGGGTGCATCGCTGTCAGGCGACGGGGTAAACCGGTCCTTCCGCATTCTCGGTGCAGCCGGGCTGCGCCAGCCGGCGGCGATCATCACCTGAGAGGCACGCTATCCCACTCGGAGGGCTGCCTGTTCCTTGTCCAAGTCTCTGTTGTCCTTGCTTCCGGCCGGTCTCATCGTCGATCGGGTTGTTGTTGATCCTGATCGCGTCATCGTTGCCGTCCGTGCCCGCGGCGCGGCTGGCTCATGCCCCCTTTGCCGGCGCCCGTCGCGCCGTGTCCACAGCCGATATCTCCGCCGCCTCGGCGACTTGCCGTGGCAGGGCCGTGTCGGCCAGCTCGACCTGCAGGTCCGGCGCTTCCGGTGTTCGGCTCCCGAGTGCCCGCGCCGCGTCTTCCGAACGCCTACCGGCAGTGGCCCTGCCGCGGGTGCGGCGCACCGCCCGTCTCGCCGAGGCACAGTGCCAAGTCGCCTTCAGCGCAGGCGGTGAGGCCGGCGCCCGCCTGGCGTCGCGGCTGGCCATGCCGGCCAGCGGCGACACGCTGCTGCGCCTGATCCGGACGGCACCGTTGCCGGCGGCGCCGACGCCGGCAACGGCATCGACGACTGGGCTTGGCGTCGAGGACAGCGCTACGGCACGCTCATCGTCGATCTGGAGCGCAACCGTCCCATTGATGTCCTGCCCGACCGCGAGGCGCAAACGGTCAGGGCTTGGCTGAACGACCATCCCGGCATCGACGTCGTCGCGCGTGACCGCGCCGGTGCTTACGCCGACGGCGTTCGCAGCGGCGCGCCCAAGGCCGTCCAGGTCACGGACCGCTGGCACCTTCTGCGCAACCTCGGCGACACCCTGACCAGGGTGCTCGACCGGCACCACGGTGACCTGCGCGCGGCAGCGACACGGCTGGTGCAGAAGGGCAAGACACGCAACCAGCGCCCGATGTGTCCTCGGCACCTGTGGCTGAGCTGCATACCGCTGACCAGCACGCCATCCGGCGCGACCGGTCCAACGAGGCGATGGCGCTGCATGGCCAGGGCTGGTCGGCACGTCGCTTTGCGCGTGCCGTGGGCGTCAACCACCAAACCGTGCAGGGTTGGCTGCGGTCAGGACATCTGCCGACCTGGCGCCAGCAGGCCCGCGGCAGCACGGTTGACCGTCACGCCGAGCACCTCGATCAGCGCTGGAGCGATGGCTGCCGCAACGCCGCCCAGCTGTGGCGCGAGATCAAGGAACAGGGCTTCCACGGGCAGCTGCGAACGGTTCAGCGCTGGGTCAGCGCTCGTCGCGGCGCTGACCCAGCGGCGTCCGGGGTGGGCCGGGGAGCGGCAGCGTGGCCGGTGCCCTCGAAGCAGCGGACGGCGTGGCTTCTTGTCGCTGACCCCGAGAGGACGACCGCAACGGAGCAGCGGTTCGTCGATGCCCTGATCGCGCGTTCGCCGGAGCTTGCTGTCCTCATCAGCTTGGCACGCGAGTTCAACAGCATGGTGCGCCGCCAACAGCCCGACCGGCTGGACGGGTGGCTGGATGCGGTGAAGGGGTCTGCCCTGGCAGGATTTGCCGGGGGGCTGATGCGCGATCTCGCTGCGGTCCGAGCGGCGTTGTCATTGCCCTGGAGCACTGGGCCCGTGGAGGGGCAGATCAGCCGCTTGAAGACGATCAAGCGAGCCATGTGCGGCCGTGCCGGGTTCGAGCTGCTGCGCCAGCGCATCCTCCAAGCGGCCTGAACGATGTCACAGGAACCCCATCCCTGCACCGAGAATGCGGAAGGACCAGTTCCTGGTGTCGCTTGACACGGCTGACCACGTCTTTGCTCACCGCGCCGCCGAACAGCGCAGCCAGCGCGCGCTTGACCCGGCGCGTGTTGGCGCCGGACAGGTAAGCCCCAGCAATCAGCGCCTCGACCTGCCGGGTCATCCGGGCATATCGGGGCAGCGCAGCACTGCGCCATTGCGTGGTGCCGCCGTCAGCCGCGGCCATCCGTGCGCGGGGCACCTTGACCTCGACCGGGCCGAAGCTGCCCAGCACCTGCCGCTCCTACGTGCCGTTCCGTTAGCCCTTCGGCTCGCCCGCAGCCCACTCAGACTTGCCGAGCCCCAGCGCCGCCGTCAGCTCCTGCTCCAGCAACTCCTGAATGAACCTACGTACTCTGTCCCGGATGTCCGCCTCGATCGGGTCAAACCAGGCGTCGCCCGCAAACAGCTCCGTGTCAGCCCCTTCGCTCGTTGTGCTACCCTGTTCCGCGGCGTGGTCTCCGCCGGCGCTGAAACACCGGCATGGCTCGTTGCAACGAACCGGGGACTACGCCACTACCCGGCTCCACCACCTACGCGATACCACCCCTGCATGGCCTCAATGCCGGATTGGCATTACGTGCAGCACCCACCCTTCCACTAACCCTTTACAAGGGTCGTTGGCGGTTCTGTCACAAGCGACGATACCGCACCGGCTTGCGGGTCGGACAGCAGTAACGGCCAAGAACATCGGGGGCGAGAGACGTTTTGCGAAAAATACTGACTGTCCAGCAGGACGGCATGGTCATCGACTGGGACGTGCAAATTCCGGTCGACGATGGAAGCGTCCTGGTGGCCGACGTATTTCGACCGACGGGCGGCGGCCGTCATCCGGTCCTCCTGGCAGCCGGTCCTTACGGCAAGGGATTGCCGTTCCAGGTGGGCTACGCGCACCAGTGGAACGAACTCGTGACCCACCACGCCGATGCGCTCTCGGCTTCAACCAACAAGTATCAGGTCTGGGAATATGCCGACCCCGAGGTCTGGGTCAGGGACGGCTACGTGCTCGTGCGGGTCGACACGCGCGGGACGGGCTGCTCGCCTGGCGAGGTCGACTTCTTCTCGCCCCGCGAAACCCGCGATCTTTACGAGGCGATCGAATGGGCCGGCATTCAGCCATGGAGCTCGGGAAAGGTCGGGATGCTGGGCATCTCGTATCTCGCAAGCAACCAGTGGCAGGTCGCGGCGCTCGCGCCTCCACATCTCGCCGCGATCTGTCCATGGGAGGGTGCGAGCGACTACTTCCGGGAATACACGCATTCCGGGGGCATCGTGTCGGAGTTCATGCCGTCCTGGAAGCCCTACCAGGTGGACACGGTCCAGTACGGCAACGGCGAGGCCGAGGTAAACCCGAATAACGGCCGCCGTGTCACGGGCGACCAGGTCATCGATGAGCAGCATCGGCGAACCTCGTCCATCGACATCGGCCGAGTGCTCAACGACCATCCCCTCGACGGCCCGTTCTACAGGGACCGGTCGGCCAAGCTCGCTGACGTGCAGGTCCCGCTGCTGTCGGCAGCCAATTGGGGCGGGATGGCACTGCATTCCCGAGGCAACTTCGAGGGATACCTCGCGGCCGGCTCAAGCCAGAAGTGGCTTGAGGTCCATGGCCTGGAACACTGGACGGAGTTCTACACCAGCTACGGCCGGGAGCTTCAGCTCCGGTTCTTCGATCACTTCCTCAAGGGCATAGATAACGGCTGGGATGCCCAGCCGCCCGTACAGCTCAAGGTGCGCACCGTGGACGGTTTCGTCCTGCGCCACGAGGACGAGTGGCCGCTCGCGCGCACCCGTTGGACTGAGATGCCGCTGTCGCTTTCGGATCTGCGGATCAACGCGCCCGATGCCGGAGAGCGGAGCGTCTCGTTCGAAGCCCGCACGCAACAACTACGGTTTGCGTCGGAGCCTTTCGAAGCGGAGATCGAGGTCACCGGGCCGGTAACGCTCAAGCTATTCGTGTCATCGTCGACGACGGACGCCGACATCCTCGCGACGCTCAGCCTTTTGAAGCCCGATGGGGCCGAGGTGCTCTTCGCGTCCGCCTTCGAGCCGCGCGCCCCCCTCGCCCAGGGCTGGCTGCGTCTGTCCCATCGCAAGACAGACTCGGCGAAAAGCCGTCGATGGCGGCCCTGGCACACCCACGACGAGGCCATGCCGCTCGTGCCCGGAGAGGTCTACGAGGTTGACATCGAGATCTGGCCGACGTCGATCGTCGTTCCCGAGGGCTACCGGCTGGCGCTCACAGTCGCGGGCCAGGATTACGACCATGGCCTGGCCCAACGCAGCCCGGCCTACGGGCGGGAACAGTTCGGCAGCGGACCGTACTGGCACGAGCATGCGGGCGACCGCGACAAGCCGGAATACGACGGGATCACCATGCTCGTGTCAAAGGCGGGCGCGCAGCCGTTCTTGCTGCTCCCCATCGTCCCACCAAAGGCTTGCGACCGTGAGCAGCCGACACGAGGAGAGGCATGATGAAGGTCGACAGGGCCGCAATACATGAGGCGGCGGAGAGACTTTCGAACTGGGGGCGATGGGGGGCGGACGATCAGATCGGGACGCTGAACAATGTCACGCCCGAGAACATCGTTGAAGCGGCCCGACTGATCCGCCGGGGCAAGGTATTTGCGCTCGGGCTGTCGCTCAAGGAGCCGATCCAATCCGGCCTGTTCGGCGGCCGCTGGAACCCGATTCATACGATGCTGGCCACCGGAACCGACGCCAAGTGCGGCAACCAGGACCGGCCAGCGCCCTACCTGCGCTACGCCGACGACGCACTGAACATGCCGTGCCAGGCCTCCACGCAGTGGGATGCGCTCTGCCACATCTTTCTCGGCGACAAAATGTACAACGGCTACGATGCCGGGCTGGTCGACACCCACGGGGCGGCCAAGTTGGGCATCGAGCACGTCCGGGACAAGATGGTCGGGCGCGGCGTCTTACTCGACGTCGCCCGATTCAAGGGCGTTGAGTCCCTTGATGACGGCTACGGCATCTCCGCTCAGGACCTGGATGCCTGCGCCGTGTCCCAGAAGCTGGAGGTCCGGAAGGGCGACTTCGTCATCGTTCGCACCGGCCACCAGGAGCGCTGCCTTACCCGCAAGGACTGGACCGGCTATGCCGGCGGAAACGCGCCAGGCTTCGCCTTCGAGACCTGCTACTGGCTACGCGAGAAGGACGTGGCAGCAATCTGTTCCGACACGTGGGGCTGCGAAGTGCGCCCGAACGAGACGAATGAAGCCAACCAGCCCTGGCATTGGGTCGTGATACCGGCGCTCGGCATCTCCATGGGAGAGATTTTCTACTTGAAGGAGCTCGCCGCCGACTGCGCAACAGACGGCATTTACGAGTTCTTCTTCAGTGCGCCGCCGCTTCATCTCCCCGGGGGCGCCGGATCGCCCATCAATCCCCAAGCAATCAAGTAGGGGAACTTGCAAGATGATGGAGCCTCTCACGTGCGACCGACGCGCGACGTTGCGAGGCGAGAACCAGGCCAGGATCTTGCCCGCCGCCGAAAGCATGCTGACCTGCATCGAACGGCGCGGTGGTGCGGCCATCCATAAGGCGTCCGAGAAGCTCAACCACTTGTCCAGCCATGATCACAGACTGGTCAAGGACGCGCCCTGGAAACGCCTCGGGAAATCGTTGCAGTGGAAATCGCGGGACGTCCCTTTCCTTCAGGACCGGGTGAACCTGTGTTGCGGGGACCGGCGCGCCGCGACGCATGAGATCGAAGTTGGAATGCGGTCCAGACTCGCACCCGCCCACACTAACATTCTCATCGACGGCCATGTGCCAGGCGAGGAACATCCGCGGACCGCAACCCCCAAAATGTCCGCTATCGCAGCACGCGACCGGACGAGGTGCGGCGGGGTGGTCGGCAAAGGGAGCGGCGAGGGACGCTCGCAGAGGCGGACCGCATCGCCTCCAGGATCGGGCAGATGAGGACGCGCAGACCGGATCATCGATGAAATCCAGCAGCCGACACACTGCCCATCCCGGGCTTGGCACTGCATAGGTGGGCTCATGAGCGTTGGAGTCAGTGCTTCACAGCACCCGACTGAAAATGTTGACCGCCACAGTACGGCGAGAGTGATCAGCTTCCTGTTGATTTTCGACCTTGCTTATGCCATTAATGCAATGGATCGGCAGATCCTTCCGATCTTGATAAAGCCCATTGCGGGCGACCTCCAGCTGAGTACATCCCAATTTGGGCTGGTCTCGACGGTATTCACATTGGGTATGGGCTTGGCGGCCTTTCCATCCGGATACGCAGCCGACCGCCTCGGCCGGAAGGCGATGATCCAGGTCGGCCTTATAGTCTTCTCTCTTGCTACGGCGCTGCAAGGCCTGGCTTTGGGCTTTGGAGATCTTACCACATACCGAATTTTGTCGGGCCTGGGGGAAGGCGCCCAAAACGCGGCTCTCTACGCTGCTGTGGGATCATACTTTAGGACGAGACGATCTCTCGCGGTCGGCACCCTGAATGCTAGCTATGGCGTAGGCGCCTTCGTCGGTCCGGTGTTGGGCAACTACATCTTCCAAGCGAGCGGTAGCTGGCGTGTTCCGCTGTTTGTATTTGCTTTGGCTGGGCTGCTTGTATTTATCACTATCCTGATCGGGATCCCGAAGGAAGTTTCGGATGCACCGAAAATTTTAGCCATTCCGCAAACGGATCTCGATCGCAAGCTGTTTAACCGCAACGTGATCTGCTGCATGATTGTGGCATCGGTAGCTGGGTTCGCGATCTATGGCTACTTGGGTCTGTATCCTACCTTCCTGCAGGTGGAGCGAGGGTTCAACTCGACTCAAGCGTCTCTGGTTTCGGGGATGTTCGGCGTGGGCGCGTTGGCCAGTATCCCGATCGGGTTCATCGCTGATCGATGGGACCAGAAGGCCCTGAACGCGATCGGCCTTGTCGGCCTAATGGTCGTAGGTACACTGACTTTCGCAGCCGATCTCGGGCTTTACGCGGATGTCGTCCTGACGGTCCTAATGGGCATTTGTTTTACCGGCGTGCTTTACACGAACACGAACACTCTCATGCAAAAGTCCGTTTCACCAGGACGAGTGGCGAGTGCAGTTGGCTTGTTTGTCGCGGCACTCTACGTCCCGGCGAGTGTCGCCGGCCTAGCGTTCGGACTGATGGAAACTCGGTGGGGCTGGGCTATCGCAGGGCTGGTCCAGATGGCCATCATTCCCGCGTTCGGTCTTGTCGCCATGCTGTTCATGAAACCTTTGCATACTCCGGAAGAGAAAGCAGGCTGAGCTCAATGGATAGAGGCGCAGGTCGTCTGTCTAGAGGCTCCGTCGGCGACAGATTGGATGGAGTGCTCACCGCCGGGGCTTATCTGGAACTGCAATCATCAAGCTTGACTTCGTCGTTAGTAAAAACAAGGAAGCGCAGATAGAATGGTTGCGGTCGTTGCTAATCTCACGAGGCTGATGCGCGACTTGTTGGTGGAATTAGGACGTTGCTACGTAATTCAGTCCGACAATTCAGAGGTCGGTTTCAGACACTTGCCTAGCGCAGAAGACCGATCTCTACAGAAACTCGTGGTTCAGAAATTTGAGGTTTGATTTTTTCAGACGCTTTGACTTGCAGGGTGGCTTGGTTGAGGGAGTTGGTGATGCGTAAGTTGTTGCTGGCGTGTGTTGCGGTTCTGGGTGACTGGGCGGGGATGGGTACGGCGGGGGCGCAGACGTTCACCGACACGGTGGGCCAGACGGCCTCGCCTGTGCCGGGGACGGTAACGGTGAGGCTGAACGGCCGGTTCCAATTCTATGCGGCCCTGGTCAGCGACCGCGACGTGGACAACAACGCGTCGGGCACGGCGACGGGCAACGTGAACGCGGTGACGGGCCAGGGCACGGCGTCGGGCACCAACAAGCAGACCAGCTACACGTTCGGCGACTATGCGCGGCTGTATCCTGGGTGGCTCTTATTGGGTTCCGGGGTGGTGAGGTCGGCACGGGGAGACGGGGCTGGGAACCTCTGGTGCATGAGCAAAAGCGGGAGTAGGTGGCCTGCTCGCGCGAGGAGCTTTCGTTATGGTCGCAT
>JAABUV010002678.1_pt1 | contig 23720 bp, 26 predicted proteins | sample 5559971 | NCBI WGS metagenome assembly JAABUV01 (sample SAMN10711881, study PRJNA513362) | rock metagenome | isolation source: Antarctica rocks | place: Antarctica: Victoria Land, Knobhead nord | collected 2015-12-19
CACGGCGAGCGGGACCATCCCGGCGGGCGGCGTGTCCAGCCCGCTGTACCCGCTGCAGCAGGCGCCGCTGTACCCCTACGCACTCGCGCCGCCGGGCCAGGCGCGCGCGCGCGCGCGCGCGCCCCGCCGACCTGCTCTGCACCCTGCGCGTCGCAGCCGGAAGCGGACCTGCCTGCCGCAGGCGCAGCATGCTGTGCAAGCTCACGGCGGCGCCGCCGCATAGCGTCTTGCTGCTTGTCCCAAACCATGTACGGACAGGCCTACGCGCGCCCAGCTTCTCTCGTGCTATCTTTTGAAACCATACTGACGCCGGGCGTGTTGCGCGCGTGCAGGCCGGCGTGGGCGCCTACCCCGGGGGCCAGGCCGCCACGGCGGCGCCCGGCGTGGTGCCGGACCAGTTCCAGGCGCCGGGCGCGCCAGGGCTGGGGTCGGGGCTGCAGGCGACGCTGCCGCCGGCGGTGCCGTGGGTGCAGGCCACGCTGCCGCCCGTGGCGCCGCCGTTCCAGCCGGCCGGCAATGCGTCGGCCGCGCCGGCCGCGCCGGCCGGCTCCGGCGCGCCGGCGGAGCAGGGGACCGCGCCCTGGTGGAGCTTGCCCACGGCCCTGGCACCGGGTGCGCTGCGGGGTGTGACGGGGGAGCCGTGCGTGGGGTGTTGCATGTGACGTTGCCTTCCGCGCATCAGCCCATGTCTGGGCGCCCCGTTTGCTGTCTCAGGCTTGCCGGTGTCAATGGACACTGGCGGGCACCAGCAGTCCCGGAGGTCCAGTCGTGTGCAGGCAGGTGTGGCTGCACGCCTGACACTGTCTCGCCGCGCAGGCGCCGGCGGCGCGCCGCGCTGCGCCGCGGCGGCCTGCAGGGCGCCCATCCCGCCGGCCAGCCCCTGGAACGGCGGGCGCACCACGGTCGCCTTCGTGCTGGGCGTGGCGGGCGGGCGCAGCCTGACGCCCTTCACGCTGCGCAGCATCGAGAGCGGGCGCCTGGGCGTGCTGGCGCTGCTCGCGCCGGTCGTGGGTGCGCGCATGCAGCCGGGCGGGCAGGCAGGCGGCTGTGCTGCGTGTGGCCGAGGTGCCTGAGCGGTCATGCTCCACGCGGCCCAGCGCCGCCGGGCGCGCCAGTGTCAGTGTCCTGCCGCCGCACGCTTACACAGTTTTCATGCAAGGGTAGGCCTCGGGCAAGTGCAGTGGGGCGGCTCAGAGCGCGAGCGCTGTCCATGCCGCGGCGGGTGCGGAGACGCCCGCACAGCGATGCTTCCACCCCCGAACGGGTCGTGCTGCCGCCCCGGCAGGCCCTGCCAACGTGGCGCTGGGCGGCACGCGCCTGCTGTCCAACCGCATGAGCGCCGGCGGCGGCCTCGTCATCGAGCTGGAGGCGCGCCCGCCCGCCCGCCCGCGCCCCGTGCCCGGCCCGCAAGCTCCCGCGCCGCGCACGCCTGCCGCTGTCTGGCCGCAGCCCGCCACCGTGCACGCAGCCGCGGGAGCACAGGGCGGCGATGCAAGCGGCGCGGGTGCGCGGCGCCGCAGGCGCCAGAGCCCTAATCCTAACCCTAGCGTGGCCGCGGCAGGTCGCAATCGCGACCACCGCGCGCTTCTCGGACACGGTCGCCAACGTGCTGGAGGCGACCGCGGCGGACGGCGAGCTGGCGGCCAGCCTGCGCGCGCACGGCCTGGCCGTCGCGTCGGCGAGCATTGCGGCCGTGACCGTCACGGACGTCACGCCGCACGTGCGCGCGCCGCGCCGCGCGCCCGCTGCGCCCCTGCAGGCGCCTGCTCTGCTGGGCGGCGCGTGCGCATGCATGCATGCGGCCTGCTGCATGCATGCGGGTGCAAGTAGGTCTGACCTGCTGCGGCAGGCGGTCACCAGTCCTGCAAGCGCGCAGGCGCCCCACAACCCAGCACGCTGCACGAAGCGGGTTCCTGCAGCCTGCTGTGACTGGCACGAGCCGCTGGTGTTGTGTGTCCTTTGCAGCTGGCCTGAGCCCGTGGTGTTGTGTATTGACGGCGACGGCGCTTTGCACACAGCCTGCCCAGCCGCCAGTGTAATCTGAGGCTGCGCGTGCAGGCGGCCGGGCCCAACCCGGCGCCCATGCTGACCTCCGCGCCGGCCGCGCCTGCGCCGGTGCGGCGCCCTGCGCCCAGCCGCTGCCTATTGTTACATGTGCCGGACCGCTCTGTCCTGCGCATCTGCAGCGCAGCCGCCCCCGACATTCCCTGCTTGCGACGCGATGCGCTGCCGTCTGGATGCAGCGCCCCTGCCTGAGTGCTGAACATGCCAGGCTGATGCAGCGTGCGCCGCTGGTGCAATTTGCTGGCGTGCCCGACCCTCTGCCTGCCCCTGAGCGGGCTGTCCCTCGCGCGCGCCCGCTGCCCGGGCGGCGCCGCTGACCGCTGCACCGCCCGCAGGCGAGCCCCACTCCGCCGCTGCTCAACAGCACGGCCGCGGGCGCCGCGGGCGCGGTGAACCTCACAATGATCGTGACCGGCCCCGGCGCCGGCAACGCCGGCGACTCCGCGATCGCGGCCGTACGGTCGGCAATTGCGCGCCTCATGCCGGGCGTGGGTGCGCGCCGCAGCTCGGGACCCTAGCGAGCGCCTGCATGGCCATGCATGCCTGACCCGCTGGTGCGGTGCGCACCGCGTCGGCGCGCTGCACGGTGGCCAGGCCCTCTCAGGGCCTGGCGAGTGCGGCTGGCTCCGAGCGTGGGCCGGCAGGGCGCAGGGTTGGGACGTCCAGAGCGCAAAGGGGCGCTCTCAGCCTGAGGCCCGCGCCGCGTGCAGGCGCGGAGCACGTCTACGCGGCGCCGGCGACGCCCGTCGTCGCGTCCATGGCGGCGACGACGCAGCTCATCGGCCAGGATGCCGGCAGCGCCACCTCCGCCGGGGACCCCGGCGCTGGCCCCGCGGCGGCTTCGCCCGCGTACCCCGACGGGGATGGCGACTCCGGCGACTCGACGCCAGCCCCGCCGTCTGGCGGGGGGTCGGACGACACCGCCACGGCCGGCCGCCGGCTGCTGCAGGCCCAGGCGCGCTGCACCCGCCGCCGCCGGCGCACGCGCGCCCCTGCCCAGCACCGCCGTCTGTGCCTGTGCCGGTTCCGGCAGGTGCAGGGTTTGGCCCGGCCTGCTCGCCTGCGTGCGCACCGGCGCCGGCGCCCTGCCATCATTGGCAGTACATGCCTGCAGTCCCCATTGCGATCCCGGAACCTGGCGCACTACTCTAACCCTGCAACATTGGCATCTGGCGCAGCCCAGGCTGCACGGAACAGGCGGCGTGAGAGGCCCCCGCGCGAGCGCCCCGGCAGGTGTACCAGCCGCCCGCGGTGGCGGGGTACACACCCGCGCAGGCCGCGCAGCAGGCGGCGCAGGTCGCCGCGCAGCAGGCCACGGCCGCCCAGGCGGCGGCAGCGGCGGGCCGCGACCCCTCGGCCGCGGCGGCGGCGGTGGCTGCGGCCGCGGCCGCTCGCGCGGGCATGCCGCAGGCCGCGCCGCCCGCGCCGCCGCCCGTGCCCAGCGCCGAGTGGGCCGTCCAGCTGCAGCCGAGCGCAAACCAGGTGCGTCCCGTGCGCCCCATGCCACAGCCGAGCCCTGACCCTGCCCAGCCGGGCGAGCCTCATGTGTGTGCCTGCTGGCCGTTGTTGCCTCCTGACCCGCGCCGCAGCGCCCGCGCCGCGCTGGCATCAAGCGCTATATGTGCCTGGCGGCGAAAGCGCAGCATGGCGCAGGCGAGCCCGGGCTGGGTGCAGGTGCACTCCACACTGCAGAGGCTATGATCTGGGGCCTTGTCTACCCAGCCGCGCGCTGACTTTGTCCTCCGGACCAGCTTGTGCGGCAGCACCGCGTGGCTCAGGCGGCGCCGCGTCCTTGCGCGCGCGCAGAGCGCGGTGGTGCTGACGGCAGTCACCGCGCTGGCGGCGGCGAGCAACCCCGAGCTGCTCAACAGCCTGCGCCAGGCCGGTGCGCGCCCGGCCGCCCTGCAGGGCGCATGCGAGCGCCCTGCTCTGCGGCGTCAGGACGACCGGGCACCGGCCGCGGGTGGCTGTGCTGCTGCTCGTAGAGCCGCCCGGTGGTTGGGACAGGGTAGGGTGGAGTAACGTACCCTGATTACCCTAACCCTACTCCTAAAAGGACGGCTGCCGGCCGCGCCTGCAGGCCTGGACCTGCTCTCGGCGCGCATCACGACCATCGACGGCGTGCCGACCGACATGCTCGCCGCCGCGCCCGCTCCCAGCGCCCTGCCCCAGGCGCGCGCCGCTCCGCGCCTGCCCGGGCTGGGAGCCAGGCTCCCGACAGGGCTGTCACGCGTGACTCGGCCAGGCGATGCGCGCGCCCCACGACCAAGCGCATTGCAGGACAGCCCCTGCAGCTTCAGCGCGAGCTGTTTCCTGTGTAGCGCGTGGCCGCGTCAGTGTTGTTGTGATGCTTCTGGAATATCACTGCGGTCGCCTTACTGCCCAGGCCTCTGTCCCGCTCTCTGCTCTTGCTTGGGTGTTTTCTTTACCCACCCGTCACCATCAAGACGGGGGCGCGCAGGCAGTAAGCTACCGCCTGACACTTTCGGGCGCCTGTCCAGACATCTGTCCGGCTTGGCGAGGGCGGCAGCTTGGGTATGCTCTCGACCGACGTGCCCATGTTGAACGCGGGGGCGCGCGCAGGCGGTGAGCTTCCGCCTGGCGCTGGCGGGCGTGCCGGCGGCGGACGTCATGTCGGCGGCCGGCGCGCGCGCGGTGCAGCTGGCCGTGGCCGCGGTCGTGACGGGCGTGGGTGCGCTCCCGGGCGGTCCACCGCCGCACGAGCTGGGTGTGCAGCACTGTGCAGCACATGCTGCGCGTGCATCCGGGCCTTTCCGCCGCTGAGCCATGCAGGCGCCATACAGAGCGCAGAGCCGCGGTCACGTACGGCCCTGCCGCCGCATGCGTCGCGCGTGCGGCTGCTCCCGCAGCCCGCTCGCCGCATCACGCATGCCTGCCGCTGGGGCGCCCGCCGCCCTTGCCTGCACGCCTCACGACTTAATCGGGCGGCCATGCGCAGGCCCGAGCCAGGTGGGCGTGGCCACGCGCACGTTTGCGCCCGTGGCGGCGCCGGCGGCGCTGGGCGGCCGGCGGCGCCTGCGCGCGCTCGGCGACCTGACCGAGTTCACCGTCAGCGTCGTGCCCACGCCCGCCAACGTGCGCGGCCGCCTGCCCCGGCGCCGCGCGTGTGGCCCTGCGTTGGAGCACGCCCTGTCCGCAACCCTACCCAGGCCATGCACATGTGAGGTGGAGCGGAGGGTCCCTGCTCCGCAGGGCCGCTGGCCCAGCTATCTGTCTCCGCGCGGTGGCTCATGTGCATGCCCGATGCGCGCCCGTGTGAGCGCATGCACTGCAGGCATGCGCCGGTGAGCATGTGCGATGGTAGGCCCGCGCGCGCGCAGCTGACCCGCGTGCTGCTGGGCATCGACCTGCTGGCGGCCTCCAACGGCACGCAGCTCGTCGATGAGCTGCGCCGGCACGGTGCGGCCCTGCGGCCCAGGAGCAGGCATGATGTGCCCCACTAGACCCCTAACCCCCCGTGCCCGCAGCTGTAGTAGCTCTCTCAGGGCTTCCTGCTGGCCGCCGTGTGTGCCGGGGGTGCAATGGTGCGTCAGCGCCAATCCACTTGACCGGAGAGCTGCTGCCGATGGCTTGCTGACCATGGCGGGCGCATGCAGGCCTGCTGTCGGCAACGGGCGCTCGCGTGGTCACCGTCAATGGCGTGCCAGTGGGCAACGGCCAGGCCTTTGCGCCCAGCAGTGGGCCGTGGGCCCCGGCTGCCTTCCCGTTCCCGCTGGCGCCCGCGCCTGCGCCCGCGCGCGCGCCGGCCGTGGTCGCCGCCCTCTCGCCGGTACCCGCCGCGGACGGCCACGGCGACCGGCTCAAGTGGTTTGTGCTTGCTGCGGGTGCGGCCCGCCCCTCGACAATATGGCCTGGCGCAACTGCTGCGCGCCTCGGGTGCCGGCGGCACTGCAGCTTGCAGCCCGCGCTGCTGGGCTGCTTGGAGCGTGCAATGCTCGTATCGGTGCTGGATGCTTTCGGGTGTTCACGCGAAAGCGCCGAGCAATATGACGCATTTGTGAGGCAGTAGGCAATGCTTGTGTAATTACTGCAATGCACTAATGCATGAGAGGGGAGGCGTGTCAGCAGCACGGCTGGCACCCGCTCGGCGTGCGCGGTCTCCCTGGGTGCGCGCCGGTCTGCCGGGCGCGAGTCCGACCGGCGTGCGACGCACGCGCGCAGTGCTGGGCTGCTCGGCGATGGTGGCGCTGCTGCTGCTGACTGCGGTGCTGGTCGCGCGCGCGCGGCACCGCGCGGCCATCGCGGAGCTATACACGACGCCCTCGCCGGTCTACATCCCGGAGCGCGACATCCGGCGGTGCGCGGCCGGGCCGCCTGGCAGCTATGCGCGCATGGTGCATGGGTGGTGCAGGCAGCATCTTGCCATGCGGAGCGCGTCTGCTACTGTGCACGGCGGGCCGTCTCTCCAGCCAAGCAGCACATCATGGGTTTTGTTGGAAGCTGTGGCAGCCTTGTGAGGTGACCCACACGCTAAGCAAGCTTCTGACAACGGCGGGGATGGGGCCGCCGTACCCCCGATGTGGAGGTATGCGTCCGCCGCCAGGGCCAGGCGCGCTGCCGCACGTGCCCTGTCGTGGCATGCGCACCACGCCGCGCGCGCACGCGCAGGTCCCCCTTCCTCAAGCAGCTGGGCAAGGCCGCGCCGCCGCCGGCGCGCGGGCATGTGGGCTCGCCGCGCATGCTGCTGGCGCCCGGCCACCCGTCGTCGTCGATGCCGCTGCCGCCGCCGCCGCCGCCGCCGCCGCCCGCCAGCACCCTGCTGCTGCCCGGCGGCACCGAGACGAGCGCGGCGGTGTGGGCCCGCCTGGCGCCCGGCTGCCACGGAGTGGGCGCTTGGTGAGCGAGCGAGCTTTCTCTGCAGGGCATTGTCAGTGCGCGCTGGTCGGCGCCAGATACCCATGACCTGCCATGCACGCTCTGTTGGCCCATGACCTACAGAGCGCGTGAGCGCGCGTAACAAGGCTCGGGCTCCTGCCCAAGCAACGCCTCCTGGCGCTGGCGCGAGCGCACGAGGCCTCCCAGCAATACCCTATACCCTGTCACTGCCTCGGGGGCTGCAGGTGCACCGGCTGCTGGAGCGGGCCGCCGCGCGCGCGGCCGCGGCCCAGGCGGAGCGCGAGCGCGCGCCGCCCGGCGCTGCCGCCCCGCTGGGCGGCGGGGCGGCGGCGGGCGCGGCGGCGGGCGCAGTGTCAAGCCTGGCGGCCGCCTACCGCGACCCCGGCCCCGCGGCGGCCGCCGCGCCCGTGCCCCGCAGCTGGCGCGACCGCGTCAACCTGCCGGGCTACGCGCGCTTGGAGCCGCCGCTGCTGGATCTTGCCGAAGACGAGGCCGAGGCGCCGCCGGTCGCCGCGCCTGCAGAGGCGCCGCTGCCCGCAGCACCGCCCGCGACGCCCGCCGCGCCCGCCGCGGTGGCCGCCGCGCGTGCCGCTGCGGCCGCCGCGCCCGCCGCGCCGCCCGCCGCGCCGCCAATCATGCCGCGCGCGCCCGCGCACAGCGCGCCGCCGGCGCCGCCGGTCCCGCCGCTGGCGCTGCCGGGCGGGGCGGCGGAGGGCCCGGCGTACGCCGCGCACGGCTCCATCCCGGAGCTGGCCGCCGCGGCGGAGGCTGCGGCGGCAGAGTCTGCCGCGGCGGCGGCCGCCGCGGCGGCGCCGCGGCAGACGGCGCTGCGCGCGGTGGACCCGGTCGAGCCGGACTTCATGTCAATGGTGCGTGGCATAGCCAGCCAGGATGCCTGCAGTATGCCTGCCAGCCTGACACACCTCGCAGCGGGCCTCATGTGCCCGCTACTGCTGCGGTGCAGGCTTCCATGCTCAGGCCCCTGCACACATCCCTGCACAGCAGCACCTGGCACCCGGCCGGGCGGCCGCCCACCCCTGCTGGTCTCCTGCGCCCTGCCAGCCCAGGCATTGCAGCCCAAGCTTTTGCGAGCTGGACGCATGACCCCATGCCGCCCGGGCGCCCGCGCAGAACGGGCGCACGCGGCGCTCCATCCGCGCGGCCGGCGCCGCGCGCGGCTTCCGCTTCCACGCCGCGCCGCGCGGCGGCGCGCTGGACGACCTGGCGGCCACCGCGCCCACGGACGCGCCGCCGGCCGGCCCCGCGCCCGCTGCGCGCTCGGGCGCCGTGGCGGCCGCGGCGGCCGCTGCGGCGTCGGCCGCGGCGGCCGCCAGCGCGGCGGAGTCCGTGCGCGGCCTGGGCGGCGGCGGCGGCGGCGCGGCGCCCGCGCCGCCCGCTCGCCTGGCGCGCCACGTGCCCTCCAGGCCTCATGTGCCCCCATTTCTCCGCACATCTCTGCTGCGCCTGGGTCTGCATGCCAGCAGCATGCGTCATGCTGATTGCATGTGTGGGGACGTGGCTGGGGCGCTGCAGATGAGCCTGTTCGCGTGACAATAGACTGTGTGCTGCCCCCGGCCCAGCCTCTCCCCACACTCGGGCGCGACGCGCTCGCCTGAGCACGGCCGCCGCGCTGCAGGCGCCCCCGCCGTCGCCGCGCTCGCCGCGCACGCCGCCGCCGTCGCCGCCGCGCTCGCCGCGGCTGGAGGCGGCGCGCGAGTCGCTGCGCGGCCTGGCCGCGGACGGCGTCGGCCGCCTGCGCCGCCTGGCCTCCGGCGCGGAGGAGCGCGCGGCGGCCAGCCGCAGCCCTAGCCCTGGAACCCCTGGCCCTGGCGTCAGCCCCAGCCCGCGCGGCGCGCTGCTGGAGTCGGACGCCGGCGGCGCCGCGGCGGGCGGCCCGCTGTTCAACGTGGCGCTCAGCTCCAGCGAGCGCGGCTCGCCCGCCGCGCGCGCGGCCGCCACCTTCGCCGCGCAGGCGGAGCAGGTGCGGGGCTGCGCACGCGCCGCTGCATCGTGTCCTGTGCTTGAACTAGGTGTGTGGGCCGGGCGCAGAAGGCGGCCGTATCCCGCTGCTTGGGCGGCCGTGTCCCGCACCAGGCAGTGCTTCAGGACGCGGCATGCATGATGCGTAAATGGGTGGTTTTTCGTCGCACGCAAAAGCTGTATGTCGCACATGGGCTGCCGGAACGCAGTCCGCAAAATGCAGACCTCGTGAGAAGCCATGTCATGACCCACTTCTCTGCACACAAAGCTGAGTGCGTGTCGTGCCGCGCGGCAGAGGAGCCCGCGGCCGAACAGTCGCCTGCGGCGGTCGCTGTCGTGAGCTGCTCCGCTGCCGTCGGCCCTTGCTGAAGCAAGGCATGCGTCAGGCTCTATGCGAAACAATGACACATCGGGCGCTAGCAGAGCCGCCTGCTCAGCGACATGTGACTGGACGCGGACGTGTGCGGCATGGGCGCCAGCCATGTGGCGGCCGCCAGGACATAGGCGTCCCGCTGGCCCAGGATCTGGCTCGCATGCTATGTCATGATTCGATCTTGTGGACTGACATAGTCTGACACGCTGTGGATGTGCGCACCCATGGCGCGTCAGCGACGTTGCTGTATTTTTTTCAAATAGTTGCCACAGTTGGCCGGCGCACGCAGACGCGCCATTGGTCAAGGTGCCCGTGTTGGAGCGCGCAGTCATGAGTGTTGCAACAGCAGTATTATGCGCTATCCTGACTTATGTGCCTAGCAATGTGACAGCCCTGGTCATGCAGCTTGCGTGGCATGCTTTCGCTCTGCTTATGCTCATCGAGATTTTGCATGGACCTCCCCGAGACGCATCAATCCTGTGCTGGCATGGTAGCCGGCTGCGCCTGCGTGACTCACGACCGCACATTGTAACGACTAGCATGCATGCTAGTGCGGCACGAATGTGCTCTCAGCAGCCATGCTGGCGGCTGCAGCCCCGCCCCTGCCCGGCCCGCCTGCCTCCCAGGAGCTGCGCCCTTGTGGCGCGCCCGCCTGCCCCCGCTCTCCAGCGCTCACATTGCCAGAGACCCCTGGTGCCGCACCAGGCCAACACCCCTGCTCCCCAGCGGCCATGAAGTCGTGCAGGAGGGCCGCGGACGCCTCCGACGCAGGCGACCGGCCCAGCCGATGTGCACCTGCGACAGGCCGTTTTGTTTCCGGCGCCAATCGAGGAGCGGGAAGCCTGGAGCATTACGGGCACGTTGCGCAGATGCCGCAGGGCGGCAGAGGGGCGGGGCTGCGCGCAATGTGCAGCGCGCACCGCCGTCGCCGAGCCCAGACGGTGCAATGGGGATGAAAGCGCTTTCGGCGGCCAGCAGGAAGCCTGTGTCCGGCTCATGGACGCGCTGCTCAGGCCCACGCCTGCGCGCCCGTGCACATCAATGTCGCCCGCCTGGGCGGCTGCCAGGCAGTGCATGCCGGCTCCATGTCAAGGTCACCGCGCCTGCAGGTGATCCCAGGAGGTCAATACGAGGACGTACAGGGCTCTCCCCTGGAAGCACGCATGCAGGGCAGGCGCGGAACATACCAAGCACGCTCCGTGGCCGCCGGCGGCGGAGCACGCGCATGCGCCCAGCTCGTGGGCTGCTGCGCCCCGGAGCCCCAGCCCCAGCCGGGCCCCTGCGCCGTCTGCAGCGCCGGCAGCCAGTCGCGCTGCGGCGCCCCGGCGCGCTCCCCGGAGCTGGGGCGCCGCGCCCATGGCGCCCACGGGTCGGGCTGCCACGGCCCTGCAGGGTCTGGAGGGCGCAGAGCGCTGCTAGGCAGCAGAGCATGGCGCCCCCAGGCGGCCCCGCCGTACGGATCCCAGTCTGGCCACCCCCCGGGGCCCCAGCCGGGGAGCGGAGGGCCGCCGGGACCGGCGGCGCCGCAGGCGGGGCCTGGCAGGAGGGCAGGCCGCCCGTTGGCAGGCCACCCCCAGGGCGGCAGCCCCGCTGCCGACTCCATGCGGCGCCGCTTGGCGTTTGCGTCTGCATCCAGGGGCCCCCACGCCTCTGCTGGCGCCCATGCCGGGGGCGCCTGGCCGGCAGGGCCCGCCTGCGCAGGCTCTGCATGCGTGCGCGGCGCGTCGCGCAGCCATGCGCGACCGCCGCCGGAGAGCGCTCCGCGCCTTCCGCCGCTCTCCTCCACGCGGGGGGCCGGGAGGGGCGGCGGCGAGCCGGCAGGCTCTGCGCTGCCCGGCCCTGGCCGTGGCCCTGGGCCCCTGTCGGGAGCGGCGCTCGCGCGCGCGCGTCTGCCAGGGTCCGTGCTTCCAGCAACAGCCGCTGCCGCCTGCATCATGTGGGGGGGAACAGGGCTTGGGCTCACCAAAAAGAGCATCTCCCAGACATGTGCTCTCATGTGCAGGGCGCTGTATATCAGGAAGAGCTGCACACATCACCAGGACCATTCATCTGCATGCTCACACAGCAGTGTGCGTGGAGACGCGAGCCGCATGCATGGACAGGCACAACCATACCCGCACCCAGCAGTGTCACGTCTGCGCGCCTGGGCCGCCGCCCGGCCGCCGCTGGCGCGCAGCTCGCCGGCCGCCTTGCGCGCGGCCTCGGCCGCCTGCTCCGCCTGGAAGCGCGCGCGCAGGCGGCCCTGCTCCAGCAGCAGCCGCGCGGCCTCCGCCGCGTCCCGCGCGCGCTCGCGCGCGGCTTCCGCAGCCTGCGCGCGCCGGATGCGCATCTCATCGTACTCGCTGGACCTGCAGCTTGCGCTTTATGCACAGACCTGGTGCAGAAAAGCCAGGGTTCTTTGTATGCGACCGTGGCAAGCAGTGCACGCTCTGTCTGCGCAGTGTGCTGCTGTGACGGCCGTGCACACTCCAGACAAGCTCCAGACAAGCTCACTTCGGCGCGGGTAACCTCTTTGAGGAGCTGGGTGGGATTGATGAGCTGGGTAGGGCATAACCCTACCCTAACCTCTGCCAGCGACGCTTCCTGGCAGCTTCAAGTGCACAACACCCCTGTTACACGCGCGATCATGCAGTGCTCTACAGCCGTGCAGGCTCCGCGTCTGCCGCGCGCACCGCGCGCGCGCGCTTGTCGTCCAGCTGCCGGCGCAGGTCGTCCTGCGCCTCCAGGCGCTGCGCCAGGCGCCGCGCGCGGTCCACGTCGGTCAGGTGCCGGTCGTCCGAGCGGAAGTGCACCTGTGCGCGCGCGTCCTGCGTCAGGTCAACCGGAATTATGACCAGCACCTGCGCGCGGCCGAGCGCGAGCCCGCACGGCCCGCCGCGCAGCCTTTTGGTCCTGGACGATTCAAACGGGCTGCGCGCAGGGGTAAGGGCGTGCAGTGTACGGCCAGCAGCCGCGCCCGGGCCACATGAAAGCCTGCTGTGCGCTGGCGGGCCAGCATGCAGCGCGGCCATCAAGGCGCACTGAGCGGGCCATGCAGGGCGGCACGTGTGCTGCCGCAATAGGGCTGAGATTCCCTATTGCATCGTATCAGCCTGGCTGGACACGGCAGCCAGGCCTGCACCTCCACTGCTGCGCGCCCCGTCGGCGAGGTGGTTATGCCCAGCCCCGCGGGTGGCCCTGGCTGCGGCGGCGCGGGCGCGGCCGCGCGGCGCTCCGGGCTGTAGTGCCCGCGGCCGCGCCCCAGGCGGTCCGGCCGGTACGGGTCCGCCAGCCAGACCGGGGCAGCGTCAGGGTAGGGTAGGGACCCTAGACTCTGCGCGGCCGCATGGCCGCCACCCGCTGCCTGCTGTGCATTGGGGCGGCCGTCCTGCGCAGCAGCCCCATCCTCTGCAGGCGCCTGCCGCGCGGCAGGCGCGGGGCTGTGCGCGCCGTCGCTCGCGCGCGCCTCCGCCCGCCCTGCAAAAGGCGCCCCCTGGGCGGTTGCGACGGGCAGTCTCTGCGGGTTGACATGCCCGGGCGCCCATGCGTTGAGCGGCACTGCGGCTCGCGCCCAGAGCTCGGCGGGCGGCGCTGCGGCTGGCGCGCCGGGCTCACGGGCTTCCAGGCGCTGCTGCTGCCAGGGCGCCAGGGGCGGCAGCCGCAGCGCGTGGCCGGGCAGCGCCTCAGCGACGACGCCAGCGCCGCCCGTGCCAGAGCTCGCCCCGGACGGTGCGTATGCCACAGAGGTGCTCGCCAGCAAAGGCCCATCCGCGCGGCCGCCGCCGGCGCCTGGCGCGGCGGACCCCAGGGCATGTGGCGGCCACTCCGACGGCGGCGCTGGCGCGACGGCTGCCAGGGGCGCGCGCGCGAGGGTGGGCGGCGCGGGGCTCGCGGGGTAGGGCAGCGGCCCTGCACCGTAGGGCGGCTGCCCGGCCGCCCGCAGCCAGTCGGGCGGCGGCTCGAGCAGGCGCGCGGCGCGCTGGCGCTGCCGCTCCGCCGCGCGGTCGCGCAGCTGCTCCTCCAGCGCCTGCCTGCGAGGCGCGCGGCTTGGCCGCCGCACTCACCGCACTCGCCACGGCGCGCGCTGGCGCGCTTGTGACGCTGCTGCCGCCCGCATGGGTCACAGTGGGAGTACAGCACAAGCGCATGGCAGGCGTTGCCTGCGTAGCCACGCATGCCTGGCACAACACTAGCCGGGGCGGGTGCAGCGCCCAGTTTACTGGTCGGCATCTCTGCGCATCACAACTCTGGCCCATATAACCCCCCCTTGGAGGTAAACCCCATGTCGTGCCCTAATTAAAGGCCCCATGGCTGCGTGGGGCCTGCAGGCGGCCGGGAACGCGCCTGTAGGCTGCCTGGCGGTGCAGCCGCGCGGCCTCCTGCCCCGCGCCCAGCCCCGCAAGGCCGCCGCCCGCCGCCTCGGCGACCGCGCGCGTGCCGCTGCGCCGCCTGCGCACGGGCGTGCCTGCGCCTCCGCGGGCGCCGGCCTGGCCCGGGCCGGCGGGGATGCCGTGCTGCGCGAGCGCGGGCCGGTGCTGCCCAAAGCCCGCCGGGAAGCCCGCGTACCGGCCGGGCTCCGGCTGGGCAGGGTCCCGCGGGTCCGGCGAGTCAGGCGGCAGCGACCAGGGCCTCGTGTCTGGCGCCTGCTCATCGCAGCCCTGCCGCCCAGCCCGGGCCGCCGGGGCCGCCTGCTCTGACGGGCCCTTGGCGCTGTGCGCGCCATGCGCGGGGCCGGTGCCCGCAGGCCCACCCCACTGAGCGCCTCCCGCGCTGCTGCCGTCCCGCCGGCGGCCGGGGCCGCGACCCTGCTCCGACTGCGCGGCTTCCTGGCGGCCGCTGCTGGCTGCTGCATGCGCACTCCAAGCCGCGCCGCTGCTCGCTCGCCTGTCGCTGCGCTCCCCGTCTTGGGAAGCAGACCGCGCGGCTCTCCCGGCAGCTGGGGCCGGCGGCCGAGCGCCCAAGCGCGCCGGCTCGTGATCAGGCCAGGCGTCCCAGGCCACGCTCTCCCGGCTTGCGCGGACGCCCAAGCCCGGGCGCGGTGCGCCGGTGTCTGGAGCCACCGGCCCGTAGCCAAAGGCGGGCCGCGCGCCCCCGCTGGTCGCATCCAGCTCGTAGCTGGACTCGAGGCGCGGTCCCTCGGCGGCGGGTTTCAGCCCGCGCTGGTCAAGCGCGCGCCCGCTGCTGGATGCTGGGTGGGGAGCCTCGGGACGCTCGGCGCCGCGCCGCGCGCGGCGCTCCGCGGCGGGCTCCGGCGTTGGCAGGCGCGGCGGCCGGCGCTCGGCGCGGCGCGCGCCGCGCCGCGCCGCCTGGTCGGCCGCGATCTGCGCCGCAAGCTCCGCCGCATAGAACGCGTGCCGCCGCCGCGCTTGCTCCTGCGCGGTGTTGCACGAGCGCCAAGCGCGTCGGAAGAAAGCTTGCCTTACCCGCTACAGAGGCATCTGCATGTACTGGCGCTCTGGAACCTGCGCTGTCCCGCAGCCGCAGTGATAGCACCTGCACCGCAAGTCCTGGCGCACAGTGTACTGTGCAGCATGTGTGTGAGCTCCTGCTGCGGGACGCCGCGTGCCCTGCTCGCTGGAACGCAGACTTGGGTGTTGCAGCGTGTGCGCGACATCCTCCGCTTGCTGCAGTGCCTGCCTCCTGCACGCGTGTGGGCTCTGCAGCAAACCTGTCTCTCTGTAGGCAACCTGCACAACAAGGCGCGTGACGTCGCAAGGGTGTCCCAAGTCTAGCGCGCATGAACCTCAAGCTTGACCCAGGGCACCGCAGACAGCGGGCGGCACCTTGAGCGCGGGCTCGGAGTAGCTGGCGCCCGAGAGCAGGAGCTTCATCATGGCACTGGCGCGCGCGCTGTATCCGCTACAGGAGTTGCCTCAGCGTTCCAGTGTAACTCCTCCGAACCTACTCGAAGTAGGAGCTTCATTAATTTTTTTCCTCGCTACCGGCCTAGGTGGCTGCGCGTCTGTGCTTGCATCGTTTGCAGACCAATGGCCAGCGAGAATGTCGCGCACGAAAAAATGCGGGCTTCCTAAAACCAATAAGCGGCCGCCGAGGAAACGCCCACTGCGCAAAGTCCCAGAGCGGCAAGAGCGCAGGTTGGTCACGCCCGCCGGAGCACATCCGGGCAGCTGCAGCGGTCCTGCCGCCAGCGGGGGAGCCGAGGCGGAGGCCGCCAGTGCGGGCCAGCGCGGGAAGCGCGCCCGGGACGCGGCCGCAATGGGGGAGCCCGCCAATGAGAAGGAAGAGGCCGTGCTGGCGGCCGGCGTGCCGAAGAAGCCGCGCGTGGACCTGGACCTGCACAAGAAGCACGCCGTGTGCCTGGTGCTGGACTACGGCTCGCAGTACACGCAGCTGATCGCGCGGCGCGTGCGCGAGAACGGCGTCTACTCCATGCTGCTGCCCGGTGACGTGACGCTGGTGCGCGAGAGGCTGCTGTGCAGTGCTTTTGCACCCAATGTTGCCGTCTGCTCGAGTGCGCCAGAGCTTGGACATACGTCAAGCGCGTGACAATGTTACAGGCTTGCTGCCGGCTAGTGCCATGCTTGCTCGGCTTTAGTTCCATATGGCGCTACAAACCTGCTACTGCCGCACTCATGTTGCCGCATACACTTGTGCCATCATCTGCACAGCAAGCGCCTGAGAGCGGGGGATTTCCGCAGGAGCGCATCAAAGAGGTCGCGCCGCGGGCTATCGTGCTGTCCGGCGGGCCCAACTCGGTGCACATTGCGGACGCGCCGCAGCTGTCGCCAGGCTTCTTCGAGTACTGCGCGGGCGCCGGCATCCCCGTGCTCGGCATCTGCTACGGCATGCAGCTGCTCATACACGTGCGCTACCCGCCCTCGTGGCTCATGTCCTAGCCGCGTCCTCAGCCGGGACCGACAGTGCTGAGGCGCCCGCAGCTGCACTGCGCTCCTGCCCCGCCAGAGCACTAGCGACGCCTGGGCACCCAGCGCGCCCACGGCTGCAGAGCCGCGGCCTGAGGGCGGCAGCCCCCGCCAGACGCTGGGGGAGCTCGCAGGGGGCGCCAGGCGCTACGGAGCAGCAAAGCCGCAACACCGGCGCTCGCGCTGCTGCGCGCCATTCCCCAGCTCTGCGCCCAGGTGCATGGCAAGCTGGTGGGGCAGGGAAAGCAAGGGCAGGCGGGGTGTGGAAAGGCGGTCGCGGCGTTTGGCGCCAAGGCAGCGTGGTGCACTGTCACGCGCACCACGGGCAGTGCAGCCTCGCTCTACGTGTGTCTCGCAGGCGTGCCCTGGGCGCCCGGCAAGTGCGCTCGTGCGCGCACGCGCCCAGCTGCTGAGGCGGAGTGGGGGGTCGCCAGGCGCTGGGCGGCGAGGTGAAGGCGGCGGAGGGCGGCGGCGAGTACGGCCGCATGGCCATCCGCACCACGCAGGCCAGCAGCCTGTACAGCCACGAGGCGGAGCACCGGCAGCAGGTCTGGATGAGCCATGGCGACGAGGCCGTGCGCCTGCCCGCCGGCTTTGCCGCCGTCGCAACCAGCGAGCAGGTGCGCTTTTTCAAATTCTAAACTGCCACAAATAATTGATGCGAGAGCTCTCGCCAGAGCAGGTCCAGCAGCCACATCATGCACACATCACTGCTTGCAATCGCAATGCCGGGGAAGTCAGGACAGAGGAGGAATGCTGCATCCATACCTCTTGTGGCCGCCAGCACGTAGCTGGGTGGGCGCAGCGCCCTGGCCCCATGGCTTCGCGCATGGTCTGTCGCGCGGGGTGCCGGGGCCAGCACGGCTGGTACCGGAGGCGCTGAGGGTTTGCAGCTTGCGCTCCTCCTGGCCTGCGCTGTGCCCGCGCCTGGCGCTGACCCAGGCCCTAACCCTATGCAATGTCCCAACCCTGTGCTGCGGCAGGGCGCCATCGTGGCCGTGGAGGATGCGCAGCGCCGGCTATTCGGGCTGCAGTACCACCCGGAGGTCATGCACAGCGAGCGTGGCACGGCCACGCTGCGAAACTTTCTGTTCGGCATCGCCGGCGTCGCGGCCGACTGGCAGATCGAGAGCGTGCTGGCGGAGGAGCTGGAGAAGCTGCGGCAGACGGCGCGCGCCCCGCGCTGCGCCCGCGCTCCCTGTTGGATGCAGTTGCCGGAGGGACTCGCCGCCTGGGGGCCGCTCTGACAGGCAGCGTGGGTGGCTATGCACGTACCTCAAAGCCCCTATGGGCACCTTATGTGATCGTGCGAGGCCATCGTGGCCTTTGTGGCGACCTGCATGCCTTCGCCCGGCACGCCATGCGTCCCTCGTGAGCATGAGGCTGACACGCGGTCTACCACTCTCGGCTCTGGTCCTCAGTAACGCGGCATGTCACAGCGTCCTCCGCTCGGGTTGCCCACTCCAGAGCCCTTCGGGGCCTGCTGCAAGCAACGGGGCAGGTCACATGGGCCGAGCGAGCACGAGCGAGGGTGCACCAGGCCACCAGCATTCCTCGGCGGCTTGACGCGGGCAGACGCCGGACAGGTCGGGCCGGAGGAGCATGTGATCTGCGCGCTGAGCGGCGGCGTGGACAGCACGGTCGCCGCGACGCTGGTGCACAAGGTCGTCGGCGCGCGCCTGCACTGCGTGTTTGTGGACAACGGGCTGCTGCGCTTCAAGGCGCGCGCCGGCCCTGCTGCTGCCGAGCAGCGTTGACCCCCAGCTTTTGCTGGATGCGGACTTGGGTTGATAGCCAAGCAAGAAGAGCAACAAGTTTCATGTCTTTGGTTAGCAACACTGTACCAACACCTTCCACTGAGTGTCAAGAGCGTACGCGTGCGCTTTTGCGGGCCTGCCATGCGTATCCTCACAATGTTCAAGTCAGGCTCATGCGCGCTCATTGACCCACAACATGCGGCCCGCACCCACTGCAGCAGGCCGTGGTGATAGCTCGCTGCGGGTGCCACACTGGAGGCCCGCACTACAATATCGTGTTGTGTCGTCCTCATGATGGCCGCGCATGAAGACTGTGTTGTGTGTCGCCCTCATGACAGGCGCCGGTGCTGGCGGCGCAGGAGGCCGAGCGCGTCATGGACACGTTCGAGAAGCACCTGCACCTGCCTGTCACGAAGATCGACGACGCGGAGCGCATGATGGCGCTGCTGAAGGCGCGCGCCCGGCAGCTCGCACGTCCCCGCGCTCCTGAAGCGCGGACATGCATCACAGAATCTTGTGCTTTCGCTGAGCAAGAGACAGGGAGTGCAGCAACTGCGCATGCATGCACCAGAGCCCACCCGCGACGGACGCATGTCGTCTGGGCAGGGCCTGATGTACTCGGAGGCCAAAGCTGGGCGGGCAGGGCCTGAAGCATGGGGCAGGGTATCTTGGCAGGAAGTGGAGGACTGGGGGCCAACGCTGGGCCTGAAGGATAGGGTACGGTGTCCTGACAGGGTTTGAAGGACCCGGAGGCCAAGCGGAAGGCCATCGGCGCCGAGTTCATCCGCGTCTTCCAGGAGTTTGCCGACGACTTCAAGCGGGATCACGGCATCCTGCCCAAGTGCGTCCGCTGAGCCCGAGGCACAACACTGTTTTGTTGCCATATTCAGTGCAAGCATGCATTGCAGGCCTCCCTGCAGTGCCTGCTGCCGTCGGTCACATCATGGGCAAGACCATGACACCCGGCTTAACAACGATAAAAGGCGTGCGGCATGGCGTGGGGTTAAAAACAGGGTGTGTGCCTCCCCGCCGCTGGCGCGCCTGAGCGGAGGCGGGCCGGGCAGGTACCTGGTGCAGGGCACGCTCTACCCCGACGTGATCGAGTCCTGCCCGCCGCCCGGCAGCGGGCGGAAGCACAGCCACACGATCAAGAGCCACCACAACGTGGGCGGCCTGCCCAAGGACCTCAAGTTCACTCTCATCGAGCCGCTGCGCGAGCTGTTCAAGGCGCGCCGGCGGCCCCGCCGGCGCTGGCCGCCTCATGTGACACGTGGATACATGACGCTGCTCGCGCAGTGTGGCAGGACGCTCTGTGCCGCGACCGCATCTGTGCATCGGGCGACCAGCATAGATGCTCGCTACGCAGCGTGCTGGGTCCGCGGGCTGGAGGGCGCTCTCTGCTGTCGGGGCTTGCAGCCATGCAGAGCCATGGTCACGCTCTGCTGAGCTGGCTCCGCTGACATGATTGCGTTCGCATGCGTCGGCCGCACATGTGACGCGGATGCGTACAGAGTTAGCTTAGTAGGCTGGCATGATGCAGAGCGCCCGGGCATCCGATATTCCCATGCGCTAGCGCAACGTGGCCAAGCTGCGGACCCTGTGCAGGATGAGGTGCGGGCGCTGGGGCGGCTGCCGGCGCTCAACGTGCCGGAGGCCTTCATCGCGCGGCACCCCTTCCCCGGTGCGCGCCCCCGTGCCGCCCAGCCCGCTCTGGGCTAGCAGAAAGGCTGCACAGCTGGCAAGTCATCACTTGACCTCACACGATGCCAGTTCAAATCATAATAAGTTGCTGTACAATTGTACGCATGGCATGAGTGCCCTCAGCATGCTGTTGATCATGTGCTCGAACATGTATTGTCATGGAGCGTGGAGGCGGCCAATGATGATGCGACCGCAAGCGGTCTGTGTGCCCTGGCAGAACAACCCCGCGCATGCAGCGCCCGGCCTTAGAGGCACTACGACGCACAGCTGATGGCGCCAGTGTTGCTCACGCGCCGCGGCCGCGCGCGCAGGGCCGGGCCTGGCGGTGCGCGTGCTGGGCGACGTGACGGTGGGCGACGCGCTGGACGTGCTGCGCGCGGTGGACGAGGTGTTCATCCAGACCATCCGCGAGCACGGCCTGTACGACAAGATCTGGCAGGCATTCGCGGTGTTCCTGCCCGTGCGGTGCGCGCCGCGCCCGCCGCGCGGCCGCCTGCGCGCCGCGCGACTGTCCTGCATGCTCCGATCCGCGCCACCGGGCCGCAATGGTGTGCGGCGTTGCGGAGCCCGGGCCGCGCCAGAATAAGAGGACGCCGCCCGGGGCCTCGACGATGCCCTGGGGCAGAAAACTCTGCAAAGCCTGTGTGCCCAGCGGGGAGCCCTCCTGCTTGCGGCCTGCGCTTGCGGGCGTGAGAGCGCCAGCAAGCCGGGCGGGGGTGCGAGCTCCGCGCCGCGGCGCGCAGGAGCGTGGGCGTGCAGGGCGACCAGCGGACGCACGGGCACGTGGTCGCGCTGCGCGCGGTGACGAGCGCGGACGGCATGACCGCAGATTGGTACCCCTTCGAGGCAGCGTTTCTGCGCGCGGCGTCGACGCGCATCTGCAACGCCGTGCGCGGCGTCAACCGCGTCGTGTACGATGTGACCAGCAAGCCGCCCGGCACCATCGAGTGGGAGTAGGCGGCCGGCCGAGGGCGCGCCGCGCTGGCTTAGTCTTGGTTCAGGATTGGGCGCGGCTACCCCATCGAGTGGGAGTAGGCGCTCGGCAGGGGGCGCGCGGCGCTGGCTCGGATTGTGACGCGTGGAGGGCATGGCTTGCAGCTGGAGCGCCATTAAAGTGCCGGGCAGCATGCTGCAGAGCATTCCAATGCGAAGCTAGCAGGTTCCTGGAGGTAAAGGACAGCTTTCGGGGGTTGCGTTGGCGTTTTACACAGCCTGCAGCGCATGACCTCCGGCTACATTGCTACACATGACTGATACTTGGAATGAAATGCTGCTTCCCGTTCAGTGTGCAAACTCTCGGCTTGGTTTGGCATAAAGCATACTCGGCGGTTGAGAGTGGCCATTTCTCTGTCACTGTGCTTCACGAGGCACTGCTTTCTGCACATGCTGGAAGTGCAACATGTTGCTGCCCAAACTTCAACCAAAAACATTTCTGCCTAAATCAGACAGGACTGGAGAGTGTGCCCCTGTCTAGATTCATACTGGCTGCAGACCCGGGACAACCCAGGGACACCCGAGACAAAGCTTTCTGCCATGCGTATGCACTCACGCGCCAAGACCTCACCAGAGGTGGCCGATGCAGGCATGTGTTGCAGTCTGCTGCGAGTTCACGATGCAACACGCTCAGCGGCACAAAGTGCGCCGAGCCGTAACCTGTGTCACTACTTTGGGCAGCGGCCCTTTTCCCAGATGGTCACGCACAGTCGAGGAGGCGACTAGCAGTGCGCATAGAGGTCTGGTCTACGAGGTTCGCAGCCCCGCACGCAGCAGCCGCACGGCGGCCCGGGCGCCCCCGCGCAACCCCCCAGCCCGCCACCGCACACCAGGGCGCCTGGCAGGGCGAATGACCCTAGCCCCTAACCAACCCCCGTCGTCGTCGCTGACCGGAGCGACTGGTAGTGCGGGCGGCGGGCTTGCCGGAGGAGTGGAACCACCTGTTTAGGCACGCGCCATGAAAGCGCTTGGCGCACATGTGGCAGCCCAGGCCCCTTGCACTAATCCTACCCCACTCGCTCACCAGGGCGACTGGCAGTGCGGGCACGCGGACTTGCCGGAGGAGCGGAACCACTTGTACAGGCATGCGCCGTGGAAGCGCTTGGCGCATGTGTGGCAGCCCAGGCTGGGCAGCCGCCCGTTGCTCGGCGCGACGACCGCGTAGCAGATCAGGCACTCCTCCACGCCGTCGAACTCGCGCTCGCAGTTGGCGCGCCAGAGCGCCATCGCGTCGGCCAGGCTGCCGTTCTGGCTGCGCAGGAAGGCCGCAATGGACAGCAGCCACTTGCGCAGGCGGCCCTCCGACACGCCCACCTGCGCGCGCGCCTGAGGCTTGGCGCATGCGCAGGGCGCTCTGCGCGCAGCGCGCGCGCGGCCTGCAAGGCACGCCGCGCTCTCAAGTGTAGGTTGGGATACCCCATCACACCCACCCCGTCAGACGCGCAAGGCGGCTCGCCACACCTTTGCTGCACGCTTGCGGCAGCTCACGGGCGGCTTGCACGGCGCCGCTGCGCGGGCATGTGCAACACCGCCCATGTCCGCCCTTGCACCCGTGCTGCGGCGGCGCGGCCCTGCCGCAGCAAGAAAGGCTGGGGGCGGGCCGGGGCCCGCGCCCGCTTGCGGCACTCCACGGCCGGCGGGCGCAGCGGCCAGGCGGGCGGCAGGCGCACGGCCATCTCCAGCGCGGCGCCCTCCTCGACGGCCAGCACCGCGACCGCCTCGCGCGCGCCCAGGCTGCCGCGCACGCTGAACTCGCCGCCGCCGCCGCCGCTGCCTGCGCCGCCGGACACCGCGCCGAGCCCGCCCAGCTCCGCGGCCACGATGGCCGGGCTCTCGCGCGCCGCCGCGTACGCCTCCACGCGGCCGGCCAGGCCGCGGTCGCGCAGGCCGCCAAACCAGGCGGCCGCCGACGCCGGCAGCGCCCGCAGCACGCCGCGGAACAGCGCAGCCGCCAGCCGCTCAGCCCCCGCCTGGCCGCGCGGCACGCCGGCCGCGCGCAGCTCGGCCGACAGGCTCCATGCGGCCTCGCCGGCCGCGCGCGCCTCGGCGGCCGCGGCGGCCGCGGCGGCCGCCGGCGGCGGCGTGCCGGAGCGCCGGCGCCGCGCGGCCGCCGACGCGGCGCCATCCTCCAGCGGCAGCAGCGGCGCGACCTCGTCCAGCAGCGCCGGCACCAGACCCTCCAGGTTATGCAGCTTGGCCGCCAGGCGCCGCCGGTGGCCGCCCGGCGCGGCGGCCAGGTGCGCCAGCAGCAGCGCCCAGGCCGCCAGGAAGGGGCCCAGGCAGCCGGGCTCGAGCATGGCGCCGGCCAGCGCCGGCGGCACGCCCGCCGCCGCCAGCTCCGCCGCCGCGTCCGGCGGCCCCGGCGCGCCAGGGTCATACCCGCCCTCGTCCGCGTCGTCGTCCTCCAGCTCCGGCACGCGCGGGACGAGCTCCGCCAGCAGCGCCGGCAGCAGCAGCAGGCGCAGCGCGCCGTCCGCCAGGCGCGGCGCCTCCGCGGCCAGCGCGAGCGCGGCGAGCGCCGCCAGCGCGGGCACGCCCGTCTCGGCCCGCCAGCCGTCGGCGGCGCGCACGGCCTCGAGCGCGGCGTCCCCCCCGCCGCGCGCGGCCGCCTCCGCGGCCGCGCCCACGGCCTCCCAGAGCGGCGCGCGGGCGGCCAGGCCCGCATTGAGCGCCGCCACGGCCGCCGGCCCCGCGGCGCACGCGGCCGCCGCCACGACGCCGCCGGCGAGCAGCAGGCGCAGCGCCTCACTTAGCGCCTCGCCGCACTCGCGCGCGCCCGCGGGCGCGTCGGAAGAAGCGCGGCCAGCGGGCGGCGGCGCGAGCGCGCCGGCCGCCAGCAGCAGCGCCAGCGCGCGCGCCCAGGCCTGCGGCGCGCCAACCAGCGCGCCGCCGGCCGCGCCGCCCGGCAGGCCGCGCGCCACCGCCTGCGTCACCGCTGCGACGGCGGCCTGGTAGGCGGCCGCGGCGTGCGCATTGCGCGCGCGGCCGGCCCGCCACAGCACGTCCAGCGCCAGGTCCGGCGCCGGGGCGGCAGCGTCCGCGCCCGCGCGCTCGCCGCCGTCCTTTGGGTCGGCGCCCGCGCCGTCGGGCGGCGCGGGCGCGCAATCCACCGCCGCGCCGGCGCGCGCGGGC
>JAABUV010002679.1_pt1 | contig 23716 bp, 32 predicted proteins | sample 5559971 | NCBI WGS metagenome assembly JAABUV01 (sample SAMN10711881, study PRJNA513362) | rock metagenome | isolation source: Antarctica rocks | place: Antarctica: Victoria Land, Knobhead nord | collected 2015-12-19
TGTACGACGCTGAGTGCAGGGCTTGTATGCACTTTCAAGGCGGTGCTGATCCACACAGGTTGACGTTGTGCAACTGCTTGGTGCAAGGTTGAGAGTCCTGCGCACAGAGAGCAGTAAGCCTGCTCACTACCAGGGTTCTCTGGTACATGCTCATGCTCTTGCAGCCTGAGCACTGCATGTGGACCTGTTAAGAGCAGCTCCTACTTTTAAAACATGTCGGTGCTTGCCAAGGCTAAAGGAGGTAAAGGTCTTTGGCCATCGAGACCTTCGCATATAAATGTTGAATGCTAGCAATGACACCGGGAGTTGTGCAGCAAAGCCTCTTGGCAGTGCCCTCAGCATGTACGTGTATGGTCTAACCCACACGTCAAACACATATAGTCATGCGTTGCCAGTATCAGGTGAGTTTTAAACAAGCAACAGCACCTGGGGGTAGTATTCATTAAGCCACCACACAGCGGCAACTGTGTTGCTGTGCAGGATCCACACAGCGGCAACACAATAACACAATAGACAAGAAACACAGCTATCTCTGATACGACGCAAACAGCCAAATGCAGGGCAGCCGGAGTTGCTTGCTATTCCGGCTGAGGCGGCGCGCCTGGCTGCACACTGCTGTGCCCAATGAGCTTTGCGCCCACCGTGGTGCCCCGGCTGTGCGTGCCCATCGACTCGCCCCTGCGCCAGCAGTTGGCAGGTTGTCACTGATGCATGGCTGCAGGGAGCCCGCAGTGCTCCCGAGGTGCACAAATCAAGATGCACAGACGGCTCATGTAAGCAAGGCCGCACGCGTGAAAGCAAACGTTCCTGCAAACACAGGCGTGCCCGCTATGACTCAGCCACTTCACTTTAATTCATGTATCATGAGTCTGCCGTGCAGACTCGTCTGATACATGTTAGAAGGACACGGTCTGCCGTCCAGCTGCACATGCAGGCAGTTCTGGGGCCACGCGCAGCTGCACAAGCCAGCCTCTCTCCCCCCGACCGGGCCACCCACCGCAGTGATGCGGCGTAGCGCTCGTCGCTGCCGGCGCCGCCACGCGACTCCTCCAGCAGCACGGCTAGCCGCTCTCGATTTGCCTTAGCGAGCATCTGCACCAGGCGAGCGCGGATGAGTCAAGGTAGCAAAAGTGAGGTGCACTGCGAAACACACAGTGCTTTATATTCCTTCTTGTGTCGCAGCTGCTACCAGCAGCATACAAGTGAGAGGTGCAGTGGGCGACAAAGTTGGGAGAGTGCTTTCATGCTGCACGCTGTGGACGGTTTATACGAAGGTGCAAGCACCTTGTGGTCCATCGTTGCGCGCTCACGCAGCTGGCGCTCCAGCGCGCCCTCCTCGCGCGGGTTGAAGACCCACATCACGCCCTTGCCCATCACGTACGGCACCCCGAAGCACACCACTGTGAAGGCGGCCATGGCTGCCGGCGACTGCTTTGTCACCGCAACAATCCGGCGCCATGTCGCGCTCTTCTCATACCAGGACGCCATGGCTGCCGCTGCTGCTGCGGCGCTCACTCCTTCTTTGCGTCCTCGTCGTCTGGCTTGACGACAAAGTCCACCACACCCTGCCACACAGCGTGTTATGCTCTGCATGCTGGCTGACCAACCAGCTAATGATAGCTACACGTAGCACTTAAGGCCAGCTGAGGCACCTTCTTCTCGACGCACGTGCGCAGTTTGCGGAGTAGCGGGAGGCACTTCATCTCATTGTAGCTCCTGTCGGCCACGCAGTTCAGCAGCGCCGCCACCTGCTCTGCGCACTCAAAGCCTGTGCGCTCCTCAGGTACGTCCTCTTTGCCAGCACCGCCAGCCGCGGACATGCGTTGCTCTGGACGCGCGGGTTGCGATCACGCCTCCAATTTGTCGGCTCTCTACGAGTCGGCTCCTTGAAGTCTGCAACTTGAGTTTCAGCACCAGAACCTGAAATTAACCTGATGCACACGTCCTCACAGCTCAGCTGGAGCAGGCAGGAGCTTTGAGCCTTACCGAGGACTCTACAACTGATAGCAGCTCGTAGAGTCATGGCACTGCACACTGACATGCTGTGCAGCAGGCGGTGCCTTGCCGGCGCATTCACAGATGCCAGGCCGGCGCAGAGTGGGGCCGGCAGCCGCGCACGCAGCTGCGCGGCGCACTGCAGCGCTCCTCGGGAGGCGCCATGCTCACAGGTGAGGCACTTCCATCTCAGCATTCTCGCGGATGTGTTTGGGTGTGCGGTATCTTATCTCAGGCCTTGAAGCGACTTCTTACCAGGAAGCTTTACTTGCCTTCTTACACTCACTAGGCTGATGCAGCTGCGCTGCGGGCCTCAGGAGAGCAGCTGGGGCGAGGTGCTGCGGAGGTGTGCGCTCAGCCTCGCGGCGGTTGCGACGGTGTCCGCACCTATCATGGCGCTGCCACAAGAGGTAGGTCCTCTTTGTGTGTGTTTGCATGCGCTGCGCAATAGTGGGGAAGCGAGTTCAGCGTGCGCATGACGCAAGCAGAATGTTGCTACAACCTGAAAGCACTTGAATAGCCACATTGAACCGCCAAAAGCGCTGGCTACTAACAATTATATCTTTTGCGGCCACCGCGCAGCTGATGCCGAGGGCAGAGGCGATGCTGACGGCGGGCGACCCTGTAAAGAACGCACGCGCGCTGCTGCGCTATGCGCTGCCCGTAGAGAACAAGTCTGTGAGGACAATCCAGGTGATAACTCCCCCTCTTTATTCTATGCACCAGTGCCGGTGGGAGGGGGAGCCCACATGCCTGAATTTGCATCAGGGGCCTTGCACAGAGCAGGCGCTGTTGTTTTTGCTTTTCTGTTGTTGAGCCAACGCACATGTCCTATTTTCACGTTCTCTGAAAGGTTAATGGTCCTTGTGCTATGTGCTGGGCCCCTGTGCGGGCCTGGGCTGTCAGACCAACGTGGCTGGAGGGTAGAAGTACTTGCTACGATGATCAGTGGTAGCCTGCAATGCCTGAGCTGTGTCCTGTGCTCCCGTGAGAACCTAGAACGTCATGCAGACGGAGCTGGAGGGCATCAGTGAGCAGCTGCGCATCCCGGGCAGTAAGGCGTTGGGCCCTGTGTCCAAGGTACGCTAGTTTGCCTTGAAAAGTTGACTTGCAAGTCCTATTCTGGACGCCGCGGTTCTGGCCCTGCCTATCTACCCTGCCCTTACAACTTGCAGTCGCCCTGGTTCGCAAGAGAGGAGACTGCCACTGCTTAGGTCCTGCTTGCTTACATTTGTGTTACTGGGGTTGCAGTAACAAACAAGTTGTATCAGGACATGACTTGTTGTCACATTGCGGCACACTTGACTGTTGCTGTCAGTAGCAGTTTGCCAGTCTCTTTGCAAGTCTTGATTGACGTAGCTGGCATGCTGTCCCTATTACTGTGCGTGCGGGTTCGCAGGCGGTCCGGAAAGCGCGCAGCGTTCTCAACAATGACCGGACCAAGATCATTACTGCATTTGCACCCGACAAGAAGGTCTGTCGCCGCGCTGGCCCACGGCGTGTTGGCTTGCATTGTCGGCGTCCAAAGTGTGGTTTGCCGTGCTTGCTGGCAGTGGTAGGGAAGTGCCAGCGCAGCACATGCAGCACAGCAACATGTGCTGTTGGGCGTAAGACGGGTTGCTTGTGATGTGTAGGGCCTGGTCAGGAATTAGCCTTTTTTGCGTAGGGCCCTGTCAGACAGGGTTTGCAACGCTGCGCAGGACAAGGGCCTGGCGGCCATCGAGCGCCTGGACAAGTCGCTGGACGAGTTTGCGCGCCTGCTGGACGACAAGGACAAGCAGGACGTGCCCATCAAGCAGCAGGAGGCGCTCGGCTTTGTGGGCGCGGTGGAGGAGGCCATGGTCACGGGCTTCCCGTACGAGGTGCCCAAGCAGTACGCCGGCCTGCCGCAGCTCAAGGTGCGCGCGCCGCGCCCGCCGGGCGCGCAGTGCGCACTGCACGGGGGTGTTGGCGAGGGTTTGGAAGGCTCGTTATGCGCCCGGGGCATGGCTGCGCTCAAGGTAGCAGTGGCAAAGGGACCTTGGTCAAGGGGCGGCTCCGTACGAGGCGCCCAGGCAGCGGCGCCAGGCTGCCGCAGCTTTGGAGGCGCGCGCGCGCATCTGCTGGGCCGACAGTGTGCGCATGTGCCATTGACAGCGCTGAATTGGCTCTGCGTCTCGCTTCAAAAGCAGTGCAGAGCAGGGCAGGGGCGGCGGCATCCTGCGGTGAAGCACCCGCAGCGTCGTCTGCACCCCAAGGCTTGTTGCCTCGATTTTGGTGCCCCCCGACCCACAATGTGATCGCAGCGCGCGCCGCCTTTACCTACTCTCTGGGCGCCTGTGCCTGGCGCGTTATATGGTCGGCGCAAAAATACCCTCGCGGTCAAGCAGGCGGCATGGTCCAGCCGGCGGCTGCTCGCCTTTCACAGCCGCGGCACATACGTGGCTGCCCTTTAGAAAACACAGCCGAGGCGCACCATGGTTGTCGTGCCCGTGATCAGTACGTCCTGACATAAATTTGCACTGGCGTCTGGGTTGCCATGCATGGCCTTGCATCGGGGAGGCTGAGAAGCAACCCAAAATCGGCCACAGAGGCGTTGCGGCGGCGCGCTCAGGACCGCGATAGATGGTGCAGGCTGCCAGCTTCCAGCTGCAGCAAACTTTTGAGAGGGTGGCTCCTCCAGTCTGCGGTGCCGCATTGGGAGGTATAACTTGCGCGCCCGGCGCGCGCAGGGCCGCGCGACGGTGGAGATGGAGATCAAGCTGAAGGAGGCGCGCCAGGAGGGCGTGTCCGGCGGCACGCTCAAGATCGTGGTGGACGGCTACAACGCGCCGGTGACGGGCGGCAACTTCGTGGACCTGGTGCAGCGCGGCTTTTACAACAACATGGAGATCCAGCGCGCTGACGGCTTTGTCGTGCAGACCGGCGACCCGGGGCCGCCGGTGCGCCCGCGCCTCGCGCCGCTCTCAAGTCAGCAACATGTGCTTGTCGTCCAGAAGAGCGTTCTCCCTCACTCTGGGGAGAACGCCCAGGGCGAACATCTTGGTGCGAAGCGAAGTGCCGTTGTGACAGAGCCTGACAAATTTCTAACAAATACTCAACTGTACTTTTCAGTTCTGACATGCTCTCAAGGAGGTGCGCAGGACAATGGCTATGCAGAGGGCGGCAAAGTGCGGCGGATCCCATTCGAGGTGATGGTGCGCGGCGACAAGGCGCCCGTGTACGAGGAGACGCTGGAGGACCTGGGCCGCTTCAATGACCAGCCGGCGCTGCCGTTCAACGCGTATGGCACGATGGCACTTGCCCGCGGCGAGTTCGAGGCCAACTCTGGGTCCAGCCAGGTCTTCTGGCTGCTCAAGGCGCGCCCGCCCTTGCCTCCCCTATTCGCGACCCGCATCCTCAGAGCCTGCTGCAAGCTGCAGCCAGGTCTTCGCCCACGGCGCGCCCGTCCCCTCTCAGCACACTCCCCAAACAGCGCGCCGAGCAGACAGCTGGCGCTTTCATCAACCTCTGTGGCTTGTCATGATAAGCGCCTGTACACCACAGGCCAGCCCAGCAGTGTCGCCGGCAGGCTACCTGCCACAGGTGTTACAACATTTTGACATTCTTACAGCTGTAAGGTTGTCTGTCGTGATAGTGTAAGAGCTCATACAGCCCGCATACGGTGGTGTGCGCCAGGAGTCGGAGCTGACGCCCAGCGGCGCCAACCTGCTGGACGGGCGCTACGCGGTGTTTGGGTACGTGGTTGAGGGCCAGGAGCTGCTGCAGCAGCTGCAGGCGCGCGCGCCACGCTCCTCCTCCCAACAGCTTGCATAAAAAAGGTTGACACAGCGCCGGCGTCGACGTACGATGTCGCACGTCATCCCGCGTGGCTACCTGGTAGCTCCTGCTCCTCAGCATGGCGTGCTGAAAGTGGCTGCAGGCGGATGATGACAGCAGCCGTGCGTGGGCGGTGACGTGGCGCGCATGCTGCCTGCAGGTGGGCGACCTCATTGAGTCTGCCAAGGTGGTGGACGGCGCATCGTTCCTGCAGTCGCCATCCAACAACTAGGGGGGTTGGTTGCAGCGCCTGAACTCGCTCAAGGGCCGCGCATCACATGCCTGCTGGTACAGGCGGCTGTGCGCCGGAGATGTGGCCTCAGCCAGAGATGCAGGCTGCTTTTAACTGTCTGCTCCGCTGCAGCCAGCCAGTGCACTCGCAGACGCCGCTGGCACAGACGTGAAGCTGTAAGCATGCTCACGTCCAGCAGATATGCCCAAGTGTTTTGCATTGTAACCGTGTTGGCACGGACCACAGCGCACAGTCTCAACACGAGCTACAGAACGCCTGAGTTAATGACACATGACCCACCATTTGCATGCTAACGGGTTCTGTCACTGACATCACCAAACATGTCATGTGAAAGTGGCCAGTTTGCGTTGCGCACTGGCACCTCTCAGTCATCTTGAGTCACACTTCAGGAGCAAAGCCAAACACCATCAAACCTCCCAGCAGCATGTTGTTTCATTTACTCTATCACACAGGATCATGTCAACTTCGTGACCTGTCACATGTTCACCCACGCCACCACAGGCTGAATACCCGGTTGTGCTGTTCATGCCGTAGATGACGACGACAGCTTTGGGCAGTTGCGGCCCTGCAATGAGCTGCGGCTGGTGGCGCTAGCAGCTCAGCGCCATATTCACGCCGTGACTTGGCATGTTTCTTATCAAGCATGCGGTGCAGCTATGTTTGTGCGGGCAAGGGTCGCACAACAAGAACACGTCATCTTGATATGTAGAGTGCACTCATGCTTTTGTTGTGGTCTTGGACGCGTGTCAGCAGATGGTGCCGAGCGCAAGGGCGGCCAGCAGCTCACTGCCTGTAGCAGCCACAACAGGGTGCTGCAGCGCCTGCTGGCTGGCTGCACCGCCCCTGAGTGCCCTCGTATGCAGCAGCAGGCGCACAAGTGCCGCGCATACCGGCAGGCAGGCGCAGAGGGAGCACGCAGTGCAGGCAGGACAGACGGGCGTCAGGTCTTAACTTGAAAGGCCCACCCACTAAGCCCGAGCCCCGAGCCCTCACCTTCCAGTCGGGCTGCGCAGACGGAGGCGCCAGCAGCGCCCGCGCAGAGCGCAGACCTTTTGGACGGCTGTGCGGGGCGCAGCTGTGCGAACACGGCTTAGTTGTGGCCTGCTGGTCTGTAGAAGAACACAGCTTGAACTGAAGGCTGGCGCCGCCGGTGCTGCTGCTCATGTAGCCGTGTGCGCATGCGATGCACAGATGAGCTGCTGTTCTCGCGCTCACCAGTGGCCGCAGTGCCAGCCTTCGGTTTTAGCTGTATTCCCCCACAGGAACAGCAGGCAACATCCAAGCCGCCAGAGCGGTCTGCGCTCGCGTCTGCGCTACTGGCGCCTCCGTCTGCGCAGCCTGCCAGCAAGGTCTGAAAACAAATGCACGATAGGGCGGCAAGCCTCGATCGGAGCCCGATCGTCACTCCCAAGCGTAATCGACATGCGCCTAGATAGGCAGCAGCCGAGCGCACGTGCAAGGCTGAGACTCCTGTTGTCCTCCTCAGAGGCCCAGACTGACTTTCGTATCAGCGCCTTGCTGTCAGCTTGCACACTACTGAGGCACAGGAGACCAACAAACATAAGCTCTTGCCAAGACAGCCCGACTGTTTAAGCTTGCGGGCAGAGGCGCCATGTGGTGCGGTCGGCCGCTGGTGCTGCAGCCCATGACGCTGCTGTCGCGCGTGCTGCTCCGCACCCCACTCCCTAGCTGCCCACCCGGGCTGCAGCGCATCAGCTCAGCCGCGCCGAGCTGCGCTCCGCACGGGAGGGAGCCTCCACACGGCTTACGGCACAGAAGAGAGCATACGTGCCGCCGTGAGCGAGGGTGCTGCGTGGCAGCCACCGCCACGGCGTGCGCGATGCGGAGGGCGGAGCTCGCAGGCCGCCACAGGCGACCACACTGCTTGGGGGCCAGCTCCATGAGCAGGGAAGAGAGGCCACAGCAGACAGGGCGCCGCCCTTGTGCGCGCGGCGTGGTGACCAGCGCGGCCGTGGAGCAGGCGGCGGCGCGCGCAGCGGAGCCGGAGACTGGCGTGGGCATCGGCACGCTGCGCTCCAAGGCACAGCGTGACGCAAGCAAGGTGCCTGCTCTGCAACGTTCCTGCAAGCAGGTCACTGCCAACGCTGCTGGTGTGCCCCCGCAGGTAGATGCGGCCACCACTGAGGTCGCTGAGGTGCTAAAGGTGTGCGCCCAGCAGTGCCACCTACCTATGGTTTTGGTGCACTTTGCACACTAACAAGAAGGAGAGCGCTGGGTGCTGGACTAGCTCGTGCTGGCCTGCCTTGCACGGCAACACGCCAGACAGGGCTCCGGTGTGTGAGATCCAGTGCAGTCCTGCCTCTGTCACTGTCAGGTGCTAAGGTGCTTGAGCAGTGCTAGCGGCCAGGTTGCTCTGCGCACGTGGGCTCACCTAGGCGGAGGGACATTGCCGTAAGGATGCAGGAGGCCAAGTATGCAGCACGTGGCAGGTGCTGGACCGGCCAGCGCTGGCGGCGCAGCTGGGGATGCTGGAGCGCGACGCGGCGGCCGACAACCTGTGGGACAACCCGGCCGAGGCGCAGGCGCTGCTCAAGGAGCTCAACAGGCTGAAGGAGGGCGTGGCCGCCGCGGACGGGTTCACCGCGCTGCTCGACGACGCGCGCGCAGCGCTGGACATGGCCGAGCAGGAGGCGCGCTCACAAATGTCACACCCGTCGCATAAACGGGGTTGGCAGTGCATGCAACAGCATTGCATGCAGGCGGTGTGCTGTGAAGTCTTTCAGCTGTGGCGAGATGCGTTGCTTAGTGTGAGCTTGCAGCGGTGTGTAGTGGCCAGCCTGCGCGTGGCGGGGAAAGTTGAGAGCGCATGCAGCGCATGCAGGGCTCTGCGGTGGAGGCGGAGCCTGGGGTGCGGGGAAGAGCTAGTGCTCACGGAGCGCGACAGACCGTCGGTGTTGTAAGGCAAGTGATTCAGCACAGGCAGCGCGCACATGAAGTTGCCGCGGCGGAGATGCTGGGGCGAGCCAGGGCTTTACAGGCTCGCAATAGATATCGTGAAGCGGATAATCAGGGCCGGGCGCCGCGCGCAGGACTTTGCCGCGGAGGAGGAGGCGGAGATGCTGGGCGAGGGCCTGGCCGCAGTGGCCGAGCTGGACGCGCGCCTGGCGCGCTGGCAGCTGCAGCGCCTGCTGGGCGGGCCCTACGACGAGGGCGACGCCGTGCTCTCCATCCAGGCGCGGCGGCCCAGAAACATGGCCTGCAGCCCTGCTGGCTGCCTATTCTGAGTCGCAGCCAAATCTTCCAGGCCGCGTACAATAGCACAGCGGCGGCCAGCGCCCTGGCAAGCGGGATGGACAGGCGCTGCGGCGCCGAGCAGGGCATGGGTGAATAGAGGGGCCTGCGCCGTGCCTGCCAGAGGGGCTACCGCGTCTGCGCAGGATGGGCGGGCGGCACAGACGCAGAGGGGCTGCGGCGGGAGCGCGGCGCACGCTCTGGGGCACCAAACAGGGTTTTTCCAGCGTGCGGGCATCGATGCGGAAGTGCTGCGGCACTGCGGGGCGCATCGCGCGGCCCGCGGCGCGAGCGCGCCGCGCCCGCAGCGCGGCGCCTGACCGGCCTGTGGTGCCTGCGCAGGCTGGCGCTGGCGGCACGGACGCGCAGGACTGGGCGGAGATGCTGGAGCGCATGTACCTGCGCTGGGCGTCCGCGCAGGGCCTGTCCGCGCAGGCGATCGAGCGCTCGCCAGGCGCGCGCCCCCATGCGGCGCCTGCGGGGGAGGTGCAGGCTTGCGGCGGTGCGGCCCATGCTGCGCGATGCCGGCCGGCAGAAAGTGCCCGGCTGCCCTGCGGCCGGGCTTGGCGCGGGGGTCTTGCTGCGCCCTGGCGCCTGCCGGCGGGCGGGAGCGCGCGCCGGCCGGCCGGGCAGCGCGGTTCTTGGCCGGCCTGGGCCCGCTTAGGAGCGAGAGGCGGTCCGCATTAAAACATGCACCCAAAGCCGGGCGCCAGGTACCGCGCGTTCGGGCCGCGCAGGCGAGGAGGCGGGCGTGAAGTCGGTGGAGCTGGAGGTGCGCGGGCGCTTTGCGTACGGCCTGCTGGCCGGCGAGAAGGGCACGCACCGGCTGGTGCGCCAGTCGCCCTTCAACGCGAAGGCCGCGCGGCAGACCAGCTTCGCGGCCGTGGAGGTCATGCCCGTGCTAGGCGCGCCCCCGCCCTCGGCCCCGCTGCCCGTGCGCCGCCAGGGGTTCCGCAGGGTTGCGCGGCGGGAAGCAGCAGGATCGGGTCTCGTGCCAGTGCTCTGGCTTGACTGCGTGTCCCTCCGCTGCCAGAGGATCGGTTGTATGCGAAGCGTTTGATCAGCGGCGGGCTCGCCGCAGCCTGCATGCGGGAGCGTGTGTGCCGAGCCAGGGTTAGGGCGAGGCCTTGATTGGGCCAGCGCTGCGCGCAGGCGACCAGGCGGCGCAGGTGGACATCCCGGACAGCGACCTCGAGATCACGACCATGCGCGCGTCCGGCGCAGGCGCGCCCCCGCCCAATGTAACGCTTGGGAGGGTTCGGTGATAGAGTCTGTAGTGGTGCTGTGGCGGGCGCACACCCTATTTTCTGTCCGTCCTGGTACTACATCTCTGTTTGCCGGCTGGTGGGGTCATTGCGCGCTGACCTGGCGAGTCTCATGAGAGCAGCGCCGCGTAATGTGTCATTTGTGGATAGACAGCCTCTCTGTTGTGTACAGGGCTGAGACGGGCCATGTCAGTGAAATGCACGCCCTGCGCCGTCCGCCCTGCTCCCTGGCTTCTGCATCACCTGTGCGGGCCCGGCGCGGCGCAGGCGGCCAGAACGTGAACAAGGTGGAGACCGCGGTGCGCATCAAGCACATCCCGACGGGCATCACCGTCAAGTGCGCGCAGGAGCGCTTCCAGCTGCGCAACCGGGTGCGGGCGGCCGCGCGCCCTGTGATGTCAGAGCGTGGCCTCTCGAGCATATATGCTGACATGGCAGGCTGGATGGGGCCCCAGAGGTGACATTTCTGGGAGTGCCTAACTCAAAGCCAGGGACAAGCACAAGCCCATGGATGTCTGCATGTCCATGGAGGTGCTAGGCTGCTGAAGTCCGTCACGCCTTGCGAGCAGTGTGAAGCCTGCTTGCGCACAAACATGTGCATGCAATATATTGCACAGGATGTTGCTTGAATTTGGCGTATACACAGCAGCAGCGCGCGCCGCAGGCCATCGCGCTGGATCGGCATGCAATGTGTAACACAGAGCGTTGCTTGACATGCGCGTAGAGACGGCAGCAGCGCACGCGCCGCGGGCCATTGTGCTGGAGCGGCTCAAGGCCCAGCTGGTCGTGCTGGCATGCGGTGTATCACACAGAGCGTTGCTCGAAGTCCGAGTGGCGACAGCAGCAGCGCGCGCGCCGCAGGCCATCGCGCTGGAGCGGCTGAAGGCCAAGCTGGTCGTGCTGGCGGAGGAGCGGCAACTGGCCGAGGTGGCCGAGCTGCGCGGCGACGCCGTCAAGGCGGAGTGGGGCCAGCAGGTGCGCCCCGCCTGCCCCGCGCCGCAACGACAATCTTCAAACAGGAAGGCGCATGTGCAAATGTTGGCGGCTTGCATGTGTGGGCACACACCGGGGGAAGCCAAGGACAGCTGCGTTCCGCATGTTCTGGGCCCGCGCCGAGCGCACGCTTGGCGGAGGGCGCACATGGCGCATCGCCTCTTGCGATGCAGCATGGCGTCTGCAGCAGCCGCACATGCGCAAAGCTGTGCATGTGCAGAGTTGACATATATGTGTATGTCTGCGGATGGTTGTACGCAGAGGCCGTCAGGCTCGTCATGAGCTGGCGCACCAAGCACAGCGAGTTGCGTCGCGAAGGGCGTGCCCGCCCCTGGCCCGGCCGGCCGCGCGTCATCGGCCCTGCCCCCGCGCAGGTCCGCAACTATGTGCTGCACCCGTACAAGATGGTCAAGGACCTGCGGACGGGCGTGGAGACGGGCAACGCGGCGGGCGTGCTCGACGGCGACCTGGACCCCTTCGTGCAGGCCTTCCTGCGGCACAAGGGCCGCGGCGGCAGCGCGCAGAGCCAGGTCTGAGCGCGGGCGGCTGCGTGCATGGCGTCGCCTGTGGCGTCTGCGCGCGCGCTACAGAGGTTTGTGGGACTTGTTTGGGGGCCAAAAGTAAGTCGACTTGCCTGCAAGCTAGGCGGGACGAGCCTTGCAGTTGTAATCCAGTGCATGACTGGGGCAAAGCCTGACTGATGAGAAAGAAGTGCAATCCCCTTTAACAGTGCTGGAACACCTGGAGTCTGCAGCCCCAGCTCATGCGCTGGTGTATGCGTGAAATCGCAGCGTACGAGCTGGTGTATGCGTGAAAATGCAGGTTAACTTGTCAGCTGCCTATACCGTGCAAGTTTGCAGGTGCCGCACAGTGAGGCTAATGCCTTTGGTGCACTCTTCAGTGAGTGAGCTGCCTTTTTTTCTTGTTGAGGCGCATGCCATGGCACATTTTCTGGTCCTTGCAAAAGGATCTAAAAACTATCTTTCAGGTGGGTTGTACGACCGCATGCCTGGCGCACATCCGTGCGTTTGCATACAGCCAGGGCTACCTTTACGCGTGCAGGAGCACGATGAGGCTTCTGTCCATGCACGCACCTGGACACTCGTCCTGCTGTCCCTACAGCCCCGGCGCTGTCCGCATGCACACCGCGTGGATGTTTTGCCCCGCAGACAAGCCCGTGCGCCAGACAGTGCTGCTCAGGCACGCGCAGCGGGCGCTGCATTCGCAAACCCCTTCCGTGGGGCGGGCCTGCAGGTGCCTGGCCACTAGGGATGAGCACGTCGGCGGGGCTCCGCTCGCGGCTGCAGCGCTGGCGCTCAGCCTGCTGCTGCAGCCCGTCAATGTGGCGGCCATGGACTATGGCGGAGCTACCACCAATGCGGTAGTGCAGGTCGTGTCTGGCGTGGTCAGCGAGGAGGCGGCGCGAACCAAGCCCGAGCTCGGCGCGCCTCAGGCGCGTGGCCTGGCTGCAAAGCGCCTGACACCGTGCGCGACTCAATCGAGGGAGTGGCGGTGCATGGGGCAGCACCCGAGTCAGTGGAGCGCACCAGGCGCTCTTTGAGCACAGCCTGCCTCCGCACTGGCGCCTGGTCCGGGGCATAAGGCACGGAGGCGGCAGGAGGGTGCAGGCGCGCTTGCGGCCTGGTACGGGCGCTACCGCGGGCCTTGCGAGCGCCGCCACTGCTGGGACTCTCCTGGCTGCGCTTGACGGGCTTGAACACTTGCTTGAGTAGGACCACAGGGTGACAGCCGGCCGGGGCTGCCGCAGGTGTTCATGGACATCAATGTGGACCGCGAGCCCCGCGGCCGCATCACCGTGGAGCTCTTCCCAGACGTGCCGGTCGGCACGCAGGTGCCTGGCGCTCCCGCGACCTGCCTGCATCCCCCCTGGTGGCATAGGTCTGCGGCGTGCGGGGCCCGGCCTAAGCTGTGCATGCTGCAGTGGTGAGCGGGGCTGCCAAGTGCTGGCGTGCTGCAGGCCCTGGTTTCCCTGGTTCTGCTCCGCCGAAACGCGCTGAGCAGCTACCAGCCGGGCTGCACCCTGCGAACACACTGCAACACAGCGCGCGGTGCCGCGCGCTTTGCGTCAGACGACTGCACGCCAGCGCGGCTGTGTGTGACACGCGGGTGCGGGGCGCGCGCGCAGCGCTTCCTGGACCTGGCGCGCGGCGTGGACGGCGTGGGCTAACGGTTTGCAAAGATTGACGGCATCTCGCCGGTGCTCCCTGCCCCGCTGTCCCCCAGGCTTCCTCTCCCTCCTCGCCCCGGAAGGCAAAATTGCCTGCCGCACCATCAGCAGGCCATACTGCAGGAGACATTGCTTTTGCATGTGCCAAGCTCTGGCTGCATATCGGGGGGTGGTGTCGACAACTGCATGTGCAGCTGTCCCCGTACACGGCAGAGCTGTGGGACACACGGTCACAGCTTTTCCATGCGCAGGGCTACATACAGAGCTCAGGCCTGCGGGCGCTGACGCGGTCAGCGACGGAGCCGTCCGTCATCACCGGCGGGGAAACCGTTGAGCAGCTAGAGGTGCGAGCGCATCCTGGTCATTTGACCTATCCCCAGCGCGGTGCAGTCATCTGCGCTGCGAAGCTCCACGCAGGAGCCGTCAGTGCGCTCAGTCGTGTCAGAACATGCGGGAGGCTTCACGCATGGCTGTCGTCGGGTGCAAGGGCCCGGGACAATGCGCATGCGGGCACGAGCTCATCGCACCATGCATGCATCAAACAGCATTATGCCAAATGTCAAGGTGTGCGGCTGCATGAAGCGTGCGCGCGTGCGACCGCGCTGCAGCGGCTCTGCTCGGCGCAGGCGGAGATGGAGCAGCACCGGCACACGCACGACGCGCCGGGCCTAGTGTCGCTCACTGTGCTCAACAGCCGGCCGCCTGTGGTGAAGGTGCGCTCGAGCGGGCGCTCCGACCCGCAGGGCGGCCTGCAGACAGGGCCTCGCCTTACTGTCGTGCAGGCAGACTCATGGCGGTGCTTGCACGCGCTGTGTTGCCGCGGTCGTCCAGTGGCTGTCAGCTGAGCCAGCTTCAGGCCTTGGGCAAGACGACGGGATGCCGCGCGCACGGCATAGCCGCCACGCTTGCACGCCTCCGCCCTTGCACCGCTGAGAACAGGCGGGTGGGACCCTTAGAGGGCCGTGTACTTTTCACTGTGACAGCTAAGTTGGGGTGTTGGCGCTGCGCAGGAGCGCCTGGTGGCCTATCAGGGCAAGCTTATCACGGTGCAGGACGTAATGGGCGTCGTTGCTAACGGCACAGGCGCGCCGCGTGCCACCCTCCAGCCTGAAAGCTCCGTGTGTCAGAAATCTGGGCAGACTGGCGGGGAAGTGAGCGCAGCCGCCAGCGCTCTGGGCGCGGCACGTGCATGAGCAACGCGCCATTGCCAGGCATGGTTAGCCAGGCCGACGGGCGCCTGCCGCAGGCTTTGCCATCACCACGGCCGCCGCGCCAGAACTGGACTCGACAAATCTCGTCGTCGGCCGCATTGTGGCCGGCGCGGCGCTGGTCGACGACCTGGCTGCGCTCCCCGCGGTCAAATCCGTCTCGGACAATCCTTTCTTTAAGTACGTCCATACCCTACCATATACCCTATATGCGACCGGCCAGCGCTCCGGTCCCTGCTGGTTGCTGGCAGTGCGGGCCCTGCGTTGTGCAGGCAGGCAGGCCGAGGACTTGCTGACCAGTCCTCGTTCTCGACCCGCTTGAGACTCTCTTGCACTTGGTACCCTTTGTGGGCCTTGCATAAGTGTTGCAGCTCATGACGAGCTCCTGGATGTGAGCGTCCAGTGATGCATGGATCTGCTGCAGCAAACAGCCGCATTATGCTGGCTGCATGTGGCCAGGCTGCATGGCGGCCAGGAGCTGGCATGCGGCCTCACACATCATGAGCGCGCGCCAGGGTTGCCAAGCTGGCGGGCGACAAGCGCGCCAACGTGGCCGAGAAGAGCTTCGGCCGGCCGTTCAGCAAGGTTGTCATTGCAGAGTCGGGACTGGCGCAGTAGCTCTCTCTGAGCACAGGGTTTTAAATGCAAATCATCCCTCTACCATATATCTTGTTTTGTTTTGGACGAACTTGGTACTGACTTTGTGTCGATTGGCGAGCACTTTTCCGTGTGCACACATGCCACTGCTGGTGACTCAGTATACCTGATGAAGTTGGGCGCCACTCCAGTGTACCTGATGAAGTTGGGCACCACTGTTGCAGCTGAAGGAGCCTGTCAGGGAATGGGTGCTGTCTGCTCCAGGCTGTAGTGTCCAGCTGTCCCTACCCTCTGCCCCGCGCAGATCTTTGAGTTGATAGCGCAGGCTAGAATGTTCAGGCAGGAGAGTGTGCCTGAGTGCGCTAGCCTGGGGCGGCCGCGCTGGGCACGTGCACCGTAATGGAGCAGCTGTCACTGATGCTACCTAGTTGTAAAAGAGCTGGAGTTTAAGGGAGTGACAGTGCTCTGCACCACACAGCCATGTGTCCTGCATGGATGGTGTGCGCCTATGGGCTTCTGTCTAGCACAGCCCGACAAGTCAACCCAACCAGTCTACTGCCTGTTTATAACCTGGACTTAGGCTGCGGTCTGCTTGGTAGAGTTCCAATGCAGTGTGCTGCATGCGACTGCCCTGATGATGAGGCCAACCTCCTTCAGGGCATGCGCGCACCCACCCCGCGCCCAGCGCATGCACCACAGCACATTCAGACATTTCTCGAACCTGGGCTCGCACGGAGCACTGCAGGTCAGACTGAAGGCACTGCTGCATTGCTGTGTTCATGTGGATGGCGTTCTGCAGCAGGCTGGCCAATGGCAGCTCAGGACTTGCTCTTACCAGCAGGTTCCCCTGGACACAGGGATTAATAAAGATGAGTTGGTTCTGAGGGTTGGGCTCACAGCCAAGCAGCGTGAGCGCACTGCGAGGCGCTATGCAGGTCAGTCATTACTCGGAAGGCTTCCGCTGGCAGACCGGCGGCTACCCCGCGTCCATGAAGGCGCGCCCGTCAGGCAGGCCGTTGCCCGCGCCGCCCGGGCTACCCGCGGGCTCGCCCAGCGCGTCCGCCTTGCCCTCGCCCCGCCCCTCGCACCCGGGGCAGTTGTGCAGGCTCTCATGGATGTAGGCATCACAGTCGAAGCAGAACACGCAGCGGCAGGCCGGGCAGGCGACGACCACCTCGGTCGGGCCGTCCGCCGCCGGTGCGCCGGCCGCCTCCTGGCCGCCGCGGCCCGCCTCGGGCTTGGGTTTCGCGTCGGGGCTGCCGGGCGCGTCGGCCGCGCCGACGCCCAGGTCGGCCAGGCAGCCGTAGCAGAACACGCGCCAGGGCGCCTCGGGCCAGAGCTGCGGCTCGGCGGCGGGCGCGGTGCGGCAGCCCTGGCGCGCGGCGCTCGGCCCCGCTGAGCCGCGCCGAATTCTGACAGTGTTCCTGGAGACCATGTCGGGTTGGACGCACACAACCGGATGCCAGCAACCTGGACGTGAAAAGCAGGCTCGCTGTGCAAGCGGGTGCGGCAACCAGTTGCCTCGCGGGCGGCACCGCATCCCAGGCAGCGCAATTCGCCTCTGAGCCCCAGGCGCCGTTCAGGCATGCACGCCTGCAGGTCGCCTCAATATGGGACACAGTGATTGTTTATGTCCCACGTGTGTGCGGGCGCGACCTGGATGCGCGCCAGCTCGCCCGGCCCGACCTCCACAAACGGCTGCACGGGGAACAGGTGGTGGTACGAGCGCGCCAGGTGCGGCGACGACACCAGCGTCAGCCCGCACACGTGGCAGCTGCGCAAGCAGCCAGGCGTGAGGTGCCCTGGTGGTCCTGGCGCGCCAGGCGCGGCAGCGACACCAGCGCCAGGCCGCTCGCGCGGCAGCCGCGCTGCAGCGAGGGGCAGCAGGGTGTGTGCGGCACCGTGCGCATGGCTTATCTGTGACTGAAAGAGATCAGGTAGGGTAGGGCTGCGGCACAATGAGGCAGAGTCAGGCCCCACGGGTCCGCGTGTTGAGAATCTTGCACCAAATTGGGAAGGTTTGTACATCCTCACGCCCACGGGTGTAAACGGCCTTGGGCCGCTCCGCTTGTAAACAGCAGTCCCATGACTGAAGGCGTTCGGGCGAGTGTCGCGCGGCAGCACATGACCAGGAGCGGCCGCCGGCCGGTCTGGGCAGCATGCCCTGCGCCAGTCATGCGCCGCAGGGCCGCCCGCGCGCCGCGGCGCCCCCGCACCTGCTGGGCAGCTCGACGACGCGCGCGCGGCAGCGAGGGCAGGTGAAGCCGCCGGCGCCCAGGCGGCACTCCGCGCCCAGGAAGGCCACGCCCTCCACGCCCTCCGCGTTGCGCTGCGGGAAGCCCATGCGCACCTGCGCGCGCGCGCCGTCCGCGCCGCCGGCCTCAAAAGGCCCGCTGGCCGGCGGCTGCGCGGCGGCGGCCCGCGCCTGCAGCAGGCCCCAACCCCATCCCCATGCATGCTTGCTGACGCCGAGCCGCCCTCCCAGGCAGGCCCGAACAGCCTGAAGAGATATTACGATGGTGCACCCCTGCAGCGGCCTCTTGCACCCATCCCAGTACCACTTACCAGAGGCTATGCCTGGGGGCCAGGCAGGGCAGATCACCAGGGAGGCCGCGGAGTCGTTGGCGCGCGCGGGCGGCGGCGGCGCGTGCCCGTTGACCAGCTCCTCCAGGTGCCGCTCGTCCAGCGCCACGCCGTACGTGCCGCCCGTCTCCTGCCCGCCCGCGCGCGCGCTTCAGCACAGGGACAGGGCTGTGCAAAGAAGGGAGGAGGCTTTGCAAAGATGGCTGTGCTTACTTCCTGACCTGGCGTTGTGAGCGTCGCTGCTCAGCTGCTGCGCACAGGCTTGCTTGACAGGCCGCAGGCGCCTCAAATGACAGCGATCAAACCAAAGCCTTGGCGCACAGTGCCTTGCTGCCCCCCGCAGCGTCCCAGGCGCGGTGCTGCACGGCGGTCGGCAAGCGCGCACAACAGCAGCAGCGCACGCAGTCTGGTCACGCGTCCTGACCGGCACGCCGCCCAGGCCGGCGGGCAGGCGCGACGGCGCCGGCGGGCGCGCGCCGTCGTGATCACGCGGCAGATGTGGACCTCAGCGGCGACGCCGACGACGGACACGCGCACGCGCGCCTGCTTGGCCGCCTTGACCGCGTCCAGCACGTTGCCCGGGTCGCACGTGGACAGCGCCACAAACACCACTAGCACCTACGCGCGGCGGTGGCAGGGTTGCCGGGGGTCTGTTGGGGCACGCCCCCTCTCCAGGACGGGGTCGTGATCAGGGTTAGGGTCAGTGTAGAGAGCAGCAGCAGCACATGCGTGCGACGGCGCGGTTAACGGCGCATGCCCCGTGTTGGAGAGCGGGCGAAAAACCAAGGAGGACACGCACCATCTCCGAGCGAGGGGAGCGCGGCCGCAGGCGCATGCACAAGCAGTCCGCCGACCTCGCGACTGCCAACCCTGAAGATGGCTGCATGCTGCTGGGCGTGCCAACCTGCAGGCACCTCGCCTGTCTGCTCCACTCTGATACCTTCGCCCACGTGCACAGCGTCGCATCGCAGGCCGGCGGCGCGTGCCTCGCGGTGGCCGTAGGGCGGGATCGACTTGAGCGCGTCGGTCGCCGCCTCCAGCGCGTTCATCAGCGACGCGTCGCCGCCGCAGTCCAGCGCAGCGCGCAGCTTGGCGATGTGCGCCTCCTGGCGGCCGGCCGGCGGTCCCTCGGCATGCGCGTGTGATGCAACGGACCCAGGACGTGCCGACGCTGCAACAATGGTGCAAATGTGCAGGCAGACATGCAGTATTGCTGGACGTCACTGGATGTTGCTCATACAAGACACTGCCGACAATGGTGCCTCGTCAAGGCAGGAGAGGCACGAGAGGTGAGAGCAGGGGAAGGGTCTGCAAAAGAACGCGCCGGCGAGCCGGACAGGTCGGTGAGCCGCTCCGCGACGCCATTGCGCAGGACGATGAGGCCCAGGTGCGACAGCGGGTTCTGGTCGAAGAACTCGCGGATGAAGCCCTGCGCGCTGCACACGCGCGCCGCCTCGGCGCGCCGGCAGCTGCAGAGCTGGCACCCCGGCCTGCCCCGCCCCAGCGAGCGCCTCCCAGCATGCCGCACGAGCAGCGACGGCACGGCCTGTCGCGCGAGCTGACTGCTGCGCCAACGCCAGACCGCATGTTGCCGCAAATGCATTGAGGCGGCTACGCTGATGCCACACCACGTCTCTGTGACTCTATCACGTTACCCCCGCACCCAGCAGCACACGGCACAGCTGTCATGCACCGCGCTCTGTATTGCGGGCAGGGCGGATGCGGGCAAACGAGACACGCTGCGTCACGGGCGCGATTTTGCCTATGAGCGGTGGCGCTACCGCGGGGCCCGCGGAACAGGGGCGGGCCTGCAGGATGCCGCCGATGACTGCCAGGCGGCTGGGCCGCATATCCGCAATTGCGGCAGCGCGCGACAGGTCCACAACTACCTGCACCCCACACGCCGGCTTCAATTGACCCATTCCCTGCCTGCTGGTGCCACCAAGCAATGATGGGCGGCATGATAAAGCAATTAGAAGCAGAGCCTTGAGGAAAGCAAATGGGCTTGCGAGGCACATGCGCCAGCAGCGCATGACTACAAGGCAAGCCCAGCGCAGGGAGTGTGATGCCAGTGTACTCTGTGCTAGGGTCTAGATTGCAAGCCAGGCACGCAGCGTGCCCAGCATGCGCACAGGCGCGCCTGCAGGTAACGGATCATGCCGCGGCGAATGCGCGCGCTGGCAGCCGCGCTCAGCAGGCGCTGCCGCTTGGCGCGCTGCTCCTGCTTCTGGTCCTGCGCGCGGCGCGCAGCACACACCTGGCAAGGTCCTTCCATACGTACTGAGCGGGCTCAAGGCAAAGTGTGCATGCTGTTGAGCGCTGCAAGACACTAAGCAGACGTCAAGTACGAGGCATTGGGCAGGCAGTGGCTGCCGCATGCGGCTACATGCATTATAACACCATATGTGGCAGCAAATGAGCACGTTCTGAACAAATGCTATGCACACGCCTGGACCGTGCGCACAGAGGCTCCACGCTGGGCAGGGCGGGCCGTGCCAGCGCGCGCAGGCGCCCGAACTCGTCCTCCTGCAGCGCCTCCCAGGAGTGGTCGTCCTCGTACTCGCGCTGGAAGGCTGCCAGGTCGGCGGTCTCTTCGCCCTCCTCCGCGTCCCTGCGCCCGCCACACCGGGCTGCTGTGGCAAAGGGCCGAGCGCGCTGCGCCAGGCCGGTGTCACACTCTTCACCGTAGCCAGCTGTGTAGCGGCCGCATGCAGTAGTTTATATCAGTGCAAACCTTTGGATAGCCAAAGAAAGAGAGAGGCAGTCCCACCCGGCGTGCTAGGCAAAAATGAGTTTTACTTTAAGCCCGACTGTCAAACTTTTCAACACAGCACCTAGGACCACACTCGAATGCTGTACTTGCATTCATAGGCACCGCTTAATTTTCTCCTAGCGGTGCGCTTCTGAAAACTTACAGCTGTGAAGGAATCAGAGTAGTGTCACATGGAGGGGCGTCGGTGCATGTTTTCTTGCTTGTTACCATAGTGGCTGGAACGTATGCTACATTGAGGCACTTGTTGTGCGTCAGCCTCCCGTAAGTCTGTTTAGCAGGTTAGCAGAGTGCGCACTCCATGGGCTCATCTGAAGCCGGCCTGGTATGGCTCCCTGATGCCCCGAGCATCGCACGCTGCCCCTGCTACGTAGTGCACAGGAGTCCACTGGCACGCCCGGGCAGGAGACGGACGTGCCAATGATGCAAGTTCTGCACATCACCGCATCAGCATGTACAGCCAGACACTGCAGGCAACAGCTGCTCCAAAAATCACAGTCTGCTGCAGCATGGCAGTAAGAGGGCCTGAAATGACTTACAGCCGTGTATCAGCCAACTTTGGAGTTGCAGCAAGAAGAGGTTATGCAAGCCCTGCAGAGATGCTTGCAAGTTGAAGTGATACACTGATACACGCTGTATTTCATTCATTCATACATCCCCTTTAGTGCAGCGCTGCTGTTCCGCTAGGGATAGTCTCTTGGCAGAGTATAGCTACCGTTGTGCCAGTGAGTCAGCATGACTACAAACGGCGTCACGGATACGCGCACAACAGGCACCTGTGCAGCTCAAGGGGCTGACACAAGCTCAACGCCTGTGCATGAGGTGAGATGCCGTGCAATTGTCCTGCTTGCTTTAGTTGCAAAACAAGTCTACACACAGGCAGTTGCAGGTGTAATTAGCACCGGAGCTTACTCAGTCGTGGGGCAGAGCCAGAGCCAATGCAAAGCTGCAGTTTGTTTCAAGCACTTACTGGGGCTGATGCCTTGCCAGGCAGCTGACCACTATGGTTTAAGCCATGACTTGCGCAGACCACCCTCTGCTGGCCTGGGCCGGCAGGGCTACCACATGCCGGCGGAGTGGGAGCCGCACAAGCAGTGCTGGATGGGGTGGCCGCGGCGGCCGGACAACTGGCGCGAGAACGCGGGGCCGGCGCAGAAGGCATTTGCCGCGGTTGCTACTGCCATTACGGAGTTTGAGCCGGTCACGCTCGCTGTGCCCGACCCGCAACTGGTAAGGCTAGCTCCCTTCAAAATGGATTGGTTTTGTTGGGGCTCCGTATGGCCGAGCAGTGCTGTTGCCAGGGCCTTCCTGAGGGCAGAAAGCGGGCACTTCAGCTCTTACTAACTTCGCAATAACATGCAGTGCAGCCTGCGGGCGATGCAAGCTTGCGTGCTAAAACAGCAAGTCATCCGTTGGTTTATGTTTGTCGAGAAATAAATGATCCAGTATGCTTTGTACTACATACATTGCATTACATACATAATGTGCATGCATTGTAGCAATGTTGAGTCCTTTCTTGCTGGCTGAAGTGTGTGCCGGTGTGGTACACCGTCTGGGCATGGGCTGTGTGTCTGTAGGCAAATGGAATGATGCATGCACCCATGCATGGTGACCAGACCTGGTCGCATGCCCGGTGCGCGCGCAGAGGGAGGCAGCAAAGAACCAGCTGCCCCAGAAGGTGGAAGTGGTGGAGATTCCGCAGGACGACTGCTGGTTCCGCGACAGTGGCTGCACGGTGCGCTACCCCAGACCCCACTACCGCTGGCGTGGCCGGCTCCGCCCCCCGTCCTGTCACATCCTCGCGCCGCAAAGCATGAGAGCAGTGGCTTGAGTTAATGTGCTGCAGGGATGTCCTGATGCATTGGTAACAGTGTGTGTGCTAACACTGCTGAATTGTGAAATCAGGTATAGCATTGTGTTTGTGAGTACATGACCGTAACTACCAGCAGGTGTCACAACATACCGCAGGAAGGGCACGTGGGCGTTTTCTTGTTCGAATCACTACCTACGCGTGAAGGAGGCAGCGCTGGCTGTGCCAGCGGCATGGGGTAGAGCTAGAGAGACTTGAGCAGGGCCGAAGCGAGGGTCAGGCTGACGCTGCTGCGGGCGCGCCGCAGTTTGTGGTGCGCGACGCGCCGGGGAAGCCCGGCGAGCGCGAGGTGGCGGGCATCGACTGGATCTTCAACGCTTGGGGCGGCGACAACGGCGGCCTCTACAAGCCCTGGTGCGCCCTGCCAACCTGGCCCTAACAGACCTGCGCACCTGCTCCCGCGTCTGCACTCATTCTTTCACGCGCAACAACACTGCCTTGGCATGTGCATCTGTCACGAGGATCAGGGCTCTGACCGCTATGTGCGCTCTTGTACAGGGACAACGATGACCAGGTGCGCATGTGACGCGCCCCTCAGGCGCGTCACAGGGGCAGGCTTTGTGGCCGAGCCATGGCCCAGAGCTTGGGTACATGCAGTGCACCAAGGCGCACGAGGGGTCCAGAGTGCTGGCACCCAGCAATTGCTCAAGAAGAGAGTGCTTTAGAGGTTAATGCACAGGACTGCTTCTGTGCACGGTACATGTGTGAGATGTAAGGCGCTGTTCATGTTCTAGCGTCCAAGCCCACCATGGCCTTGCTAAGGTGCGGTGAGTATTGGCTGAATGCATGCACTTGCTGTGCGCCTGTTCTGAGGTACGGAGTTTGCGCTCTCAACCCTAGGTGCCCGTCCACATCCTGGAGAAGGTGGGCGCGCGGCGCTTCCAGTGCCCCATCGTCCTGGAGGGCGGCTCCATCCACGTCGACGGCGAGGGGTGCGGCGCCTG